>CABDZJ010000036.1_pt1 | contig 75064 bp, 77 predicted proteins | sample 3132161 | NCBI WGS metagenome assembly CABDZJ01 (sample SAMEA5534340, study PRJEB31848) | metagenome | biome: tundra; feature: field; material: soil | place: USA | collected 2013-05 | depth 0.45 m | reverse complement strand
CCGGCGCCGACGGGAGCGAGACCTGATTGGATGGAACCCTTCGCCCAGACGATCAACGCGGCAAAGAAGTACGTCGTGTCGAGCACCCTGGAGCAGGTCGATTGGAACGCGGAACTCGTGCGTGGGGATCTGGGCAAGGCCGTTCAGCAACTCAAGCGGGAGTCGGGCAAGGGACTGTTCGTGGGAGGTGTGAAGCTCTCACTCGCGTTGACGGAGCTGGGATTGATCGATGAGTACGAGTTCGTGGTGCATCCGAGGCTCGCGGGCCACGGGCCGACGTTGTTCGCGGGGCTATCGAAGCATGTCGACTTGAAGCTCGTGAGCCGGCTGGAGTTCGGCTCGGGGGCAGTGGCGATGCGGTACGAGCCGAGAAGGTAGCCATCAGCCACCATCCCACCCACAGTACGACCGATCACTACTCAGCGACACACGCCTAGGGCGTTTCCGGCCGATCCAGCGACCCGCTCCGGCCGCCCTCCTTGTGCACCAGGGTGACGCCGGTGATCGATGCCCAATGGTCGACCGCCTTGATCATGTCGATCACCGTCAAGGCGGCGACGGTGACAGCGGTCAGGGCCTCCATCTCGACACCGGTTGCACCCTCGACCCGTGCTGTCGCCTCGATCACGACGCCGGGCGTCGCCGAGGTGTCGAGCTGGAGGTCGACGTCGACGTGACGCAGCGCGAGGGGATGGCAGAGGGGGATCAGGTCCGACGTGCGCTTGGCGCCCATGATGCCGGCGAGCCGTGCCGTGTCGAGCACGCTGCCTTTGGCGATGGCGTCTCCAGCGATTCGCCGCACAGCCTCGGCGCTGCAGTCGACGCGGCCGCGTGCCGTCGCGCTGCGCCGCGTCACCGCCTTGTCGCTGATGTCGACCATCCGCGCGCGGCCGGAGGCGTCGACGTGGGTGAGCGGTTTCCCGGTCACGGAACTGCCTCGCCGGTGGCGCCGTGGCGGGCATCGACCCAGCGCGCGCCGTCCGTTCTGTGCTCGCGTTTCCACACGGGCACGGTGCTCTTGATGAGCTCGAGGGCCTGCTGGCACGCGGGAAACGCCGTGTCCCGGTGCGGCGCGGCGACCACCACCACGACGCTCGCGTCGCCGATCAGCAGCGAACCGGTGCGATGCACGATCGTGATCGTGCTGATCCCGCCGCGCTCGAACAGTTCTTCGCCGATGCGGCGCATCTCTGATTCAGCCATCTCGGCGTAGGCTTCATAGTCCATTCGGTGCACGCTGACGCCATCGCTGTGATCGCGCACTCTGCCGATGAAGGTTGCGACAGCGCCGTCGTGTGATGTCCCCGAGCTGTCGATCACCGACGCGATGTCGATGGGAGCGTTGGTGATCCAGACTCGCACCGGCGACTGATCGGCGCTGCCGCCTGCGACCGGTGGGATGAAGGCGACGGTATCGCCGCTCCGCACGGCGGTGTCCCACTCGCAATAGCCGAGATTGCGTGCCGCTCGAACCGACCCGGCATCGACCGCTGCGGCGGGGTGCCGGCGCACCAGCTCGTCCCACACCTCCTGGACCGTGCTCCCGTCGACGTGGACCTCAGCCACGCCGACTCGCTCGCGCAGCGGGCCGAAGACGAGAACGGTGATGTCATCCACCGGTCAGCCGCCGATGTACGACATCTCGATGCGCTCGCCCTCGGCGATGCCGAGCCCCCGGAGCTCGGAGTAGCGGTCATCGCGGCGCTTCCATCGATCGGCGACGATGCGACGCAGCGCGTCGTCGTCCGCGCCCGAGCGCAGGGGCTCGCGAAGGTCGATGCCCGCGGTGGCGAACAGGCACGTGTAGAGCTTGCCGTCGACACCGAGACGAGCGCGCGTGCAGTCGCCGCAGAAGGGACGGCTTACCGAGGTGATGACCCCGAGGTCGCCACTGCCGTCGGCGAAGCGGTAGGTCCTGGCCACGGCGGCGGGATCCGGCGCCTCCTCGAGCAGCGGATACACGTGGCGCACACGCTCGAGGATCTCCTCGCCGCTCACCACGTCGGCCATGCGCCATCCGTTGGTCGCTCCCACGTCCATGTACTCGATGCAGCGAAGGCCCAGCCCCTCGCGGCGGGCAAACCCGACAAGGTCGAGCAGGCCATCCTCGTTGACCCCGCGCTGCACAACGCAGTTGAGCTTGATCGGCGCGAGGCCGGCGTCGCGCGCAGCCGCGATGCCGTCGAGGACCTCGCTGAGCTCGATACGTGAATCGCTCATCGACGTGAAGACCGCCGGATCGAGCGAGTCGAGACTGACCGTCACACGCTGCAGGCCCGCGTCACGCAGGCGGACCGCCCAGCGCCGGAGCAGAGCACCGTTGGTCGTGAGGGCGATATCCGGCACGCCGAGTTTGGCGATGCCCTCGACGATCTCGACGAGATCCGGACGGAGCAGCGGCTCGCCGCCGGTCAAACGGATCTTGGTCACACCCAGGGAGGCGAACACGCCCGCGAGACGCACGATCTCACGTGCATCGAGCGCCTCGGCGCGTGGCAGGAAGCGATGCCCGGGGCCGAACCGCGCCTTGGGCATGCAGTAGGGACAGCGGAAGTTGCACCGATCCGTGACCGAGATGCGCACGTCTCGCAGCAACCGGCCGAACCGGTCGGGGCCGGTGGTCACGACGGGCAACGCGGAGACAGTGGTCATCGCAGCGGGATCGCCTCGACGATGGTGCCGGCGTCGACGACCTCGAGGCCGGCGGGAAGCACGAGCAGGCAGTCAGCCCGTGTGAGCGACTGCAGCATCGACGAACCCTGGTCGCCTGAGCTGTGTGCCTCAGGGAGGCCGTCCCGGGCCGACGAGCGCAACACGGCGCGCGTGTATGTCTCCAGGCCGGCCGGCTTGGTCATCGGCTCACCGGTCCTGACGCGCATCCGCCTCCGGTGCAGCTCACCGGCACCCTGCATCCGGCGGATGACCGGGCGTGCGAAGAGCTCGAAGGTCACCGAGCTGCTCACCGGGTTGCCCGGAAGGCCGATGAACACGGCGTCGCGCAGGGTTCCGATCAGCACCGGTTTGCCCGGACGCATGGCGACACGCCAGGTCGTGATCGTGCCCAGCTCAGCGGCAATCTCGCGAACCCAGTCGTGGTCGCCGACGCTGACGCCGGCGCTACTCACGACGAGGTCTGAGCTCGAAGCGGCCTCGAGCATCGCCCGCACCGAGTCCTTCGAGTCGCGGGCGATGCCGAGGAACGTCGGGATGCCTCCAGCCTCGCGCACCGCCGCCGTGAGCATCGGGGAGTTGGAGTCGACGAGCTGCGCGGGACCCGGAGAGGTGCCGGCCGGCACCAGTTCGTCGCCGGTGGCCAGCAGGGCGACGCGCGGCCGGGCACCCACCAGGAGGCGGTCGTGACCCAAGGCGGCAGCGACGCCGATGTCAATGCTGGTGAGCTGCTGGCCCGGCTGGATGACGGCGTCCCCCGCCCGTATGTCGGCGCCGCGCGGTCGAACGCTGGTGGCGAGCGGGGTCGCGACCTCGATGAGCACCATGCCCCCGTCCCGCGTCGTGTCCTCCTGGCGAACCACCGTGTCAGCGCCGTCGGGCATCGGCGCCCCCGTCATGATCCGCATCGCCGTTCCCGCGACGTGCGCACTGGGAACTGCTCCGGCTCGCGATTCACCGACAACCTGGAGGCGAACCGGCGCGTCCGCGGAGGCATGCGCGACGTCGCCGGCGCGCACCGCGTAGCCGTCCATGGCGGAGTTGTCGAATCCCGGGAGATCGGTCCGCGAGGAGATGGGTTCCGCAAGGATCCGCCCGAGGGCCGCCTCGAGGCCCACGGTTTCGGGAGCGAGCACGCCGACCTCGTCGAGCAGGCGCCCCTGTGCGCCGGCGACTGATTCGAGGTCGGGGGAAACGGCGTGCGTCAACATCGTCAAAGTTCGTGATCCTCCACCCTCGGTCGGGATTCCGACAACCATCATAGTCGCGGTTACCGGAACGGTATTTCCAGTCGTCCCCGCGCCCTTCACAGGTATTTTCGACCCGTCCCCTCAGGGCGTACTCTTGTCCTCTGTCCGTTACCGGACACTTCCTCGAGAGTATTTGGCCTCAAATCCCGGAGGTTTTGGATGTTCCCTGCCGCGTTCGACTACACCGCGCCGGGGGCGCTGGACGAGGTGCTCAGCCTGTTGAGCCAGCATGGTGACGACGCAAAGGTGCTTGCCGGGGGGCAGAGCCTGATCCCGTTGCTCAAACTACGATTTGCCGCTCCAGTCATCCTGGTCGATATTGGGAGAGTCGATGGACTCGAGGGAATTCGTCGAGAAAACGGGCATGTGCGGATTGGCGCACGCACTCGCCATCGTGATGTTGAGAGCGCGACAGAGCTTCGCGGAACGCTCGACGTCCTTCTCGACGCGGCGCCGCTCATCTCCGATCCGCTGATTCGCAACATGGGCACTGTCGGAGGCTCGATCTGCCACGCGGATCCTGCCGGTGACTGGGGTGCGGTGATGCTGGCGGTGGGCGCCGAATTCGTGGTCAAGTCGGCGAGCGGCGAGCGAGTGCTCCCCGCGGCGGGATTCTTCGAAGGGCCGTTCACCACCGGTCTGCGTTCCGACGAGGTCATGACCGAGATCAGGATCCCGGTCGGCTCGGGCCGATCCGGTGGGACGTACCTCAAGCTCGAGCGCAAGGTCGGCGACTTCGCCAGTGTCGCGACCGCCGTCCACGTTGTGCTCGGTGGCGACGGCAGGATCGCGGCCGCCGGCATCGGCCTCTGTGCCGTCGGAGCGCACAGCATCAAGGCGACCGCCGCCGAGGCTGCGCTCGTCGGGCAGGCGCCTTCGGACGAACTCATCGCCGAGGCGGCCCGGCTGGCAGGCGATGCCGCCGAACCAAAAGCGGATATCCGGGGGAGTGCGGAGTACAAGCGCGACGTTGCACGGGTCTTCGTGCAGCGCGGCCTGCACACCGCGATCAATCGCGCGCAGGGAGCAACGGCATGAAGGTCACCTTCGAGATCAATGGCGCTGAGAAGAGCGTGGACGTCGAGGCGCGCACGCTCGTCGTCGATCTCATTCGCACCAAGCTGGGAATGACGGGGACGCATATCGGCTGCGACACGAGCAATTGCGGCGCCTGCACGGTCCTGCTTGACGGCCGGCCGGTCAAGTCCTGCACGCTGCTCGCGCCGATGCTCGAGGGCAGGAAGGTCACCACCGTCGAAGGCCTTGCCCAGGGCGGCAAGCTCGACGCGATTCAGGAGGGTTTCCACGCCGAGCACGGCCTCCAGTGCGGTTTCTGCACCCCAGGCATGATGCTGGTCGGGAAGGCGCTCATCGAGGCCAACCCGCACCCGACAGAGGACGAGATTCGCTGGGGCATCAGCGGCAACATCTGCCGCTGCACGGGATATATGAACATCGTCAAAGCGATTCAGCACGCGGCAGCGGCGAACGCTGCCGAGAACGTCGCAGGAGTAGCGTAATGGCAGTCGATACCACCGAAGCCGCTGCAGCGGCGCGTCAGGCCATGGGCGGCATCGGCGTCTCGCTTGCTCGCAAGGAAGACGCGCGTTTCCTCCACGGACAGGGCCACTACGTCGATGACGTTGTCCTGCCGGGGATGCTTCACATGGTGATCGTGCGCAGCCCCCACGCACACGCACGCATCAAGGGCATCGACTCGAGCGCCGCGATGGCCGTTCCGGGTGTGATCGCGGTGGTCACCGGTGAGCTGCTGGCGCAGCACAAGCTCGCCTGGATGCCGACGCTTTCAGGTGATACGCAGGCCGTGCTCGCCACCGACAAAGTTCGTTTCCAGGGACAGGAAGTCGCCTGCGTCATTGCCGAGACCAAGTACATCGCAGAGGATGCCGCGGCACTCGTCAGCGTCGACTACGAGCCGCTGCAGGCGGTGACCACGCCGCAGCAGGCGATCGCGCCTGGCGCGCCGGTGATTCGGGACGAGAAGGAAGGTCAGACCGACAACAAGATCTACCACTGGGAGGCGGGCGACAAGGAGGCGACCGACGCCGCGTTCGCGCGCGCCACGAAGGTTGTCAGCCTGGAAACGTTCTACCCGCGGTGTCACCCGTCGCCGTTGGAGACCTGCGGCTGTGTCGCCGACCTCGACCCGGTGACCGGCAACGCCACGATCTACATGACCAGCCAGGCGCCGCACGCACACCGCACGCTCTTCGCGATCGTCGCGGGGTTGCCGGAGGAGAAGATCCGGATCATCTCGCCGGACCTGGGTGGGGGCTTCGGCAACAAGGTGCCGATCTATCCGGGATACGTGGTGGCCACCGCCGCGTCACTGCTGATCGGACGGCCGGTCAAGTGGATCGAGGACCGCACCGACAACCTCATCTCGACCGGCTTCGCCCGCGACTACTACATGGACGGCTCGGTCGCCATCGACGAGAACGGGAAGTTCATCGGACTCCGGGTGAACCTGCTCAGCGACAACGGGGCGTTCTTCGCGGACGCGCAGCCGAGCAAGTTCAAGGCCGGCCTCTTCCACATCGTGACCGGCTCGTACGACATCCCCGCAGCGCACATCGTGGCCAACGGCGCATACACCAACAAGGCGCCTGGCGGTGTGGCGTATCGCTGCTCGTTCCGGGTCACCGAGGCCTCGTATTTCATCGAGCGTCTCGTCGAGAGCGCCGCAGTCGAGCTTGGCCAGGACCCGGTCACCACACGCCTCAACAACTTCATTCAGCCCGAGGCCTTCCCGTACACGTCGGCGTCCGGCTTCGAGTACGACAGTGGTGACTACCCCGCCGCCATGAAGGTTGCGCTCGACATGCTCGGCTACGATGAGCTCCGCAAGGAGCAGGCGGAGAAGCGCGCCCGCGGCGAGCTCATGGGCATCGGCGTGGCGAGCTTCACGGAAGTTGTCGGTGCCGGCAAAGGCAAGGACTACGACATCGCCGGGCTGCGCATGTTCGATTCCGCGGAGTTGCGCATCCATCCGACCGGCAAGGGAATCCTCAAGCTCGGCGTCATGTCACAGGGCCAGGGTCACGAGACCACCTTCGCCCAGATCGTCGCCGAAGAGCTCGGCATCCCCGCGTCCGATATCGAGGTCCGCGAAGGTGACACCGACAACACGCCGTTCGGCCTCGGCACCTACGCGTCGCGTTCGACGCCGGTCGGCGGCGCCGCGACGGCGATTGTGGCTCGTAAGCTGCGCGACAAGGGCAAGCTGATTGCTGCGCACCTGTTCGAGGCCGATGTGGCCGACATCGAGTTCGATCACGGCAAGTACAACGTCAAGGGCTCGCCGGACAACGTCAAGACCATCCAGGACATCGCGTTCGCCGCGTACACGAATCTTCCGGATGGCCTCGAGGCGGGGCTGGAGGGCGTCACCTACTACGACCCGCCGAACATGACCTTCCCCTTCGGGACGTACCTGGTCGTCGTCGACATCGACAAGGGCACCGGTCAGGTGAAGGTGCGACGCATGGTTGCCGTGGACGACTGCGGGGTACGCATCAACCCGATGATCGTCGAGGGCCAGATCCACGGTGGGCTCACCGAAGGCTTCGGCATCGCCTTCATGGAGTTGATCACGTTCGACGACGAGGGCAACTGCATCGGCTCGAACTTCATGGACTACCTGATCCCCACCGCGTGGGAGACGCCACGCTTCGAGCTGGGCCAGACGGTCACGCCGTCGCCGCACCATCCGATCGGCGCCAAGGGAGTGGGCGAGTCAGCGACCGTCGGGTCGCCTGCCGCGTACGTGAATGCGGTCATCGACGCCCTGTCCCACCTCGGCATCACCAACATCGACATGCCGATCACGTCCGACAAGGTGTGGGCGGCATTGCGCAGCAAGGGGGTCACCGAATAGACGACGGCCTCCTGACCCTGCTTGCCGAGAACGCCGCGTCGGGGCGTCCGTGCGCACTCGCAACCGTGGTGCGCACGGAGTCGCCGACGTCGGCACACCCCGGCGACAAGGCCGTGATCACCGCCGACGGAGAGCTCCACGGCTGGATCGGCGGCAGCTGCTCGGACGCACTCGTGCGCCGCGAGGCGCTGGTTGCGATGGCTGACGGCTTGCCGCGGCTCGTTCGCATCCGCCCGGACGTCGAGGCCCTGGAGACCCGCATCGGAGGAGAGCTCACCGTGGCGACGACATGCCCGAGTGGCGGGACGCTGGACATCTTCATCGACCCGCATCTCCCCAAGCCGCTCCTGGTGGTCATCGGAGAGAGCCCTGCGGCTCGGACGCTCACCGCGCTCGCTCGTGTGATGGGCTTTCGCACCTGCGCCGTGCACCCCGGGGGGGACCTCGCTGACCTTCCGGGCGCCGACCGCGTCCTCGACAGCCTCGATCTCGGCGTCCTCGCCGAGGAGCAGGACTGCTGGGTCGTGGTTGCCACCATGGGCCACTACGACGACGACGCCCTTCAGGCGGCGCTCACGCTCGAGGCTGCCAACATCGCGCTGGTGGCCAGCGTGCGCCGATCCGCTGCCGTCATCGACACCCTGCGTGCACGCGGCGTCTCCGACGCCGAGCTTGCCCGCGTTCGCGCTCCCGCAGGTGCGCAACGAGCCGGAGCTCAGGAGGAGATCGCGCTCCACGCGCTGGCCGAGGTTGTGGCGCTGCGCCACGAACGGCTGCTCGCGAACCCGGTCCCGTCGCACGCTGCGATCGTGGGGTTCGCCGTCGATCCGGTTTGTGGGATGACCGTCGACACGTCCGGTGCCGCGCACACGGCCGTCCACGACGGTCAGACAGCCTTCTTCTGCTGCTCTGGATGCCGGGAGCAGTTCGTAGCCGACCCCGCACGGTTCCTCCGCGCCACCGCCGGCTGAGTGGCGGCCTCGAGGTCTGCGGGGGTCATCCTCGCGGCGGGGGCTTCGCGACGCATGGGCGAGCCGAAGCAGCTGCTCGCCGTGCACGGCAGGCCGCTCCTTGAAGCGGCGCTTGCCGCGGCTTGCGACTCGCAGCTGGACGAGGTGGTGCTCGTCCTCGGTGCCCACGCCGATGCGATCCGCCGATCCGTCCGGTTGGGGCGTGCCCGCGTCGTCCTCAATCCAGCGTTCGCTGAGGGAATGAGCACATCCCTGCAGGCCGGGATCGCCAGCCTCGGGACCGACGTGGCTCGGGCCGTCGTCATCCTGGGGGATCAGCCCGACATCAGCCCCGAGGTCGTCGACCGCCTGCTCGAGACCCAGGCGGCTTCGGGGCTGCCCGCGGCGGCGCTCAGCTTCGACGGGCTGCTCCACCCACCGGTTGTTCTGGCTCGTGAGCTCTGGGGCGACATCAACGCTCTCGAGGGAGATGTCGGCTGCCGCGCGCTGGTGAGGGCCCACCCAGAGCTGGTCGCGGCGGTCGCCGCCGAGAGGCCCGGCGGCCATCCCGTCGACATCGACACGCGCGAGGACTTCGAGCGGCTCGCCGCTGACCCCTCCTGATGCTCTGGTAGCCTCGGGCGGTTCAGTTCGCGATCCGGAGGTAGGTGCGTTGCCAGCTCTCGCCATCGTCGCCGAGCGACTCATCGATGGGACGGGGCGCGATCCGATCGAACGCGCTGCGGTGGTGATCGAGGACGGGCGGATCAGCGCCGCCGGGGCGCGTGCATCGCTCACGATTCCTGCCGGCGCACGGGTGCTCGAGGACAACGACCTCACGCTGCTGCCCGGCTTCATGGACATGCACGTCCACCTGGCTTCGTCGGGCACCAATCTGGTGCGCATCCTCATGACCCCTCCGTCGCTGGCGCTGCTCAACTCGGTCCCCAATTGCGCCCGAACCCTTGCCGCCGGCGTGACCACGGTGCGCGACGCCGGCCACACTCCGATCGGCGTCCGGCTTGCGGCCGAGGCAGGGCACTTCCCGGCGCCGCGAATGGAGCTCGCCATCAGCCTGCTGAGTCAGACGGGCGGTCATGGCGACGATCTCATGCCGTGCGGGGCGCGCGTCGGCATCACCATGAACGTCGACGTTCCCCACGGCGTCGTCGACGGTGTCGATGCGATGCGGCGCAAGGTGCGCGAGGTGCTCCATGCGGGCGCCGACTGGATCAAGTTGTGCACCAGCGGCGGCGTGCTCAGCCCGGGCGACCTCCCGGACCACGCGCAATTCTCGGTCGAGGAGATCCGGGTCGCGGTCGAGGAGGCTGCGGTCGTCGGCAAGCGCGTGATGGCGCATGCGATGTCCCCCAGCGGGATCCGCAACGCGCTCATGGCCGGGGTCGCGACCATCGAGCACGGGTGCCTGCTCGATGAGGAGAGCATCGCGCTCATGAAAGAGCGGGGCGCATACCTGGTGCCGACACTCGTGGCACCCGGCGATGTCATCGATGGCGCAAAAGGGGGCGGGGGCGGGCTGCCGGCAGAGATGGTCGAGAAGGCCGAACGAATCGGAGGACTCCACCGCGCCGCGGTGTCGGCCGCGATTGCCGCCGGCGTCAAGGTGGCAATGGGAACCGATTCGGCGATCGGTCCGCACGGGACGAACCTTCGCGAGCTCGGGCAGATGGTTCGCTGTGGCATGAGCCCGATGGAGGCGATCGTCGCCTCGACGCGAGTCCCTGCGGAGCTCCTCCGGCGGGCGGACCTGGGCTCACTCCAACCCGGAAAGATTGCCGACGTCGTCGCAGTGAGCGGTGATCCGCTTGCCGACATCGACAGCCTCGCGGACCCGCGTCACATCCGGCTGGTGATCAAGGACGGCGCCGTTGCCTATGACTTCCGGGGCGAGGCGGTGGCGGTTCAGTCCTCGTCGGCGTCGTCGCCGAGGGCGGCCTCGTAAGGAGGGATCCGCCAGGCGGCCTCCTTCCCGAGCAGCCCGCCGTGGCCGAGGGAGGCGAGGTATGCAGGATCGAGCTCCAGCCCGGCGTGCAGCCGGGCGATGAGCAGATCGAGGGCGCTGCGGCGGGAGAACATCCCGCACGACGCGACCCCGATCACCGGCCGGCCGAGCAGCTCGGCGATCCAGTAGCTGCTTCCGGGGTGCATCGGCAGGCCGCGCCTGACCGAGGTGGCCCCGGCAGCGAGGAGGCTCTGCCAGGTCACGTCGAGGGGGTCGACCGATGCGACGCCGACAGCCAGGACGATGTCGGCGGTCCCGGCTGCGTCGAGCAGCGCCTGCCGGACCTGGCCTGGGCTTTCGTCGACATAGCGAACCGGCTCGGTGGTGCCGCCGAACCATGTGCTGCGCATCCCCAACGACCGTTCGAACCGTTCCCGCGCGTCGTCGGACAGGCGCTGACGCACGATCGCTGCCACGCGCAGCGGCAGGAACGGGCGCACGCTGAGGATCGCGCCGGCGGCGGCGCCCGCGGCCCGCTCGGCCTGCTCGAGGGACCATTCGTCGATCGCGAGCGGGGTGATCTTGACGCCCGCCAGCGTCCTTCCAGCATCGACATGCAATCCGTCGGGAACGGTGAAGACGGTCACACCGTCGACGGCGTTCACGGCCGCGAGTGCCCGGACGTCCACCTCGACGAGGCCGCGCCACGCTGCCACCAGTCTGGCCTGAGACTCCACCGGGGGTCGCGCCGCGGTACCGGGGCCCGCGACGGCGGCGGCGATGCGGACAGCCGCCGCGTCCTCGCGGACGTCCCCCTCGTCGAGCCAGAGCAGGTGGAGTTCCTCCGGGTGCGCCTCGCGCAATGCCTGCTCATCACCGGGACCGAGCAGGGCACCCTTGGAGAGTGCGGGGCGGCCGGCGGCGTCCCTGACGTCGCGGCAGAGGACGGCGCCGGCCCACCGCCCTGAGGGGCCATCGACCGCGGAGCCGGGGAGGACTTCCAGTCTCACCCTGCCGGCGCTGCGGCAACCGCGGACAGCGATCCCGCGTTGCGGCCGCGGCGCACCGCCACGATCTCGGCAAGGATGGCGATGGCGATCTCCTCGGGCGTCGCAGCCCCGAGGTTGAGCCCCACCGGGCTGTGGATGCGCGCGATGTCCGAGTCGGTGAATCCAGCTTCGTGGAGCCGGGTTACCCGCTTGGCATGCGTTCCTCTGCTCCCGATCGCGCCGATGTAGCCCGTTTCGGTGCGGAGCAGGGCGGCCAGGGCCGGATCCTCGAACTTCGGGTCGTGGGCGAGGCACACCGCCGCGTCACGCGGTCCGAGGTCGAAGCGCGGCAGCGCTTCATCAGGCCACGCGGTGACCAGGCGCTCGGCGTCCGGGATGCGCTCGGCGTTGTTGAAGGCCGTTCGCGGATCGACCACCGAGACGGTGAATCCGGCGGCGCGAGCCATGGTCGTCAGCGCTATCGCGATGTGGACTGCGCCGATCACCACCAGCTGCGGCGAGGGCACGATTGGATCGACGAACACGCGCATGCCGGCGATCTCCTCGACACCGGGAAGCCCGGATGCGATCCGGGGGCGTGCGGCTGCAACGACGTCTGCGGTTGTCGACGACCCGCCAAGCGTGCCGATCAGGCCGCCGTCAGCGGTCGCGGCGGCTCGGCTGCCCGCATGCTCACCATCCAGCGCGGTGAGGAGTGCGACTGGCCGCGAGGTTTCGATGGCTCGCCGGACCTCCTCGATCACGGGATCAGAGCCGTCACTCTCCAGGGTCTCGACGAAGATGTCGACCTCGCCACCGCAGGACAGGCCCACGGCCCAGCCCATCTCATCACTGATGCCGTAGTGGAGCAGGCGAGGCGGAGCATCGCCGGCGATCGTCGCCTGCGCTTCGAGGACCACCGCCGATTCGAGACAGCCGCCGCTCACCGAGCCGGCCATTCGACCGTCGCGACTCACGAGGAGGCGCGCGCCCATCGGCCGCGGGGTTGAGCCGGATGTGCCGACCACCGTGGCCACCGCGACCAGCGGGTCGCCCTCGCTCCATTCATTCAGCGTCGGAAGCAGATCTCGCATGCCATGAGTATCCACTTCCGCGGGCGAACGCGACAAGCCTTCGGTCACCCCCGCGATGCACAATTCCGGGAATGCAAATCGAGAACTCGTTCGCCGTCAAGGCAGCCCCCGATCAGGTGTACGAATTCCTGCTCGACGTCAACAATGTCGTGAGCTGCGTACCCGGTGCGGAGCTGTCGGAGGTGGTCGATCCGAATACCTTCAAAGGCAAGGTGCGCATCAAGGTCGGACCGGTCACCGTGAGCTACAACGGCACCGCACGAATCACCTCGCGCGACGCGGAGACGCGCACCGCGACGCTCGAGGCCGAGGGTCGCGAGACCACGGGTTCTGGGAGCGCCCAGGCGACCACCGTCATGGCCGTCGCCGCCGACGGCGAGAGCTCGACGGTCACCCTGACGACCGATTTCACCGTTGTCGGCCGGGTGGCACAGTTCGGCCGGGGCATCATGGAGGACGTCTCGCGCCACCTGGTCGGACAGGCCGCCACGTGCATCCAGTCGAAGCTTGAGGGGCCGCCTCCCGGCGAGGCGCAGTCCGCCGACGCGATTGCACCGACAGGCAGTGCATCGTCGCCGACTGCCGCCGCGTCCTCGCCGCCACCTGTCGCATCCGAACCGGCTGCGCTCGATGCCGTTGCGCTCGGACGGGCTGTGGCCAAGGAACGCCTGAGCCGCATGAAGGTGCGGCCGCAGATGATCGCGATGGCGTTTGCCGGGTTTCTCAGCCTTCTGCTGCTGCGCCGCTTCCGCCGAGCCCGGCGCCGGCGCCGCGAGACGACCGGCTGACCCGTCGAGGCAGCTGAGCGAGCAACCTCCCGAGGGCGTCGAGCGCCTCAACACTGTGGGCGCTCAGGAAGTCGTCGCAGTGCGGGAGCGCGGCAGCCATGCCACGGGTCTCCGGCTGGTAGACGCTGCTCCCGAGCAGGGGGTTGAGCCAGATCAGCCGGTGGCAGCTCCTGCGCAGGCGAGCCATCTCGTGACCGAGCTGCTCCGGGTCACCCCGGTCCCACCCGTCGCTGATGATCAGGACGACCGCGCCATGCCCGAGCACGCGGCGTGCATGGTCACGTTGGAACGTGTGCAGCGCGTCGGCGATGCGTGTCCCCCCGCCGATGTCGTGCACCTGGGCCGCCACGTGATCGAGCGCCGCATCGATGTCACCGTGACGCAGGAGGTGCGTGATTCTTGTCAGATGTGTCGAAAACGCGAAGGTCTCGACGCGCTCACGCCGCCCGATCGCGTGCGCGAACACCAGCAGGTGGCGGGAATACCGGTCCATCGATCCGCTGACGTCGCAGAGCACGACGATCGGTCGGCGCTTGGTGCGCGCGCTCGCGCGGGCGAGGCGATGGGCGTCGCCTCCCTGGCGCGCCGCGGCTCGCATCGTGCCCCGCAGCTCCACCGTGCCGCGACGATCGGCACGGAGGCGCCGGGTCCGTCGTTCGGCGACCCGCCACGGCGACTGCCGCAGCAGGCGGCGCACCGACTCCAGCTCGTCCCAGCTCATCTCGCGAAAATCGCGCTGGCGGAGCAGTTCCTCGGCGCTGTAGCCGGCGCTCGACGCCGGAGGTCCCTCGACCTCGCGGGCGACACCTGGCGACGAAAGCCCGAGGGCATTCATCCACGCAAGCGCCTGCTTGGGATCGAGCGCCAGTGGCCGGCTCCGTCCAGGAATCGAACCTGCCTTGCCTTCGCCTCCGGGTCTGGAGAAGAAGAGGTCGAAGGCGGCGTCGAAGACCGCGCCCTCTTCGCGCCGGGTCACGAACACAGCGCGAAGCGCGTAGCGGACCTCGTCCGGCCGCTCCAGGTCGATGGCGAGCAGCGCCTCACACGCATCGCGAACGCGCTCCGGCCCGGTTGTCAGCCCTGCGTCGCGAAGCAGACGCGCAAAGAGCGTCACGCTCTCGATGGGGTCCGGTGCTGTGCCGATCACCGTCGCGCGCTCTCTGCGATCGCCTCCTCGCTCCGCTCGAGATCCTCTTGGTGCTTGATCGCAGCCCCCATGGTCTCGCGCAACGCCGCGGGCGTCGCCTCGGTGTGCCCCAGCGCGGCCAGCGCCCGCGCCCAGTCGACTGTTTCTGCCACTCCTGGCACTTTATAGAGGTCGAGGCCGCGGAGTCGCTGAGTCACCTCGGCGACCTGACGGCCGAGTCGCTCGGAAACCTCCGGCGCACGGACGCGAACGATCGCGACCTCGCGCTCGAGATCCGGGTAGTCGATCCAGTGATACAGGCAGCGTCGCTTGAGTGCGTCGTGGACCTCGCGGGTGCGATTGCCGGTCAGGATCACCAGCGGCGGGTGCTCGGCGCGAATGGTGCCCAACTCGGGGATGCTGATCGCGTAGTCCGCAAGGATCTCGAGCAGGAACGCTTCGAACTCCTCATCGGACCGGTCGATCTCGTCGATGAGGAGCACAGGAGGGACCGCATCGTGGTTGTCGATCGCATCGAGGAGCGGCCGGCGCAACAGGAAGTCCGGACCGAAGACGTCCTGCTCGGTTCTCACCCTGTCCTCGCCCTCGCCGACCAGCCGGATGTGGAGCAACTGGCGCGCGTAGTTCCATTCGTATGCCGCATGGGCGAGATCGATGCCCTCATAGCATTGGAGGCGGATGAGGCGGGAGCCGAGGCCCGCGGCGAGGGCCCGAGCCGCCTCGGTCTTGCCGACTCCCGCTTCCCCCTCGAGGAACAGCGGCTTGTGGATGCGCATCGCCACGAGGATCGCCGTCGCCAGCCGACGGTCACAGAGGTAGTCGTGCGCGGCGAGGAGCTCGATCACCGCATCGACAGAAGCCGGCTGCGTGGCATCGGCCGCTGCATTCATGGGGTCAGCGTGACGAGTCCGCGCCATCACGGTCAAGCCGCAGCGCCATCAGAGGGAGTAGACGTCGACCTCGGTCGCCTTGACCACGGCGAAAACCTCGCCGCCCTCGCCAAGCCGGAGCTGCGCTGCGGCGGCCGGCGTCACCTCGGCGACCAGCGGGAATGGACCGTCGAGGCGGATGCGCCAGCGGTCACCCTCCGGATCGACACCGACGACCTTGCAGCGCAGGACGTTGCGCGGGCTCCCCTCGGGGGCCTGCCGGTAGAGCGCCACCGCGCGTGGCTGAATAGTGGCCATCGCCGTCCCCTCGATATGCGTAGCGACGGTGAGTGAGGACCCGTCGTCGAGGAGCATCGCGCCGCTGGACACCGTGCCTCGGAGCAGGTTCAGCCCCGCCATGCGGGCGATCCAGGCCGAGCGCGGCCGCGCCGACACCTCGCCGAACGGTCCCTCCTGGGTCACCCGACCCTCCTCGAGCACGACCACGCGTTCGGCGAGCGACGCCGCTTCGAGAGGGTCGTGGGTGACCACCAGTCGCACCCCGGGAAACGTCGCCAGGTGTTCGCGGAGCGCGCGGCGGAGCTCGAGACGTCCCGAGGCGTCGACCGCCGCAAGCGGCTCGTCGAGGAGCAGCGCCCGGGGATCGGTCACCAGGACGCGCGCGAGCGCTGCTCGCTGTGATTGGCCCCCGCTCAGCGCCGCCGGTCGCGACCCGGCGAACCCAGCCAGGTCAACACGCTCGAGCCACTCCCGAGCCCGGGCGTTCGCGGTTCTACGGTCGACGCCGCGGGCACGCAGTCCGAAGGCGACGTTGTCGAGGACGCTCAGGTGGGGGAAGAGCGCGTGATCCTGGAAGACGAAGCCGACCCTGCGTGCCTCAGGGGTGAGCCACGCGCCGCTGGACGTATCCTCGAACACCTCGCCGTCCACGGCGACGCGGCCCTCGTCGAGTGGCACGAGCCCCGCGATGACGCGGAGCAGGGTTGTCTTTCCGGCGCCGTTTGGACCGAGCACCGCCACGGTCACATTCGAGTCGAACGACAGGTTGCAGTCGAGACTGAGGCTCCCGAGCTGCGTCCGGATGCGCGCGGTCAGCGTCACTGGAGCGCACCGAGCCAGCGGTCGCGCAGTACGACCAGCACAAGGATGGAGATCGCGAGCAGCAGCAGCGAGAGCGTGATCGCCATCCCGATCTGTCCCGACCCTTCGAACGAGGTGTACGCGGCGATCGGGAGCGTCTCGGTTGTCCCCGGGAAGCTACCGGCAAAGGTGATCGTGGCACCGAACTCGCCGAGGGCCCGGGCCCAGCAGAGCGCGGCGCCCGCCGCGATCGACGGCGCGGCCAGCGGCATCGTGACTCGCCAGAAGCGCCGCCACGGGCGGGCGCCGAGGGTCGCCGCAACCTCCTCGAAGCGGTCGTCGCGCTGGCGGAGCCCGGCTTCGACGGTGATCACCAGGAACGGAAAGCCGACGAACGCCTCGGCGATCGCCGCGCCGGCCGTGCTGAAGGGAAGCACGATCCCGAAGTGATCGAGCACCGTCCCGATCGGTGTCGTCCGGCCCAGCGCCGTCTGCAGCGCGATCCCGCCGACGACGGGCGGAAGCACCAGCGGCAGCGTCACCAGCCCGCGGATCAGGCGGCGTCCCGGCAGCGACGTGCGCGCGAGCAGATAGGCGAGCGGGACACCGATCACCAGGGAGATCGCCACCGCGATGATCGAGCACTCGAGGGAAAGTCGCAGTGCCGTCAGGACGTCCGACGACACCAGCTCCGACGGGAGGTTGCTCCAGTCGACGTGCAGGAGCAGTCCGATCAACGGCAGCGCGATGAACAGCACCGCGACCGCGGCCGGAATCAGGAGACCGACGAGGGGGCGTCTCGTGACGCCCCGGGTCACGACGGCTTCAGAAATCCGTCGGCCAGCAATTGGGTCTGGACATCACCGGATACGGCCGAGGTGACGAAGGCCTGGGCTGCGCCCTGGTTGGCGCTCGCCTTGAGCACGGCGACCTCGTAGGTACCGATGACGTTCTGTGCATCCGGAATCGGGATGCCGGTCACCTTGTTGCCTGCTGCGACCACATCGGTCACGAACACCAGTGCCGCATCAGCGTTCCCGGATTCCACCTGTTCCACCACCAGCGCGTCGTCGAGCTGCAGGGATTTGGGCGTCAGCGTGACGTTGGCTGCCTTGAGCGCCTTGGTCGCGTAATCGCCGACCGGCACGCCGGGCGCGGCGAGCACCACCAAGAGACCCTGAGCCGCGAGGTCGGCCAGCGTCTTGATGCCCTTCGGGTTGCCGGGCGCCACGATGATCTCCAGCTTGTTCTTGCAGAACGCCTGAGGCGTGTCGACCAAGCCCTTGGCGACGAGCTGCTGCATCGTGGAGGTGTTGGCGGTGGCGATGACGTCGGCAGGTGCGCCGTTGATGAGCTGGGACACCAGCGTTTGTGAGCTGCCATAGGAGTACTGAGCGGTGAACCCGGGGTGATCCAGCTCGAGCCCTTTCTCGGCAGTGTTGAAGGCGGAGGTCAGCGACGAGGCCGCGAACACGGTGATCGATCCATTGAGCGGGTCGGCTGACGCGGAGCGCCCGCTCGTCGAAGTTGCGCCGCATGCGGCCAGCGCGATGGCGGTGATGCCAGACGGCAGCAGGGCGCCGGCGCCAATCTTCATGGCTTCCTCGGGAGCGTCTCGGCGGACGGGGGCAGCTCGATCACGACGTTGGTGGCCTTCACCGAGGCGACCGCCAGCATTCCCGGCTCCAACCCGAGCTCCGCGACCGCTTCGCTGCTGATCAGCGAGCTGATCCGGAACGGTCCGGCCTGCAACTTGACGTGGGCCATCACACCGTCAGCGACGACGTCGGTGACCAGCCCGAGGAAGTGATTGCGAGCCGACTCGGTCACGGGCATCGTCGGGTGAGTGCTGGCCAGCTCGACGGCAAACCTGGCCAGGGCGACTCCATCGACGAGGCGGTGCCCGCCCTCGGTTCGCACCGTCTCGATCCGTCCCGCGTCGGCCCAGCGCCTCACAGTGTCGACGCTCACCCCGAGCAGGTCCGCGGCCTGGCCCATCTTGTATGTTTGCATGGGTCGCGACCTTAGCGCAAAAGCGGGCTTCTTCTCAACTAGGCCTCGCGATTGCGCGATTTGGCTATGGGCCGCTACTCGTGCGAGACCACTGTTACCGCGTGCACGACGTCACTCACGAAGAGCGGCGCAGGGTAGATCACCCGTACGTAGCCCTGAGGGTCGATGACCTCGAGGTAGTTGGTGTGTGGGGGTTCGATCGGCTCACCCCACTTGATCCAGGTGATCTTCAGGGTCGCGTCCGGTCCAAGCAGCCAGTGCCAGCCGCCCGACCATTTGCTCGTGAGGTTCGTGGTGATGAAATGCTCCACGTCGGCCGGAGTGCGGTCGGCGACTACGCTGACGATGAGCAGGACCGGATTGATCCCTTTCGGCAGCGCCTGTTCCACCGCCGCGATGTCACGACCGAGAAGCGGGCAGAGGTCGACGCAGAGCGGGTCCATGAACGCCACCAGCACAACGTGGCCCTTCTCGTCGGCCAGCGATATCGTCTTGCCGTTCTGATCGACGAGGCCCGTCAGCGGGGGAGTTTGCTGGCGCTTGAGCGGTGCTCCGATCACGTCGGCCGAGGGCGTGATATTGACCTGGGCTGCCGTCGTCGTGGCTCTCGGGTGGAGCGTCAGCGACATGAACGCCCCGATGCCCAGGCTGCCGGCTAGAGCGAGCACGACCAGCAGGATCTGCCCGCGCTTGGATCGCGTCACGACTCCGAGGCTCCCCGACGCTTCATCCACAAACCCCGCTCGGCAATGGCTGCCTGATGGTTGAGTCCGCACTTGCCAAACACATCCTGCAGGCGAGCGCGGCGCCAATTATGGCTCGCATGACCCGCTCGAGTGATCCGCACGGCGGCTGGGCGTATGCTCCCGGCGTGATCGCACAGCGGCGGACGAGGTTTGCCGCGACAGGCGGAGTGCTCCTCGCGCTCACAGGGCTGTTCATCGGCCACACGCTCGAATACCTCCGGGTCTGGGGAACCGCCGGGATCGTGGAGTCGATGAGCAACCCGGTGCACGCTTACATGCTCCCGGTAGCAGGCGGGCTCCTGGCGCTCAGTGCCGTCTTCGCGTTTCGCCTGGCGATCGCATGGCAGGCACTCAACGAGAGGCTCGACCGCGCCGCGGCGGGCATACGCCGGATCTGGCGGGGGTCGAACGATGCAGTCCCCGATCGGGGAAATCGGCGGTCGAGCCCGGGAACGCGCCTCGCGGCCATCTGGCTTCCGCTCGCGGCAGCGCAGACGGTTCTCTACCTCCTGCAGGAGAACGTCGAGGCGGTGGCCCGCTCGCAGCCGGCTCCAGGCATCGGGGCGATCACCGGGATCCATTGGGCCGCCCCGCTTGTCCATCTCTATGTGTCGCTCCTGCTCGCCTGCCTGGTCCGCATTTGCCAGATTTCGTTTCATCGCCGCGAGGTCGCCGTCGAGAGGGCGGAAGCGCTCCTGCGGGCGATCATCCGGCGCCTCCGGACCGCGGCACCTGTCATCCGTCCCCATGGGACCCGCGCCGTCTCACCCTTGGACTGGCTGGGACGGCACCTCTGGTGTAGGCCGCCTCCGCTGCTTCTCGACATCTGACCGGCGTCCGTGAGCTTCGGCTCACCTTCGATCGTTCATTTGCGAGGAGATATCAAGTGGGGAAAATCACCCGTCGACCGTCCGCGGCTGCCGCCGCGATGCTGGTCGCCCTGGCAACCTCGTTCGTGGTCGCGTCGGCGCATTACGTGTTCACGGCAGGAAAGTATCGGATCGCCATCGGCTGGCAATTCGAGCCTGCCGGCGGCACCGACACCTATGTCGGGGCGCCAAATGCGATCCAGGTCTTCATCGACGTCCCGTCGGCATCCAACCCGATCGGGACCCCCGCCAGCACGCTCAACGAGGACTGCACGCATCCCGATTTCCAGGTCACCGTAACAGTCGGGACCACGACAAGCAGCCCGTACTGCCCGGTGCCTCTCTACGACTCGGACACCGGCAACGGCCGGCTTGACGAGTACGACTACGCGGTGATCCCGACTGTGGTCGGAAGCTACACGTTCCACATCTTCGGCATCATCAGCGGTGTGCCGATCGATCAGAAGGTCACGTCAGGCCCGACGACGTTCGACTCCATCGCGGATTCCAGCGCCGTCGATTTTCCGGTGGTCCTCCCTGCCGCCGCCGCGGTGGCTATCAAGGTCGAAACGGTGGGTCAGCGCGCGGCGAGTGCGCTGGCGAGCGCGCAGTCCGCGTCAACAGCGGCTGGCGACGCGAAGGCGAGTGCAGCGGGCGCAACCACCCTCGCCATCGTCGCGATCGGCGTGGCTGTATTGCTCAGTGCAGTCAACGTGGCGATCGGATTGCGCCGCCGGAGCACGTAGCCATGCGGGCGCGGTGGTCGCTGATCGTTGCCACAGCGCTTGCGCTGGGGGCAGCCATCTGGCTCCCACTGACCGCGGACGCCCACGCGCTGCCACAGAGCGCCGTCCCTGCCGAGGGCGCCGAGGTCCAGACCGCGCCGAAGTTGGTGGAGATCACGTTCGGTGAAACGCCGGACCCGAAGCTCTCAAGCATCACGGTGGTCAACAGTTCAGGGGTGAGTGTCGACGCCGGACCCACGGCGGTCGTCCCCGGTCACCCGCTCGAGCTCGACGTGCCCCTGAAGCCCATCGGCAACGGGGCGTATACGGTCACATGGAAAACCGTGTCCGAGACCGACGGCCATCTCGCCACGGGCGCGTACGCGTTCGGAGTCGGTGAGTCGGCCGCGAGTGCCAATGCGCATGCAAGCAAGGAGGTGGTATCGCCTCCGCCGTCGGTACTCGCCGTTGTCGGTCGGTGGCTGTTCTTCATCGGACTGATGGGCATTGTTGGCGTCGCCTCCACGTGTCTCATCGTGTCGGACGTTCTTCCAGCCTTCGCCGGGCGGATGCTCGGTGCCACGTGGATTCTCGGCGCGCTCGGCGTTGCGACCATCGTCGAGGCTCAGCGAGAAGCTGCAGGGGTGACTTTCGGCGTCATGTTCTCGACGTCGCTCGGCACGGCCGCGATCGAGCGAATCGTGACGCTCCTTATCACCGGACTCGGTGTCGCGGCTGGGTTCTTCCGGTACGCCGTCGCAACTCGGGCAGGAATTGCCCTCGCCGGAATCGGAGCCGCCGCCTCGATGTGGGTGGATGTCGCTGCGAGCCACGCAGGCGCACAGGCACCGGTCGGGGTCAACCTCGTAGCGCAGTGGGCGCACATCGTTGCGAGTGGGGTCTGGTTTGGCGGGCTGTTGACACTGATCTTCGCGGTGCGAGGACAGCCGTCGGAGGTCAAGGGACGAGCGGTGCGCCGTTTCTCGACGCTGGCGGGCATTGCCATCATCGTCGTTGCCCTCACGGGGACATTCCGCGCGGTCATTGAAATCGGTTCGATCGGTCAGCTCTTCGGCACCGCATTTGGCGTGCTCGTGCTTGTCAAGGTCGCGCTGTTCGTGGCGCTCGCGTGTCTGGGTGCGATCAATCGCTACCGCAATGTGCCCCGTGCAGCCACGGTCCTCCGCGGTCTGCGACGTGCCGGTTCCACCGAAGTGGTGATTGGCGCAGCGGTTGTGCTGGTCGCCGCAGCCCTCGTCAATGTCGCACCGCCGGTCGCGTCCTCGGCGGCAGCGTCAACCACGCGGTCGAGCCAGGTTGTGGTCACTGGCAGCGACTTTGCGACCACCGTGAAGGTGCGTCTCACCGTGTCACCGGGGACGGCCGGATTCAACAGCTTCGTTCTCCGGGTCAGCGACTACGACACAGGTGCGACCGTCCACGCGAGCTCGGTGCAGCTCGAGTTCGCGCAGCCCCTCCGGCCCCAGCTCGGGGAGTCGACTCTGACCCTCAGGCGCCAGACGAACGGCACCTTTGCCGCCCGTGGAGGCAACCTTGCGATCGCGGGAATCTGGGAGGTTGCGGTGATCATCGAGAACGCGAGCAGCTCCACGGAAGTTCACCTCCAGCTGATCACCGCCAGTCCGGCACCTATGGTCACCGCAACGCGGTTCAACGGACTTCCGACTCTGTACTCGATCCAGCTGCAGAACGGCTGGCTCGCACAGGTCTACATCGACCCCGACAAACTCGGTGCCGACGAGTTTCATGTCACGTTCTTCAGTAGTTCGAACGAGACGAGTGAGATTCAGATCGCGGCAGTCACGGTCGGCATGACCGCTGCGGGAGGGACGCCGACCATCTTGGTGAGCCGCCGTCTCGACCCCATCGGCCACTTCGTCGCGGACGCGACGATTCCTGCGGGCGCGACGCGCTACGACATCATCGCGACCACGCAGTCCGGCGTGGCCATCTCCACCTACGTGACCATCACCCCCGGAGCCTGACCGCCGTCAGCGGAGTGCCGAGCGGATCAGGTCGGCGACCACCGCGGGCTGTTCGAGGTAGGGGAGGTGAGCCATTCCCTCGAACACGTGATAGCCCGATTGGGGAAGCCAGTCGGCGAGCTCCTTGGACCGCGCGATGATGAAGGGGAGGTCGAGATCTCCGCACGCGACGGTCACCGGCATGGAGATCTCCTCGAGCCTCGACCATGCGGTGATCCCGCTCTTTCCAGACTCCTCGGGAATCTCGTTCTTCAGTGCGATCGCGTTCATCGCCAGCGCGAGCTCGCGCGCAGGGCCGGACACGCGCCCCTCGGGCGCGCTGGGGCCGTCGAGCCACAGCCACATCTCGATACGGTTGATCTCGTCGATCTCGCCGGAGGTCTGTGCGGCCTCCCACATGCGGACGAGTCGATCGGTATCCGCGTCGAACACGCTGGGTTCGGGCGCCCCGCTCACCGCGGGAGCGAGGAGCACCAGACCCGCCACCCGCTCCGGTGACGCGAGGGCGGTGTCGATCGCGATCTCGCCGCCCATCGAGCTCCCGACGAGCCAGACGGGGCCGGTGGCCACACGGTCAAGGACCGCGTTGAGATCATCGAGGTGCGAGAACCCGTACGTGACCCCGGACGTCTCCCCATAGCCGCGCATGTCGTAGGCGACCACTCCGGTCGTCGGTTGCAGCTGCTCGGCGACCGCATGCCACGAGCGCCGGTCCGTGACGCCCGAATGGAGCAGTACGACCGGCTGACCTTCGCCCGGCCAGCGTTCCGCCGCCAGGCTGGCCGTCCCGCGCTGCACGGTGAACTTCTCGGATGGCACTCGCCCATTCTGACGGGAGTTCGGTGGTCGCGACAGCCCTCGCGCACCGAGGCCCCCGCATCGTCACGAGGGTGTCGAGAAGCGAGCGCGGTTGGCCGACAGCGGTCGGCGCGCCAATCGGGCGATGGCATGATTCGGGGGATGGCTGCTGATGCCGGTGAGGAATTCGACCAGTCCCTGAGGCCGGTGCAGGGGCAGCTGTCGTACCTTCAGATCCCGGCGATCGACGTGCAGCGATCAGCCGAGTTCTACGCGCGAGTCTTCGGATGGCACATTGAGCACCCGCATCCCGGATTCGATGCGCCGGGGCTCATCGGCCAGTGGGTGACCGACCGGCCTCCGACATCCAATGCGGGAATGCTTCCCTGGTTGCACGTTGAGAGCATGGAAGACACGATGAAGCTCGTTCGCGCATATGGCGGCGAGGTGCTCGAGCATCCGACGCCCGATGGTCCGGAGCGGCTTCTGTCAACCGTGCGCGATCCTGCCGGCAACGTGCTCGGCCTGGTGCAGCTCGTCTCCGGCTGACGCCGACGGGGCTCAGCCGGCGAGCAGGACGCTCGGACGGGCCACGTGGCGGTGCCCGCACACAACGCACTTCAGCACGGCGCGAACCGGCCGTGTGGGTTGCGTCCGCCGATACTCGGCACTGCGGGCATGGACGGTCAGCGGAATGAGCCGTGGTGCACCGCAGCGTGCACACCGAATCGGACGCTCCGAAGCGGGCCGATTCACGCGCGGTATTGTGCTACGCGCCGCCCTGTCCGTCGACCGGATGGCTATGGCGATGCCCCGGCGAGGGCGGCCGCGACGATGGAGTCTGGCGTCGGATCGCTCGGGCGGCTTTCCTACGTACGACCACCGACCGCAGGCTCCCGCAACGCCGACCAGGGACGTTCGCGCTCCTGCGCCTCGATCGCCCACTGCAGGGTCTCCAGGACGTGGCCGAGATGCTCGGCCATGGCCGAGTCGCAGGCTGCGGGATCGTGCGCCGCGATGGCGGCGACGATCTTCTCGTGCTCCTGGAGCGATTGCTCGGGACGGCCGGGGCGGAGGATCGTTCCGTATTGGAACCGGATGCTCTGCGACTTGAGCGTGACCAGCATCTTGGTGGCGACCTGGTTGTCAGAGATCTTCCAGATCCGCCGATGGAGCGTCGCGTTGAGCTGCATGTAGCCGAGCGAGTCGTCCTCGCGGAGGCGGTCGTGCATCGCGGCCACGATCTCTCGGAGATCGGCGACGTCGCCGCTGGCGGCCTGGGTGGCTGCGCTCCGGGCGAGGAGCCGTTCGAGTGCGTTGCGCACCTGTTCGATTTCGAATGCCTCGCGCGCCGAGATCAGCCTGACCCTGGCCCCGCGATGGGGTTCGCGAACGATGAGCCCCTCCTGGTCGAGCACCGCCAGCGCTGCCCGGATGGCAGTGCGGCCCACCCCCAGACGAACCGAGAGGTCCGCCTCGACGAGGCGCTCGTTGGGCTGGAACTCGCCGCTGACGATGGCCTCACGGAGGCGGTCGCAGGGGTCGGTGACCGGGCGAATCCCGCGCCCGTCCGAATCGGAGGAGGGGGCTAGATTGTTCACAACATTGTCGCTAGTATTGCCGACAATCTTCGCCAGCCGCGCCAGGGGGCGCTAGGAGGCATCTGATGCTCGTAAGCCATCATCGGGTCGGCAGAGGGGTTGGGGTCCTCTTCGCGATGCTCACGGTGGCGCTGGCCGCCTGCGGGGGCTCGTCGACCCCGAGCGGGTCGTCGAGCAAGTCGCCACTGCTGATCGGCGTCATCGCGCCGTTCACCGGTCCTGACGCGGCGCTCGGACCGGCATATTTCGCCGCATGTCTGCCAGCGGCACGCGCGATCAACAATGCCGGTGGTGTCATGGGGCACATGGTGAGTTGCCAGGAGTTTGACACCCGCGGTGAGCCCGCCGATGCCGTCCCCGCCGCCCAGCAGATGGTGGCGAGCCACTCGAATCTCATGGCCGTCGTGGGCTGCACATCGGACGAGGCCGCGAGCGTCGCTCCCATCCTCAACCAGGCGCACATTCCGATGTTCTGCATGACCGGGCAGTCGGAGTTCAACAAGACGACGTTCACCTACTTCCATCGCCTGGTCCCCCCCGACGAATTCGACGCGTTCGCCATGGTAGGAAGCGCGCTCGACCACTTCAACTACAAGCGCGTGGCGCTGGTGTTCGGCAATGACATCGGCTCGCAGGCCTTTGTCGGGCCGGCGATGGCGGCCCTTCAAGGGCTGGGTGCGACCGTGACCATCAACCAGGCGATCGCCCTCGGCCAGCCGTCGTATCGGACCGAGGTCACGGCGATGCTACAGACGCATCCTGACGTGATCTTCACCGAGGCGCTCGGTCCGACCGACGCGACCTACATGTCTGAGGTGAAGCAGTTGAACAACGGCACGATGCTGCCGTTCATGGGCACGTCGGCAACCATCGATCCGGTGTGGTTCGCGGCGGTCACGGGCGCGATCGGCGTTCAGACGGTTGTTGACAAATTCACGGCCGTCGACCTCGGCGTCTCCTTCAGCGGACCCGGCTACGAAGAGTTCAAGGCCAACCTCGACGCCGTCGCGTCGCAGTTCCCCGATGCTCCGAAGTATTCGCAGCGAGGCGCGACCCTCCATCTTTATGACGGCATCATGCAGGCTGCTCTCGCCATGGACGAGACCAAGAGCACCGACCCGACGGTCTATAACGCCGTCATCAAGGACGTTGGCAACGGGGTCGCCGGAGCAGTCACGGTCAACACGTATGCGACCGGAGTCAGCGCCATCAAAAGCGGCCAAAAGGTTCGCTGGGTCGGAGCGGGTGGACTGACCAACTACAACCAGTACAACAACTCCCAGCAGGGCTACATCCTTGTCAGATATGACGCCTCGGGTAACGAGATCACCATCGGCACGCTCACCCAGGCGCAGACCCAAGCCATCATCGCGGCGGGCGGTGGCTGAGTCACAGAACGGTCGGGGGCGGCGGCGATGAGTCTCATCGCCGCCGCCTTCGGCTTTGGCCTCGTCTCCATGTCGATCATCGCCATCTCGGCGGTCGGCTTCACGATGCAATTCGGCATCACCAACATGATCAACCTGGCGTACGGGCAGGTGATGATCGCTTCGGCGTACGCCGCGTACACGGTGAACAACGCCGGGGTGAGCATCTGGCTGGCACTGCCGGTCGGCGCGATCTTCGGGGCGGTCTTCTCGTTCCTGCTCAACCGGTTGATCTACGCGCCCTTCCAGCGCAAGGGGACCAACCTGATCGGCATGGTCATCATCTCGCTGGCGGTCTCATTGGTGATCGCGAATGTGCTGCTCCCGATCGTCGGGTACTACAGCGTCTCGTATCATCAGAACCCGGGCCCGACGTATCACCTGGGGTCGATCGCGCTGACCGGCGTGCAGGTTGCGATCATCGCGGTCGCGGTGATCGTCATGCTCGCCATCTACGCGCTGCTTCGATTCACGAGGCTGGGCAAGGCGATGCGAGCCACAGCAGCCAACCCGACCCTTGCCCGCAACTGTGGCATCCCCACCGGCCGCGTGGTCGACCTTGCATGGTTGATCACCGGCGCGCTCTGCGGTGTCGCGGGTACCGTCGCCGGGATGAACTCCGACTCATTCTCGGTGGCGAGCGGCTCTGAGTTCCTGATACCGATCATCGCGGCATCCATCCTGGGTGGTGCCGGGAGCCCTTACGGCGCGATGATCGGCGCCGTGCTCATCGGGGAGATGACCGAGATCAGTGCCGCGATCATCTCCCCCGAGTACAAGCAGGTTGTGGCATTCGCCGTCCTGGTGCTGGTCATGGTGCTCCGGCCTCAAGGTCTGCTCGCCAAGCGAGGCGCACTCGCGGCTGCCGGGTGACCTACTACCTCACGACGGTCCTGGTCTACGCGGCCGTCGACATCCTCGCGTGCCTGGCGATCAGCCTGCAGTTCGGGGTGTCCGGCATCGTCAATTTCAGCTTCATCATCTTCCAGGCGGCAGGGGCATACACCGCTGGGGTGCTCTCGCTACCGAAGGACACCGCCAACGGCGGCTTTCAGACGTACATCCTCGGTTTGAACCTGAGCTTCCCGCTCCCATGGATCGGCGCGACGCTCGTCGGCGCGCTGCTCGCGCCGCCGATCGGGCTCGTCGTCCTGCGCCGCCTGCGCAGTGACTACCAGGCGATCGCGATGCTCGTCCTCTCGGTGATCGCCAGCCTCGTGGTCACCAACACACCGGCGTTCCTCGACGGCGCGGCAGGCCTCGCCCTCGTCCCCCAGCCGCTTTCCGACAAGTTCAACGCGTACTCCGACGGCTACCAGTGGGCGTACACAATCGGCTCGCTCCTTCTCGCGGTGATCGTCTTCTTCATCGTGCAGCGACTGATCAACTCGCCGTACGGTCGCTCACTGCGAGCCATGCGCGAGAACGAGGTTGCCGCAAACGCGCTGGGCAAGAACGCGGTCGCGATGAAGATGACCGTGTTCGTGGTCGGGGGTGCTATCGCGGGTTTGAGCGGCGCGATCCTGGTCGGCTTCATCACGACGTGGGCACCGTCGACCTGGCTCTATCCAGAAACGCTCATCCTGTTCGCCGCCGTGATCGTGGGCGGACGGGGCAACAACTACGGCGCCGTCCTCGGCGCACTGCTGGTCCCGGTCGGGTTTGAAGAGGCGACCCGCTACCTGCCCCCATTTGGCCCACCCGGACTCATCCCCGCGCTGGAGTGGGTGTGCATCGGTGGACTGATTCTCGGCTTCCTCTGGTTCCGGCCTCGCGGGGTGCTGCCCGAGCGGCGCCGCGTTTTCGCCGCGCGACCGAATCCCGTGGAGGTGGGGGAGCAGCATGCCGGTGGAAACTGACGCCGTCGCCGCGACCCCCGCTGCGGCGCAGCAGCCTCTCTCCCAGCGCCCGCTCCTGGTTGCCACCCACGTCAGCCGCCATTTCGACGGTGTGCGCGCAGTCGAGGATGTCTCGATCGACGTGCTGCCGGGACGCATCACCGGTCTCATCGGCCCGAACGGCGCCGGGAAGTCGACGTTCCTCGCGGTGCTCGCCGGGACGCTGCCGGCAAGCTCCGGCACGATCACATTCGACGGCCACGATGTCACCTCGCTGCCGGCATTCCGGCGCGCCCGTCGCGGTCTCGTGCGGACGTTTCAGCTGCCGTCCGAGTTCGCCCAGCTCACCGTCCTCGAGAACCTGCTCGCCGCAGCGCCGCACAACCGCGGTGACTCGCTCGTCGGAGCGCTCCTCGGCAAGCGCTACTGGAGAGCGGACGAGGATCGGCTGGTGGCCGAGGCGCGGGCTCTGCTCGACCGTTTCCGTATGACCGCCAAGGAATCGGACTACGCGAGCTCACTCAGCGGCGGACAGAAACGTCTCGTCGAGATCATGCGCGCATTGATGCTGCAGCCGCGGTTGCTGCTCCTCGACGAGCCGATGTCAGGCGTACACCCGTCGATCATCGGAGAGATCGCCGATTACTGCGAGGCGCTCCGCGACGACGGGTTGACCATCCTGATCGTGGAACACGAACTGCACATGATCGAGCGCATGTGCGACCCGGTCATCGTGATGGCCCAGGGGAGTGTCATCGGCCAGGGCACGATGGCCGCACTCCGGCAGCAACGCGAAATTGTTGACGCGTACCTTGTCGGATAACAGCGCGGCAGCGCCCGAGGGGCGTCCGGAAGCGCTCCTGCGCGCGGAGGGAATCACTGCCGGCTACGGCGGGGTCCCGGTCATCCAGAACATCACGCTCAGCGTCGGACCGGGCGAGATCGTCGCCGTCATCGGGCCCAACGGCGCCGGGAAGAGCACGCTGCTCAAGGCACTCGTGGGCATCCTGCGGGTGACCAGCGGGCGGATCATGCTCGGCGACCAGGAGGTCACCAACCGCCGTCCCGAGGAGCTCGCGCGGCGCGGGGTCGGCTACGTCCCTCAAGTGCAGGACATCTTCGAACCGCTAACCGTGCTCGAGAATCTCGAGATGGGCGGGTATCTGTTGCCTGCGCATACCATCCGGGAGCGTGTGCCGGAGGTCGTCGAGGTTTTTCCCGCGCTCAAGCCGATGCTCAAACGTCGAGCGGACAAGCTGAGCGGCGGCGAACGCAAGATGCTCGCGATCGCGCGTGTGCTCATGCTCGACCCCAAGGTGCTGATCCTCGATGAGCCGACGGCCAACCTCGCCCCGCAGCTCGCGGACCGGCTGCTCCGCGAGCAGGTGAGCGGTCTCGGCAAGCTGGGCAAGGCGGTGCTGCTCGTCGAGCAGCGCGCTCGTGCCGCGCTCGAAATCGCCGCATATACGTCTGTTCTTGTGTCTGGATCCATCCGTATGGAAGGTCGACCCGGCGAACTCCTCGATCGCCAGGATTTCGAGGAACTGTTTTTGGGAGCGGCGACGAGTCTCAGCTCAGCGTCCAGCTCGGAGGCGAACAAGGTATGAAACTGCTCATGTTTCACGATGGTGGGGCGCCACGCCTGGGTGTGGGACGCGACGGCGCAAGCGACGAGATCATCGATGTCGCCGCCGCGGCCAACGGCTCGGGGGACGCGTTGCCTGCGACGATCCTCGGCGTGATCGATGCCGGAGACGAGGGCCTCGACCGGCTTCGCGTCCTCGCGTCGTCAGCGCCTTCGAACGCGGTTCGAACGATCTCGGGCCTGACCCTGCTGCCCCCGTTCGATCCGCCGCGGGGCAACGTCCTGGCGATCGGTCGCAACTACCAGAAGCACGCCGAGGAAGGCGCACGCGCGCTCAATACCGAGGTTGGACCGCCGACCATCTTCACGAAGGCCATCACGACCATCACCTCGCCGTACGCGGATATCCGCATCGATCCGTCGGTGAGCACGAAGATCGACTGGGAGGTCGAGCTGGGTGTGGTCATCGGGCGCCGCGGCGCCAACATCAAACGCGAGGATGCGCTCGGCCACATCTTCGGCTACACCGTGCTCAACGACGTCACCGCGCGTGACATCCAGAACGGCTGGGGTGGACAGTGGTTCAAGGGCAAGAGCCTCGATGGTTCGTGCCCGGTCGGTCCGTGGGTGCTGACTCGAGACGAGGTCGCCGACGTGCAGTCGTTGCACCTTCAGCTGCGGATCAACGGCGCGGTCAAGCAGGATGCCAACAGCCGCGACATGATCTACCCCGTGGACGCGATCATCGAGTGGCTGTCGGTCGGCATGACTCTGCTGCCCGGGATGCTGATCGCGACCGGCACCCCGGAGGGAGTCGGCTTCGCGCGCACTCCACCGGAGTACCTGCAGCCCGGTGACGTGATGGAGTCGGAGATCGAAGGCATCGGGACGCTCCGCAACACCGTGGTGGCAGCGCCGGCCTGATGTCTGACGGCACGCGGTTGGCTGGGCGAGTCCCATCCGCTGCCGTGGCCACCCTCGCCATTCACGGCGTCGCCGCAGCCCACGAGGCATACGGTAAGGCCGGGCTGCTCCACCCGGCCATCCGCCCGATCCAGCAGGGCGCCCGGCTCGCCGGCCCCGCTGTCACCGTGCTCTGCCCGCCCGCCGACAACCTGATGATTCACATGGCAGTGGAGCGGTGCATTCCCGGCGATGTGCTGGTCATCGCCACCGATCCTCCCGGGAGCGCGGGCGTCATCGGGGAGTTGCTGGCCACCTCGCTGCGCGCCCACGGAGTGATCGCTGCCGTTATCGATGCCGGGGTGCGCGACGTGGACGCATTGCGCACGCTGGGGTTCCCGGTATGGTCGCGATGGGTCTCCGCGCAGGGCACGACGAAGCAGGGACCCGGAGCGGTGAACACCGGCGTGGTGTGCGCCGGCCAGATGGTCGAGCCTGGTGACGTCATCGTCGCCGACGACGACGGTGTCGTCTGCATCGCCGCCGGCGCGGCCGTCGATGTGGCCCGCGATGTTGTGGCGCTCGTGGCACACGAGGCGGCGATTCGCGAGCGCCTCTCCGCAGGCGAGTTGAGCGTTGACATCCTCGGCCTGCGCCATCAGGCCGCACGCGACCGGAACGCGCCGGGCGACCGGTGATACATCTCGACGCAGCCCAGTTGCTTCTGGTCGCCGGCGCGGCCTTCGTCGCCGGTGCGGTGAACGCGGTCGCCGGTGGCGGGACCCTCCTGTCATTCCCGGCCCTGCTCCTGATCGGCTTCCCCGCGCTGGCGGCGAACGTGACCAGTACGCTCGGCATCCTCCCGGGTTATGCGGGGGGCAGCGTCGCGTACCGCGCCGAGCTGACCATGCAGCGCGACCGCGTGCGCTTCCTCGGCCCGATCAGCGTCGCCGGCGCCGTGGTCGGCGCGATCCTGCTGACCCGAACGTCGAACCACATCTTCGCGGCGATCGTGCCGTGGCTGATCCTGCTCGCATGCGCGCTGCTCCTGCTCCAGCCGGTGGTCACCTCGCGAGTGCGCTCGCGCCGGCCGGAGCGGGAACAGCACCGCTCGCCCATCCTCGCCGTGGCGCAGTTCCTCGGCGGCATCTACGGCGCATTCTTCGGCGCCGGTCTCGGCGTGATGATGCTCGCGGTGCTGGGGCTCTTCATCCGCGATGACCTGCAGCGCATCAACGCGCTCAAGGGCATGATGTCGCTGATCATCAACATCGTCGCGGCCGTCTATTTCGCGTTCTTCGGGCCCGTGTCATGGCTCGCGGTGCTGGTCATGATGCCGATGAGCGCTGCGGGTGGCTTCATCGGCGTGACCCTGGCTCGCCGCCTCCATCCAGTTGTGCTGCGCACGCTCGTCGTTGCCTTCGGCGTTGCGTTTGCGCTGCATCAACTGCTGTAGGCAAACCCGTGATGGGCCTGAATCGCTGGGTGTTCCGGGTGCTCGTCTACGTGCTCCTGATGCGCGACGAATATCCGCCGTTCCGGTTCGACCCGGGCGGGAGCGAAACACCTCCGGTGGCGAGCGCCCCGCCGGCACCGTGGCCCGGACTCGCACCGGTGCCACCACCGGTCTGACCGTGTTTGGCGCGTGACTCGGTCACGCGCCGGCGATCGGGGTGCTCGACCCTACGCCTAGGTCCCGCTGGACGAGGTTGATCGCGGCCTGAAGGTTGGACTCATCACTGACGAATTGCGTCGTAGGCACCGCACCGCTCGCGACACCGGCGAGGTCGGTCCTGACTGTGGCCGCTGCGTTGACCAGCGTGTGGACGTCATTCATCGCCGTGGCCGGAAACTGGATCGCGAGGAGGGCATCGCCGAATGTCTGGAGCGCCTGCGCATAGGACGCGTTGATCGGAGCTTCGTTGGCGACGGTGTTGGTTCCCGCCGCGACCAGTGATTGCCCGAGCGTGTCCCAGGTGGTCGTGGCCGTGTCCAGCGCCGCTCCCGCGTTCGCGTACTGCTGAATGTAGGCTGGGGTCGTTGTGGGGGTTGCCGCTCCGGTGACGGTGTCGCCACATCCGACAAGCGCCCCACCCGCAGCCAACAACACCACGACCCGCGCACGCGGACCGGTCATGACCTACCTCCGTGGGGGCCACTGTACCGCGGGAGGTTGTCACAGGTTGGTGGTGAGTCAGGTCAGCAGTCCGGGCAAGCGCATGCTGCGGAGCACGTCGGCCGCCCCGGACCGCTCGGTTCCGCCGCCGTCCAGCTCGACGGAGGAGCTGCTGTATCGGCATGCCACTCGTCGAACTCTCGGCGAGCACACGGAGACGAGCATGTCGATGAAGTTCTTCAGCCGAATTCCTTCGGTGGGGCACGGCCACGAGCACACGATTGGTCAGCCGAACACGGAGCCGCTGAACACGACAACGCAGGCGGATCTGGGCGGTCGGGTCTTTGATCTCAAGCCTGGTCTGATGCCCGGCGCGATGGTCGAAAACGTTCTGGTTGACGGACGCGCGCAGGGATATGTGATGTCTCGCTCGCCCCACTACGTCGTCTGGTCCGAGCGGTCTGACCGAGTACATGTCCAGGGCGACAACCTGCCATGGGCATGCGTCGCTCGGATGTGGGAGGGGCCACGCGGGGCTGCGATCAGTGAGGACGAGCTGTGGTGTGTCGTCATTGGACTCGGGTTCATCGCGTTCCCGCTTCGTCCTGGTCGTGAGATGCGGTCGCATTGGCGGCATCCGTTTCACGAGCGCTGGCAGCTCCATCAGCCCATGACGGGAGACCTCGTCGATGCCGTCCTATTCACCGGCGTGAGAGCGCTCAGCGCGCACCGATTCGCCCTCTCGACCCGCTGGGGCCTCGGGAATGCGTGGACCATGCGGGAATGGATCTACGACGCCGACACGGACACGATTGCAGAACCGCGCGACATCATCGACGAGGCAAAACGCCGCGCATCTTTGCGGCCCAAGGTCTCGGCAGCGTATGCCGAGGAGCGTCAGCTCGCGGCCGCACTCCGTGGCGACGGCGCAGAGTCCACCGCCGAGGCCGGCACGACCTTCGAGCTGGATCCTCATGGCGGAGAACGGGTGCTCGCCAAAGGAAAGCCCGTCGGCACCGTCCTCTGCCGGACTTCGCGATTTGTCGTCTGGCAAGAGCTCGGTTCCATGGTCTGCGCGGAGGGCGAGACGCTCCCATGGCTGCTGCTCGACGACATGTACGGTGGGGCACGTGCTGCCGCGATCAGCCCTGACGAGGAGTGGTGCGTTGTCGTCGGATGCGGCTTTCGCGTTCGTCATCTTCGCCTCGCGGGCGTGTTCAGAACGCACGGAGCCGACCCCGGCAACATCCTCTGGCTGGACGAGGTCGAGGCGCTTGGTCAGCACAAGTTCCGCCTCCGTGGCGGCGCGGTCGGCACCGTCAACGAGTATGTCTACGACGCCGACAGCGATGAACTCCGGCTCGAGGCGGGCGAGTCGATCACGCCGAGCGATTGAGCGCCTGAACCGCGGCCAGGTGCGGCTCAGGCGGTGAAGCCGCGCATGGCGCTGTCGACGACGCGCTTCGCGAAATCGAGGTCGAGGACCCCCCCGAACATCAAGCGGAAGTAGACGGGCCCGACCAGCAACTCGGTCGCGACCCCGGCGTCGGCATCAGCGCGGAGGTCACCCCGCGCGATCCCGCGTTCGATCACCTTGGCGATCTCGGCGCGCCGAGCCTCGACAACGGTCGCGCGAAACGGATCACCGATCGAAGGGTCGCTCGCGATCTGCGACAGCAGGGCCCTGATCACCGGTCCAAAATCCGTCTCGGTCACAGCCCGCATCGGATTGGTCACCGCGGCGAGCAACTCCTCGCGTGTGTCGCCTGAATCGGCCACGGCGATATGCGGCGCGGCCAGATGGGCGAGCAAGTCCTGGGCGAGCGCTTCTTTCGATGCCCAGCGCCGGTAGATCGTCGCCTTGCCAACGCCCGCTCGAGCGGCGACATGCTCGAGCCGCATTGCGGCGAAGCCCTTTTCGATCAGGAGCTCTCGGGCGGCGGTCAGGATCGCCTGATGGGCGCGTTCGCTTCGGGGCCGGCCGCCACGCGCCGGCGCTTGGTGGCTCGAGGCCGATGGCGGAGGGGAGGAGCTGTCATTTGTCATGGGGCTGCTATGATACGGAACGCATCGTATCGATGTTACTGGAGATCAATATGACAACGAGAGACGACACCCGCATCGTGGCGCTCATCGAGCGCGCCGAACGCGAGACCCCATTCTGCGACTGCGGTGAGCCCATGGCCGCGGTGGCCACGGACCGCCAGATCTGGCTCAACTGCACCGCGCATCAGAACCATCCGGGCGGAACGGTGCGCCGGTTCCTTGCCGCGTTGGCGTCGGCCGGGCACACTCGCAGACTCCTCGTCGACCCGGTGTAAACCGAAGCGGGCATGAGCCCGCTCCGTCAGCACAATAGGGCAGTCACTCCCGAGGGAGTGGTGACTTGCGTCCACCTGGCGCCGCCATCGTCACTCAATTCGAAGTACGACTTCGGGGCATCGCTCACGTACTCGCGCACAGTAACCAGCAAGGATGTTCCCCGCTCAGCGATCGAGCAGTACTGGCTCGTCCCCGGCGTGCCGATTGCGGGCATCGGAACGCGCAGCGTGCTCCACGACCGACCGGAGTCGGTGCTGCGGTCGATGCCGGCGGTGAACCCGCTGACATAGATGGAACCTGACCCGCCGACGGAGACCCACTCTGCACCCGTCGACGCAACGCTGCCGCCTTGGAGTGCCTGCTCATCCCGCCTCACCGACCACTGCGCGCCGCCGTCCGTCGTGGCTAGGAGGCGGTGGCGAGAACGACCGTGTGAACAGGTGGCCGAGCTACGGTCGCTGCCGGGGCGCTCTGCGATTTTGGGAACACCGAACATCCCGCCACCAGCAGCGCGGCAACGACGACGGTTGCGATGCGCATCAATTCGCCCGCCCTTGAGCTTCGCTGGACGCCCCGGTCGGAGTCAGACATCCGCCACCATCGTCGTCTCGAGATCCTCAGGCATCCAATAGCATGGCCCTCGGCTTCGCAGTCGCCGGTCGCGTCGGGTTAGCCAATCGCCACACCCGGAGCCACGCGACGACCGACTGCTCGTCCTCGGGATGACAAATATCCGGCGGCTCGCCTTTGTCGAGGAAGCGGAACCTATTGCGGAATTGGTCCTCGCAGAAGACGCCCCATTCCGCGCCGTCGGGAAGTACTCCGCTCGGCTAGTCGTTGTAGTTAATCCACGTAAAGGCGTCGATTTCGTTTTGACTAGGGCCAGCCCCGACCGGGATGGGTTGCGAGACGTGCATCGTCGGTTTGTCTCGACCATCCGCTACGACCACGCGATACCCGGGACCGCGCCCGGTGTTCCATATGTTGCCGTGGCGGCGCACCCAGACCAGCATAGGTCGCCAATCTAACTCGCGATTGACCAGCGTCTCGTCGAGCAACTTCTCGGTCGCAATAGCCTGGCGGACCGCCGCTTCCGTGGCTTTCGTGGCTGTCTCGATCGACTTGCGGCTCTCGATCGTCTGCCACACGGTAACGGCGAACGCGAGCGCGGCGACGACCGCAAGCGCAATCGTCGGAGTAGGTGACGGCATCGTTCACGGTCTACCGCTCGGGACCTTCGCCACGACCTTGTGGTCGCCTTCCCGGACCTTCGGCTCGCAGTCGGCGCAGAACAAGCGCGGAGCCGAACGCGCCATCCCTACGGGCGAACACGACGACCGGCGTGCGGTCACAGAAGTCGCAGCGCTGCCAGTCGGCACCGGCACCGCGATACGGCGAGACGTAGACCTGCGTCACGTACGAATGTTTGCACCACGAGGTCCGGGATTCAAGGGGGCGTGGGTAGTGGGTCAGTTTGAATCCGGGCAGTGGGACAGATCTTATCGGGCGGGGCTCGACGCCGGGGGCGACCCCAGCGATGGCCCTATTGGGTCGCCGCGATCCGTGGGATGATCGGGGCATGCCTTCGGTATTCAAGCACCGATGCTGGATCCTCGCGGGCGGCTTAGTGCTCTTGCTTCTCGGCCTTGTGCCACGTGGTCCGGTGACCGACGTCCGCACCGTCGTTGGCGCGACGGGGTTCTTTATGGTCTTCATGGCGATGCTTGCGGTTCTTCTTGCGATTCCCATGGCCCTGAGAGCCCGACGTGAGGCTCGTCGACCTCCCGATTCAAACTGACCCACCACCTGCCGGTCCGGTCCGCGCTGACAGCGTACGTATTCGGCGGTTTACGCGTCAGAACGGGCTCGCCGGAAGTTCAATTTTGAATAGCCGACGGGGAGATTCGAACTCCCGGCCAGCGGTTTACGAAACCGCTGCTCTACCACTGAGCTACGTCGGCATGTCACGGGTCTCCGACTGCTGCCCGTCGAAACCGGGCGTGCCCCAAGGAACCCCGAGCGGCGCCTTGTGGGTGCCGCGCCTGCCCAATGGTACCCCGGGCATCCTGCCTCACCGTCCACGCGGGTGAGACCCGGTCGAGCCAGGGCGCGTCACGAGAACCGGGCCCCGCGTCAGGACGCGGTCGACGCCTCGGTGACCACGACTGGGGAGGGTGGCACCGACGCCGGACGCGAGCGTCCACGGGTGGCTCTGACGTGGACAACGCGCGTTGAGGAGGCGCGAACGACGCAGTTCCGCCCAGCCGCCTTGGCCGCGTAGAGGGCCTTGTCAGCCGCCGCGATCAGGGTCTTCGCGTCAATGGCGTCGCTGGGGATCGCCGCCACACCCAGCGACGCCGTGACCGTCGGCGATCCTCGGTTAGCGGCGAATCGATTGGCAATTTCGATGCGCAGCCGCTCGGCGACGACCACCGCATCCTGGGCATCGCTCTCGCGAAGGAGCACGCAGAATTCCTCACCACCGTAGCGGTACGCGGTGTCGGTTTCGCGCAGCGACCGCGCAAACGCACTCCCGAACTCCGACAGGATCTCGTCTCCGGCCTGGTGCCCGTGACGGTCGTTGACCTCCTTGAAATGGTCGACGTCGAGCATGATGCAGGCAATCGGACGGTTGTACCGCAGACTTCTCGCGACCTCCAGGTCAAGGTCCAGCTCGAGACTTCGTCGATTGGGCAGGTGGGTGAGCGCATCGGTGTGACTCAGCTCATCGGCGGTCTGATGGAAGCGCGCCGCCTCGACCGCGGTGGCCGCCTGGCCGGCGAGGCTGTGCATGACGTCGAGGCTGCTGCCGTCGACGGCGACGGGATCACCAGAGATGAGCTCGAGGATGCCGACGATGCGTGCGCCAACGATCATCGGCACGGCGAGCGCGGAGATCTCGGTGCCGGCCCGATACTCGGTCGCCAGTGAGCCGATCGTCTGCGTCGCCAGCATGCGCCCGAATTGACCGGCTCTCCCGACCAGGCCTTCGCCCAACTGCAGGGACGCTTGCGCTGTCTTCCGGCCGTGATCCGTGTCGGTGTCGTGCACGACGTTGAGCTCGCGGCGGTCTTCATTGATGATCCACATCCGCGCCGAGTCGAACCCGCTGATCCTGACGGCTGCCCCGCCCACCGCCTCCGCGACATACCGGAGGCTCAGGCTGCCCGAGATCTCCCTGCCCACGTTGACGATGAGCTCGAGCCGTGCCGCCTGCGAACGCATCTCGGCCTCAGCGGCCGCCATCCGCGATCGTTCTCCCACCAAGGTCGTCGTCATATGGCCGAGTTCGGCGGCAACCTCGCGCAGCTCCGGGGGTCCAATACCCGCCGGTTGTGCGGTGAGGTCGCCCGCGCCAACCCTGCGCATCGTGGTGAGCAGGTCGTTGACGGGCGTGACGACCGCGGCGCGCAATGCGCGGTGCTGACGGCGGGCAACGACGACCGTGAGCATGAGCATCACGCAGACGACGGCAAGCGCGATGAGCACGACGTTGTGCTCAGCGGTCTGCTCCGCAGTGACATCGGCGTCGACCTGCGTGCTCACTGCATCGCTTGCCACGCTGTACGTGTCGAAGAGGGTCTTGCCGCTCAGCAGAAAGCTCCGCTGCGCCGTAGGACTGGTGACGGCGCGCTCGATTGCCAGCGCAGGAGTCGCCCACTCGCTCAGCCAGCGCTGCTGAGCGACCCGCATCGCCAGAATGCCGCGCACGAGATCCGGCCGCGTGGCGAGGTCGACAGAGCCGCTGTCGCCGGCCAGGATCGCGGCCTGCCCCGCGTAGTAAGCGGACAGGTAAAGCTGATCCCCACTGTTGAGGTATCCGCGAAGCCCGGTCTCCTCATCGAGCATTCCCGTCTGGACCGTGTCCACGGCGTTGCGCCCGACGATGAGGCTGCTGACCGTCGGCTCGAAGTGCCCGAGCACGGCCGCGAAGCATCCACCCATGACCACCAGCGTTGCGACGATCAGCAGCGTGACCACGACGAACACTCGTGCGAGCCGCTGCGTGAGGCTGCGACCGGGCCTTGCCGGTGATCCTGCCTGCATCTGCGGAGCGTGACCGCTCCCTGCGCCGGAAACGCTGATCGCGCCACTCCGTCACCGACTCTCCGCATCGTAGAGCGGCCCGCGCGACCAACGCGCCGGCCGTTCCAGGAAACTGCCGATGGAGGCGGTCTCGCGGCCGATCGCCGGATCGGATCGGCGGCTGATTCGATCGAAGGGCATGACGGTGATCTCGATCCCGCTGGAGGATTTCTCGAGTCGCCATCCGCCCGCGATCCAGCCGTCGACGCAGATCACCGGGCGGATCCAGCCGCCGCCGCCGTCGTGGATCCAGGCTTCCGCGGCAGCGTCGCCGAGGTGCTCGCGCCGGCGGTAGCCGAGGAGGTAGGTGTCGAAATGGCCGAGCAGGCGAACGGCCGGCCGGACGAGGTCGGGGTCAGGTATCGCCGGCCCGAGGGTCCACAAGCCTCGGACCGAACCCGGAAACTCCACCAGCTCCGGGCCGATCGCCGCCATGGCCGCACGAATCGTGCTCCGGCGCAGCCCCGACCAGGCGGCGAAATCTGCCTCTCCAGCGGGTCCGTAGGCGCCGAAATACCGCAGGGCAAGCTCGGCGAGCGCCGCCTCGCCACGCGGCCCTTTCGACGGGGGCACCCAGTCGTCGAGCAGCACGAAGCTGTCATCGCGGCCCATGCGCGGTCCGCAACAGACGACGCCGCACGCCGCGGCGTGATAGAGGAGATGCACCAGGGTCTGCCCCACAGGCTCCTCGAGCACGCCGGCGTCCACCAGGTGCCTGCGGATCTCTCTTCGTGCCATCGGGCCGGCTGCGAGCGCTGTGCGTATCACCGCGACTCCGCGCGCACAGGTTGCGTCGTCGAGACCGAGGTTCCTCCGCCCGCTCGCGCCGAATTGATTGATGGCATTGCCGAAGACATCCATCAGCCAGCGCAGGTCGTCGGCCGCACAGACGTGGAGGGTCCCGCGCATCAACCACGTGCGCACCACCGAGCGCTCCTCCTCGAACGCCTGATCCACCGCCGCTGCGGTGAGCCCCACACTGCGGGCGCGGACCTGGTGTCGCGCCGCGTCGAAGGCCTGCGCCTGGATCGCGCATACGGAGCGCGTCACGGCCGCGACATCACCAGTCACGCGCGTGTCATCGGTGAGGTGCTGGGAGCGCAGCCGAGCAATGCGGAGGTGCAGCAGCGTGGTGTCGGCCATGGTCGCGATCTTAGGCATCGGCCGCCACCTCGTCGGTCAGAAGAAGTCAGGCATCCAGGAGCGACCGCCCGCGATCAGCGCGTCCATGGTGCTCACGGCCGAGAGATCGCCCTCCAGCAGCCCGAGCCGGACCGCGTCCCGCGCCCGCAACGCGCTCGAGTACCAGGCCGAGAGAGTCCCGATGCCGCAGCGCACCTGGCCACTCCCTCCTTGGGTGACCCGGGCCGAGCCTCCCTCAACCTCGAGCACCACGCGTTCGACTCCGGTGACCGGGTCGCTGACCTCCAGTTCCACACGGCCTGCAGCCGTCGCCGGCCATCCCCGGGAGCGCATCGCGACGCCGATATCGACGATACGCTGCATCCAGCAGAGGAAGCCCTGGACCTCGATGTCACGGTGGGGCTCGGGGAGCAACCAGAGCAGCGGTGACGCGTCGAGAACCGCGGAGTGCACGAAGATCACCTCATTGCTCTGCGACTCCTGCCCCCCGAGGAATCCGAGCAGACCGCGCATCGCGTCGAGCGTGGTCACCACCAGCTCCTGGACACGCAGCCGGATCCAGCTCCCGGCCTGGCGGTCGGACTCGTAGCGCACGTAACCGGTGAGGCGGTCGTCCTCGTACCAGCCGTACTCGAAACGCGGGGTGTCCGGGTCGCCCGCGTCCCATTCCGCGGACAGGAACCAGTCCGGCCGGTCGAGCGGTCCGTCCCAGTCGGCGAGATGAGAACGGCGAAGCGATTCGATTGCCGCCCTGTCCGGTTTGGCCCGGACTCTCCCGGAGCCGAACAACCCGCTCAGCGCCGCGGTTCGGACGATCTGCCGGAGTGTCTGGGAGCACACCTCCCATCCCCAGCGCCGATACAGCCTGACGGTCGCCGCGTGCAGGGGTGCGAGCGCGGCACCCTGCTCGCGCGCCAGGGAGACGCAGTCGCGCATGAGCGCCCCGGCCACACCGCGGCGGCGCCAGGCGGGATGCACGGCAACGGCGGTGACCCCCTGTGCGGGCACCGACCGCCCGCCGAAGAACTGCCCGAACGACAGGAGCATGTATCCGCCGGCGACCTCACCTTCGATGCAGGCGAGCCGAAGGGGAGCGTGGGGCGCTGCGGCGGTGAGCCAGCGCATATTCGCTGCGGCGTTGCCCCCAAACGACTCGGCGTCGACCTCGGCGAAGCGACGCAGGTCATCGTCGCCGCGGGCGTCGCGAATCTCGATGGGGTCGCCTTCTCGTGCCATGAGCGCCCGAGTGTACTCGCGGCCGTCGCGCCACCCCGAAGCGCCGCCGCCCCGGTCCGTGGCCGGTTTGGGCTGGGCATGGACTCGGGATACCCTTTGTGAAGATGGACACCAATGCCGCTCCGGTCGAGCCTGCCCCCGGACACCTCGGCGAATACGACCATGCAGCGGTCGAGGCACGCTGGCGGCGCGTCTGGGCTGAACGCGGTGACTACCGCACCGACCTCGAACTGCCGGATCGTCCCTTCTACAACCTGATGATGTTCCCGTATCCCTCGGCCGAGGGGTTGCACGTGGGGCACATCATCCCGTTCGCCGGTGGTGACATCTACGGCCGGTGGCGGCGGCTCATGGGCGACACGGTCTTCGAGCCGATGGGCTTCGATGCCTTCGGCATCCACTCCGAGAACTACGCGATGAAGATCGGCGAGCATCCCGCGGTGGTGATGCGCCGCGCGGTGGCCAACTTCCGCGAGAACCAGCTCGCGCGCATCGGGTCGATGTTCGACTGGAGCCATCAGGTCAACACCGCGGAGCCGTCGTACTACCGCTGGACGCAGTGGCTATTCGTCAGGCTCTTCAACGCCGGGCTCATCGAGTGGCGCGAGGGGGCCGTGAACTGGTGCCCGTCATGCCTCACGGTGCTCGCCGACGAGCAGGTGGAGCAGGGTCGCTGCGAGCGCTGCCACACGCCGGTGCAAACTCGGTATCTCCGCCAGTGGTGGATCAAGATCACGCGCTACGCGCAGGAAATGCTCGACGCGCTCGACACGCTCGACTGGTCGGAGTCGACGAAGACGATGCAGCGCAACTGGATCGGGCGCAGCGAAGGCGCCACCATCCTCTTCGACCTCGAGGGGTGCAGGCGAAAGGACGTCACGGTGTTCACCACGCGCCCCGACACGCTCTTCGGCGCCACCTTCCTGGTGATCGGCGCTGACCATCCGGAGCTCGAGGACTTCGTGCCCCCGGAACGCATGGGCGAGGTCAACGCGTGGCGCAACAAGTTCCCGCCGACGGCCGCCGAACCTGACTTCTCGATTGGGATGGAGCTCGGCTCCTCCGCGATCCATCCGCTCACCGGCGCGCGTCTCTCCGTCTGGGCGGCGCCATATGTGCTCGGTGGGTACGGCACCGGGGCCATCATGGCGGTCCCCGGTCACGACGCGCGGGACTGGGCGTTTGCGCGAGCGCACTCGCTGCCGATCGTCGAGGTCATCACCGGTGGCAACGTCGATGCAGCCCCCTACAGCGGCGCGGGCACGCTCGTCAACAGTGGGGACTTCGACGGCGCGACGTCCGACGACGGCGGGCGGCGCATCATCGCGCGTCTCAGCGAGTTGCGCCGTGGGCAGTCGAGCGTGCAGTACAAGCTGCGTGACTGGCTGATCTCGCGTCAGCGCTACTGGGGTCCGCCGATTCCGATCATTCACTGTCCAAAGGACGGCCCGGTCGCAGTGCCTGAAGAGGATCTGCCCGTCCTGCTGCCCGACGTCGAGGACTTCCGGCCGCGTGGCACCGGGTTGTCGCCGCTCGCGACGGTGGAGGAGTGGGTCAATGTTCCGTGCCCGAAATGCGGTGAGCCGGCGCGGCGCGAGACCGACGTCAGCGACACGTTCCTCGACTCTGCCTGGTACCACCTGCGCTACCCGTCGACCGACTTCGACGATGTGCCCTTTGACAAGGAGCGGACCGACACCTGGCTCCCGGTCAACATGTACATCGGTGGCAACGAGCACGCGGTGCGCCATCTGCTGTACGCACGATTCGTGATGCGCGTCCTCCACGACATGGGGCTCGTTCCGTCGCCGGAGCCGTATACGCGCTTCCGCGCGCACGGCATGATCATCATGGACGGGGCGAAGATGTCGAAGAGCCGGGGCAACGTGCTCAACCCCGACGAGTACATCGAACGATACGGGGCGGACACGGTGCGCCTCTTCATGATGTACCTCGGTCCGTACACGCTCGGCGGGGACTTTCGCGACAAGGGTATCACCGGGATGACGCGCTTCATCCACCGCACGTGGCGGGCGACTCAGCTGGCCACCGGGGGCGACGTCACCGACGATGCCCGCGAGCGGCGACGGCACCGCCTGATCAAGCAGGTCGAGGAAGACGTCGCCGAGCTCCGGTACAACACGGCGATCGCGTATCTGATGGAGTTTGCCCGCGACCTCGACCACGAGTCTGCGGATGGGACTGCGCGGCGCATCGACGCGGAGACGCTCCTCAAACTGCTCGCACCGTTCGCCCCGTTCGTCACCGAGGAGCTGTGGGAACGCACCGGGCACGACGGATCCGTGCACGAGCGCGGCACCTGGCCGGCCTACGATGCCGAGCTTGCCGCTCCCCAGCGCGCGACGGTCGCCATCACCGTCAACGGCAAGCGTCGTGGTGAGCTCGAGGTTGATGCCGGAACATCGGAGGCCAACCTGGCCGCGCTTGCGCTTGGCCATCCGCGGGCGGTGGAACTGCTCGACGGTCGCGAGCCGCGCAAGGTGATCGCGGTCGTCGACCGCATCGTCAACATCGTCACGGGCTGAGGTCGAGACGCATCGGCGCGTGCTCGATGCCGTCTTCGACCCAGCGCTCGCCGCAGATCTCGAACCCGAAGCGCGCGTACCAATCGACGAGATATGCCTGCGCGCTCAACGTGATCGGCGGCCCGGCCAGCTCGATCGCACGCCTCAGCAGCGCTCCGGAGTACCCGCGACCGCGAGCCTCGTTGAGCGTCGCGACCCGTCCGACGCGGTGGCCGGATTCCCCATCGCTCAGCAGCCTCAGGGTGCTCAGCACCCGACCCTCGCCGTCCTCGATCCAGAGATGCACGGTCTCCGCCTCGGCGTCGCGAGCATCGATGTCCGGATAGGCACACTGCTGCTCGACGACGAAGACGTCCTGGCGGACGGCGAGGATCCCAAGCAGCGTGTGGGGTGACAGCTCACCGAGGTGAGCGGCGTGGACGTCCGGCACGCGGTCTGCGGGGCTACGCCGCCGCTGGTTCGACCGCCGCGGTGCAGAACGAGCATCGATGCGCCGCCTTGGGAATGATGCTCAGGCACTCGGGGCATGCGCGCGTGTTCGACTCCGCGGGCGCGGCAGAGCGTGTGCGCGCCTGGAGCCGGTTGTACGGCACGACGAAGAAGAAATAGACGCCCGCGGCGATGAGCAGAAAGGCAATCACGGCTGTGAGAAACGAGCCGTACTTGATGATGCTGCCGTTGACCGTCAGCACGAGCCCGTCCAAGTTGGGCTTGGCGAACAGGATGGCGATGATTGGATTGACGACGTCGGCCACCAGCGCAGCGACGACGGTTGCGAACGCACCGCCGATGACGAAAGCCACCGCCAGCTGCACGACGTTGCCCTGGTTGAGGAAGTCACGAAAGCCTTTCACGGTCTCCTCCTTGTCCCGCGAGTTAGCCGGATGCCCCACCCGACGCGCCGGCCCCCGAAGGGCTCAGCATGGTGACACACACACCAGTCCAGCAGCGCGTGTCCGAAACGGTGTACCCACCGCTTCCGGGCGGTAGTGGATCGCCGGGCTCGTAGACGTACCAGACAGCGCCGGCTTGCGCTGCGGGCGGCGGCAGCGCACGCAGCACGGCGTTCGGCGCGTAGACGGCTGTCCCCCAGAACCAGGGCACGCTGCTGGCCACTGAGCGCGTCCGACCGGCGACGCTGCTGCCGGCGTAGTAGCGCACCAGCAGGTACTCACTGGGATACGCGGCCACGATCCCGGACTGCGCCGCCGTCGCGGGAAGGGCGGCGACCGCCAGCGGGGTCTCCGGGTTGGTGATCACGAGCACCGTGGCTGCTCCCACCGCGGTGGTCAGCGTGGCCGCGCCGAACGCCGCACGGCGCCAGGGCAGGGTCGCGAGCCCTGCGCCGAGGAGCGGGTACAGCGGCGCCCAAGCCGTACTCAGGTACTTGCCGTCCTCGAGCGGGTGGTAGAAGCTCGCGAGGAGCATCACCCCGACCCCGACCGCGACGGCGAGTCCCAGGAACCTGGCAGCCTCGGCACCCGCGGCGGAGAGTCGGCGGCGGTTCACAACGAGTGCGATCAGCACCGCGCAACCGGCGACGTCGGCGGCGATCTCCAGCGCCCGAAGGGCGGCGAATCCGCTCACCCACGTGTTGAGCGGCGGTCCCGTGAAGAACTGCTCGAGGCCGCCGAAAGCGCTCTTGATGCTCAGGCGCGGCACCCAGAAGGCACCAGTCCTGTGGCTGAGCTGCGCGCGCGCGGCGACGATCCAGGGGATGAGGCTCGCCAGAGTCGCGAGGCCGAACACCCCGACAATCGCGACGCTGCCGATCCGGCCCCGCCGGTGGATCACAGCCACCGTGATCACCTGTGCGAAGACAGCGAAGAGTGAGAAGTACACGGTATAGACAGCGAGAATCGAGAGCCCCAGGTAGAGCGCCCAGCGCAGCGGCGACGGCCGCTCGAGTGCACGCAGCAGGCACAAGGTCGAGCCGAGCACCAGCGTTGTCGCGAGCACGTACATGCGCGCGTCGAGCGAGCTCACCATCAGCGCTGGCGCGACGGCCCCGACGACGGCGGCCCAGACGCCCCCGGAGTCGCCGGCCATGCGCCGTCCGAGTGCGGCAACCAGCGGGATCGCAGCGGTGCCGACCAGGACGGGGAAGAGTCGGAGCGCCGCCGGCTGGCTGGACAAAACGGCGAAGAGGCGCTCCACCAGGTAGAAGAGCGGCGGCGCGCTGTCATTTCGGACCACGTCGAGCATCGAGCCAAGCGAGCGCTGCACCGCGAGCGCCGTGAACGCCTCATCTCGCCACAGCGGCTGATAGCCGAGCAGCGCGAGGCGGGCGACAAGCCCGATCCCCGTGATCAGCCAGATCTTTCCGGCATATCCGCGCAGCATCCGACTCACCATAGATCGGCGCCCGGCTGCGCTGCGGGACCTGATCGTCAGGGCAGCGCCGTGACCCCAGCCTGCGGCACGACCTCGAAGACCACCGGATTCCCCTGCGGATCGGTCGCGACAACCTGGGCCAGGGCGGCGACGCCGGAGCCGACGGCGGCCGTGATGTCGGCACGGCTTGGGGCGACGATCAGCGAGTAGACCGCCGCGTTCCCGATCCTGGTCATGGGCGCGACGATGGTGGGCAGCCGTCCGGCGTCGAGGAATTGCACGTCCATCGCGTCGTAGCTGTTGAGGATGACCAGCGTCGATGGGCCGCCGTCGGTCGCATTGTTCACCGCGGCCTGTGCCAGGGCGACATCCGCGAACGTGAAGGCCGCGTACCGATCGGCCAGCGGGCGGTTGAGGTAGGTCACCGCTGACGCGATCCCGAGGATCGTCACGGCGATCGCGCAGATCATCCAGCCCGTCTGGGTCACCGACCGTTCCGACCGGGGGATCCCGGAGGCAATCCGCCGGGCGATCGCGATCCCCTCCACGCAGCCGAGACCCACGCATCCGGCGACGTAGGGGGCGAGGCCGAGCGATCTGAGGAAATGGGGCGCGCCGCCCTCGTTGGCGATCAGCGGTGGGATCAGGAACACGAGCAGGCCGAGGAGCACCAGCGCGTATCCGTGATCGTCACGCCGCCGCCAGCAATGCCAGATGCCCAGCGCAAACGGCACCACCAGGACCGGGCCGAGCAGGGGCAGCGCTGAGACGTCGTGGCGCTGGTTCGGATCCCCGGTGAAGAGAAACATTCCGAGCGTCTTGAGTATGTGGACCGGGTAGCTGTCCATCGACCCCGACGTGCTGTTGAACACGGAGACGAAGGCGGCGCGTCCGAAGTACGACGAGAAATCGGTGATGGCCGTGTACGCCATCGGCGCCACGACCACGGCGAAGGCGAATCCTGCCCATCCCCAGGTTGCCCGGAGCGCTCGAAACTGTTCGCGGTCTCGGGCTCGCATCCAGAGCAACCAGAGGACGGCGAGCAGAGGCAGCAACTTGAGAGGCTGATAGGTCCAGAATCCGAGAGCAACCGCGATGCCGGCGAGCGCCGCGCTCCATCGGGACGGCCGGTCCCCCCAGCGAAGCAGCGCCGCCAGCGCGGCGGCGCCGACCAGCACAGTGAGGATGTTTCTGAAGCCGTCGCGGGAGACCGCGATCATCCAGAGTGATCCGGCAGTCCAGGCCATCGCCATGAGCGCTGCACCCCGACCGAAGCGGCGAACCGCCATGTAGGTGGCGATGACCCCGGCGACGCCAATGCCGGCGGCAGCGCCGCGCAAGGTCAGCACCGAGGAACCGAATACCTTGAAGACAGCGGCGACGATGTAGGCGTAGAGCGCCTCGCGCCCGCCGTCGCTGTTGAAGAACACCGGGTGATAGCCCGGGATCGTCAACAGGCCCTGTGCGCTGAGGCCCTCGGCGGCCTCGTCGGGGTAAAGACCTCCGGGCTGGCTCCCGAGCGCCCAGAAGCGCACGACGATCGCAGCGATGATGATCAGGACGGCGGCCGCAGCCTCGACTGCAGTCGCCGTCCCGAGGCGCCGTGCGACGCCCGTTATGCGGGTGATCCGGCCCCCGTCAATTCGAGGCTGGATCGATGCAACAGCGTCCTGGTGGCGGCGATGCGGCACGCCAGCATCTCCAGAACGTCATCGAGCTGGTCCCGCAACACGGTTTCCAGCTCGATGGGGTGGTTGTCTATCTCCCGCAGCAGCGCCGACAGCCGGAGCGCCTTCTGGTCGATCTTCGCAACGACCTCCTGCGGGCCTGCCGTTGCGGTCAGATGATTCAGCTCCATCCAGATCCTCCGTCTGCGGGTTGGGGATGTCATCAGAGTAGGCACCTGAGCGGGGGATGTCCAGCGATCATCCTGTAGCGAAATCCAACGCCGAGCGCCGCCGTCACCGTCGCGGACAGTGGCCTGAAATAGGGCCATCGGAGGCCGCGATGCGGGTCGGCCCCAAGGCCCAAGCACTAAACTGGCGGTGGCCGGTTCGACCGACCGGGCGCGGATGGCGGAATCGGTAGACGCGCGGGACTTAGGATCCCGTGGGGTGACCCGTCCGAGTTCGAGTCTCGGTCCGCGCACGGCCCCCACCCAGAAACATGAGTACCCAGATGACTGACACTCCCGGCAAGAGTCCCAAGAGTCCATCGATGACCGTCACGCTCGAACGCAAGGCCGCCTCTCAGGTCGCACTCCAGGTGGAGGCCACCGCTGACGAGGTCGAGGCAGCCATTCAGGCATCGCTCCGCCGCCTCGCCGGACGCGTGCGCATCCCCGGTTTCCGTCCGGGCAAGGCGCCGACCGCAATGGTCGAGCGCGCCATCGGCTGGGAGACCATCCGGCATGAGACCGTGGATCACCTCGTCCCGGAGCTCTACCGCCGTGCGGTCGACGAGACGGGTGTGGAACCGGTGGGCGATCCCGAACTCGACCTTGGCGAGCTGGAGCGGGCCCAACCGCTGAAGTTCACCGCAACGGTCACGGTCAAGCCCGAGGTGGACCTCCGCGACTACCTCACCCTTCGGGTTCCGATGGAGACTACCGAGACCACCGAGGAGAGCATCGACCAGGCGATCCAGGAGGCTCGCCGGCGCCACTCGGAGCTGGCGGACGTCGATCGCGCCGCGCAGGCGGGCGACGTTATCCGCTGCACCCTGGTGATGCGCCGCGGGGACGAGGTCCTCACGGGCGGCGACGAGGAGCGTGAGCTCGAACTGGACCGCGAGCTCGTCATCCCAGCCATCGTCGACGGCGTCATCGGGCTCACGGCAGGGGAGTCGCGCAGCTTCGAAACGACCCTCCCCCAGGACTACCGCCAGGAGGAGCTTCGTGGCGCGACGGTGACCATCGACGTCACGGTGCACGCGGTTCGCGAGCGCACGCTCCCTCCCGAGGATGACGCCCTCGCGGTGCTCGACGGCCACGGTCCCACGCTGGAGGACCTTCGCGAGCACTACCGCACGGCGCTTGCCGTCGAGGCGGCCGATCAGGACCGCGAGCGTCATGAGGCCGCCGCGCTCGAGGCGCTTCGCGACTACGTCCGGGTCGACGTCCCCGAGGCGATGACCGACCGCGAGATCGAGCGCCAGCTGGCTGATCTCGAATACCGGCTCGCGTCGTTGGGCCTGCCGCTGGATCGCTACATCGAGATGAGCGGGCAGACCATGGAGGCGCTGCGCGCCGAGCGCCGCGAGTCCGCAGCGAGCCGGGTACGCCTCGAGCTGGCGCTCGACGCGCTCGCCGTCGCCGAGGGCATCGAGGTCGACGAGAACCAGGTGGAGCGCGAGGCCCGCGCTGTCGCCGAGGGCAGGAAGGTCGACGCCGCTCAGCGCAGACGGCTCGAGGACCTTGCCCGCCGGGATCTGCGCCGGCGAGCAGCCGGTCAGCGGCTGCTCGAGATCGTGACCCCAGAAGGAGTTGCGGACTTCGTCGCGACCTGAGGCGTGGTCTCCGCGATGCGCGGGTAAGCTCTCCCGGGCATGAGCGAGCCGGTCATCAGCGTTCGCGATCTCGTCAAGACCTACGGGAAGGTCGAGGCGGTCCGCGGCATCGACCTCGAGGTCGGCGCCGGCGAGATCTTCGGGTTCCTGGGGCCGAACGGCGCGGGGAAGTCGACGACGATCAGCATCCTCTGCACGCTCATCAGGCCGACCGCGGGCGTCGCCCAGGTGGCCGGGATCGACGTCCTCAAGGACCCGAGCGCCGTCCGGGCGCGGATCGGCCTCGTGTTCCAGGACCCCTCGCTCGACGGCCAGCTCACGGGGCGGGAGAACCTCGACTTCCACGCTTACCTCTATGGCCTGCCCGCGCACACTCGCAAGCAGCGCATCGACGACGCCCTCTCGATCGTCGAACTGACCGACCGCGCCGATTCGACAGTGCTCACCTATTCAGGTGGCATGCGCCGCCGGCTCGAGATCGCGCGCGGCATCCTCCACTACCCGCAGGTGCTCTTCCTCGACGAACCAACGCTCGGGCTCGATCCGCAGACGCGCAACAAGATCTGGGACTACCTGCACACAGTGCGGACTCGCGAGCACATCACCATCTTCATGACCACGCACTACATGGACGAGGCCGAATTCTGCGACCGGATCGCGATCATCGACCAGGGCAAGATCGTTGCGCTGGGGACGCCCTCGGAGCTCAAGACCAGGGTTGGCGGTGACGTGGTCACCATCACCACGCCGGACACCGCTGTCGCAATGGAACAGATCCGCCGGGTGATGCAACTTGAGTGCACGCAGGTCGATGGGACTCTGCAGGTCGAGGTCCCCGACTCCGCATCGTTCATGCCACGGCTCTTCTCGGAGTTGAGCGTGCCGATCACGGCGGTGAGTGCGCGGCGCCCGAGCCTCGATGATGTGTTCCTCAAGCTCACCGGTCGCGCCATTCGTGAGCGGGGAAACACCTCGCTGGATACGATGCGAAACATGGGCAGGATATGGGGAGGTGGACGCCGATGAGCGAGCACGTATTAACCGCTCCGACCGTTCCACACGCGCGCGCGGTCAACATTCGCGGCGCGACCCTGCGCGCGATCTACATCATCTGGAAACGCGACCTCATCCGTTACTGGCGTGACCGCATGCGTGTTGTCGCATCGCTCGCCCAGCCGGTGCTCTTTCTCTTCGTCTTCGGGAGCGGACTCAGCTCGTCATTGCGAGGCAGCACCGGCGGCTTCGGCGGCCCAGGATCCTCACTGCAATACGTGCAGTTCATCTTTCCGGGCATCATCGGCATGTCGGTGCTGTTCACGTTGATCTTCGGCGCGATGTCCATCGTTTGGGATCGCGAGTTCGGCTTCCTGAAAGAGGTGCTCGTCGCTCCGATCCATCGATCCGCGGTGGCGATCGGCAAGACGCTGGGTGGCGCTACCCAGGCGATGTTCCAGGGGATTGTCATCCTCGTTCTCGCCCCCCTTGTCGGCGTGAAATTGACGTTCCTCAGCGTGGTCGAACTCGTCCCGATGATCTTTCTGTTCGCGTTCGCGCTGAGTGCGCTCGGTGTTGCAGTCGCGGCTCGCATGCGCACCATGCAGGGATTCCAGATGGTGATGAACTTCCTGATGATGCCCATGTTCTTCCTCGCGGGCGCGCTCTTTCCTCTCGGGGGCAATCTCCCCGCATGGCTGTCTGTGCTCACACGCTTCGACCCCGCCAGCTACGGCATCGATGCGCTCCGGCGCACGGTGCTCACCGCCTCTGGGGTCCCCTCGCGCGTCCTGGACAGCCTCGGCCTCACCATTTTCGGTCAGCCGCTCTCGGTGTGGCCTGAGGAGGCGGTCCTCCTCGCGTTCGGTGTGCTCATGTTGAGCCTCGCCGTCTACGGATTTCGACAGCGCGACTAAAAAAGGCCACCTATAATGGAAAAGGTATGAATCCGACCAATCTGATCCCGTACGTCATCGAGACCACGAATCGGGGCGAACGCGGGATGGACATCTACTCGCGGTTGCTCAAAGACCGAATCATCTTCATCGGGACGCCCATCGACGACCAGGTGGCCAACGTCGTCATGGCGCAGTTGCTCTTCCTCGCCGGCGAGGATCCCGAGAAGGACATCTGGCTCTACATCAACTCCCCGGGCGGTTCGGTGTATGCCGGGCTCGCCATCTACGACACCATGCAGTACGTCGAGCCCCGCGTCGGCACCATCTGCATGGGCATCGCCGCATCGATGGCGGCGATCCTGCTCGCCGGTGGCGCAACCGGAATGCGACTGAGCCTGCCCAACACCCGCGTGCTGATTCATCAGCCTTCCGGCGGATTCAGCGGCCAGGCGACGGACATCCAGATCCACGCTCAGGAGATCCTTCGCGTCCGCCGTCGCCTCGACGAGATCCTCGCGCACCACAGTGGCAAGCCGATCGAGGTTGTGAACCACGACTCGGATCGCGACTTCTTCATGAGCGCCGAGGAGGCCAAGGAGTACGGCCTGATCGACGAGATCATCCAGGGCCGCATCAAGAGCGGTGGCGCTCCCAACGGTGAGAGCAGCAATGGCGGGCGCCCACCCGGCGCGCCCCCCGAGGCTGAGTCACCCCAGGCGGGTGGCGGCGCAACAGCCCACGCGTAGCGTGGGGCCGTACGGTCGTTGGTAGGAATGCGGACAATCCAAGGGGAATGCGGTGACTGAGCGCGACGACCGGCGGCGACACACTCGTTGTTCGTTCTGCGGCAAGGGGCAGGAGCAGGTCCGGAAGCTCGTCGCGGGCCCCGGCGTGTACATCTGCGATCAGTGCATCGACCTGTGCCAGGAAGTTCTCGAGGAGGACAACCGCTCCACGACCACCAAGCGGGGCAAGCCGGGGACGATCCCCAACCCGCAGGTCATCGCGGCATCACTCGATCAGTATGTGATCGGTCAGGAGCACGCCAAGAAGGTCCTCTCGGTCGCGGTGTTCAACCACTACAAGCGGATCGCGCACGCCAAGACCAACAGCGACGTCGAGCTGCAGAAGTCCAACGTGCTGCTCGTCGGTCCCACCGGGTGCGGCAAGACGTTTCTCGCGCAGACGCTCGCGCGCATCATCGACGTGCCCTTCAGCATCGCTGATGCGACCAGCCTCACCGAGGCCGGTTACGTCGGCGAGGACGTCGAGAACATCCTGCTCCGCCTCATTCAAGCCGCTGACTTCGATATCGCGCGCGCCGAGCGCGGCATCATCTACATCGACGAAATCGACAAGATCGCGCGCAAGAGTGACAACCCCTCGATCACCCGCGACGTCAGCGGTGAAGGTGTCCAGCAGGCGCTGCTGAAGATCCTCGAGGGCACCGTCGCCAACGTGCCACCGCAGGGCGGTCGAAAGCATCCGCACCAGGATTTCATCCAGATCAACACGACCAACATCCTCTTCATCTGCGGCGGGGCGTTCGACGGTCTGGAGAAGCTCATCGAGCACCGCCTCGGCAAGCGAGTGATCGGTTTCAACAGCAAGCCTCGGGGCACGCGGACCAAGGAGACCACCAAGATGCTCCGCGAGCTGCAGGCCCAGGATCTGCTCAAGTACGGGCTCATCCCCGAGTTCGTGGGCCGTCTCCCGATCACGGTGGCGCTCGACTACCTCGACGAGGAGGACATCATCCGCATCCTCACCGAGCCGAAGAACGCCTTCGTCAAGCAGTACCAGAAGTTCTTCGCGCTCGATGACGTCGAGCTCGTGTTCCACGATGGTGCGTTGCGTGCCATCGCCGAGCGTGCGCTCGCCCGCGGCACAGGTGCTCGCGGACTCAAGTCGATCATCGAGGACGTGCTGCTCAACAGCATGTTCGAGGTACCGAGCAGGCCGGACATCAAGCGCTGCGTCATCACCGAGCAGGCCATTCTCGAAGGAGTGGAGCCGTTGCTGCTCACCGAGGAGCCCAAGCGTCGCGTGGGTGCGACCGAGGAGGCGGCGCAGGAGCGTACGGCCTGAGCGTGAGTCGCCGAGCCATCGCGCTGGCTGCGGCGGCCGTGGCGGTCTTCTTCGCCGTGACCCTGATCACGTTGACGCACGTCATCACCAACGGAGGGTCGGGCTGCGCGATCGCGGCCCCTGCGCCGAGCCTTCCTGCAGCGCTGCGAGCCCTCGGCGGTTTCGATCAGTCGTACGACGCCACCAACCTCCAGCAACTGGCCCAGGTGGGTCAGAACGCTGCCGCCGTGGTGAGCCCGAACCTTGATGGTGCGGCGCCCCTGGAACCCGTTACCGTCGCCGCGGCCACCACCGGGCAACCGGCCGCGGTGGTGGTGCCGCTCGCAGCCCAGGAGACGACAGGGAGCGGCAAGCGACTCGTCGGGCTCGTCTCGTTCTACGTGAGCTGCGGCGGGCGCGCGTACTTCGGATCGGTGAGCGATATCTCGGCGGAGGCATTGAACGCTCCGGTGAGCTTCCCCGCTGTGGGCGAGGGCGCGGCGGCCGCTCAGCTCGCCACCTCGGGGCCGCAGCTCGTCTACACAAGCTCGCCATTCACGCCCGAATGGCGCAATCCGCAATCCGGTGCGACCATCGCGGCGGGCGAGTAGCACCCGGTCCGCCCATATACTCAATCGCCCAATGGAAAAGCATTTCGACTGGTCCAGCGTGGAACCGAAGTGGCGGGAGCGCTGGAGGGAGCTCGGCGTCGGGCACGCCGATGTCACGAGCACCAAGCCCCCATTCGTCATCGCGCTTCCCCCGCCCAATATCACAGGTGCGCTGCACATGGGGCACGCATCGACGTTCTCCATCCAGGACACCGTGTGTCGCAACCGGAGGATGCGCGGCTTCGAGGTCGAATGGTGCCCGGGGACCGACCACGCGGCCATCGCCACGCAGAACGTCATCGAGCGCCAGCTCGCCGACGAGGGCATCACCAAGGAGGATCTCGGGCGCGTTGCGTTCCAGGCGCGTGTCGACGCGTGGTACGAGGAATACGGCGGGCGCATCTACGAGCAGATGCGCCGGATGGGATACACGTGCGACTGGGAGCGCTCGCGATTCACGCTCGATGATCAGTACGTTCGCGCCATCAGGCTGGTGTTCAAGACGCTCTTCGACCAGGGGCTCATCTATCGCGGCCCGCGCATCGTCAACTGGTGCCCACGCTGCCGGTCCGCGATCAGCGATGAGGAGATCGACTGGCAGGAACACACGGATCCGCTCTACTACCTTAAGTATCCGGTCGAAGGTGGCCTCAGCATCACCGTCGCCACCGTGCGTCCGGAGACGATGCTCGGCGACACGGGTGTCGCCGTCGCGCCCGGCGACCCTCGCTACGCGGCGCTCATCGGCAAGCACGTCACGCTGCCGCTGACGTGGCGGGTCGTGCCGATCTTCGCCGATGCGGCGGTGCGTCCCGAATTCGGGACCGGCGCATTGAAAGTGACCCCGGGCCACGACCCGACCGACTACGAGATCGGAGTGCGGCACTCGCTGCCGATCATCAATGTCATCGCGCTCGACGGCACCATGGATGTGCCCTCGCTGCCGCAGTTCCACGGCATGCCCGCCGAACAGGCAAGAACGGCGGTCGCCGCGGCGCTTCGCGACCTGGGCGTTCTCGTGAAAGAGGAGCCCTATCTGCACGAGGTCGGCCACTGCGATCGCTGCGGCACCATCCTCGAGCCCCTCGTGAGTGAGCAATGGTGGGTGCACATGGCGTCGCTTGCGGCGCCCGGCATCGGGGCCGCCGAGAGCGGCGAGATCGTCTTCCATCCGGCGCGCTACACCGACGTCTACCTCCAGTGGATGCGCAACATCAAGGACTGGTGCATCAGCCGGCAGATCTGGCTCGGCCACGCCATTCCGGTGTCGACGTGTGCCAACGGCCATCGCTTTGCCTGGATCGAACCGCCGCAGCAATGCCCTGACTGCGGCAACGGCGCGCTCACCAATGACCCGGATGTGCTGGACACCTGGTTCAGCAGCGGCCTGTGGCCGTTCGCCATCTTCGGGTGGCCCGAGCACACAGAGGACCTGGAGCGCTTCTATCCGACCGATGTCCTCGCCACCGATCGCGGCATCATCTTTCTCTGGGTTGCTCGAATGATCATGACCGGCATCAAGTTCACGGGCCGGAACCCCTTCAACGACGTGTTGATCACCAGCACGATCCAGGCCGCCGACGGCAGCCGGATGAGCAAGTCCAAGGGCAACGTGATCGATCCGCTGGACCTCATCGACAGATTCGGGGCGGACGCCGTTCGCGCGTGGGCGGCGGCGGTGGGAACGAGTGGTCAGGACATGCGTTTCGACGAGGATCGCATCGCTTCCTACCAGCGCTTCGCCAACAAGCTGTGGCAGGTGACCAACGGCTTCCTCGTCGCCAAGGTCGGCAAGGGATCGGTGGCGGACCTCGACGTCCATCCACCCAGGCCGGAGACGCTCCGTCCCGAGGACCGGTGGATGCTCGCCGAGCTCGCGGCGGTGGTCCGCGAATGCGACGCCGGCTTCGACGCCTTCCGCTTTCACGACGCCGTTGAGCATCTCTACGACACGGCGTGGCATTCCTTCTGCGATTGGTACGTCGAAATCATCAAGCTGCGCCTCGCCGACGCGGGTGACCACGAGTCACGACGCGCTGCGGTCTGGACCGCCGTCACGACGCTGGACGTGCTCCTGCGCCTGCTGCATCCGTTCATGCCCTTCGTGACCGAGGAATGCGCGCAGCAACTGCCGAATGCGGCACCGACGCTGCAACAGCGTCCGTGGCCGGAGGAGGACCCGCTCTGGAGCGATGCCGAAACGACGGCCGCCCATCACCAGATCAGCGAGGCCATCGAGCTGGTGCAGCGCATCCGGGCACTCGGCCACAGTCACCGCGTCCCACGGGGCACGCGCGATCGGATCCGCGTGGTGGTGCGAACCGCCGATGGCGCAATGGCGAGCAGGCAGCTCACGAGCTTGATCGGCGGCCTCGTGCCGGCAAGCGTGGTGGACGGCCACGAGCGCGGCGTCGATCCCGTGGTCGTGGTTTCGGGTAGGCTCCACGCCGAGGTGGTGATCGCCGACACCGCCGCCGACGCCAGTGCGACAGCTCGTCAGATCGGCCTGCTCGAGGCAAACGTGTCGCGGCTCCAGGCACAGCTCGCAAACCCCGCGTTCGTGAACGGGGCACCAGCCCAGGTCGTCGACGAGTCGCGCCGGCGGCTTGCCGAGGCCCTCGCTCAACTGGACGTGTTGCGCCGCGGCGCGTCAGGAGGATCCACCGATGCTGCTGGTTGACCTGGGGACGCTCCTCACCGGGGTGGTGGTGGTCGTCGTCGCCTACCTGGTCGTGCTCTGGCTCGCCCTCGCCTTCTACGTCGTCCGGGATGCACGGCGTCGCACCACGTCACCCGGCTTCACGCTTTTCGCGATGCTGCTCGGCTTCGTCCCGCCCTTCCTCGGTGCCCTGATCTATTTCATGGTGCGACCGCCACTCACGATGGAGCAGGTTCGGTCGCTGGCCATCGAGGAGCAGGTGCTGCTCGAACCGCCGATCGAAGGAATCCCCACGCGACCCTGCCCGACCTGCGGACGTGAGATCAAGCAGGAGTTCATTCTCTGCCCGTATTGCCGGACACAGTTCGCCCGGCGGTGCACGGGGTGCGATCGCAGCCTCCGGCTCGGCTGGGGGGTGTGCCCGTACTGCGCCACCGAGGTCGGAGCGCCGGCGCTGGCCCGTACCGGGAGGTAGCGTCACGATGCTGGGCGGTGGGCTCCAGCTGGCGCTCATACCCGCGCCGCTGATCGCAGCGGCGATCGTCGTGTTCGCGCTCTCACCGCGACAGGCCCGCAGTGCTCGACTTGTCGCCGGACTCGGCATCGCGGCAACGATCGCGTTGCTCGCGGTCGAGGCCGCCGCTCTCAACGGCAGCGGGCGGATCGAGACGTCCCTCGGGACCCCGGTGGCGGGGATCGCCTACCTGCTCCGCCTCGATCTGCCCGGCGCCACGCTGGGTCTGGCCGCGGCAGCAGCCGGCCTGCTGCTGCTCCTGGAAAGTGATCGACAGACACGCGAGGTGAGCGCCCTGCTCGTCTGTGTTGCCGGCACCCTCGTGGCAGCGCTCGCCGGCAACATCGTGATGCTCGCGGGTGGCGTCGAGATCGCGGGAGTCGGAACGCTGCTCATGACCAGCGCAGCCCGGGGCCGTCCGGGCCGTGGCGGCCTCGTCGCGATCGGTCTCGAGCATCTCGCATCGCTGGGACTCGTGGTTGCCGGCGTCCAACTCCTGAGCGTTGCCGGCACCACCGACTTCGCGGTGATTCCGGCGGGAGCGATGGGCGCCACGGTCGCTGGGCCGTGGGCCGCCGCGGGCGTGATGCGGCTCCTCTCTCCGGCAATCGTACCCATTCGCGGCAGCCGCACCCCAACGGCCGCGTGGGCTACGACCGGCGCCATTCCCTGCGGAGCGATCGTGGTCCTCCGACTCCGAGAGGCGGCTGCAGGTCCGCTCCCGGAGAGCATCACGATCGGACTCGCGGTCGCCGGCGGGCTGGCGGCGGTTCTGGCTGTGATGGTCGCGCTGCGCAGGTTCGACGCACCGGTGGTTGCGGGCAGAGCGCTCTGCGTCCTCGCAGCCGCACCGGTGATCGCGCTGATCGGCATCGCCGGTGCGGCGGCGGGCGCCGCCGTCGCCGCCGGCATCTGTTGCGTGATGCTGTCCACCGCCCTGACGCCCGCATGGGAACAGATCGGGCGGGGGAGGGCTAGCGCTGCCCTCGCCGCGGTTTCGCTTGGCGCCGCCGGGTCGCTGCCGATCGGGTTCGGCATCACGGCGCTGATCCTCGAACTCTCGGCCGCGGTTGCGATCGGCCGGCCGGCTGCCGCGCTGGTCGCGGCCCTCGGCCTGGCCGGCGTGCTCGGCGCCGCCGCCGCGGTGCAGGCGGCGGCACATGTCCTGACGTCGCGGGGACCCGCGGGAAGGGCCGGATACCCGTCGGTGCTCGGCTCCGTCGCCGTGGTCGTCTCGCTCATCGCGGCGGTTGTCCCCGGAACGATCGCCACATCGGTGCTCGCGGCCCTGAACGCCGGGGGCCTGACCGAGTCGATCGGCGCAGCTGCGATCCGGACCAGCGCAGGCGACTGGTCCGGCGGCTACGTTGTCGTTGGGTTCGTCATCGTCGCGGCCGGCGTCTGGGCCTTCGCCACGCTGACAGGGTGGTCGCTGGTGGCCCGGTCGTCGCCCCAGCCCGTTCCATCGGTGGGCTCGAGACCTGTCGGGCTCCGGGTCGTCCGCCGCTGGCGTCCGGCAGCCCTCCGGGGCAGCCGCTGGCTGCGCCAGGCGGACGAGTGGCTCGTGGTGCAGCCGCAGCTCCTGGTCGTCCTCGTCGGAGGAATCCTCGCCATCCTGCTGCTCCCCCTGATCCACTGATGGGGGTCTCGGCACCGCTGCTCTCGGCCGCGGGGGTGATCGCCGCGGTGGTTGCGATGATGGTGGACGGACGGCGAGCGGTGGCAATTGCGGTCGCTTTCCTCGCCGCGGGGCTTGCCCCGACCGCAGCAACCTTCGGGGGTGCGCCTGGGGCCGCCGTGCTCGGTGCCTGCGGCATCGCTGCATTGGTACTCGCCTGGGCAGGCTGGCTGGGGGGACGCGTGCTCCCCTGGCTCTCGGGCCTCGACCCGACGATCCCCGCATTCGCACCGGCAGCGAGGCTCTTCGGTCCCAGGAGCGCCCGCGCCTTCGGCGCCGCGGTTGCCGTACCCATCGCCTCGTGGGTGAGCTTCAACGTCCCGGTCGGCCAGGTGACCGCCGTGGAAGGTCTGCTGTTCCCGATCGCATACGCGTGGACCTGCGGCGTGATCCGGCTGCTGGTCGCGCGAACCCTCGAGGACCTGGCGGTTGGGGTGGCGATGGTCGGCATCGCGACTGGCACAGCCTGGCTGCTGCGCAGCGGTGGCGACTCATTCCCCGGCGCGGTCATCGCCTGCGCTGTCGCCCCGGTTGCGGCTTTCCTCGCGGGCTGGCTACACGGCCGCAGTTCGCGCAAGGCCCATCCATTCGTCGAGGCGCAAGCGTGAGCCCTGCCGTCATCGCGGCGGCGTGGCTCGGCCTCGGCCTGGTTGCGTCGGCGGTCCTGCGCAGGCGCACTGCGAGGCTGGTCGCGGTCGTCCCCATGGTCGGAGCTGGGCTAACCCTGCTGGCGGCTCGCTCCGCGACGACCGCCGTTCCGCTCGGCGGCCTCAGCGGGATCAGCGGACTCGATCGCGCAGGTCAGGGACTGCTGGTCGCCGCCGGCATCTCCATGGCCCTGGTGATCCTTCTCCAGCCGTCGATCGACGTCTCGATCGGCCGCACCATCGGTGTTGTCGGGGCGGCCGCGACCATCGCCATGGCCAGCAGCGATCCGCTGATCACCGCATTGGCGCTCACCGCCGCGATCGCGACCATGGTGCTTCGCTGGATCGGCCAATCGCCGGGGCGGGCGACCCTTGCGGCCGGACGGGTGGCGGGGACCGGCACAGCGGCATTGGTCGCGGCCTCGCCATTCCTGCCCCTGACGGGGTTCACGACCGGGGATCGTCCAGCTGTGGTCGCGGCGTTGCTGGCGACGGGCGTCGCCGCCCTCCTCGCGATCTACCCGCTCGGGGGTTGGGCTGCCGGGATCATCGGGTCCCTCAAACCCATGGAGGTCGCACCCTGGCTCGTCCTCCTGGTGCCCGTGGTGCTGCTCATCGCCGAGCGTGTTCCCGGAGGGGTCCTTGGGGACGGAAGCCCGATCTTCGAGCACGTCCTCCTCGTTGTCGGGCTGGGGAGTGCTCTTTGGAGCGGGATCTGGGCAGCGCGGGGACCTGCCCCGATGCGCTATGGCCGCGTGTTCATGGCGGACGTCGCACTCTGCATCGCCGCTGTTGAAGGGGCAGTCGCGTCTCCTGCGCTCACCGGAGCGCTGATCATCGTGGTCACCCATCTCTGCATCGCGCCGATCCTCCTGCGATCCGAGGGCGCGGGTCTGCTCTGGCCGCGAAGGGTTGCCTGGGCATTGCTCAGCGGCGTGCCGCCGTCACCGACCTTCTGGGGTCGTCTCCTGCTCCTCGAAGCGCTTGCCGCAGGCAACGTCGGGTCCACGATCGCTGCGGTGCTCGCGATGGCATTGATCTTCGTCGCCTCGGTCATGGCGTGCTCGGGCAGAGCGGCGGTCATCGATGGCGAGGGCTGGCGCGGACGGCTCCCCGAGCTCGCCGCGTGGCTGCTCCTGGCGGTTGGGATCGCCATCGGGCTCGCCCCCCAGTCACTCACCCGTTTCGTGTTCGGAAGCTGAACGGAATGGATCCGCTCGGTCTGCTGCTCGAGGTCGTCGCGCTCGCCGTCTACCCCGGAGGGCTGTTTCTCGCGGTCATGGCCTGGATCACGTACCGCGTCGCCGGGCTTGCGCGGGGCGCTCCCATCGATGCTCGCGGCATCGCGGCAATAGCCTTCGCAGTCGTCGCTGCCGCGGTTGCGCCCCTGCCTGGCACACCGGCGGCGTCGCTGCCGCCTCCGGGTGGTGCGACGCCGAACCTTGTGGCCGCGGCGCTCCTGGTGGTCGTTGCGGGATCGCTTGTGGCGCCTGCGCCATGGTCGCGCCGGCGCATCCTGCTCGTCACGTTCGGAGGCTTCTCGCTGGTCCTGCTCGGCCTGGTGGCGACCTCATTCGCCATCACCGACATCTCAGGATCGACTGGTGGCGTCAACGCCGCGGCCCGCATCCTCGCCGTGACCGCAGCGCTTCTGGCCCTGCCGATGGTGCTCAAGCCGCAGCGCGCCACGGGGTCAGCGGCGGCCCGCGCCACCGTGGTCGCCGCGTCGCTCGTGGTGGTCCTGGCGATCGTCATACCCCCGGCGCAGCAATGGCCGGTGGCACCGCTCTGGGTCGTCGGGCTCGTCGCGGCGGTGGCGGCCTATGCGGTCCTCCTGCGCCTCGGACGGGCAGTCACCAGGAGAGAGCACCTGTCACTGGTCGCGATCGCCTGGCTGTGCTCGGTGGCCGCTGCTGTGACTGCGGTGATCGCGGCGCGGCCCTAAAGCGCTGTGCGTATATGCGGACTTCATCAACTCGGGGTCGCGTCGCGGTGCTAGCATGGAACGTGAGTTGGCGCGAGATTTCGATGCGGCCGTTGCGCGCGTGACCGCCACGTGATTGGAATCGTGCTCGCGTCCGGGTCGCCTCGCCGCCGCGAGTTGCTGACCCGGGCCGGGATCCGTTTCAGGATCATGGAACCTCCCGAGGACGCCGCGCTTCCTGTCGGCGTGAGCGCCGAGCTGGCGGTGCAACTCGTTGCCCGCCAAAAGGCGGTCGCCGTGAGCAAGCTCGTTCCCGCGGGAACATACGTCCTGAGCGCCGACACGATTGTGGTCGGCCCGCGTGGGCCGCTCGGCAAGCCGAAGACGCCGGAGCTGGCGCGGGAGATGCTCAACGACCTGCGTGGCAAGCGCCACACGGTGCTCACCGGCGTCTGCGCAATGTGTACCGGAAGCGATCACGAGGCGCTCGGAGTCAGCCGATCGGCCGTTAAATTCTGCGATTTCACCGACGATGCGCTGGATATGTACGTCGCCTCCGGCGAGCCGCTCGACCGCGCCGGCGCGTACGCGATCCAGGGCGGTGGTTCGGATTTCGTCGAGGCGGTTGCGGGCCGCATCGACACCGTCATCGGCCTCGACGTCGGGCTGGCGCTGCGCCTGCTCGGTGAGATCGGTTATCCCGATCCGCTTCCGCGCACCACTGATATCATGCTGACCGCGTCGCGGCAGCGGCGTCCGCTCGCGCCGCTTCGCACCGCTACCAGGGTCTGACCGTTTCGCGGAGCAGGCGGGTGCGGGCACTGGCGTCGCATCTGACAGGCGTCCTCGCTGTGTCGATCCTGGCGCCGATGGCGCTGGTGCTGTCGGCGTGCAGCACGCAGGCGGCGCAGCTCTCGGTGACGCTCGCATCGGACTTCGGGGCGTCGTACACGCCCGGGACGAGCGACGCCGATTTTCAAATCACGGTGGAGAACCTCGGCCCCGGCAATGCCTCCGGCGTGGTGATCCACGCGCTGATGCCCACCGCGTTCCAGTTCGCGGTGACCAACTCGATCGTCACCAACAGTGCGGCGCGCACGACCCCGGAGGACGCTCAGGTCGGTGTCACCAACCCGCAGTGGGGCGTCTGGTCGCTCTCGTCGCCCACGTCGCCCAACGGGAAGGCCGCCTATGCCTCGGTCACGATCGACTTCGGGGTGAACATCACCGCGCAGCCTGATACCTACTCCCTTGCGGCCCAGGTGGTGGACGACAGTCTCACCGATACCGTGCAGAGTCGCCCGATCCAGCTCGCGATCAACGAGGCACCACGGCTCGGCGTGTCCGCGTCGGTCGGGCCGTCCTCGGTGCACCCCAACGGTCAGGTCACGTACCGGGTCACGGTCACCAACAAGGGCACCGGGATCGCTCCGACCGTCGATGTGCTGGTGACCCTGCCGCCGGTGCTCCAGTACCAGTCCACCATCATGCCCTTCGGCGGGAACTCGTCAGTGGAGTCGTTGATCTCGCCGGTGAAGGGCGGATACCTCGTTTTCTATGGTGGCTTCGAGGTGCCACCGCAGACGACGCTCGGCCCGGGGACACTCACGATCGAATTCATCGCACAGTGCATCCCCAACCCGGGGAAGGGCGTCTTCACGATCCAGGTCGCTGTCACCGACGCCTCGCGTGACCGCGTCGGTGCGGCCAACGTCGCTCCACTGAACGTTTTGAGCTCGTAACTTCACCGCGCGGAAGTCCTCCCACCATGTGCACGTGGTAACCTCGCGTATCGCGCCCGGTATCAGCCGGCGTTCCTCAGTGGAGTGAACCCGCTCCCGGCGAGAGAGGCTTATGTACGCAATCCTTCAACACGGCGGTCACCAGTACCGTGTCGCTTCCGGCGACCGGATCCTTGTCGATCGCATTCCCGTCGAGGTCGGCTCGACGGTCACCCTCGAGTCGGTCCTGCTGCTCGGTGACGGCGACGAGACCGATGTGGCCAAGGGCTCTCCCGTCGAGGCGTCGGTCACGGCAACGGTGATCGCGCACCGGCGCGGACGCAAGATCCGCGTGTTCTCGTACAAGCCCAAGAAGCGCCACCGGCGCACTCTCGGGTACCGGAGCCAGCTGACGGAGTTGCTGATCGACGAGGTCGGACGCGGCAAGGCCGCCCCCAAGGCCAAAGCGGCTGCGCCAAAGCGCGCAGTGGCGCCGAAGCCGTCGACCAAAGCCGGCGCGATCGAGGCGGAAGCCGAGGCCGTCGCCGAGGTGGCCACCGCGATTGCGGCCGAAGCCGAGGCCGTCGAGGCCGAGGTCGCGGTCGCCGAGCTCGCTGTGGAGGAGGCCGTCGAGGCTGAGGCCGAGACGCAGGCGCCCGCGGCGAAGCCGGCGGCGCCGAAGCGCGCACGGACACCCAAACCCAAGAAGGACCCAGGCGATGGCGCATAAAAAAGGCGGCGGGAGCTCCCGCAACGGACGCGATTCCCAGGCGAAGCGCCTCGGCGTGAAGCGCCACACCGGTGAGGTCGTCCTCGCCGGCACCATCCTCGTCCGTCAGCGCGGCACCAAGATCCTGGCGGGCGAGCACGTCGGCGTGGGTCGCGACCACACGCTCTTCGCTCTGCGTACGGGGACGGTTGCCTACGATCACACCGGCCACGACAGGACTCGCGCCAACGTCCGCGCGATGCCGATCTTCTCGGTCGGCGAGATGATCGAAGAGGCTGACGAGGAGCCGGTCGCAGCGACCGGCTGAGTCACGGCCACTCGCGGCTCGCCGTTCATCGACGAGGTCGACATCGATGTGGCGGCGGGATCGGGCGGGCGCGGAGCAGTCAGCTTTCGCCACGAGAAGTACGTCCCCGACGGCGGCCCGGACGGTGGCGACGGCGGCCGCGGTGGTGACGTGCTGGTCGTCGCTGACTCGACTGACACGACACTTTCGGGCTTCCGCGAGCGCCGTTCCTTCACCGCCGAAGACGGCCGCGCCGGGGGTGGCGGCAAGCGCTCGGGGCATCACGGCGCCGACCTGACCCTGCACGTCCCGGTCGGAACGATCGTGCGCGAGGGTGAGGTCGTGGTCGCCGACCTCGACCGGCCCGGTGCGGTGGCACTTGCCGCCCGCGGCGGTCGTGGCGGCCGGGGCAACACCCGCTTCGCCACGGCCACCCGCCAGGCACCACGTGCCGGCGAGCTCGGTGACCCGGGGGAGCGTCGCCACCTTCATCTCGAGCTCCGCCTGATCGCCGATATCGGTCTGGTCGGGCTCCCGAACGGCGGCAAATCGACCCTGCTGGCCGCTCTGACCGGCGCGCAACCGAAGATCGCCGCTTACCCCTTCACGACGCTCCATCCGAACCTCGGCGTGGCCGAGCTGGACGGCGGCCACACGCTCGTGCTCGCCGACGTTCCGGGTCTCATCGAGGGAGCGAGCCACGGGGCCGGCCTCGGTCTTGAATTCCTCCGCCACCTCGAACGCACCCGCACGCTCATCCACGTCGTGGATGCCTCAGCGGGGGTCGACGCGGCACGCGACGCGCTTGCCACGGTGCGTGCCGAGCTCGAGGCATACAGCCCCGAGCTGGCCGGCCGTCCGTCGGTGGTCGCCTTCAACAAGATCGATCTGCCCGAGGGATCGGACGCAGCCGACGCGCTGGCGTCCGAGATGCCGGGGTCGTTCCGGATCTCGGCGCAGCAGGGCGACGGCTGCCGCGATCTCCTCCTGGCGGCTGCGGAACTGGCCGGGCGCGTGATCCGCGACGCTCCCGGCCCGGCGCCACCGGGACTGCACCGCGTGTACCGGCCCCGTCCGCGACGTTTGGTCACCACCGATGTCGTCCGCGAGGACGGCGCCTATCGGGTGGTGGGCGAGCTTGTGGAGCGGATGGTCGGTCGCATCGACCTCGACAACGAGGAGGCGGTTGCACGGCTGCAGCGCAAGCTGGCGGCTGCAGGTGTCGATGCCGCCCTCGCCGCAGCCGGGTGCCGCGAAGGCGACACGGTGCGGATTGGCGAAGCCGAGTTCACATACACCGATGACGGGTTGTCCTGATGACCGTGCTGGTGTTCGGCGGCACCTTTGACCCGGTCCACAACGGGCACATGGCGATCGCTCGCCAGGCGCGGGATGCGACCGGCGCCGACGCCGTCTGGTTCGTGCCCGCCGCGGTCGCGCCGCTGCGCGACCCAGCGAGAGCGACTCCCGACGAGCGACTCGCCCTCCTGGCGGCGGCGTGCGGCGAGCTCGGTGACCCTGGACTCGCCGTCCTCGATCTGGCGGTGCGTCGCGGTGGCGTGTCATACACGGCGGACGTGATGGACGCCCTGCGGGCGGAGGACCCCGCGCGGGATCTCGCGGTGCTCCTCGGCGCCGATGCGGCCCGGACGATCGCGGGCTGGCATCGCGCCGGCGACCTGCTGGGTCGCGAGCGGTTCGTGATCGTCAACCGGACCGGTCCGCGGCCGCTCGTCCCGGCCGAGGTGAGCCGCCTCGGCTACGCCGCCGCCAGAACCCTGCTGCTCACCATCGACTCCCCTGACATCAGCGCCTCGGAGGTCCGTGAGCGGTGCGCGAAGGGCGAGGCGCTGGACGGGCTGGTGCCCTCGGCGGTCGCCGCCCTCATCGCCGCGAAAGGGATGTACCGCCAGAATCGGGACGATGCATAATGCGAATCGGATGACCTCCACCGATCTGGCCGGCATCATCGCCGCCGCCGCCGCCGACAAGAAGGCGCGTGACGTGGTCATCCTCGACATCCGCGGGAAGACGACCATCGCTGATTATTTCGTGATCTGCGAGGGGGACACCGACCGCCAAGTTCGCGCCATCACTGACAATATCACCGACGTCTGCAAGGAGCACGGTCTGCGCGCGCTCGCCGTCGCCGGCCTCAAGGATGCGTCCTGGGCGTGCGCTGATTTCGACGCGGTGATCGCGCACGTCTTTCTCCCCGGCGAGCGGACGTTCTATGACCTCGAGGGTCTCTGGGGTGATCCGGCAGGCGAGCGCGCGGTCTAACACACTGAGACCCGGATCGCACTGATCCAGGTCGGCCTATCCGGCGAACGCCGGCAGCGGGTGCATGATTGCAGCCGCGAGGTTGAGCAGCGCGAAGAGCAGCGCGACCGAGCTGAACGCGATCGCACCCCAGAGCACGATCTTCTCGATGATCATGTGATCGCGGCCGCCGATCGACATGATCGGGGGAAGGATGCACCCCAGCAGCGCTCCCGCGATGAGCCCGCCGACGTGCGCGTAGTTGTTGACGCCGAGCGACGGCCCGAAGACGAACGTCAACACGACGTTGAGCACGATGACGGTCACTGCGTAGTTGCGCACCGTGTGCGTGATCCCGACCGGCACGTTCTTTCCCTGCAGCCTGCCGACCATGAGGAGCAGGCCGATCAGGCCCGCGATCCCACCTGAGGCGCCCAGTGAAATGCTGGTCGGTGTGATGCCGGGCAGGCTCGGCGCGGCGGTGCTCGCAGCTACCCAGAAGAGCCCACCTGCGATAGCCGTGATCAGGAACACGCCGAGGAGGACGAGCCGGCCGTACAGCTGCTCGACCAGCCTGCCGATGAACAGCATCGCGATGCTGTTGAAAAGGACGTGGTACACGCTGGTCGGGTCGTGCAGAAAGGCGCTGCTGACGAAGCGCCACCAGGTCACGTTGCAGGGCGGACTCTGGCCGAACGCGGGGTAGAACTCAGCGTTGGGGAGCGCGCCCCACGAGCAGATGTCCGGACCCGTCGTCGTGGAGTGCAGCGACAGGGTGGTGTATTCGAGCACCCAGATCACGACGAAGACCGCGATCAACGAGTACGTGAGGAGTGGCTGCGTCACCATTGCACGGCGCACGGGAGCGACGTAGCCGCCTGCGACCGCCTGGCGCTCCGCGAGGTCCACAGCGGCCAGAGTCGGCGTCGGCGCGCCCTCCTGGACGGCCCGGGCGCGGGCACGCAGTTCGCCCACCGGCGGCATTCCCGGCGGGATCGGTAGCACGGCGCCCGCATTCGCGGTGGCGGTGTCGACCCAGGCGACCCCGAGGCGTACCGGGTCGCTCGGCGTGGTCGTCGCAGAGAGTGTGCCGGTCAGCGGGCCGAGCGCGATCAGGAGAATGTCGCACACCTGCGCGCCCTGCTCGTGGAGGCGGCTGAGCCCCCACCGGCGTGCCGCGTCGCAGCGGGCGGCGAGATCCGGACCGGCCGCCGCCGGATCCGCGGGAGGCTCGTAGAAAGCGACCAGCGCGGCCCGCGGACCGTTCCACATCGCGGCGGCAAGCACGTAGTGCCCGAGGAGCTCGCCGAGACGGCCATCCCGCTGGTCGGCAACCCGAAGCCGGTATCGGGTCACGAGATCATGGGCGATCGCGAGCGCGACCGGGTTCGGCCCAGGGGGCGGCGCGGCGTAGTCGGGTGGAGCCGCGTCCGTCACTCGGTTCAGTCTACCCATCGCACCCCGCCGCACCCTCGTGACCGCTGCGCGTTTCGGCTATGGTCTCGCGGTGCCACCGGGCAGGAGCGCCGCGCTGATCCAGCCGAAGATGACCCTCGGCGCCCTCTATCGCTGCCTCCTTGACCGGCTGGACCAGCGGCTCGGGTTGCGCGTGGGCATCCACTTCGAGGAGCGGACCTCCGTCGTCGACGAGCACGCCGTCGCCGGAACCGAGTCGAAAGGCGGCGAGCAGCGAACATTCGACGCCGACCTCACCGTCCGCGATGGTCAGGTCGTTGCCGCGACGCTGACCGCCGGCGCTTTCGGCGCCGAGACACTCGTGATCCGCGTCGCCGAATTCGACGGGGCGAGCCGTTACTCGATAGCGGGCGAGGGATTCGGTGCGCTCCGCGCCCGTCCCGATCTCTTCGATCTCGACGCCTTCGGGAGCCGCCTCGATGCCGTTCCTGTGATCGATGCGGTCATCGACCAGGAGACGCCGGATGGATCCGGCCGGATCGTCGTCGACGCCGAGGTCGACACCGACGCCTTCTCTCACTTGCTGCGCGCCTTCGGGGGCGGCCAGTCGGAACATCCCGAACTACCGCTGCTCTCACATTCGGCCGTGCTCTCGGCGGCGTCCGACGTCACCCTCGACTACTGGTGGTCGCTCCTCGGGCTCGACGAGGTCGACGGCCGTCCTGCGCGACACAACGTGGTCGTCTGTCACGTGCACGCTTCGTTTGCACCGCTCACGGATGATGCCGCCGGCGCCGCAGCCGTCGATGCGGACGACGCGCTGCCGGTCCTCGACGACCTCGACGCCGCGTGGGAACGCGCCCGGCAACGAAGGGCCGGATCCTAGCGGGCTAGTGCGGCGGTAACGTCGGCAGGGGTGTGGGCGTCGGGCCGGGCGACGGGTTCGGCGAGGGGTTCGTGGGCGGGCGCGGTGCCTGCGACGGTCCGGCGTAGGTGCAGGTCTGAGTCGGCAGGGCTACTGGCCCGTAGTACGTGCAGTTGGTGTTGGCACCGGGCTGCGTCCCCGGGAGATAGAAGTCGGCGTCGTCACCGCTGCCGCCCGTGGTTCCGACAACGACGTCCGCGGGTTGCTTGTACCAGGTGTCCGGAACGCCCTTGAGGGCGGCGGACATGTATGCGTGCCAGATGGGCGCGGCACCGCTGTACCCCGACACGACGCCGTCGAGGTGGCCGCAGTCCGGGAAGTCAGTGTATTGCGGCTTCAGGCCCCAATGCGCCAGGTCGCGCGGGCTATACGGATAGGTGTAATCACTCGTCCCCTCGACGGTGTTGCCTCTCGCGATCTGGTTCTTGACGTAGGAGTAGTCCTTCGGTTGGAGACAGCTGCGCTGCGCGTTGCCGACCCACACCGCGGTGAGCAGGTTCGGGGTCCAGCCGACGGTGAGGTTGTCCATGAAGAAGTCGGCGGTCCCGGTCTTGGCGCTCACCCGCCGCGGGTTCAGGGTGAGATATCCGCTGCGTCCGAATTCCCTGATCCGGTTGTTGTCGTTGCTGGTGATCTCGTCCATGATGTATGCGACGTTGGCCGGGATCACCTGGTGTCCGGCAGCCGCGGCGTTGTACTTCCAGACGGTCTGCCCCGTTGCCTGCGCAACGATGCTGGTCACCGGCATGGGGTTGTGCTGGACACCGAGATCGCCGAGCGTGGCCGCACCGTCGGCAAGATCGAGCAGCGTGATGCCACACGTAAGGGATCCAAGCGTTGCGGCCCACTGGGTCGGTGACGGCCAGTTGACGTGCGTCTTGCCGTTGATGACGCAGTTCTGGTTGAGCGAGGTGACGCCCATGGCCAGCTCGGTGTTCGCGATGTACTGCGTGCCCGTCGCGTACTCGGTCTTGACCGCGGGAATGTTGAACGAGTTCCCGAGGCACAGCTTGAGTTCGCACACACCGTGGGTGCGGCGATCGTCGTCAAATGGAGAGTAGGGGGCGGCCCCTGGGATCGGGAACTTGTAGTAATTGTCGAGGATGGGTGTCGTCATCGTGAACTTGGTCGACGCGATGGCGGCCGTGTACGTGAACAGCTTGGTGGTCGACCCCATGTTCAACTGGACTGCCGCCGCCTCGTTGACCTGACCGAAATGGGGATCGGCGTAATTCCAGGTTCCGACCATGGCGAGGACCTCCCCGTTCTGGGGGTCCAGGCTCACCAGGGCGCCGTCGCCCATGTTCTCGGCGACCCGCTCCTTGTTCACGAGGTTGTGGACGGTGCTGTATGCGAGGTTCTGCTTGTTCTGGTCGAGCGTGGTGTAGATCTCGTATCCGCCCGGGCTCGCGTACTGCGGAAAGTTCGCGTTCAGGTAGGTCTCGAGGTAATTGATGAAGTCGAGGTCGTACGTGGTGGGTGGCTCCGATGCCGTCCAGGAATGGTAGGTGAGTACCTCGTTGTATGCCGCGATGCCCTGCGCCTGGGTGATGTACCCGCTCGCTTGCATCGCCTGAAGGACGGCCTTCTGGCGGTTCTTCGCCAGTGGATTGACGGTCTGGTTCGCGGCGTGAATCAGCGGGTTGTAAGCGGAAGGCGACTGTGGGAGGCCGGCGAGTATTGCAGCCTGAGCCACGTCCAACTGGCTCGCGGGCTTCTGGAAGTACATCTCAGCCGCACTTCCGATACCGACAGCGAAGTTGCCGTAGAAAATGCGATTGGCATACATGTCGAGGATCTCGTTCTTCGTGAAGTTGAGTGCGATCTCGTTGCCGAGCACGATCTCCTTGATCTTGTAATCGATGCTCTGGGGTGGATCGGCACCGCCGTACAGACTGATCTTGGCCAGCTGCTCGGTGATCGTCGAACCACCCTGGAGGGCCGCGCCCCGATGGGTCACGTCGGCGACGCCCGACTCGACCAGGCGAGCGAGATCCCACGAGCCTTCCGTGTAGAAGTTGTGGTCCTCGATGGCGACGATCGCCTGCTTGAAATATGGAGAGATCGCCGTAAGGTCGACGTGAATGTGGCGGTAGCCCTCGTTATGGAAAACATGAATGATGTGGCCCGTGGAGTCGTAGACGTCGGTGTCGATCTGCGGCTCCATGTTGGTGATGGTCGCGGCATCGGGGAGCTGGCCCTTGTACGCGTTGTAGCCCGCGAAGACCGCGCCGACCGTCCCGGCGCCGATCGCGGCGATGACGGTGATCCCGATGAGCACGATCCGGAGCGCGCGTCCCCGCTTGCGCGGCGTGCGCAGGTGCCGGTAAGCGCTGGCGCGCCGACGGCGCAGCTCGGCTCGAGCCGCAGCTTCGGCGGCGCCGACCCCAGGATTGGTCGAGCCGTTGGCGCGAAGGGGCGTTCGAGAGCCGTTCGGCAGGCCCGCCCGGCGGCGCCGGGCTTCCGGGGTCTGATCGAGGCTCACGCCGGAACCGTCAAATGCATTGGTGAGATCGTCTCCTGACTCCGCAGCGCGGTGGCGCGACGGGAGTGCTGTCGAGTTCCTGGGTGAAACGCCACGGTCCGGCCCGGGTTACGCCGGGCGCATGGCGACGGCGAGGATGAACAGGGCCGCGAAGAGCGCGACGATGACTGCCCCGGCGAGGAGCGCACCCGGGCCCTCCTCGATCCAGAAGGGACCAACCCGGCGACGGCCTGGGGCTCCTTCGTCCAACGGTACCGCCATCGCCTCCAACCGTACCAGCAGGGTCCCTGGAACGGTCGTATGACAATCCGTCACGCGTGCCGGAAGCTCAAACCGGCCCATGACACAATCGGACGCCGATGGCAGTGACAGCGCCTGTTTCCGCGCCCGCCTCCAGTCCGATCGCGCTGCCTCCCGCGCCGAGGACCGCAGAGGAGACGGGACTGCCATTCAGCTTTGTCTGCGACCTCGTCCTCAAGGTCCTGTATTTCAACGGCAGCATGCTGGGTCGCGACATCGCGAATCACCTCTGCCTGCCCTTCTCGTTCGTGGATGCGACCTCACGCTTTCTCGCCGACGAGGGCTACTGCTCGTCGACCGGTGTCCACACCGCGACGCTCGACCCCGGGGAGCCGATCAACGCGGGGATGCAGCACATGATCTCGACCACGGGCCGCCAGCGTGCCCGCGAGCTGCTCGAAATCAACCAGTACGCCGGCCCTGCGCCGGTCCCGATCAGCGATTACACGGCGATGGCCGAGCGCCAGTCCCATGTGGACGGACAGGTCAACCGCGCCCGCCTCCATGACGCGTTCAGCCACCTGGTGCTGTCCGAGGTCGTGCTCGACCACCTCGGACCGGCGCTCAGCGCGCGCCAGGCGGTGTTCCTGTACGGGCCTCCCGGCAACGGCAAGACGACCATCGCAGAGGCGGCGGCGTCGCTCCTCGGGGCGCCGATGTTCATCCCCCGTGCCCTCTACGTGCACGGTGAGGTGATCCGGTTCTACGACCCGATCCATCACGAGCCCATCGACCGCGAGCTCCCGCCCCACGACCGCCGCTGGCAGCTCGCCAAGCGCCCCGCCGTCAAGGTGGGTGGCGAGCTGACCCCGCGGATGCTCGAGCTCGGATTCGACCACACGCTCGGGTTCTACGAGGCATCGATGCAGCTCAAGGCCAATGGCGGCCTCTTCCTGATCGACGACTTCGGCCGCCAGCAGAACATGTCCCCGCGCGACCTGCTCAACCGGCTCATCGTGCCGCTCGAGAAGAAGGTCGACTACCTCAACATCCCGCGCGCGGGATCGAGCATCCCAGTGCCCTTCACCTGCATGGTCATGCTCTCGACCAACCTGCGTCCGCAGAACCTCATGGACGAGGCATTCCTGCGCCGGGTGCGGTTCAAGGTGCATGTCCCGGATCCCACCATCGACGAGTACAAGGAGATCTGGCGCCGCAACTGCGTCGACAACAACCTGCGCATGGACGAGGGGCTCATCGACCGGCTCCTGGAGAAGCACTACCACGCCAAGGGCCGGCCGCTCCACGGCACCCACCCGCGCGACCTCCTCAACCACGTGATCCACGCTGCGCTCTATCTCGGCAAGCCGGTGGAGCTCAACAGCGAGCTGCTCGAGCTCGCCTGCGAGACGTACTTCGTCGACTCGGACGAGTAGGGCGTGACGCACCCCGCGGTGCGTCGAGGCGAGAATAGGGGCGGAGCCGACATGCCGAAGACCCACAACTACCAGCTGACCGTGACCTGGACCGGGAACACCGGGACCGGGACCAGCGGTTATGGGGCCTTCGAGCGATCGCACGATGTCAGCATCGAGGGCAAGCCGTCGATCCCGGGGAGCGCCGATCCCGCCTTTCGCGGAGCGCGTGATCGTTGGAACCCTGAGGAATTGCTGGTCGCGTCCCTCTCGCAATGCCACATGCTTTGGTATCTCGTGCTCTGCGCGAAGGAGGGGATCGTCGTCACCGACTACGTCGACCACGCGACCGGCATGCTGGTGGAGACGGAGGACGGGGGCGGTCACTTCGACGAGGTCTCGCTGCATCCCCGCGTGACGATCGCGACGCCGGAGAAATCCGACCGCGCGATTGCGCTACACGAGCGGGCGCACGCGTTGTGTTACGTCGCCAACTCGGTGAACTTCGCGGTGCACACCGATCCGACGCTGGTCACGGCTGCCGAGATCGGTTAGACCGGCAGGCGTGCGCCGTCGCGGCGTGTGCTGCTCGCGTCCTGTTTCGTTCCCACGATGCACCGTGCCACGCCCGGAACCCGGACCTTGCCGTCCTTCTCGAACGCGCTCACCTTCGCAATGGCGTTTGCCCGAATCCGCTCCCGCGCCGGTGCGTCGACCTGCTGAAGCGCCGCAACTGCGAGCGAGACGTGCTCGCTGATCATGTCCCAATACTGCTCGGGCGATCGCGTCACGAGTTCGACGTCGACGTCATACTCGACAACGTCGCGCAGCCCCGCGCCCTCGTATAGGGCACTGACATAGCCCGGGGCAGCGCACCGAAACATATTCGGTCTGTCCCGGTCGGGTGGCGCCACCACCGCCTCGGTCGCGATCGCCTGCATGGCGATCGTCGTCCACGGGTTTTCCTCGGGCTTGACCCATACCGACGAGCAGAGACGTCCGCCCGGCTTGAGCACGCGCGCGAACTCGGCCGTCGCCTTGGCCACGTCGGGGAAGAACATGTACCCAAAAC
>CABDZJ010000034.1_pt1 | contig 75209 bp, 66 predicted proteins | sample 3132161 | NCBI WGS metagenome assembly CABDZJ01 (sample SAMEA5534340, study PRJEB31848) | metagenome | biome: tundra; feature: field; material: soil | place: USA | collected 2013-05 | depth 0.45 m | reverse complement strand
GGGGATAGTCGGGCGGCGGCGGCGATCCGAAGGTGCTCATGAACCCAAACCTCAGGCGATGCAATGGCCGGCTGCAGACGCGGCAGGACGCTCAGAGCCGGACATGTCGTTCCACCCGTTCCCTTCGCCCATCAGGCCGGTAGTCTGCGGCATACGTCTCAATACCGCCGAACGACGCAACCGAATTGTTCCCGCACCAGGCGCTCGTCGTTGCAGACGGATCTGCGCGCGCCGACGGCCAACGCTGGCCGCCGGCGGTCGTCAGCGGTCGTCGCCCGCTGGCTCAGACCTCTTTGAATTCGGCGTCGACAACGTCGTCCGCGCCCGCACCTGCTCCGGTGCCGGTTTCGCCACCGGTCTCCGGGGCGCCGCCATCGCCATTGCCGGCGTGCGGCTCGCCCGTGCCGGGTTGCGGCTGCTGGCTCTGCGCATACACGGCTTCACCGATCTTCTGGATCGATGCGGCCAGGTCGTCGTGCGCGCGCTTGATCGCGTCCGAGTCGTTACTGGCAATTGCGTCACGAACTGCCTTGACCTTGGTCTCGATATCGGTACGCAGCTCAGCCGGAACCTTGTCGCCGGCGTCAGCGAGCGCCTTCTCGGCCTGATAGGCGAGCTGATCCGCGCGGTTTCGTGTCTCGACTGACTCGGCCCGCTTGCGGTCCTCGTCGGCATGCGCTTCGGCTTCCTTCACCATGCGCTCGACCTCGTCCTTCTGGAGCGTCGTCGAACCGGTGATGGTCACCTTGTTCTCCTTGCCCGTGCCGCGATCCTTGGCGCTGACGTTGAGGATGCCGTTGGCGTCGATGTCAAAGCCGACCTCGATCTGCGGCATGCCGCGCGGTGCCGGGGGAATGCCGTCGAGCGTGAATGTCCCGAGGATGCGGTTGTCCCGCGCCATCGGGCGCTCGCCCTGGAGCACCACGATCTCGACGGAGGGCTGGCTGTCCGAGGCAGTGGAGAACACCTGGGTCTTGGCGGTCGGGATGGTGGTGTTGCGCTCGATGAGCTTGGTGTTCACCTCACCCTCGGTCATGATCCCGAGCGACAGCGGGGTCACGTCGAGCAGCAGGACGTCCTTGACCTCGCCCTTGAGCACGCCGGCCTGGATGGCCGCGCCGACGGCGACAACCTCGTCCGGGTTCACGCCGCGATGCGGGTCCTTGTTCGTGAAGCTCTTCACGAGCTCCTGGATCACCGGCATGCGCGTCGATCCGCCGACCAGGATCACCTCGTCGAGCTGCTGGGCGGTCATCCCGGCGTCCTTGAGGGCCGCCTCGAACGGGCCGCGGCAGCGCGCGGTGAGGTCGTCGGTGAGCTGCTCGAACTTGCTGCGCGAAAGGGTGATGGCGAGGTGCTTCGGGCCCGACGCATCGGCGGTGATGAAGGGCAGGTTGACCTCGGTCTCCTGACGCTGCGAGAGCTCGATCTTGGCCTTCTCCGCTGCCTCGGTGAGCCGCTGGAGGGCCTGACGATCGCCGCGAAGGTCGATCCCCTGATCCTTTTTGAACTCATCGGCGAGCCAGTCGACGATGCGACGGTCATAGTCGTCGCCGCCGAGGTGGGTGTCGCCGTTGGTGGACTTCACCTCGAAGACGCCTTCACCAACCTCGAGGATCGAGACGTCGAACGTCCCGCCACCGAGGTCGAAGACGAGGATCTTCTCGTTCTCCTTCTTCTCGAGCCCGTACGCGAGCGCGGCGGCCGTGGGCTCGTTGATGATGCGCAGCACGTTCAGCCCGGCGATCTGCCCGGCGTTCTTGGTCGCCTGGCGCTGGGCGTCGTTGAAGTACGCGGGCACGGTGATCACCGCGTCGGTGACCTTCTCGCCGAGATAGGCCTCTGCGTCGGTCTTGAGCTTCTGCAGGGTCATCGCGGAGATCTGCTCGGGCGTGTGACTCTCGCCGTTGACCTCGACCTCGACGCGGCCGTCCTTGCCGGCGACGACCTTGTACGGCACCTGCTTGGCCTCGGTGCCGACCTCGCTCAGCAACCGGCCCATGAAGCGCTTGATCGAGTAGACGGTGTTCTCAGGGTTGACTGCGGCCTGGCGACGGGCAAGCTGCCCGACCAGGCGCTCGCCGGTGCGCGTAAACGCGACCACCGACGGTGTGGTACGGCCGCCCTCGGCGTTGGCGATGACGACTGGCTCGCCGCCCTCCATCACTGCCACCACGCTGTTGGTGGTGCCGAGATCGATGCCGACTGTTTTAGCCATTGGATGTCCTCCGGGACTGATAACTCAGGGTGTTGGATTGAGCGTCAGAGGGACGCCCTTATCGAATACCTCGCGCCACGGACATGCTAAACGTACCGGGATGACTGATTCTCGGCCGATTGAGGCGCAACTCACCGATCTGCGCCGCCGAGCAGACGAGGATTTCCTCCACCCCGACACGGTCCGCGAGCCAGGACGCCACCAGCTCGACCTGGGCGAGCTCGGCCTTCGGGTGAGCGTCACCCGGTCCCGCTACCCCAACCGCCCTGACGGCGTGGATCAGTACGCGGTGACCATGTCGCGCCCCGCGCTGGATCGGCCCCCGGGCAACCAGGAGGTCGCGATGGTGCTCTCCTCGGCCTTCGGCGGCGCCTCCAGTCAGGCCGTCGAGCGATCGGGAGGCTCGTCGAGGATCAGGATGTTCCGAGTGCCCGCCGGGAACCCGTAGCTCCAGCTTCGATCAGCTCGTCGCCGCATCCCGGTACCCGTCGGCGCCGATCAGGGGCACGAAGCGGCAGGGCCCGAGCGACTCCGTCTCCCAGCGGCCGTTGACGAGGCGCAGCCTGGTGAGCTGCTCGCCGTTGGGCCCGTCCGTGATCGGGACGACCAAGCGTCCGCCCTCCACGAGTTGGCGAGCGAGCTCGATGGGGAGGCGCGGGGCAGCCGCTCCCACGGCGATGGCGTCAAACGGGGCACGCTCCGGAACGCCGAGTGTGCCGTCGCCCTCGACGACCTCCACGTCGTAGTTCAGCCGGTGCAGGCGTTCCGCCGCCGATCGGGCAAGGGACTCCAGCCGTTCGATGCTCACAACGTGGGCGCCGCACGCTGACATCACCGCCGCCTGGTACCCCGAACCCGTCCCAACATCGAGCGCCCGGTCGCCCTCGTGCAACTCGAGCGCCTCGACAACCAGGGCCACCATCAGCGGCTGGCTGATGGTCTGCCCGGGAGCATCGATTGGCAGCGCCCGGTCGGCGTAGGCGTGGGCTCGATCAGCCTCGAGCACGAAGTCCTCGCGAGGCACCCCGGCCATGGCGTGGAGCACCGAGGGCGACCGAATTCCGTACTCGATCAGCGACGCCATCATGCGATCACGGGCTGACGTAATCGTTAGCCTCGTGGAGTGAGATCCAGATCGGGCGGCGGGCTGTCCGGGAGCTTCCAGACGATCCACTCCTTCTGCCAGCGCCGGTGCAGGTCATTCGCCGAGTCGACCGCCTCGTGGTAGCCCTTCTCGAAGGTCGCGAAATCGTGGGCATCGAGGGCGGCCATGAGCGGGTCGAGGTCGTCCAGCATCCATTCCTCGATATCAGTGGTGTACTTCGGCCGCGTCACCTCGCAGAGCCGCAGGAGCTTGCGCATCTCACGAAGCTGCCAGCTGGCGAACGGCCAGTTGCCGGCCTGTGCAGCGTAGAAGGCCTTCCAGAATCGAGCGCCGATCTCGGGCATCAACCGCGCGAGTCCGGGCTGGAGCGCTGTCAGCTGTTCGAGCTCGAGCCGCTCGGGGTTCTTGGGCTGCGTGTCGACGTCTGCCATTCTGGATCCAAGTCTACGGACGCGTCCGTATCCGGGAACCCGTCGGGCATCGCGTGCGTGTCAGCGACATGAGTACTGAACTGCATCGCGCCCCCTGGTCCCGGCCGCTCGTGGCGATCGCGTTCGTCGCGGTGGTCGGCGCTGGGCTCGGTGCCTTCTTCGGCATTCGCGCGGTTCAGGGAGCCGGCTCTGGGACGGCGTCGGGACAGCCCGCGGCTCGCATCGGCGCGGCCATGGCGTATGACGCTGCCAGTCGAACGGTTGTCCTCTTCGGCGGTCAGGATCGGTCCCGGACGCTCGACGACACCTGGACCTGGGACGGATCCGGCTGGGCCCAGGCGCGCCCGGCAACGTCGCCGCCACCCATGGACAACGCGCAGATGACCTATGACCCGGTGACGCATGACGTCCTCCTGGTCGGCAGCCCGCAGGTTGCGCGCTCGCTCATGGGCCCGATCGCCTGCTCGGCTGGATCAGGCGCTTCGTCCTCGGGCTCGGGAGGCTCGAGCTCGATCATCGTCCCGCCTGGCAACCCAATTCCGGCGATCGCTCCGGTGCCGAGCGCCACCGGGACCGCCAAACGAGGCATCGTGGTGGCGCCGCCCGCCTGCAACACCTACGTCGCGCCATCCGCGGCCACGTGGTTGTGGAACGGGAGCGACTGGTCCAAGACCTCCGCCCCGACGCCGTACGCTGTCTTCGGCGGTGGCACCCTCGCGACCGACCCGGTGGCGGGACGCGCGATGCTCCTCACTCGGGGGCCGTTTGCGGAACCGGGCCTGGGAGCCGCGCAGCCGGCGATCGCCTGCCCGATGCAGGCCGGTGCAACGCCCGGCGCCCGGCCGAGCTGCCCGGTGTTCCCAATGCTCGCGCCGGCCTGGACGTGGAATGGGCAGCAGTGGAAGGTCGTGGTGTCGACGCCGGCCACCTCATCCTTCGACACGGTTGGATCATCGATCGTGGATGACGCCGTCACCGGCAAGCTCGCGACGTTCAGCAGCAATTTCATCGCGCCGATCCCGGAGCCCCTGCCGTGTCAGGGCTGCGTGACCGGGGCGCCGATCAAGCAGTCGGCGTGCTGCACGGGGACCGAGAGCGTCTGGAACGGCACCGCCTGGAACCAGATCGCCTCGTTCCGGAACGGTCCCTCGACCGCGGGCGCCACATTGGTGGGCGACCCGGCGGCGCACAGCGATCTCGCGTTCACGGCTGATGGGCAGACCTGGGTCTGGACAGGTGTCTGGACCCGTCTTCACCCAGGCACCACGCCGCCGATGACCACTGGCGCAGCGTCGGCATACGACGCCGCGACCGGCTCGGTGGTGGTCTTTGGGGGCATCGCGGTCACACAACGCGCAAGTGGTCTGTACGACCAGACGTGGACGTGGGGCGGCACCGGCTGGAGCCGCGTCGCCGGCAGCTCTGGCCCGAGCGTCACGATCCCGATCCCCTCGCCCGTGAGCGTGCCGCCGGGGCCGCCGTGCAATCCCATCGCCAAGCCGGCGCCGGCGGCCGGAACGACGCAGGCGCCGCCATCCGTGATCTGCAACGGCAGCGGTGGCGGCATGGGCTCCAGCAGCGGCGGCTCATCCGGCTCCGGCACCGGGGTCGTCGCGCCCTGAGCCCCCACAATGGCGGTGCATGGGAGATGACGATGACGTTCGTATCGAAGTCCTCGGGGATCGTGAGGATGCCCAGGTCCGAGGGATGCTCGTCGACCTGGCGCTCGCCGAGCAGCGCCATTTCGACCACCCGCCGGAGACGACCGACCAGCTGAGCGCGCGGCTTGCCACAGCCCCGCGATTCACGGGTGAGAATCACCTGCTCGTGGCCCGGTCATCCGACGGTGCGGCGATCGGGCTGTGCTGGGTCGTGCTTTTCGACCCGGGTACGGGGCTGGAGGCGGAGGTCGCGGAGCTGTACGTCCGCCCCGAGGGAAGAGGTCAGGGAGTCGCCCATCGTCTGATGAGCGAGGCGATGCAGCTGATTCGCAGCCGCGAGGTCACGTTCGCCTGCGTGTGGACCCGGGGTGACAACAACGCAGCGCTCGCCGCATACAGCGCTGCCGGATTTTCGCCGACCGAGCAGACCGTGCTGACATGGCTCCCGCTCGAATGAGTCGAGAGGTCGGGATAATAGCCGCTCCATGACCCTTTCTCGAGATGACGTCGATCACGTCGCGACGCTTGCGCGGATTGGTCTCACCGACGCGGAGAAAGATCGCCTCCTCGGGGAGCTGGAAGCGATTCTCGGTCACATCGCGCGGCTCCAGCAGGTCGATACGTCGGCGCTTGCTGAGACCGCACAGGTCGGTGATCTCGTCAATGTGATGCGTGCCGACGAGCCCGACGCGCCGATCGGCGCGTCGGCGGCACTCCGCAACGCACCCGCGTCAGACGGCAACTACTTCGTCGTTGGAGCGATCCAGGGCACCGATTTTGACGCTTAGAACAATCAGCGAGCTTGGCATTGCCCTCCGCGACGGCAGCACCACGCCGCGTGCCCTGCTCGCCGAAGCCCTGGCCCATGTCGAGCGCAGCGACAAGGATCTGAACGCATACCTGACCGTCACACGCGAGCTCGCCGAACAACAGGCGGCCGCCGCGGTGCACATGCTCGAGGATCACCCCGAGACGGCATCGCCGTTGTGCGGTATCCCGATGGCGCTGAAGGATGTCCTCTGCGTGGACGGCATCGAGACCACCGCCGGGTCGAAGATGCTGCGCGGGTTCAAACCGCCGTACACCGGGACCGCGGTGCAGCGCCTCTTCGACGCCGGAGCCGTGTGCATCGGCAAGACCAACTGCGACGAATTCGCCATGGGATCGTCGACCGAGAACTCGGCGTATGGTCCGGTTGGCAATCCGTGGGACATCGAGCGCGTGCCGGGCGGGAGCAGTGGTGGCAGCGCGGCAACGGTCGCTGCCGGCTCGGTTCCGTACTCGCTCGGCACCGACACCGGCGGCTCGATCCGGCAGCCCGCGGCGCTCTCCGGCGTGGTCGGGTTCAAGCCGACGTACGGGCGGATTTCGCGATACGGGCTCATCGCTTTCGCGTCGTCACTCGATCAGATCGGCCCGTTCACGCGGACTGTCGAGGACTGCGCGCTGGTCTACTCGGCGATCGCGGGGCACGATCCACGCGACAGCACGTCGGACCCGCGGGCCGTCGACGATCCGCTCGCCTCGCTGCGCGCAGGCGTTGCGGGCATGCGCCTCGGCATTCCACGCGAGTACCTCGGCGAGGGCACCGAACCGGGTGTTCGCGCGGCGGTGGAGGCCGCGTTCCGGGTGCTCGAAGCCCAGGGCGCCACGCTCCAGGAGGTCTCGCTGCCGAGCACGGATGTGGCGCTGAGCGTCTACTACATCATCGCTCCGGCGGAGTGCTCGTCCAACCTTGCCCGCTACGACGGTGTTCGATTCGGCAATCGCGTGGAGCGCGCGTCGCTCACCGACATGTACCTGCAGACGCGGGAAGCCGGGTTCGGCAACGAGGTGAAGCGCAGGATCATGCTCGGCACGTACGCATTGTCGAGCGGCTACTACGACGCGTACTACCGGCAGGCGCAGAAGGTGCGCACGCTCGTCAGCCAGGAGTTTGACGGCGTGTTCAAGGAGGTGGACGCGATCGTCTGTCCGACCTCGCCGAGCGTCGCCTTCCCGATGGGATCGCGCGACGACCCGCTGTCCATGTACATGTGCGATGTCGTGACGCTGCCGGCCAACCTCGCGGGAGTCCCCGGCATCTCGGTCCCCTGCGGTTTCGTGGATGGCCTCCCCGTCGGATTGCAGGTGATCGCGCCGCGCTTCGAGGATTCGCGTGTGCTCCGGGTCGCGCATGCCTATGAGCAGGCGACCAGCTTCCACACGGTTCTGTCCCCGTACGCGAGCGAGGCGGCGTGACCGAGGCCGCCACGATCGCCGCGGCCTTGGATCGCTATGAGGTGGTGATCGGCCTCGAGGTGCACGCACAGCTGCTCACGCGCAGCAAGATGTTCTGCCCGTGCCCGGCGGACTACACGAGCGCCGCCCCGAACGAGAACACCTGCCCTGTGTGCCTCGGATTGCCCGGGGTGCTGCCGGTGATCAATCAGCAAGCGGTGGAGTACACGGTGCGCACCGCCCTGGCGCTGCACTGCGACATTCCGCCATTCACCAAATTCGATCGCAAGAACTACTTCTACCCGGATCTTCCCAAGGGGTACCAGATCTCGCAGTACGACCTGCCGCTCTCGATCAACGGGCACCTCGCGTTCCCGGTCGGCGGCGAGACGGTGAGATGCGGCATCACGCGCGTCCACCTCGAAGAGGACACCGGCACCATGCACCATGCGGGAGACGTGCTCCAGAGCGCGATGTCGTCGCTGATCGACCTGAACCGCTGCGGGGTGCCGCTGATGGAGATCGTCGGCGAGCCGGACCTGCGCACGCCGGAGGCGGCGCGCGAGTACCTGGTGCGCCTGCGTCAGATCCTCACCTACATCGGCGTGAATGACGGCAATCTCGAGCAGGGCTCCTTCCGGTGCGACGCCAACATCTCATTGCGTCCCCGAGGCGCGCAGGAGCTCGGCGTGAAGGTCGAGGTCAAGAACATGAACTCGTTCCGGGCGGTGCAACGCGCCCTCGAGTCCGAGATCGAGCGCCAGACCAGTGTGCTCGACGCCGGCGGAACGCTCGTCCAGGAGACGCGTGGCTGGGTGGAGGCGCAGGGACGGACCATCTCGCAGCGAAGCAAGGAGCAGGCTCACGATTACCGCTACTTCCCCGAGCCTGATCTGCCACCGCTTCGCTTGGATGCTGCGTTTGTCGAGCGAGTGCGCGCGACGCTTCCCGAGCTTCCCGAGGCCCGGACCCATCGCTTCCAGGAGCAGTACGGTTTGACCGCGTATGACGCCGCGGTGCTGACCGACACCCGCGAGGAGGCGGACACCTATGAGGCGCTGGTCGGCGCCGGAGTTCCCGCCAAGCTTGCCGCGAACTGGCAGAGCGGCGATGTGGCTGCGCTGGCGAACGAGCATCGAATGCCGCTGCAGCACAGCGGTCTCGGCGTCGAGGGCCTGGCGAGCCTGCTCCGTCTGGTGGACTCGGGCGCGATCAACGGGCCGACCGCCAAGGAGCTGCTTGCCGAGCTCTATGTCGCCGGCGGCAATCCCGAGGCGCTCGTCCGGGATCGCGGCCTGGCCCAGGTCAGCGACACTGCGGAGCTGACCGCGCTCGTCGACGCCGCCATCGCCGCGAACCCAGCGGCTGCAGCCGATTTCCGGGCCGGCAAGCAACAGGCGCTCGGCCAGCTGATGCGTTCTGTCAAGGAGGCGACCGGTGGCAAGGCCGACATGCCACTGGTGAACCGTCTGCTTCGCGACCGGCTCTCGGAGCAGTAGCCCCGGTGCGTCTCGGACCCATGGTCCACGGTGGACTGTGCCTTGCCCATGACGAGCAGGGCGCCACGATGCTCGTCGAGGGGGGCATCCCCGGTGAGGACGTCGAGGTCTCGGTTCGTTATCGAAAGGGCGCGACATCGTTCGCCGAAGTGGTACGCGTCCTCGAAGCCTCACCACACCGGGTGACGCCGCCGTGTCCCTATGTGCCGAAGTGCGGGGGCTGCCAGCTGCAGCACATTGCGTATTCGCACCAGGTGGAGCTGAAGCGGGACATCGTGCTCGACGCCCTGCGCCGACAGCACATCGAGCATCCGGCGCCACGCCTGCACGCGGTCGGTGACCCCTGGCGGTATCGCCTCCGCGGCGAGTTCCATGTGATCCCCGGGACCGAGTCCACGCCGCCGGCGCTCGGGTTCAACCGCGCGCGCAGCTGGCGGCCGATCGCGGTCGACGATTGCCTGATCCATCATCCACGGATCACGACGGCGCTGCCCGCGCTGCGCGGCCTGCTCAACTCCAGCGCCACCCACGCGCTCGGCACCCTCCACCTGACAGTCGGCGAGGAGGGCCAGGAGCTGCTCATCCACGCCAAGCCGGCCAAGGGTCTAGCGGCCGGCGCACTCGATGGCGGTCTCGATCTCCCCGACGCCGGGCGCGTCAGCACCACGTCGACGACGCTGCGCTGGCGCGGCATGACATTTCGAGTGACGCCTGACGCCTTCATCCAAGTCAACTGGGCGCAGATGGACGTGTTGTACCAGTGCGCCATCGACGCGCTCGGCGACTACGCTAGCCTGCGCGTGGTCGACGCGTATGCCGGCATCGGCGTGCTCGCGTGTCACCTCGCTGCCGGCGCGCGCGAGGTCGTGTGCATCGAGAGCAACCGCGGCGCCGCGCAACTCGGTGTGCTCAACGCGCGCGTCAACGACGTCGCCGAGCGCATGCATTTCGTGCTCTCGCCAGTGGAGGATGCGTTGCCGCGTGTCGGCGCTGCCGAGATGGCCGACATGGTCATCCTCGACCCGCCGCGTGCAGGCTGCTCGGGACGCGTCACCGGCTGGCTCGCGCTCGCCGGCCCCGAGCGAGTCGTCTACGTGTCGTGCGATCCGGCGACGCTCGCGCGAGATCTGCACACCCTGGTGGCGTCGGGGCCCTACCGCGTCGATTCACTCGACGTCGTGGACATGTTTCCGCAGACCTATCACGTCGAGACCGTGGTGCAACTCACCCGCACCCAGGCGCCCCCCGACGGCGAGGGTCCGGAGCCCTCCGCGACCCCCTGAGCAGTACCCTCAAAGCACCCGGCGGCCGGTCGCCGTGGAGTGGTAGCGTACGTCTGTTCGTTGTCATCGACAGCCCCCAGGAGGCAGAGTGCAGGAGCCATCCGCCACCGGCGACGAGATCGAGTCGGGAGGCTTCGCCCACCTGCATACGCACAGTGAGTTCTCGCTGCTTGACGGCGCCTCGCGCGTCAAGGAACTCATCGACAGCGCCAAGGCGATGGGGCAGACCGCGATCGCCGTCACCGACCACGGCGTGCTCTATGGGGCCGTCGATTTCTACGCCGCCGCGCGCGCGGCAAAGATCAACCCCGTGCTCGGCTGCGAGATGTACATGGCGCCGCGCTCGCGCCACGATCGTGAGGGCCGGACCGACCGCGACCCCAACCACCTCATCCTGCTCGCGCGCAACGACACCGGCTATCGCAACCTCATCAAGCTGGTCAGCACCTCACACCTCGAGGGCTACTACTACAAGCCGCGCATCGACCGCCAGCTGCTCGCGGAACACGCCGAGGGCCTGATCTGCCTGTCCGCGTGTCTCGGCGGCGAGCTGCCGCAGGCGATCCTTCGCGGCGACATGGCCGCCGCCGAGAGGGTGGCGCGCGACCATGCCGAGATCTTCGGTGCCGACGGCTACTTTCTCGAGCTCCAGGACCACGGCATCCCCGAGGAGGACACGGTCCGCGCCGGCCTCGTCGAGATCGCGCGTCGCACCGGCCTGCCGCTCGTGGCCACCAACGACTCGCATTACATCAAGCCCGAAGATGCCGAGGCGCACGACATCCTGCTCTGCCTGCAGACGGGTGCGCGGCGCGAGGAGGAGAAGCGCTTCCGCTTCTCGGGGCCTGAGTATTACCTCGCGAGCACGCAGCAGATGCGCGATCGATTCGCCGCGTACGGCGAGGCCGTCGCCAACACGATGGCGATCGCGAATCGGTGTCACGTCGAGATTCCGCTGGGGCAGAACCTGCTGCCGACGTACTCGCCGATTCCCGAAGGCCTGGATGCCGATACCTACCTCCGCGAGCTCTGCGAGGCGGGGGTGCAGGAGCGCTACGCGGACGCGGTGACCGCGGAAGTCCGCGAGCGCCTCCACATGGAGCTCGACGTCATCCGTGAGACTGGGTTCTCGGCGTACTTCCTGATCGTCTGGGACCTGATCAGGGCGGCACGATGCGACGGGGTGCGGGTCGGGCCCGGACGCGGCAGCGCCGCGGGGTCACTGGTGAGCTACGTGCTCCACATCACCGACATCGAGCCGCTCCGCTATGGGCTGATCTTCGAGCGCTTCCTCAACCGCGAGCGCGTGCAAATGCCCGACATCGACATCGACTTCGATGACAGAGGCCGCGACCGAGTGCTCGCCTACGTGCAGGAGAAGTACGGGCGAGATCGCGTCGCCCAGATCATCACCTTCGGGACCATGGCGGCGCGCGCGGCGATACGGGATGTGGGGCGCGTGCTCAATGTGCCCCTTCCGGATGTCGACCGGCTCGCGAAGCTGGTGCCGCAGGTGGTGAACATCACCCTCGATCGAGCGCTCAGCGAGAGCCGCGAGCTCAAGGATCTCTACGACCACGAGGACTGGGCGAAGCACATCATCGACAACGCTCAGCGCCTCGAGGGAATCTGTCGCAACGCGTCGACGCACGCGGCGGCCGTGGTCATCGGGTCCGAGCCCCTCGCCAATATCGTGCCGTTGCAACGCTCGACTGCCGGTGACGGCACGGCAGTCACCCAGTACGACATGAACGGGGTATCCCAGATCGGTCTGTTGAAGATCGACCTCCTCGGGCTATCCAACCTGACCGTCATCGCCGAGGCGGCGGACATGGTTCGTGCGCACCGCGGCATCGACCTCGACATCGACCACCTCCCGCTCGACGACGCCAAGACCTACGAGCTCCTCGGCAAGGCCGACACGCATGGCATCTTCCAGCTCGAGGCGACGTTCGCCAAGCGAATCCTCATCGACATGCAGCCCAAGTGCCTCGAGGATCTCGGCGTCGCGGTGGCGCTCAACCGCCCGGGTCCGATCGAGGGCGGCGCCACCGCAACCTGGATGCGACGCAAGCGTGGCGAGGAGCCGGTCACGTACATGCTTCCCGAGCTCGAGCCGATCCTCAAGGACACGTACGGGGCGATCCTCTACCAGGACCAGGTGATGAAGATCGCCTCAGCTGTTGCCGGATTCACGCTCGGCGAAGCCGACATCCTCCGGGCCGCGATGGGCAAGAAGGACAAGGTGAAGATGTCCAAGCAGCGCGAACAGTTCCTCAGCGGTGCGGCCGCGCGCGGTGTCGCTGCTGACACCGCGCTGCAACTGTTCGAGCTCATCGCGCTCTTCGCGGGATACGGGTTCAACGGCGCGCACAGCATCTCGTACGGGCTGATCGCGTACCAGACCGCGTACCTCAAGGCGAACTACCCACGCGAGTACATGTGCGCGCTGCTCAACAGCAGGGCGGACAACTTCGACAAGCTCAAGCAGTCGATCCTAGATGCGCACGCGCGCGGGCTCGTCGTCCGTCCGCCGGACGTGAACCGGAGCGGATCAGCCTTCAGCCTCGGCGCCGAGGCGGAGGGCGAGATCCTCTACGGGCTGCGCCATATCAAGAACGTCGGCGAGCGGATCGCGGCCGAGATCGTTGCCGAACGAGAAGCCGGCGGTCTGTTCGTGTCGCTGTTCGACCTCAGCCTCCGCGTGGCGAGCCGCGATCTCAACCGGCGCGTCGTTGAGGCGCTGATCCGCAGTGGCGCGTGCGATTCCCTGGGCGAGCGCGGCGCGATGCTGGCGGTGCTCGACCGAGTCATCGATCGCGCCGCGACGATCCGACGCGAACGGGAGTCGGGTCAGACCTCCCTGTTCGGCGAAACGATCGTGCTGATCGAGCCGGTGTCGCAGGCCGCGGACGACCTCGAGGGCCGCGACGTCAATGGACCCTTCGCGATCGCGGCCGACGAACGCTTGAGCTGGGAGCGTGAGTTTCTCGGCATGTACCTGAGTGACCACCCACTGCGCAGGATTGCCGGCGAGCTGCAGCAGCGTGTCGACACGACCATCAACGAGCTCGGTGCGCATCTCGACGGACTGATCGTGCAAGTGGGTGGCGCCATCCGCGACATGCGCACCTTCGTGCCTCGACGCAGCACCACGGGTCAGCGCATGGCCGCGCTCCAGATCGAGGACCTGACCGGCAGCGTCGAGGTCGTGGTCTTTGCCCGCGTCTTCGAAGAGTGCGTGTCAGCTTTGCGACCAGACGCCGTCATCGTCGTGCGCGGCAAGGTGGAGGCGGGCCGGACCACCAGCGGCGGCGTGGCGCCGCCCGCGGGCGAGGAGGATGATCGCGTCGATCTCGAACCCCCGCAGATCCTCGCGGAAGCGGTGTATGCCTACGACGATCCCCGTCTCGCCACCTGGCGCAGGGACAGCACGGTCCACATCAGTGTGAACGCGTCGCAGATCGGCAGCCTCGGAGCACTCCGCCAGGCGCTCGAGGAACATCAGGGTGATTGCTCGGTGGTCCTGCACGTCGACTCGGGGACGAGCGTCGACGAGATCACACTCAGCGTTGACTTCGCGGTTGACCCGTGTCCCGCGCTCGAACGCGCCGTGGAGCTCCTGGTCGGGGATAGCGCATATCGCGTTGAGATGCGCCGGGTGCGTGCCCCGGAGCGCGAGCGCACAGCGGCGCGGCGCTGACCCGTACCGCCGTTCAGATCGAGCCGAGCAGCAATCCGAACACGATCCTGATCGCGATGATCAGGATGATGTACACGACCAGCGCGGCAATTGCCGGGTAGTCGAAGCCGGCGGTCGTGCGGCCACGGTGCAGTCCTGCGAAGGGCGCGACCAGCGGATCGGTGACGGTCCGTACCATCTGCACCATGGGGTGCCACGGATCGGCGTGGAACACCGCGAGCAGGATGCGGATGAACACGACGATCGCAATCGCGATCGCGATATCGACCACCAACTGCTCGACCAGCGACACGGCAGTGAACGCGGGATTGACACCGCCACCGAGGACCAGCGTCTGCAGGATCTGCGCGATGAAGTAGATGACGACAATCGCGAGGATCGGCGAGAAGTCGATGCCGCTGAAGCTCGGGAGGATGCGTCGGAACGGCGCGAGGATCGGGTCGACGATCACTCGAAGCCAGCGGACGACGGGATGCCAGGGACTGAGCCCGATCCAGGACACCGCGATGCGCGCGATGATGAGCAGGGTCAACGCCCCCTCGATGAACCCGATGATGTTGTAGAGGAGCAGTTGGCTCACTGAACGGCCGCGTGCTCCACCGCGGCGGGCTCGTCCGGTGAGCGTTTCTCCAGCCGCGTGTTCGTCCGCCGCCACAACACGTAGAGGAAGGGAACGCCCAGCAGCAGGACCGCGATCGATGTCCACTGGGCCTCGCGCAGCCCGAGCGGCCCGGGCGGCTCGCTCGCGCGGAACGCGAAGACGATCAACTGGCTGATCGCGTACAGCGCGACGTACGTGATCGCGAGAACACCGGCACGAACCTTCCGCCGCATCAGGATGAGCAGGACGACACCGATGCAGATGGTGCCGAGCGCCTCATACACCGCCGCCGGCTGGTACGCGATGCACTGTGCCGGCGTGCAGAGGTTGAACCCGGTCTGCAGGATCGCGTGTGGATTCGAGTACGCCGTCGCCCACAGCAGCGTGCTCGGTGCACCCAGGATGTCGCCGTTGATCACGTTGCCGATCCGCCCGATGGGCTGACCGACGACCGCGAAGAGCACACCACCGTCGAGCGCGATCCAGGGGTTGTATCCGTAACGCCAGGCGCAGATGGCAAGCGTCGCGAAGCCGACGATGATGGCGCCGAAGAACGCCATCCCACCCTGCCAGAACGCAATGATGTTGATCGGGTGGAGGATGTAGTTCTGCCAGAGATTCGGCTGCTGCACGACGTAGTACAGGCGCCCCCCGAGCAGCCCGAAGATGATCGTCCAGACACAGATCTTCTCGGCGACCGACTTGGGCAGGCCACGCCGCTTTGCGTACGGCAGCACGCCGAACTGATACGCGGACAGGAAGGCCACCGCGTACATCACCCCATACCAGTGGATCGGCACGGGCCCCAGGTTCAGGACCGGGTCGACGTTGATCGTGATGAAGCCGACGGGGCCGGGGCTAGCGGACACGGCTGCCATCATGCGGGCTCCCGGTGGCGGCATGCACCGCGAGAACGCGATAGCCACCCCTCGATCTGACACGGTCAACGCGGTGGCCGAGGCCCGTGAGCCACGTGGCCAGCGAGTCGGCCCCGAGGTATCGCTGGACGACCAGTGTGGCCACCGCCTCGGGCTCGAGCCGGCCGATCCAGGTGAGCATCAGCTCGTGAAGCGCCGCCTTGCCCAGCCGTATCGGTGGATTGGAGTACGCGGCGGCAAACCTGATGCGATCCGGCACCGCGTCCGGCTCGACGGGGACCACGTTCACCGCTCCGGCGCGCTCGGCGTTGCGGGCGCAGAGTTCGAGCGCCCGCCGGTTGACGTCGACCGCCCAGACGCGGGCGTCGGGGCAGCGCAGCGCGAGGGTGATGGCGATGGCCCCGTATCCGCACCCCACGTCGACCAGCTCGCCGGGAGGAACCTCGGGCAGGCTGCGCAGGAGCAGATCGGTCCCGAAGTCGAGGTGCCCGTGCGCGAAGACACCTCGGTCGGTTTCGAGCTCGAAGAACCGGTCGGGGAGGACGACACGGATCGTCCGTGGACGCGACGCGACCTTCGGATCAGCGCTGAAGTAGTGTTCCTGGCCCACCATCCCAGGGTAGTAGGCTGCGGCCGTGAGCACGTATGACGTGGCGGTCGTGGGCCTGGGCGCCGCCGGCGCCGCAACCCTCTACCAACTCGCCCGGCGCGGGGTCCGAGCCGTGGGCATCGACCGATTCTCGCCGCCGCACATCTACGGCTCGACGCATGGGGACACGCGCATCACTCGCGAGGCCATCGGCGAGGGCGAGGCCTACACGCCGCTGGTCAAGCGCTCCCATGCGATCTGGCGCGAGCTCGAAGCCGACACCGGCGTGGATCTGCTCACGCAGTGCGGCGGGCTGATCGTCGAGTCCGCCGGCGGCGGCGCTGCGGGCCATCATCGCCACGAGTTCCTGGCCAGCACCATCGCATGCGCGAATCGATACGGGATCAAGCACGAGTTGCTCAATGCCGCTGACATTGCGGCGCGCTTCCCGCAGTTCGGGGTCGACGGTACCGAGTCCGCCTATTACGAGCCGACCGCGGGCTTCGTCCGTCCGGAGCGCTGCGTCGCCGCGGAACTGACCATGGCGACACGGCTCGGCGCCGAAATCCGCCGTGACGAGCGCGTCCTCGCCATCGAACCTGCCGGCAACGTCGTGCGGGTACGCACCCAGGGCGGGATCATCGAGGCCGAGAAGGTGGTCATGGCCGTCGGCGCGTGGGTGCACGACTTCGTCGGCGCCGACCAGGTCCGATTGTTCAACGTGTACCGCCAGGTGCTGAATTGGTTCGAACTGGAGCGGGATGCTGTCGATCACACCGCGGGAGTGATGCCGGTGTTCATCTGGGGCCTCAGCGACGGCAACGCGTTCTACGGGTTCCCCGCCATCGACGGGACTCGCGAGATCAAGGTCGCCGACGAGCAACTCGACGTGCCAACCGCCGCCGACGAGGCGTCCCTCGAGGTGGACCCCGACGAATCCCACGCGCTCCATGCCGCGTTGATCAGCCGCCGGCTCCCCGGTGTCTCATCGCGCTGTCTGCGCGCGGCACGCTGCCTCTACACGGTCACGCCCGACGCGAACTTCGTGATCGACGATCACCCCGATCTCAAGGGGGTGCTGCTCGTCTCGCCCTGTTCCGGGCACGGGTTCAAGCACTCCGCCGGTCTCGGCGAGGCGATCGCGCAGCGCATCACGACGGGAGCGAGCGACGCGGACCTCTCAGCGTTCCGGCTCGATCGATTCGCGGCAACCGTCTAGAGCTTCCGAGCCTTGACCGCTGTCCCGTAGGCGCAGATCTCGGTCCAGGTGCCGCCCATCTCCGAGGTGTCGAAGCGCATTGCGACGACGGCGTCCCCGCCCTTGGCGGTGGCCTCGCCACACATGCGCTCGATGACCTCCTGGCGACTCTGCGCGAGGTTCTGGGTCATGCCCTTGAGCTCTCCGCCCATGAGTGACTTGAGGCCGGCACCGAATTGGGAGCCGATGTTCCGGGAGCGGACGGTGAGGCCGAAGACCTCACCGAGGACTTCGGTGATCTCGTAGCCGGGCAGGTCATTGGCGGTGCTGATGAGCATTGGCGTGCCTCCTGGAGGTTGAACCTTCTGGCGATGCTTTCCTCTTCAGGTGATACCCACCGCTCCCGGTTCTCAGGCGGTGCGCCGGTCAGACCCGAGCCCGACCCCGGGATTCCCGTTCCGACTCAGCGCGTGCGGAGAACCAGGCCAGCGTTGCCGGGAGCACGAAGGGGACGAGCAGCAAGCGCAGCCAATCCCAGAGTTGATCGCTCGGATAACACCGGTCCACGTCCAGTGGAACTCGTACCCACGGATGAGCGCGACGGTCAGCGCCACGACACTCCCGGGCAACACCCATTTGATCAGCGGAGAAAGCGGCTGCTGCGCGGTCGCGCCGGTGCGCGCTAGGTCCATGGGGAAATGATGCGGCCCTAGCGGCGCGTGTTGGCGACCGCCTGGACGAAGGCCGGGTGGACACCTCGCAGTTGCACCCACCGCGTTCCGAAGCCGTCCTTGGTCACCCTGCCGTGGATACCCAACGCAAACGACTCCATGACGCGGGTGGCGATCGAGACTGCGAACGCGAGTGCGCCAAGCGTGAGGCCGGTGGTGGCCGCGACTGTCCCGATCGTCCCGCCGGCGGCAAGTCCCAGGACGGCAGCGAGAAGCCAGGCGACGAGCCCTGCGGCGAACAGGCGTGAGCCGGTGCGGTGCAGCCGGTCGACGTGCGCTGCGATCGAGGCAATCACCGGCAGGCGACCGGTGACTCGCTGGTGCGTGAAGAGATAGGCAACAGCAAGCGCCGCCCAGCTGATGAAGAACATGCAGCCAACCCACCCGGGAGTTGTGGAGTACCGTCGCACTAGATTGGCACTGGCCGCAGCGCCGGTCACCGCGCAGATCGCAGGGAGGCGGCCGTTCTCGAAGTCGGCTGCGGTGATCACGACCGCATTCGGACCCCATCCTGGCGGCATCGCTCCTTGCGGCGCGTACACGCGGCAAGCCTACGCGTTCGCCGGTAGACCGTTTCGGCAGGCGGTGCCGTCCTCCTTGCCACCGGAATGCCCGGTGACCGGGCTCGCCCGTCTAGCGGACCGCGTGAAGGGTCACCGCACCGGCCTCATCGCTGTGCTCCGCGCTGCGATGGGATCGGGATTGGCGGGGCACGTTCGTCCCCCGGTGCCCGCGCCCGATCGTGTCGACGGCGCCGGTATCAGCGACCATCGGAACGATCGCGAGGGGCCGAGTGGCCTTGTGCGTCAGCTCGTGGGCGACGCTTCCGAGGAAGAGGTCCTCCATCATGCTATGCAATCCATTGCCGACCACGATGAGGCCGGCATCCTCTTCGTCAGCAACGTGCAGGATCCCGGTCGCGGGATGACCCTCGACGATCAGGATGCGGTGCTTGACCTCGGAGGTGGTCAGCGGCTCGAACAGCTCACGCTTGACCCGCGCGCGCACCTCGTCCCCGAGGTAGTCGAACTCCCTGAGGCGAACGTCGGTGACACCGGCACCGGACCCGAGGGCGCCCGCGGGCTTGATCACGTGGACCGCGATGACCTCGGCATCGCGCGGAACGGCCTCCCGCACCGCCCACTCCAAAGCGGCATTCGACGCTGCCGATCCATTGACCCCGACCACGATCTTCTTCGTGTTCATGTGCCGATCCTCAGGGCATCGACGGTTGGTTCGCAGCCCCATCCAACACCTCAGCCGCGCCCGTGTCTAGAGGCATTGGTCCCGAGTCCGGGCCTGCCCGGCGGCCGGCCTCGCCGAGGTGCGTCAATCGCCCCGGTCGCGGAGTAACCCCCCCCGCGTACTACCCTCGTCTGGGCTAATGCCAACCGAGGGACAGGTGCTGTGATCCTGCCCGCGTACCCGGGGGGCGCAAGGAGGAAAGGGCACGTGGGCATGAATCGGCGCTGGAGCCTTCTGGTTGGGTCCGCGACGGCCGCAATTGCGTTCTCCCCAGTCGCCGCGCCGAGCGTGGCGGCCGCAGCGCCCTTGCATCCGGTCGCACATTCGGTGTCATACGTGCCGCTCCGTGGCGCGGTGCGGCACCTCCCGTTCGACACGGTCTTCGGGAACGTCGACTACAACGGCGGCCCGGTGATGCCGTCGAACACGGACTACATCGTGTTCTGGAGCCCGGGCGGCCTCGGTGCCTATGGCCCCGAGTATGTCTCCGGGCTGGAGCGGTGGTTCAAAGACCTCTCCCATGACAGCGGCGGCCACCAGAACACCGACTCGGTGACGGCGCAGTACCGGGACCTCACCGGCGCATATTCGAGCTACAACGTGACCTTCGGCGGGGGTTTGCTCGACACACATCCGTACCCGGTAAGTCAGTGCCCGGTGAACGCACCGGTGACCAACTGTTTCACCGATCTCCAGCTGCAGCAGGAGGTCGAGCGCTTCGTCGCGGCCCGCCACCTGACGACCGACCTCCGCCACGAATACTTCGTGATGACACCGCCGAACGTCGAGGGGTGCTTCTCGAACGATCCGACGCAGAATTTCGGTGGCTGCTCCGCGGGCGAGGTCCCGTCGACGCTCGCGGCGTACTGCGCATACCACTCCAATTCCCTCCTCTCACCGATGGTCCTCTACGCTGACGATCCGTTCGTGACCGGCAACCCCGGCTGCGATGACGGGAACCACCCCAACGGTCCGTCGGATGGCGCGCTGGTGGGCGGCCTCAGCCACGAGCAGAACGAGTCGGTCAGCGATCCGGTCCCGAACGACGCGTGGACGGACGGCGCGGGTGCGGGTCAGGGATTCGAGGTCGGCGACCTGTGCGACGGCGTCATGGGCCACGTTCTGGGGACGGCACCCGACGGCGCGAAGTACAACCAGGTGATCAACGGGCACTTCTACTGGTACCAGACCGAATGGAGCAACCAGGGCCACGGCTGCCTCCAGCGGCTCACGCCGCGGCCCGTGCAGCCGACGGCGGAGTTCACGGCGACCGCCGGCAGCGGCCTGACGATGAACTTTGACGCGACCGGCTCGACCGCGTCTGGGGGCGTCGCCGAGTACGTCTGGCAGTTCAACGACTCGTTTGGCGCGCAGACCATCGAGCAGACCACGCCAACGATTTCGCACACGTTCCCGGCCTCGGGCGCGTACTCCATCGGCTTGACGATCTTCGCTCAGCACGGGCTCTCGACCGGCACGGGTGCGATCGTCACGACCGGCCAGAACGGGTTCTCGGCTGGATTCACGTTCTCGCCGGCGCATCCGGCGGACGGTCAGAAGGTGACGTTCAGCGCTCTGACCATGGTGAGCAACCAGCCGGTGACCACATACCTCTGGGAATTCGGTGATGGATCGACCGGTTCAGGGGCAACACCCACGCATCGGTATGCTAAACGCGGCACCTACAAAGTGACCCTCGTGGCGTTCAGCGGCGTGGGATCTGCGTTCCCCGGAGCAGGTGCCGCGCCGATCGTGACGCACGACGTCCACGTGAACTGATTCACCCGGTGAGCGGCCGGCCGTGGTCTGCGTGACCGCGGCCCGCCGTCGCCTCACCTGGCTTGACTAGCTCAGGAACGGCTTATTGGCGGTGTACTCCAAGAGCATTGGTTTCACTCTCCAATCGGTCGCCGGTAATTCCGTTCCTCACCATCATGGTACGCGTGGTGGGATCATTGGATCAACGCCACAACCCGTCTCGCGCCGGCCCTTTCGGCATTGCGTGGCGGGCTACGCGGGGGCGCCGAGGTCGCACGTCGATCATCGCGGCCACGGTGCGGCAAGACCATTCGCTGGCGAAAGGTTGGATGTACGACGGCGTAGCGACCCGCTTATTACACGCTGCCGTCGAACGGCGCCGGTTTGGGTTTGCGCCCGCGCGCGTCAACCGCTGTGCCTGGACGGTCGTGGGTCAGTTTGGGCCGGGAGGCCGAGGAGTCCCACGACGGGCTGTGAGGGCCATGAGAAGCGAGAAGAAGAGAAGAAACGCCACGACCACGAGGGTGCCGATGCTGCGGACAGCGGCGGATAGCTTCAGACCGAGAACCACGAGCACGAAGGCGCCTGCGAGAAGCCACAACGGTCGACTAGCCAGCCAGCGCACGCGCCGATTCTCTCACGGATCGCGGCTACCCGATAATGGTGACGATCTCGCAATCGTCGTATCGGCGATATGTCGCGAGCCATTGACTCTCCGTTACTTTTTGGGCCGGGCGCGGACGCCGAAGCGCTCCGGGGTACACCAAGGGGTACGGATTCGGAAAACCCTTACCCCATAATGGAATCGGCCGTGCCGGGAGAGGGATTCGAACCCTTCCAAGCGGAAGCAGAAACCCAGGTCCTGAATTGCCACGGGTGGTCAGAACGCGTCAAGTGTAGCCATTGGTTGACCCCTGAAATGGACACGAAATGGACAGACCATCGGTATCCGATTGCGGAAGGTCACGAAGCGGTCCCATAGTCGGACAGGAACGACAAAGACGACAGGCAAGGGTCAGGCGATGCGCTCCAACGAAAAAAAGCGCAAGCTGCGAGTTGACGGCTCTTCTCCGGGCCGCGGAGCCGTTTTATTGCGGGCGGCGCCATCAGAGGGGGAGGGGGAGGCAGATCTTGATGCGGCGATTGTTCCGGCCCGTCGGCCTGGTGGCAGCGGCGTTCTGCGCTGTGGCTCCGTTGACCAGCGTCGCGCCTACCAGCGCTGCGAGCCCCGCATGGTCGATCGTGGCAACACCAAACGTGAATCCGCCTAGCGGTTCCTTGGCAGCAGTCTCGTGCTCAAGCGCAACCGCCTGTACAGCCGTTGGTCACTCAGGAGCTTCAGACACGCCAAAGACCCTAGCGGAGCGCTGGAATGGAACCACCTGGGTGATTCAGGCGACGCCAAATCCGCCAGGAGCACTGAGCAGCGAGTTGAGCGGTGTCCAGTGCCCCACTGCCACTACATGCATCGCGGTTGGGGCGTCAGGCTCCGGTGCGCTGGCCGAACAGTGGAATGGCCGCACTTGGAAGCTTCAGAAAATCACGGGAGACACCCTATCAGCCGTCTCATGCGTGACTGCACGCTTCTGTGCGGCGGTTGGTGGCGGCGGCGGCGTTGAGCTGTGGAATGGCAGCCTTTGGACGGGCGCCGAGTCGGGAATCTCCACGCCCCTTAGCTCTGTGTCGTGCGTGAGTTCCACCGCATGCCTCGCCGTTGGCGGTTCTTCTACCGAGCAATGGAATGGAACTGCGTGGACGCTCCTGCCAGCTCTCCAAACTCCTTATGAGGGGGCTAACCCAACTGTCTCGGCGGTAACCTGCCTGACTTCTACGTCATGCACGGCGGTCGGGTGGTACTCGTCGAATTACATTTCGGACGTTGAAGAGCATTGGAATGGAGCCGCTTGGGCTCTCCAGCCAGGGGGGTCTATTACAGGAAGTGGCGTCACCATGTCGGCCGTGTCGTGCAGCGCGGCATCGGCATGCGTCGCAGTCGGAGAGTACAACGACGTCAACGGCCTTCCCGGCGCTCTCGTGGTGCGGTGGGACGGCACCTCATGGGCGCTTCAATCGACGCCGGAAAGTTCTTTCGCGTCAACCTATGTGTCAGGCATTGCATGTCCGCTCTCTAGTGAATGCTTTGCTGTGGGAACCTACGGCCCTACCCTCGTGGAGCGGTGGAACGGGACGTCATGGTTCCTCGCGCCCTCGCCCAGTCCGACCGGTCCACCGCGCGTGGGCACTCTCACAGGCGTGGCGTGCACAGCGCCGACATCGTGCATAGCGGTGGGCTCTAGTGGTGGAGTCGTGACGTTGGTCGAGAAGTGGAACGGCGTCGGGTGGACCGTCCAACCCTCACCCAATGTCCCCGGAGTTCCAGATTCACTCTCTTCAGTATTCTGTTCGTCCGCAACTGCTTGCGTTGCCGTCGGTGGCTACTACGACGGCTGGGACGTCGGGGGCACGTTAGCCGAGGGTTGGAATGGACGAGTGTGGACCATAGAGCCGACGCCCCCGCAGCTCCCTAACGAATATATTTCCGAGTTGTCCGCGGTGCGCTGTACTGCGTCGAACGCATGTACGGCTGTCGGCTCGTCGAACGACGCATACTCGGATTATTCCAACTCAACTCTCGCGGAGAGATGGAACGGGACCAGTTGGACGATCCAAGCAACGCCCAACCCAGGCTACTACCCCAGCGACATTCTCAACAGCGTCTCGTGCACCACTGCGACTGCGTGCACGGCTGTGGGATCCGTCACCGTGACATACCCATTCACGCAAATGTCGCTGGCGGAGTCGTGGGATGGTAGTACCTGGTCTGTGGTGTCCACCCCCAATCCGGTTGGGCCGACGGCGGCGAGCCTAACCGCAGTTTCATGTACTACGCCCACGGCGTGCACCGCCGTCGGCTCATCAGCTGCCACCGACAGCAGCGGGACCGTGGTGCCCTTAGCCGAGCAGTGGAATGGGACCATATGGATCATCCAGCCGACACAAGTCCCCGCAGGGTCAACCAATGCCGTTCTCTCGGCTGTGAAATGTACATCCACCACCGCGTGCATCGCGGTTGGCAGCGGCAACGGCACGCTCGCAGAACAGTGGAATGGGACCACATGGAACATTCAGCCGACTCCTGTCGGTGGCGGTGGCCTGTCGGGAATTGCCTGCACGAGCGCCACCGCGTGCATGGCGGTGGGGCTTGGTGGGCTTGCTGAGCGCTACTCATGAGGACGCACGAGCGTGGTGTAAGCCGCGACAAAATGCACATCCCAGACCGGCATTCTTCTATGCGGCTGGGGCAAGGACGCCGACGGTCCGGCGAACCGCTGGGGGATGACCACGGGTTCTCAAGGCGACACATCTGTACCACCTGCACAGAAGGGGGGACGACGAAGATGAGCCAACTCTCGCATGGAGGGCGAGCCTTATCCTTTGGTCTTGTGCTCGTCGCCGCAGCACTTGTTCTGTCCACAGGGAATGTGGCTGCCAGCGTTGCAAAGTGGAGCGTCGTCAGCTCGCCGAACGTGGCGGGGGCAGACAACTGGCTCCGAGCGGTGAGCTGCACCACGAGCACGTTCTGCATGGCCGTCGGCGGGGTCCTGCCTCCATCGGCGGACGAAGCCCCGCTCAGCGAAGCATGGAACGGCAAGACCGTCCGTTTGCTCAGCATGCCGAATCCGCTCGCTGGTGCCGAAGGCGATGCGGACCTGTCCTCGGTGAGTTGCACAAGCCCGACCTTCTGCATGGCCGTCGGTGACTACAATTCCAACTCGGCTGGTGTTGGAGGGGGTCTGATCGAGCAGTGGAACGGCACCACCTGGGCCATGACGACGCCACTCCCCCAAGGGTTTCTCGACGGCGTGAGTTGCGTCAGCACCACGTTCTGCTTCGCCGTCGGCTGGTCCGCCGCATCGACCGCAGAGATCATGCAATGGAATGGCCTGTCGTGGATTCAGGTGGCTAACCCCGCGCCCACGCCCTTCTCCTCCTTGGGGAGCGTCAAGTGCACGAGCATCGACTTCTGCATGGCCATCGGCGGCATTGTCGAAGAGTGGAACGGCGCTGTTTGGACTCTCGACGCCATGCAGTCTGTCATTCCTGACGACTTCCTCGCCTGTCCAACCTCGACCTTCTGCATGGCTACCGATACCTTGTCGGGGATCGTGCAATGGAACGGCAGCGTGTGGAGCGTGAGCACAGCCGGGACGAGCGGCCAGGACATCGGCGCAATCTCGTGCCTCACTCCCACCTCCTGCATGGCCGTCGGTGACGTCGAGATCGCCAACGGCGTCTATCGCACCTTCGTCGAGCAGTGGAACGGTGCGAATTGGACGGTGATGACCTCCGCCAATTCCCCGCGTACCAACAACGGCCTGCTCGGTGTGAAATGCACGAGCGCCACCTTCTGCATGGCCGTCGGCTACCACGACTCATCCACGACCCAAGACACTCTCGTCGAGAAGTATTGAATTGCGGCGACCTCTGACAGACCTATCGGATCACCCTTCACGACTTGCGAAAGCGGATAGGGTAACCAGGCCCCGGGGGCTCGCAAGGCACGACGGGGCGCCATCTCCCCCGGACATCTCAACTTCAACCCGTCCTCGTGCCTCGCTTCCGCCCCGCAGATCACGGGACCTTTGACGGTACAAGAGGTGGCCTATGGCCCTGTTTCGCAGTTATGGACAACGCGAAGACTGCGATGAGGAGGTACAAGCTATGACGCTCGCAACGAAACCCCCGGTGATCAATAAGGCGAGAAGGGCAGTCCCCCGCCCCCTGGTGAGCGTCGCGCCGAGCACGAAGGCTGAGGCACTACGCACTCGCCGAGGCAACCGGAACCGCAGCATTCCGGTGCGCGCCGGCAGCACGGTAATGCTCGGGCATCCCAACCGGGTCCTCGACGAGATGAACGTTCGCCGCGTCGCCTACGCGGTGGCCACGCTCATCGTCATCGCCGCCGCCATCCTCTCGGTGCATTTCGGGTACTACCTCCAGTCTCCGTGGTGACGATCCGGCGCTGAAACATCAAACGCCGCCGTCTTGCCGACTGGGGCGCTCACAGCAACCCTCATCAGGAGACCTGACCCACTCCGAGCGACGCGACCCTAGTCTCTGGGCAGCCGACATTGCAGCTGGCAGGCCGACTTTCTGCTCAGGGTTGTAATCCTGCTCCGGGAGCGTCGATTCGGGTACGGGCGGCGCGCCCGGTGCCAACGGGGTCGCTGGTGGTAATTCAAGTGTCGCCGTGGGTGGCACCAACTTGATGGTCGCTGATGGTGGTGGCGGTGGATATGCCGGGACAAGTGCGAACGGTGGCTCAGGTGGCGCAGGCGGATCGGCCTCGGCCAGCCCCGGAATAAGTCGTCAGGGACAGGGGGGGCATCAAACCCGTTGGAGGAAATCAGTCGTGGCAACTAATCAACGATCTGACTTGGGCGGCTGTGTCGCCACTCTTTTCATGATCCCGTTGCTCATTGTAGGTACAGTGGTAGTAGGAGCCATGATCGTATTCCTAGCTGCCTGCTGCATTGCGTTCCCATTGGTTTCGGTGCCGTTCCTGGCGTTCGTGACGTGGGGCAGTGTGTACGGGTTCAAGCACCGAAATGATCCGGTGAAGGGCAAGAGGTAACTGGAAAGACCCCCAACCGAAAGGAAGGGGGTTTTCTCTATGTCCTTCGTTGACAAAATGCAGACCGTGTGCGGTCCCGCTTGGTCTACTGGCGGTAGTACATACAGCGGCACAATTGATTGGGACGCTATGGGCGGCACCGGCGGCTACTTCACACTAAATGCGACGACCGGGGCGAACGGCTACATGCTTCTGACTTGGTAACGTCGGGCAATCAGCCCAGCGTGCGCCTCGACTTTAGGACAGCGGCCACCGTTCCAGCCCACCACTGCGTGCCACCCTGAGCTGTGGCAATCCCATCCGCATTCAGCTGTCTCGCGATTGCGGTGAGCGTTTGGCCACCTTCCCGAGCGCTGAGAATGTCAAGCATGACAGCCTCGGGCAACGAGCGAGGCCGGCCCAGTCGGACGCCCTGTGCTTTGGCCGTGGCTAACGCAACCCTAGTTCGTTCGCTGATGAGGCGTCTTTCAAGTTGTGCGAAGGTCACCGCCATCGATGCCATCGCCTCACCCATGGGTGATGAGAGGTCGATGCCGAGATCGAGGACCACAAGATTCCAGCCTTTCCGTCGGGCTCGCTGCAGCAGGTCAGCGAAGTCGGCAACAGAACGGCTCACCCGGTCCACCTTGCTGGCGATGAGGCCTCCTGCGTCACCTCGCTCACACGTTGCGATGGCGTCCTTCAGACCGGGTCGCCGGTTCGTGGTCTTGCCGCTGGCGACATCCTCGAATACTCGAAGCAATCGCCAATCCTTGCGGGAGCACTCGCCTTCGATGGCCGAACGCTGCGCATCTAACCCGTAACCGTTTGCGCCCTGGTCAGCTGTGCTGACCCTAACGTAACCCACGACTTGGTCACCCGAGGTCATGGCTGAAGCGTTCCCAAGAGCCCGCCTGCTTAAACCAAACCCTCGTTTCGTTGAAGACGCCCCCGCCTGGATCAGGAGTGGCGCACACGCTCGAACCCTTGGGATCGTCTCCCGGCTGGCTCCGGCTCGGCCAGTCGACAGCAGAGATCCCGGGTTTGTGTGTATCGAGCCTGGAATCGCTTCCTGATGCCGTGTAGCGGCATTCGCGAATGCCCGTCCCGAGGCCGACTTAGGTTTTCAAGGCAGCCCGGAGCACAGCGATCGCGATGGCCAGGTCGAATGCGCGACAGTCCCCCGTTTCTGATGACCTGCGCTCATCCGTGGGAGGATGGCGGTGAGCGATGGTCACGTCCGCGCCGCGCCGCCCGCCTCGCTGGTTGAAGCAGGCAAACCGGATCAACATCGTCTTGCTTCGTCGTGGAATCGGCCCTGGCTCGCAGCGTCTGCTTTCCGTGCCAGGACGAACGACCGGAATACGACGAACGACGCCGGTCGCGGTCATTGCCATCGACGGACAGCGCTACATCGTTGCTGGCTACGAGACGTCGGACTGGGTGAGGAACGCTCGCGTTGCGGGGTGGGGTGTTATTGGCCGTGGGAAGGACAACGAGCGCGTCACTCTTACCGAGATGCCGCTTGATTCCACCCCCGCTATCCTCCGCGAGTTCGCTCGGAAAGTCCCCGGTGGTCGGTCTTTCCTGACGGTTGCGGCCGACGCGTCGGATGCGGAGTTCGCAGAAGCCAGTTCGCGCCACCCCGTGTTTCGCCTGGACTGATACGCGCGTCGGCCTTGGTTGACGGGACCCCATCCGTCAGGTCGAAGGCGGTTCCGACCTTGGGGATCTCAGCGGTGCAGGATTTCGTCGGTGACCCGAACGCGACGACCTGGAGCGCCGATATCTCGACTAACAAGGCATCTACGTCCGCAGCCGCAGCCATCAGGCTGGCACTCGACCTACCGCCCCTAGCGCAGTCCTAGGCACTATCCGAACGGAACACGCAGATGTCGCAGCTGCCACCCGACGCGCCGCCACCCTGGCCACCCCCTTCCGTGCCTTCGCAACAACCTTCAAGAACGCCATGGTGGAAGCCGCGGAGATCCTGGAAATGGTGGGCCGTCACGCGACTGATCGACCCTAGTCACCCTCGGCGTACGGTGCTGTCCTCCCCCTCGTCCTCCCATCCGCCCTTTCAATCACCTCTGCAACCCTGATCGCAGAGACGGTGATCCCGTCTGCTCATTTGAAGCACCCTCGCCAGCCGTGTCATCATTACGGCCGGATGGATGGGCGACTCAACGTAGAAGGTGCGTGGCACATCGAGACGGGATCACCGACTGACAGCGCGATGCTTGTACTGTCGGCTTGCACCGCGCCGCGTAGGACACGAACGCGCTCCTGGCCCTGGGCTTGAACCTGCGAAGGGCGGCATGGGCGCTGACGCTTCTCGTCGCAGAATTGATCGTAATCATCGCCGCGGGAGCACTTGTGGTCCACTTCTTAAATCCTGCATTCGACGCTAACGACGACGGACGCACCCTTGGAAAGGCAATACGCGACTACTGGCCGGTGTCGCTCGCGGCGTTGGTTGCATGTTTGCTGCTAGCAGTGGGCCTGGCACGTGGCCGCCTAAAGAGGACCTGAACCAACCGAAGGAGGAGGAGACATCAACACGAAAGCTCTACTCATTGCCGGAGCCGTCATGATGGCGTTTTGGGCTGTTGGCTGTGGCTCCGACAACTCGGATTACTCGTCCACGATCCAGCAAAACATAATGACCGCCGGCCAAAGCCAAATTCAGACCAACGCTGCCGCCGAACTCCCTGGCGCTACCATCAAACTGAATGACGCCAAATGTGTCCAGACGGCCGGAACGCAGGAGTACACGTGCCTGGCGCACTACACCGTGAATGACTCGGCAGCTGGTCTGAGCAATCAAAAGTACCTGCTCAATATAACTGGCACATGCGACACGAGCGGAACGTGCCAGTGGCACGCATCTGGCGCAGGTACACCGGTCGGCTAGGTGACTAATCGCGCCCCAATGCCTGTGCTGTACCCAATTATCCTGGCAAGACGGAGCCTCCGATGGTGCTCTACAGGTCCTCGGAGCACAGCACGGCTCTTATAGTCGATGTGTGCCACTGAGTGCCGCCGTGGGCCGTTGGAATGGCCCTTGCGTTGAGATGGGTAGCGATTGCTTGGAGCGTCTTACCACTCAGCACGCTGGCTCCTGATGGTTTTTACAATCCTCGTCTTCGTGCTCGGCGCGCTGGAGGCGTGGGCATGAGCGACGACGTTCGCAAGGCGCTGATCTTCGTGTTCTGGTATCTCGCGCTGTTGCTCGTCGTGTTCGCAATTGTAGACGCCACGTTCGTTCGAGGAGGCGACTACGCTCAGGCGGGTGACGACTTGCACAACATCCTGTTCGGGGGCTTCTGACGTGATCAACGGAACGCGCGCAGCGATCTATACGCGCATCAGCAAAGACGACGAGCACGAAGGGCAAGGCCTAGCGCGGCAGGCCGAAGACTTGAGCACGCACTTACTCCAACGCCGCCCGGAGCAACTTCATCCGCTGCTAGCATACCCGCACCATCGCCGCACATCGGACGTAATCAACCGTGCCCATGCGGCTCAGGCAAGAAATACAAGTACTGTCATCTGGGCCGATGAGCGGATGCGTATTCTGATTACCCATGGCTAGGATCAGGCTATTTGGGTTCGTCATTGCCCCTCGGTGCATTTGCGTGTGGCACGATCATGGGCACGTTATACCTTGATCGCGCAGATCGGCGAGCTTGCGAAGCTGATCGGCAAGGTCGGGAGCGGCAGAAGGGGCAGGCGCGCCGGGATTCTTCGACTGCAACACAACCGGCTGCTAGGCTGGGGCGTCGTGAGCAGCGAGCGAGCCTCCTGGCAGGCAAACATGTCGCGCGAGATCGATGCCATGCTCGCATATGACGAAGCCGCCGCCCTCTTCCTGGCCGAGAGACGAGCGGCCACGGTGGATTCTATGCCCCCGGATGCTCCCTGCCTTCCTAGGCGGTTTGGTGGGCGCGTGTTGGGCATCCTGAGCGATCGATCTAGCAAGGCGATTCGCGCCGCCAGGCTTCGCAAGGCGATCCGCTTGGAGGGAGATTGATCTCGGGGTTGATCTCGGCCAGGCAGTATGACTTTGGCCACCTTCGGCTCTGTCACTGTTTACTATCTACGGGGCAAATTCCTCGAGAAAGTGACCCTTCGTATTCGACTTTTTGACTGGTCTACGCTTTCCGCCTAACCTCGGTCGTCGCTGAGAGCGGCTACGGGTGCGCACGCTGAAGCGGACAGTTGGGCCTGAAAAACCTCCGCTGGTCGTTATCAGCGCAGCCGGCAGAAAATAATGCCGCCAAATCTGAATCGACCTCCAACGCGTTCAGTGAGTTGGAAAGTATCCATCCAAGGTGTCTCGATCCTTCCGCTCCCAGCTCCGAATACAGCGGCGAGAGTTGCTCCACCTTGACCGGTCAGTCGGGGCTGTTCGACACCACTTTCGCGAAGGTGGCCAACGCGAGGGAGCAGAACTGTGAGGTCAGGGTCCAGCGGCCACTCGTTTGTGAGAGCCGAAATAGCAGGTCCCGGTCCGTCTAGCTGGATTGCGGTCCCGAACCGGATAAGCAGTTCTATCCAGGTGGAAGTCAGTCAGATCACGCCAGCGTCATGGCCAACCGCATTTGGTGATTTCAATTTGGCCTTAAGATTAAGGATGGTCGGTGTGGTTTGGGAACGCATCCGACAGGGATCCGGGCGGCCGCTCCCTCTTCGCTCTCACGGCTATTTCAACGGACCAGATGTCTTCTAGTCCAGCCTAGACCGCCTGTGTCTGTCGCTAGCCGCGGGCCGACTTACGACCTCCCCGAAGGAAGTCGGCAGAAGGGGCCAACGACCCCGCGGCGGAAGGTGGCACTAAATGGTCGATGGGTACCACTGCCTGCCGCTGTGGGCCGTCTGAACGCCTCCTCCGTTCAGGCTGGTAGCGATCGCCTGAAGCGACTTCCCCTGAGCGCGTTGGCGCTTGATAGTCGCGACGATGCGGTCGGGACGCGTGCGAACCCTTAGTTGTTCATGCTGGCGGCCGCACCCTCTAGGAAATTCGTGAATCGTCAGGTGCTAAACCAACGTGGCTGTGCTTGCATGGGGCAGCGCCGCCGCGCGGGCCAGCACGACCGATGCCGCGTCGGACGCTGTCAGCGCCCTTACTTCGGTGCTGGCGTCTGCGAACCGCACTGACATCGCGTGAGACGCAGTGGCGAGCCTGGGCTTACGTCACTGTCACCAGACTTGATTCCATATATCCAGATGCACCTGGTAGGGCCACGGTAAAGGTGTATGTATGGCCCACATCTATCGCCATACCGTCCAACGTAAGCCCAACAGTAATCGATGTCGGTGTCGGTATACATTGGGTTGGCGAGCTGACCAAGCATGTGGGGATGAGAAGGACGTTACCCCATTGGCGATAATTGTAATCGTAGAATTGGAGTGTGTAGACGGTGCCGAGCGAGGCGCACCCGCAATCCGGCCACGAGACAGTGACCTCACCGCCTCCGTCGGCTACAGCGGTAACCGGGCAGTTGGGCGAACATTGGCTGGCGACCATGAGAGTGTACTGCGTAAATGCGACTTGATCGCCGGCGTCGTAAACAGTCACGTAAATGGGGGTGGCGCTGCTAGCGGGATCCGTGGGTGTGCCCGAGATGGTTGCCGTGGCAGCGTCGAAGGTGAGGCCCGCCGGCAGGCTGTTCGTTTGAACTTGAAGTATCCAGAGGTACGGTAGCGTTCCCCCTGTGGCGACCAGCGTTTGGCTATAGGGCTGGCCCTGGACCGCCGGTTTCAATGTGGTTGTCTCGATAGCAAGCGGGCTGTTGTTCGCTTCGGCGATCAGCCAGTCCTGAGAGATGATGTCGGGGTCCTCTTTGTCAAAATCAGTCTTCCAGACCTTGAACTTCAGGCCGCCACCGGCCTCGAACCCCCCGGTGAGCTCCCACAACGGTGTGGCCGTGGAATCGGCGCTGAAATCCGTGTGAGCATCGGCGCTAATATGCGGACCTGCGACATCCCAAAGGTCGAAGGTCAGCACGGGTCCCACCTGAGCATGAAGCGTGCCGTTGGCGCTGGGCGTCGGGGGCACATTTGTGAAGGAATTGGTGAGTGACGAGATCGGGCTGAGTGTGCTTCCGTTCCAGCTGAGGCCAACGGTGGCGGTCAGCGTTTGGGAGACCGAGGTCTCGACCGTACCGTCGACGCTTGCGTCTGCCTGCAGCTCGAAGTTGAGCTTGGGAACGACTATGACGGGAACTGGACCCACCTGGACCTTGATGAACGGGAGCACGATTGGCGTAGGGAGCAGCTGGGTGTCGAATGTGCACGACGCTTGCCCCTCAATCTTGGCGTCCAGCGAAGCGGTCTCGATGCCGCTCATCGTGGCCAGGGCCGTGATCGTCTTGGGCTGAAGGGGACCGCCCCAGTGCGCTTCCAGGTCCACATGCGCGGAGAAGTCAACGCTGCCGATCACCGACGCCGAGATGCCACCGTTGCACGTGAGAGGATCGTCGAAGCTGTGCGGATCCGTAAAAGACTCGTCGGCGACGATATCGCCCTGGGGCCCGATGTCGGTCAGGTCCCCCTGGGTGCTAGTCACGTCCTCGTTGCCGCCAGCCTGAGGAGCCACATCTGTCACATCCAGGAGGAGCCCCTCGGGGGCGAGGGGACCGACGCCGATTGCGAGCACGTCTCCGGGGGCGATCAGGTGATTCGGGTCCGTGATGACGAGGCTCTGGTTGCCGTTGACGTCGGGCGGCGTGACCGATTGCAGGGCGGAGGACGCGACTACCCGAGTCGTGTTGTTCACCACCTCGTCGTAGGCGATCTGCACTGCGCCTGAAGCTCCCGGTGCAAGGCTCACTGTGGTCGTCTCAGTCGTTGGGAAGTATGTGTCCGAAGCCGCCGGGTCTGCCACCGGGTTTGCGGTCACGGTCCAGACGCCCGCCGCTGCCCCCGAGATCGTGCGCGAGCCGGTGAGCAGCTGGTTGGTTCCGCTCGGGTCGGTCACGACCACGTTGGCGGCTAGGCTCGGCGGCAGATTGGTGATCGTGATCACGAGCGTGCCGGTGAGCGTGTTGCACGAGTTCCGGTGACCGGCCGCAACCGTGTTGCCATATCCGGTGATGCCGGGCTGGTTGTTCTGGAGCTTACAGTTGCCCCCGGCGATGTTGTCGACAAGGAGGCCCCCGCCCCTGTTGTTGTCGACCTTGATGTTGCCCTTGGCGGTGTTGGAGACGACCGACGGCGTGCTGCTACCCACGATGACCTCGGCAGCATTGTTCTGGACCTGCAGATTGCCGCCGGCGCTGAGCCCGCTCGTGCAGTCGGGAGCGGCACCGATGTCGATTGGGGCGCCGGATCCATTGTTCTGCACGTGCACGTCGCCGCCCACCTTGGTGCTGCACAAATAGTTGTTCCCGTCGATGTCGGCGGGCCCGGCGCCCGGTTTGCTGGTGAGACCGGTGACCTGCAGGTTTCCACCAATGGTGCCCCCGCCGAGCTCGATCCATGCCGAGTTGTTGGCCTTCAGGTTGCCCCTGATCGGCGCTCCCAGATCGTACAAGGCTCCGCCGCGCACGACCGCGACATTGCCGGTGATGAGGTCCGCGCTGTTGATCACGCAGCCGGCCTGGGCGGTCACGTTCCGGTAGGTGCCCGGGCCCAGCTGGCTGTTGCAGGTCACGTTGCCCAGTTGGGGAGACGTGAGGTTCGCCGCCTCAACTATCGTCGTCTTGGAGGTGGGAACCTCGTGGGCTGGCTCCTCGGGCGCACCGAAGGACAGGGAGGCTCGCCGCCCGGAGAAGGGGCACGCTGGCACTGCGCACACGGCGGACGACGACGTGGCGACCGCATTCAACGCCACGCCCGCCGGGCCGTCCCAGGCGGCGACGCCAAGTCCAAGGATGGTGACAGGCGCGACGGCAAGTGCGATGCGCCAAGGGCGCCGGACGGGACCGTTCACGGGGTCAATCTCCCGGCCGGCTCCATGAGGCCAAGTCGGCTTGCGTCCGTCAGGCTGGGGTAGTGACAGTAATCCGCTCTCAAGCACCACGCCAAGCGGTTCCTGAGGCCTGCAGCGAGGACGCCGAGTGTCAGCCAGCTCGCGATTCGCATCGCATTTCTCATGTCTCGCCCCACTCTCGCTGTGTTGTTTGGGAAGTCGCGGCCGGAAAGGGCTCTTGCGAACCCCCTCGACCACGACCGTCTGTCATGGTAGGAACCTTCGTTCCCTATCGCTATCCGTGGAAGTACCGGAAAGTCCGTGGAGAGTACCCAGTCCGATACCCAACGTTTCCCCTGGGTCGGCCAGCCAAGCTTGTAATGTGGACCGCGCTCGGCACATCATTGCCCCCAGGATGGGAACGCAAACTGTGAGGCTGTCCACCCGAGAAGGGGAAGTGGCTTCGCTGGTCGCTGAAGGCCTGACCAACGGTGCGATCGCCGCGCGCCTTTTCATCTCCGAGCGCACCGTGGAGAGCCACCTGGAGCGGATCCGGAGAAAGCTTGGTTTCCACCACCGATCCGAGGTCGCGGCATGGATAGCACGCGCGGCTGATGGTCAGGCCGGCGGCATCGCTAGTGAATCTCAGCCCGCACACGCTACGGCGGATGATCGAGGAAACCTCGCTGACGAGCGGCAGCGCCGCGCCGATGAGCGCGAACGGCGGGCTGACGCGCGCGAGGCGCAGGCCGATCAACATGAGGCGGCGATGGACGAACGTGAGCGCCTACTCGAGCAACGCGAGATCGCCGCGGTCCGCCGCGGTCAGGTTTCTGGCCACGAGACACCGGACGCGCAGCGACACTCGTTGGACACAATCGATGCTGCCAACGGTCAGCGACTGTCCGAGTGACCTCGATGATCGCCGGGTAATCCGTTCTTGCCGTTTCCGCTAAAGCATCGCCAAGACACTATGGCACCGACGAAGCTCCGCAACGAGGCGAACGCGTAGGCGTGTAAGGTTCCTCGGACAGAGCGTGCTTGGTCTCATCGCGTCCCTGGGGCAGCCCGTAGAACGGCCCGCAAGCCCTCGGAGCGCAAGACAGCGCTAACCCCGGTCGAGGCGTACCACTGGTTGCCGCTGTGCGCGGTCTGGACGCCTCTATCGTTCAGGTTAGTAGCGATGGCCTGCAGCGATTTGCCCTGAGCACGGTGGCGTTTGATGCCATCGACTACCTTGGCAGGCAGAACGCGTGGCCTACCGCAATGAACGCCCTTCTTCTTGGCGACTGCCATGGCCGTGACGGTCCTCTGGCCTATGAGCCGGCGTTCCAACTGTGCGAATGTTACCGCCATGTTGGCCATCGCCTCGCCCATGGGCGTGGACAGGTCCAGGTCCAAGTCAAGAACGCAGACGTTGAACCGCTTGGCCTGAGCGCGCTGCAGTAGTGCCCCAAAGTCAAGAACGCTGCGGCTGATGCGGTCCAGCTTCGCTGCCACAATGCCCTGGGCGTCGCCACGCTCGCAGGCTGCTAATGCGCGGTCATAGCCGGGGCGCTTCCTGGTGGTCGCCGCCGATGCGACGTCCTTGAACATCTCGACGACCGCCCAGCCGCGACGCAGGCACTCAGATTCGATCAGTGCAGTCTGCGCATCGATGGAGTAGCCGTTAGCACCCTGTTCGTCTGTCGAAACCCTGACGTATCCGACCACGCGATCGCCCTGTTGCACCGACAGCCACTAACACAAAGGGAACCCTTTGTGTTAGTGGCTCGAACTAAGCAGTTACACAAGTCTGGGAATCGTCAAATGCTAGACGACCCCGCTGTGTTTGCATTGGGGCGGTGCGCATCGTTAAGAACCCGGCCAGCGTATAGGCGACGAGATCGGTTCTCGTTGCCTGCCTCGTCTGGTCGCTCTGGCAACTGGTCAGAGTTGCAATATCTACGCTCATGCCGGATGAGCCAACCGATGAGACGGTCGCCTTGCTATTCGATATCGCTCGGGAGGCACCAGGTGAAGTCCTCGACCAGATCAAGTCCCTTCAAGGCCGCATAACGCAGGCATTCACTGCCGGGACCGTTCTGATCGGCTTCGCCGGGCTCGCGACGGTGTCGGGAAGCCATTTGACGCACGCTACGCTCGGCGCATTGGCAATGGCCGGGCTGTGCTACCTCGTTGTGCTCATAGTGGCGATACTCACGTTGCTCCCCGCCTGGGGCTACGGCTTGCCGGATCCCGAAACGCTATGGAATACGTATCGAACCTTCTCGCCGAGGCGCATTCAGGAGGCGTTCCTAGAAGCGCTAGCCCGTGATTGGCCAACCAATCGTGGGTTGGTCACGCTCTGGGATCGGGCGGCGCGCGTTGGCGTCATCTTCCTGGGGGCCGAAACCGTAGCCGTCGCTGTTGGCCTTGTGCTATCGCGAGTGAACACCTAACGGCGACGGGCAGGTGGCTCACTAAATGGGATCCGCCGGGGATCGGGCACCGGGGCTCTTGGTTCCGGCGAAGGTGGACGGGGCTCGTCGCGATGTTCTCGCTCGGGCCGCGGCACCCGGGGTTCCTGCGGCTCCCTCGGCTCACGCTGCTGCCCTAACACGAGACGTAGCGTACGCGAGGTCGCTCGAAGACTGTATGCGACGGCTCCATGCCGATAAAGGCCTCAGCGGTCTTAGCACGACCACGGTTCATCATCTCCATTCTGTGATCCACGTTGCGCTGACCCAAGCCGTAGACGACGGTAAGGTGGCACGCAACGTGGCGACTTTGGTCGGTCGAACGCATCGGCCAAAGGTTGCTCGGCACGAGATGGCCACCATTGCCGACGAGGACAAACCGCAGCGGTTCGTTGCTGCAGCTCGCGGTGACCGGCTCGAAGCGCTACTAGTGGTTGCCATCACCACGGGGCTTCGGCAAGGAGAACTCAGAGCGGCGCGGTGGAAGGACGTGGATCTCGAAGGCGGTCGGTTGTCTGTTACGGGCTCGCTCAGCGGCACCAAACGCTCTGACCTCCTAATTGGAACGCCGAAGAGCGGCAAAGGGCGTTCGGTGGCTCTTGGGCCCAAGGTGGTTAGCGTTCTGCGTGATCATCGTCACCAGCAGGCGGAAGCGCAACTGCTACTAGGCCCGGAGTGGCAGGACCGCGATCTGGTGTTCTCCAACGAGTTTGGCGACTACCTATCGCCGACAACAATGAACAGGGCACTGCAGCGTGTTCTCGTACGCGCAGGGTTGCCGCGGATCCGATTCATGACCTCCGGCATACCGCAGCGACGATCATGCTCAGCAATGGCACTCATGCCAAGGTCGTCTCGGAGACGCTCGGGCACTCGACAATCGGAATCACCCTCGATCTCCTCAATGGTTTCTGACCCGCCGAGTGCTCGAAAATGCACCGAGGGTAGGCCGGCGCAGGTCCTTCCATCTGGGAATGTCGGGCCGGGGCCATCACCGGGCCTGTACTGTTCGCCCGGTTCCTGCCAAGGCATGAGATCAGGACCGAGGATGAAGCGCTTTGAGGGGTGCTGGCACCGTATTGACCGAGCAACGGTCCATCGCAATGCGTCGATCTCCGAATGGAACGCCTTCCTCGACCAAGAACCATACGAAACGAGGCTGACCCAGGACTACAACAAGGCGGAATGGACGCTCTGGATTGAGCAGACCATCCCAATGCCGCCCGGTATCGCGCTCAACCTGGGTGAGTGGCTGTACCAGCTCCGAGGTGCCCTTGACAACTGCGTCTACGAGGTCGCCATTTACGACAGTGGCTCGGACCCTCCGCCAAACCACGATCGCTTGGAGTTTCCGATCCACGACCGGTTGGGGTCGTTCCGTCGGGCCGCAAAGCACAAGCTAGCCCCGCTCTCTGACAAGCACCGGAGTTGGATCGAATCGGTACAGCCGTTCCAGCCCGGCGATGACGGGAAGGTCATTCCGGAGCGCACGGTTCTGTACTGGGTCAATGAATTGGCGAGAATCGACCGGCATCGCTCCCTTCACGTTGTGGGCGCTTACGTGGCCGAGAGCGACCCGCTTGTCCGTGCTCCCGCGGCCAGTTCCATTGCCATCACTAACCTGTCGGCTGAAGGGCCGATATTTGTTGATGGTGATGGAGAAATAGCCCGCATCCAGATCGCCCCATGGGCCGAAGGTGACGACGTCGAGGCGAACGCCCAAACGGCCCTCGATCCAGAGCTGCGGGAGTGGACCGAACGGAAGCCAGCTCCCGAGTTTTGGGAGCGCCTGACCTTTGGTGAGCGCCTGCGATTCTTCGAACTTTTCGTCAAGGCCATCATCGGGCGCTTCGAGCGCGACTGTACCGGCTGGACCCGTGTTGACGAGTTGCTCAAACCCGAAACCTAGCGTTCGGCGCGTCAGGACGATAACCCTGTGCTGTGCGATATTGAAAAAGGCCTGCGATTGCTCAGACTACCCGCAGGGGTGACGACGCTCCGTGAGGTCAAGGAGGCGACATGACAGATCAGCAGCCTGCGACTACACCTCGGATCACGATTGACAAGAAAGGCGGCCTACATTTCGACGGATCGACCGAGGAGTTGCACAGCCACATCGACAGGCTCAACCAGAGCGTCGCCTGGATGAACTCTCATTGGGAGGAGTACCTGACTGCCCAGGAACTCAGCCGTGTCGCTGGGATCCGACCTTGGTGGAAGGAGGATAGTGGAGGACTTGCCGAACTGACCCAAGAAGGCTGGCCGCCCAAATGGCTCCTTTCCAGTGTCCGGTGTCTCTGACAAGGTTTACTATCTCCGAGGCAGATTCCCTCGAGAAATGACCCTTCGTATTCGACTTTTTGACTGGTCTGTGCTCGCCGTCTAACCTCGGTTGGCGCTGGGCGGGGCGACGTGAGCGCACGCTTCGCAGATCGTTCCGCCTGAAAAACCTCCCCCGGTCGTTCTCAGCACAGCCAGCAGAAGTTTCTACCGCCAACCCGAAGACCGAGGCACGTGACTCCGCCGCCGACGCCTCAAGAATCGAAGAGCGAGGATCGATCTTGCTGGTTTCGGTCGCGGGCCGGCGAGGCCACTGCGGCGCGATGCAGTGACCATCATCGCCATGGCGGCCTGAAAAGTTCTGCGCCAAGTCATCTGCCTCGCAGGGTACGCTCGACACAGACACCGACAATCTTGGCCTTCACGTATGTACTGAGCGTTCGAGCGCCTATAGGGGATGCGGCCCACCTCAACAGCTACGTAGTTTCGCGACCGCATACAGATCCAAGCGCAGGAATCGGGCGAGGTCGTCTTGTTAGCGACTCGACGTGGTGTCAAACTCACTCGAGTGCTAATTCGAGCTTATGGTCTTTTCTGGCGAGCTGACGAGATTGTGTGGAATCCGGAGCGCGCTGGTCCACGCGGCGAAGTGCCGACGTTCGCGCTCCTTGGCCGGCAAGGCAACCGCAAGCCCGACCTGCGGGTAGCCGATTTCTTCAACCAGGGGGGTATTTATGTCCTATTACGGCGACTACGGCCCCCGATACGTCGGATTGACGGTAGATCGCGGTCTTGGATGGCGCCTCAGAGAGCATCAACATGACAGCCACCGGAACCACTGGGATCGATTCTCCTGGTTTGGGTTTCGCAGCGTACTTAAGAGCCGGAACACTCTGGGGTTGTCGGAATTATCTGAAATGGCGCTAACGACGAGAGTGGTGCCGCGGCAGATGATCCATGAAATGGAAGCGCTACTCATTCACGCGATGGGGTTGCACAATCTCCATCGCGACCGCTTTCCGGCGGGTGAGGAATGGACGCACGTACGCCTCGATGAGCGGGAAGACTACCTTCCGCAACTAACTCCCGGTCGCCGAGCACCCGAGCCCCGCAGCGCCAGTCGTCGGCGCACCTGAGGTCAAGCCTTCGGCGACCCGCAGGCGGTACTCGTGAGTCAATCCCAGCGGACATTAGTGAGCTCGAAGGTGTCCTCGTGAGGCGTCTTTCGCTTGCCGCTCCACTTTCCGAACACAGCGCCGAGGGTGTGCTTCACCTTGATCCGTCACCCGGATAGGTCCAATGCCCAGTCCCGACCGGTGCCTAGCCCACAAGAGAGAAGTTGTGAGCTCGGGGTTCGTTGGCACCACGCGGGGCGAGTTTGCGAGCCCAAACCTACCCGGCCGGAGGAAACGATGCCGGCCTCGCAGCCACTCGTTTGTGAGACCCGAAATGGGAGGCCTACGTCGATCTTGCTGGATTTCGGTCTCGAACCGCGAAAGCCGTTTCAGCGCAAGGCCACTTCATCATCGGTCTACTCGGCGAGAAGACCTCGCGCCAGGTATCTGCGAACACCACCCCCACAACTCGGTCGTTGTTCACGAATGCCAATCGCTGAGATATCATTCTATCCAAGGTCAAGAGAGACGGCAGATGCCTCCCGGCAGCCGTCTCGGCAACCTCGTTCGCGCAAAGGTGCCCCCGGGAGAAGACCCGACCGCCAGACAGTGGCAGTAAGCGCGGGGCCTGGGCCCCACACGGAGGATTCCCCATGGGGCAGACACCGTTCTGGCCGGCACCGCTGCTTGGCCAGGCTTCGCACCGGATCGACAAAATGGGCTCCGCCATCGCGTGGGTTCGGCAGTTCGAGCATCGCTTCGTGGTGTTCAGTGACCCAGCGAGAAGCGACCGCTACGTCCAGTTTGCGAACGATAGCGGGGGTGAATCTATTGAGGCGGCAGTAGTCACCTCTGTCGCATTACCCCTAGTTCTCGCCAGTGTGGACGGCGGCCAACGCGTCGGTCTACTCAGGCCGGAATGGTCATCTCTATTCGGAGATCCCGACCCGCGCTACTGGGCACCATTTGCTGGTGAGCCCGATCACCAAGCGCTCTTGATGGAGGTCGGGTCCGGCGACTGGCCGAAGGCTAGCCGCAAGGGCCTGGCCGATGACGAAACGGTCGTCTCCAACCTTGCTTCGTACCGTCTCGTGATCGGAGGGGCGGGCCACGATTGCCGCAACTTCTGCCGCGACCGCGTTACCGAGCCGAGCGACATACTCGCAGCCGTTGCCGATGAGATCATGGTCGACGTACTACACGCGAGGCTGGACTACCGACTAACGATCAAGACTGGATGTTTTTGATCTGGAGGGTTCGCAAACTCCAGGTTGAGGAACGACTTGAATCACCGGCAAGATCGATAGCGGTCGCTATGCCCTAGTTTCCAGTCCCTATCGGGAACCATCATGCTGTGGAAGGTCGCCCAGGTTCCGCGGCACGCCGCATGCTCGAGGCAGTACAACGTCCGTGAGAGCAGAAGATATTCCCCACGACAAAAATCGGGCAGATCGCAAGTCGGTGCCAATTATCATGCGGGTATCCATCTCGCACTGAACATCAATGAACAGGATGAGGAAATCGCATCGAAGAGCGATATCAACACCGTCGCCGATACGCTCAGGACAGTTGCCGATACCGATGCCGCATCCTGACGACCTAAGGCGATTTGAGACATTCCAGAAGGTCCGTCAACCCGCGGAGAAAGGCTAAACCGATAATAGTCGCGCGGAGAAAGCGTTAGGTGGGCTGCCCAGTCTCAGTGGAAGAGAACCCACATGAACTCCATTCAAGTGCCGAGGCATTGGTCTCTATTGCTCGTATCGATCCCAGGTTCCAGTGTTTAGCTCCAAGAGAGAAGACAAACACATGTCTGGCTATGTTCCTGATCTACGTCAACTCCTACCTCGCTACGCTAGTACTACGTACAAATCCGTGCGGGACAACACCGTCACAGTTTCAACCTAATTTGCCGCCCCCCTACGGGGGGTCAGTCTTGTTCGTGAATGACTCGCGCAATCGCCCGACGAAGCTTGGCTAGGTCTCGCTCGGCACGCTTAGCTCTGGCTTCGGCAGAGGATGCTCTTGCCTCGGCTGCGTCAGCTCTGGAGACGTCTTCCTGCGCGGTCGCTGCACTTGCCCGCGGTCTCCATTTCGACCGCGGTGCTTTCTGCCGGATCTTCTTCGGGATCCATTCACAGTTCTCGGGTGAGTAAGGGCCATCAACATCGATCCGCCTGATCTGGTGCCCGGCCGGCCTTGCTCCCATATCTTCGAAGAAATGATTGAAGCCTTGAGGCCCTGACCATCTAGAGCAAACTGTGATCCCGCGCTCCATGAAATAGCTATCGAAGCATCGGTTGTGCATGCCCAGCCATACCGTGTACTCAGGACCGACTGCGCGAATCCCGCCCGATGGCGGAGCATTCGGCTCCTCTAGGGCGCGGCCTCGCCCGGGGTCGGCGCTGGTAAGACCACCTTCCGTGAGCAGAGGTCCGGGATCGTAGAGGTTCGGGTTCACAAGCGGAGGCATCTAGCCGACTTGCCGGACTTGTCCGCGTGCCGGACGCAGCGGCGGGTCGTACCACACAGCAAACTGCTTCCACTTGGGATTCCCTGGCACGAAATACCATTGTTGTCTGTCCGGATCCCAACGCGCTCCGAGCGACTTCGCCTCGTCCTTTTCGTCGTATGGAACGTTCAGATACACTCGGGCAACCGTCGTGCGTCTGCTTGGCAGAGTCTGCTTTGCGGGCATCGTCGTTCCGGACGTGCACCCAGTCGGAAGGTTATCACCAGCTCGACGTTTGGCTCCCCGCTCGCGTAGATTCGTTGCTGCCATTTTGGGCTCCTTTTTGGAGTGGTTAATTGGATCGATAATGCCCAATACGCCGGACGCCAAACATCGCAGGCGGTCGAATACTATTTGCGCTCTAATCCATTATTGTTTTGGACGTTCTTACTCGCACTGGCAACGAAATCCGACGTCTGCGGGAGGTACAATCGTTGAGATGAGTGAGCAACGGATAGCGCGCTGCGCGAACTGCGTGGGCTTTGCAACGATGAAGCCTCAACAGCAGGCTACAATCACGCCATCTGTCGCTCAGCTACCGAACGCACTTGTCCAAATCGTGGTGGCGGTGTATCAGGAATTGGGCTGGAAGTGCATCGGTGGCTGAACCGCTCCTGCTAACCAGGAAGGAGGCGGCTGCAGCACTCACTATCAGCGTGCGCACATTGGACCGGTGCAGGGGCGAGGGCGAGTTGCCAACCGTTTACCTCGGGCCCCGAACGATTCGATTCCGGCCAGAGGATGTGACGGCCTTCAGAGATGCCAAGGTAACTACGCAACCAGTCCTGGAGTGGCCTGAGATGACGGTACCTCGGGGCAGACGCTAGTCTAGCCGGCGAAGATGACACGACACTATTCACGTCGCGGAACAGGAAGCTATCGAGTGCGCGGCAAGAGCCATCAGGTTCGGCGCGTTGTTGAGGGCAAGTCGTACTGCTTCAGCGGCCCGACGCAAACGGAAGCGCAGGCAAAAGCCAACGCTTTCGCGGCCCGGCCAACGACTACTGCGAAATCCCCAACGATTGAGGCGTGGTTTGTCGAGTGGCTTACTCGTAAGAAGGCAAAGCGCGCACCGCAGACGGTTCGCTCGTACGAATCGCACGCAAGGATCCATATCGTTCCTCTCCTCGGCAAGGTGCGGCTTGACGCACTGACACCGGAACACATTGTTCAGCTACACGAACGGTCCGGCGGCATGGCGCCGAAAGTTGATATGACTTTGGTGATGGCCCTGAATGAGGCGAAGCGATACGGCCACCGAGTGTCGAACGCAGTCAATGTTGTGGATCGACCGGAGAAACGAGCGAGTACGGCCGTTGCTCTCAGTGCTGAGGAGGCACAGAAGTTGATTGGCGCCGCCCAGGGTGATGCGCTGGAAGCTCTGTACGTCCTTGCAGTTACCCTCGGGATTCGCCAAGGGGAGCTACTCGCGTTGCGTTGGGAGGACATTGACTTTGAGACGCGACAAATACACATAGCTGGCAATGTCACCCGGCAATATGACGGGAGCCGGGTCATCAGTAAGCCAAAGACCGCCGCCAGTGTCCGCACACTCGTGATGCCTCAGATTTGCATCGATGCCCTTCGCCGCACCCCCCGGATCAACGATTTGGTATTTCCCGGACCTGACGGGAAGCTGTGGGTGGCTTCGACGTTCTACAAGCGATGGGAAGGGACGAGGAACCGTGCCGGCATCCGTCACATCCGATTCCATGACTTGCGCCATACCGCTGACACACTGGCCCTCGATGGGGGAGCATCCGTCCTGACAGTCATGAAGGCCATGGGGCACAAGTCGAGATCCATGACCCTAGATCGATACGGCCATCTCACCGACGCTGCGGCGGAAAGCCTGGCGGATTCTATCGATGCCCGATATGGCCCGAGAATCCGAGTGTTGGAAGGCAGCGCAAATGGACATGAAATGGACAGCAGCACGGGAAACCTAGATAACTCAACGGAATCCGAGTGCCGGGAGAGGGATTCGAACCCTCACGAGGTTGCCCTCGGCGGTTTTTGAGACCGCTGCGTCTACCATTCCGCCACCCCGGCCGGAAGAACAGCGTACCGGCTCCTGCCGGGAACTGGAACGCCCACTGGCGCGTACCCTCAATTGCATGGACGACGAGGCGCTCCTCGAGCGGGCACGCCGCGGCGACCGCGATGCCTTTGCAGCAATTGTCACTCGCCACCAGGATGAGCTCTACACGATGGCACTCAGGATGCTCGGGACCCCGGCCGATGCTGCCGACGTCGTGCAGGAGACCTTCCTGCGCGCCTACGTGAGGATTCCGGTGCTCCGTGGGCAGACCATCCGGGCGTGGCTGTTCCGGGTGGCCATCAACTGCAGTCACGACGTCCAGCGCCGGACCATCCGCCGGCCCGCAGACCCGCTCGAGGACTCCGAGGGGAACATCGTCGAGCTGCCCGATCCAGCGCTCGGGCCGGAAGCCAGTGCGCTGGCCCGTGAGCGGATTGCCGCCGTCCGCGAGGCATTGCTCACGCTCCATCCGGACTTCCGCGCCGTCGTGATCCTCCGAGACGTCAACGAGCTGAGCTACGAGGAGATGTCGGCAGCGCTGCGCATTCCCATCGGCACCGTGAAGTCACGGTTGAGCCGGGCACGCTCGATGCTCGCCAAGGCTCTCCGGGGGACGGCCGCCGCGCCCGGCTTCGCCGAGGAGCACGCATGAGCCCGCGCCGCCACCTCGACGATCTCTTCTCCGCCGCGTACGAGGACGAGCTGTCTCCGATCGACGAGGCCCGATTCCAGGCGCACATGCAGTCCTGCGCTCCCTGCGCCGCTGCCTACGCGGAGTTCCGCGCGAGCATCGAGACGCTGCGGGAGATGCCGCGGGCACGCATGCCCCACGTAGTGCATCTGCCGTCGACGCCACCCGTCGCCGAGCGGCCGGCCCGGCCGCGGATCGCACTGAGCTGGTTCAACCTCGGCCTGGTGCGCCGTTTCCCGGCCACGGCGATCGCCGGGGCCGCTGCGGCTGTGCTGGTCATCGCCGCGCTCGTCCACGGCAACGGCGCTACGCCCACAAGCGTTGCCGGCCGATCGGTCGCCCCACCGTCGGCTGCCCAAGGGAACGTGCCCGGTGCGGCGACGGCCGAATCGGCCTGCACGCACCAGATTGTCGACATCGCCGCAGCGACGCCACCGGTCGGCTACACCCACGAGGACCTGGCAACGGACGCCGCTCAGCCCGCCTACCACCTGGTGCTCGCCGCACCGACGCTCACCGTGAGCTCAGGTGGGCCGGCGTTCGTCTACGCACAGCTGACGGTCCCGGTGGCGGCGCTCTCGATTCCAGGGACGGCGGCCTCGGCGCCGCCCGCTCGCGCGGTGCTGCCCTGCGTGTCGATCGGGGTCTCCGACCGGAACGGCCGGCTCAGCGCCATTCCCGCCACGAGTGGGACGTTTGGGGTCCCCCTCGCTCTCGGCCAGGGGGCCGCGACCCCGGCGCTGCAACCCGATGGAGGAGCGGGGCCGCTCCTCGGCTTCGAGGTCCCGGCCGGACTCGCCCCGGGCACCGAGATTCGGGTTACCGCCACCATTCCCGCCGGCTACGCCGGGCTGGGGAGCCCGCCGCTCACCGCTGAACTGACGCTCACGACCCACTGACCTCCACGGCGGAGGATCCGTCGCGCACCTCCTTTACTAGACTGGGAGGCGATGCACCGCCGCTTGGCGTGCCTGGCTGTGGCGCTGCTGGTCTCCGGCTGCAGCTTCAGCGGGTTCGGCTCACCCCCCAACTACGGCTACGTCGTGATCACGGCAGGCGGCGTCGGCCTCCGCTCCGGCTCCGCCAATGTGCCGCCCAACCTGGACCTCCGTCTCCACGCTACGGGTGCAGCGCTTCAGGCCTCGGACGTGACTGCGAAGCTCGACGGGGGCCAGCTCACCCTGTCGAGCCAGAACCAGGACCTGCTCGCCACGGTCAAGCCGCTTCCACTCGCCTCCAGCCACCGCCTCTCGATCACGGTGTCGGGGATGACCACCCAGAGCATCTCGTTCAAAGTGATCGCCCCCACGGCGGCGATGATCGCGGCCCACATCGATCCGTCGAGCGGCCTGGTGGTCGACGCGGTCTTTGACGACGCTCCCGATCAGCCCGCGGTCGCCGCTGCGCTTCCTGGAGCCACGATCACCTGGAGCGACGGCACGCACGCCCGGGTGACCTGGCAGGGCCAGGCACCCGCCTCGATCACGCTCCCGGCGACGATTCCCACCGCCGGCGACGCGCACCTGGATCCGGGCATCACGCTGGCTCTCACCGGCATCGCCCGGCACACGGTGCGCAGGGTCACCGTTCCGGCGCCACCCAGGGTCGCCGGCATCGCGGTGGACGCGTTCGTCATCAACACCGGGGCCTCGAACTCATCGCTGGCGTTCCACCTCGGCGCGGTCGCACAGGTCACCCCGACGGGCTGGCAGGCACAGGCGGACGGTACGCTCCTGGGCACACCCGATCAGTCGGCGGTCGGCCGGGCGGGTGCCGCGAACCTGCCGATCTGGCCGTCGCTCGCCAATGACTCGACCGATCCCACCGCCACCGACCAGCTGCTCAACAACCCGCACGCAACCGACGTCCTCGTCAACGAGATGCTGGCGGCGATCCGCTACGACGGCTACAAAGGCATCAACCTTGACTTCGAGGGGATGCTCGCAGCGGACAAGGCACCGTTCACCGCCTTCGTCCAGAAGCTCGGGGCTGCGCTCCACGGGCGAAGCGCAAAGCTCATCGTCGACGTGGTTCCGCACGACTTCGCGGGGACCAATCTGTACTCGGCCGCCTACGACATCGCGGCCATCGGCAAGGTGGCCGACTATGTGGACCTGATGGCCTACGACGAGCACGGCAACGGCGGCACCCCGGGACCGGTTGCCGGGCTGGACTGGGACAACGCCGTCCTGCAGGCGACGCTGCCGGATCTCACCCCGAACCACGTCCTCCTCGGCGTCCCCCTCTACGGCCGTGCCTGGGGGACCCTCGGCGGCGCGGCGGCGTATTCGAATGTCCTCTACAACGCCCTCGCGGTGCCGGGCGCTCGAGTCGACTACGACTTCAGCGCACAAACCCCCTTCATCTCATCCCCGGACGGCTCGATGACGACGTACTTCGACGACGCTGACAGCCTGGCCCGGAAGGTAGCTCTGGTCCACACGTACGGACTTGCCGGCATCGCCGCCTGGCGCCTCGGCTTCGAGGACGCGGGCTTCTGGTCGCTCTTCAGCGCCTGAACCCGGTCTAGCTCTCGGAGGCGCCGGTCCCGAGGTCGGGAAGGTTGAGCGTGTTCACCCAGTCGCGGATCTTGGCGAGCCGCTCCTCGCTCTCCGGGTCGGCCTCGGAGAGTTCGCCGTCCTTGTCCGCTTCCGGCAGCACTCCTGCTTTGTCGAGCACCTCGTCGGCGACGAAGATGCCGGCGCCGACTCGCACCGCCACGGCGATCGCGTCCGACGGGCGGGAATCGATCTCCAGGCGGCGGCCGTCGACCTGGGCGAGGATGCGAGCGTAGAAGACCTCGTTGCTCAGGGACGTGACCACGATTCGGTCGACGGTCACCTCGACCGCGCTGAGCAGGTTGGCGAGCAGATCGTGTGTGATCGGCCGCTCCGGGGTGATCCCGGTGATCTTCAGGGCGATCGCGTTGGCCTCGTTGATGCCGATCCAGATGGGAAGGTAGCGATCAGCCGTCTTCTCCTTGAGGATGACGACGTGCTGGCCGGTCGGCATGTGCACCCTGATGCTGTCGACGGTCATTTCCACCAGGTCGGCCATGCCTCGATCATAACCCCGGGAGTGCGCCGCCGAGGACATCCCTGCCCCGCGGCTACCATGGCCGATGTGCCTCGCGAGACCTTGCTGCTGGTGGATGGACACAACCTCGTGTATCGCGCCTTCCACGCGATGCCCGCGCTGAGCAACAGTCGTGGCGAGATGACCAATGCCGCCTACGGCTTCACGTCGATGCTCTTCAAGGCGCTCAACGACACCACGCCGACATATGCCATCGCCGCGTTCGATCCGCCGGGGCCGACCTTTCGACACCAGAAATTCGCGGCGTACAAGGCGCAACGATTGCGCGCTCCAGACGAGTTGCGCGCGCAGTTCCCATGGGCGCGAGAGGTCGTCGAGGCGCTCGGCATTCCGATCGTCGAGATCCCGACGTTCGAAGCCGACGACGTCATCGGCACACTGGCGCAGAAGGCAGAGGCCGCCGGTCTCGACGTCATCATCCTCACCGGCGACCTCGATGTGCTCCAGCTCGTCACCGAGCACATCCGTGTCTTCGCGAGCCGGCGTGGCATCAGTGACACGATCATCTACGACGTCGACAAGGTGCGCGAGCGCTACGGCTTCGAGCCGCCGCTGGTGGTCGATTTCAAGGCGCTGCAAGGGGATCCGAGCGATAACATCCCGGGTGTTCCGGGCATCGGCGAGAAGACCGCGATGTCGCTGGTGCAGCAGTACGGCCCGCTCGAGAAGGTGCTGGAAGCGGTGCCGTCGATGCCCGAGGGTCGGGTGCGGCGCGCGCTGGAATCCCATGTTGAGCAGGCACAGCTGAGCAAGTGGACGGCGACGATCAAGGTCGACATCGATGTCGAGCTCCCGCTCGAGGGCGCACGCCTCTTTCACTACGACGAGAACGCTGTGCGCGAGCTGTTCGATCGTCTCGAGTTTCGCAGCCTGCTCCCGCGTCTCCCCGGCAGGGCCACTGACGCGAGCGCCCCGCCTGCATCGGCGATGGTGGCGCCGGAAACGCAACATTCGCCTCCGGGCGATCTGCAGGTGCCGGGCACTGATGTGGAGATCGTGGTGGACGCGCATCAGGCCGCGGATGCCGTGCAACGGATCCGGGCTGCGGGAGCGATCGCGATCCGCACGGTGATCGACGGCAGTCCGAGGACGGGTGACCTGATCGGCGTCGCATTCGCGCCGACTGGTGAGGACATCGCCTACTACATGCCGGTGTGGCACGCGGGGCTGGAGCGCAATGCGGATCCGGCCGCCATCGCAGCGTTGGAGGAGCTGCTTGTCGACGGCACTCTCCCCAAGCGGGGGTACGACCTCAAGCGCGAGTTGCTCGCCTGGCGGCGCCGCGGCATCGCCATACAGGGACTGCAATTCGACGCGCTGCTCGCTGCGTATCTCACCAACTCGCGTCTCAAGGTGCCGACGCTGCCCGTGCTCGCCCACGACCTGTCGGCGCTGAGTGTCGAAGCCGAGGAGACGTTGCTCGGCAGCGGTCGCTCCAAGCGCGGGATCGCCGACGTGCCGATCGAGGAGGCCGCCGCGTACTACGGCGTCTGGGTGGGCTTGCTCGACCCGGTTGGCGATGTGCTTGCGCGCGACATGGAGCGCGCCGGAGCGACACGGCTGCACGACACCATGGAACTCCCACTGGTGCCGATCCTCGCGGCGATGGAGGTTGAGGGCGTTGCTGTCAACTGCGACCTCCTCGGGTCGATCAGCGCCGAGATGCACCAGCGAATCACCGAGATCGAAAGCGAGGTCCAGGAGGTAGCCGGGTACACGTTCAATCCCGGAAGCACGCAGCAGCTCGGGCGGTTCCTCTACGACGACCTCGGGCTCGCGAGCGGGCGCAAGACGAAGACAGGGCGCAGCACCGATGCGGACACGCTCGAAGCGCTGCGCGACGAACACCCGGTGGTGGAACGAATTCTCGAATGGCGACAGCTCACCAAGCTGAAGAGCACGTACGTCGATGCGCTCCCGCTGTTGTGCACCGCCGACTCGCGCGTGCACACCTCGTTCAACCAGGCGGTGGCGACGACAGGCAGGCTGTCGTCGTCGGACCCCAACCTGCAGAACATTCCCGTGCGCACGCAGTGGGGGCAGCGCATCCGCCGTGCCTTCCACGCGGATACCGGCCAGCGCCTGGTCAGCGCCGACTACTCGCAGGTGGAGCTGCGTGTGCTCGCCCACGTGACCGGGGAAAAGGAGCTGATCGAGGCTTTCCAGCGCGGTGAGGACATCCACCGGCGCACTGCTGCCGAGGTGTACGCGGTCGAGCCCGACGCCGTAACCTCGGACATGCGGCGTATCGCCAAGGTGGTCAATTTCGGCGTGGTGTATGGGTTGAGCGACTTCGGTCTCGCGCGTGACACGGGCATGAGCCGCGAGGATGCGCACGTCTTCATCGACACGTACTTCCGCAACTTCCCAGCAGTGACCGCCTATCTCGAGGGCGTGCGCAACCACGCGCGGGAGTACGGGTGGGTGGAGACCTTCATTGGGCGGCGCCGCTACATCGCCGACATCCGCGCTGCGAACCGTCAGCTCCGGTTTGCGGCCGAGCGCATGGCGGTGAACATGCCGATCCAGGGTGGTGCCGCCGACATAATGAAGCAGGCGATGATCCTGGTCGACGAGGCGCTCCGGGAAGCCGGGCTGCGCAGCCGGATCCTGCTCCAGGTGCATGACGAGCTGCTCCTCGAAGCTCCGGCCGACGAGCTCGATGCACTCATCCCCCTCCTCCGGGATCGTATGGGCGCCGCCGAGGCGCTCAAGGTGCCGCTCGATGTTGACGTCAAGGTCGGCGACAACTGGGGGGACATGACGCCCATCCCGAGGAACTGACGGTGCCGGAGCTGCCCGAGGTGGAGACGGTCGCCCGCGATCTCCGCGGAGCCGTGACGGGACGGCGCATCGAGCGAGTCACCGTGGATCGCCCCGACATCGTGCGTGTCCCCGACGGCCGGATGCTTCCCGCTCTGCTCACCGGTCAGCGTTTCGAGGGCATCGAACGCCGCGGCAAATACCTGCTGCTCGGGCTTGACTCGGGCGACGAGCTGATGGTGCACCTCGGCATGACCGGACACCTGCTGGTCTGTGATGCCGACGCCCCGGTTGCCAAGCACACGCACCTCCGCGCATCGCTCGACGACGGGCACGAGCTGCGCTTCGACGACGCCCGTCGCTTTGGTCGCGTCGCCTACGGCTCGCGCGAAGCGCTCACGGCGGCGCGCGTGCTGCCCCATCTCGGTGTCGAGCCGCTCTCCGAGGCGTTCTCGCAAGATCGCCTCGACGCCGTGCTCCGCACGACAACGAGGACGGTGAAGGCGGCGCTGCTGGATCAGAAGGGCGTCGCCGGACTTGGCAACATCTACATCGACGAGGCGTGCTTCCTCGCCGGGGTCCGGCCGACCCGGCGCTGCCACCGTCTCACGCGTCGTGAGCGTGCCGCCCTGCTCGATGCGATCCGCAAGGTCCTCACCGCGGCGGTCGTCAATCGAGGGAGCAGCATCGACGATTACCGCGACGTCTGGAATGCCCGTGGGAGCAACCAGGAGCGCCTCCAGGTCTACGGACGCGGCGGCATGCCCTGTTTCGAGTGCGGGACGACACTGCGCCGCACGGTTGCCGCGGGGCGGACGACCGCGTACTGCACGAGCTGCCAGCGGTGACGCGAGTCACGATCGCCAGCTACGACGATGATCCACCGCTTGGCGGGCAGGGTGTCGTCGTGCATGGGATGCGTGCGGCCCTGGAGCGGCACGGATCGCGCGTGCACACCATCTCAGGCCGTGGTGAGCATGCGATTGCGTTCGCCCGCCGCACCGGCCGCGCCCCGCTCGACTTCTCGTTGCAGCTCAACCGCTATCCCCAGATCCTGCTGCGCGCATCGCCGGACGTGATCCACGCGCAGGGGGGGCCCGGCGGGGTCCTGCTCTGGAAGCGGCTCGGCGCGCCGCTCGTGTACACCGCTCACCACACCTACCGGCAGGCGCACCCGCGGGGCTCGGTCAAGCGCCTGCTCAACGGTGTGGAAGCTCGCTCCTACCGCGGTGCTGCGATGGTGCTCCCGGTCTCGCGGTCCACTGCCAATGCCCTCCTGGAGATGGGGATCCCGGCATCACGCATCGAGGTGCTGTCGAACGGCGTCGACGCGGTGGATCTCCCCGGTGTGGAGCACGAGGATGGACGGGTGCTCTTCGTCAGCCGTCTGGAACGCGAGAAGGGCGTCGTCGAGGCGATCTCGGTGCTCCAGCAGCTGACGTCAGGGGATGCCCGGGTGCGCGGCGTCATCGTGGGCGGCGGCAGCCTCGCCGGCGACGCGCAGCGCGCCGCGGCCGCCAGCGGCGGGCGGATCGAGTACCTGGGTGCGCTCGACCGCGAGGCCCTGAACCGCGAGTACGCGCGGGCTGCCATCGTGGTCATGCCCTCTCGCTTCGAGGGTTTGGGCATGGTCGCGCTCGAGGCGCAGGCAGCGGGGACACCCGTGGTCGGATTCGATGTGGACGGGCTCCGTGATGCGGTCGGCACCGGCGGCGTGCTCGTTCCCGCTGGCGATCTCTTGGCCCTGAACGCTGCCGCGACCTCGCTCCTCAACGATCCTGCGCGCCGCGCGGAGGCCGGCTCGCGCGGGCGCGAGGTCGTCCTGGCGGAGCATTCCTGGGACGCCATCGCCAAGCGCCTCGAGGAGATCTACGCGGCGGTGACCTGACCCCGGCTCGGGGAGACTCGTGCAGCGACTAGACTCGAAGCGTGCCCGCCCTCGAGTTGCTCGCGCCCTTCGAACCCGCCGGGGATCAGCCCGCGGCGATCAAGGCGCTCAACCGCGGGCTGACCGAAGGTCAGCGCGAGCAGATCCTGCTCGGCGTGACCGGGTCGGGCAAGACGTTCACGATCGCCAACGTGATCGCGGAGCAGCAGCGGCCGACGCTCGTGCTCTCGCCGAACAAGACGCTCGCCGCGCAACTCTGGGCCGAGTTCCGGGAGTTCTTCCCCAAGAACGCGGTGGAGTACTTCGTCTCCTACTACGACTTCTACCAGCCCGAGGCGTACATCCCGCGCACCGACACCTACATCGAGAAGGACTCCTCGCGAAACGACGAGATCGATCGGTTGCGCAACAGCGCGACCCGGGCGCTGCTGACCCGCCGCGACGTGGTGGTGGTCGCCTCGATCTCCTGCATCTACGGCATCGGCTCGCCCGAGAACTATCTCGGCGAGTCGATCACCGTCAAGCGCGGCGAGTCGTGGCGACGGGACATCCTCCTGCGCAAGCTCTCCGATCTGCAATACGCGCGCAATGACATGGACTTCGGGCGCACCCGCTTCCGCGTTCGGGGCGATGTCGTCGATGTCCAGCCCGCGTACGAGGAGATCGCGACCCGGATCGAATTCATGGGCGACACCATCGAGTCGATCAAGGATTTCGATGCCTTGACCGGCGAGATCCTCACCATCCGCGACGAGCTGACCGTCTTCCCAGCGACGCACTACGTGACCCCGCAGCAGCAGATGGCGCGCGCGCTCGTGTCCATCGAGGCCGAGCTCGAGGAGCGGGTCAAGCTGCTCGAAACGCGGGGACGTCTGCTTGAGGCCCAGCGCCTGCGCCAGCGCACCAACTTCGACATGGAGATGATGCGCGAGACCGGCACGTGCGCCGGCATCGAGAACTACTCACGTCACCTGAGCAACCGCTCCGAGGGGCAGCGCCCGCACTGTCTGCTGGACTTCCTGCCCGACGACGCGCTTCTGATCGTCGATGAGTCGCACGTTGCGGTGCCCCAGATCGACGGCATGAACAAGGGTGACCGTGCCCGCAAGATTCCCCTGGTGGAGTATGGGTTTCGGCTGCCGTCGGCACTCGACAACCGGCCCCTGACATTTGCCGAATGGGACTCGATGATCGGCCAGATCATCTATGTGAGCGCGACGCCGGGGCCGTATGAGGAAGGGCGCGCCACCCAGGTGGTGGAGCAGATCATCCGGCCGACCGGTCTGGTGGATCCCACCATCGAGGTGAAGGAGTCGCACGGCCAGATCGACGATCTCATCGCGCAGATGCGGCGCCGGATCGAGAAGCACGAACGCTGCCTGATCACCACGCTGACCAAGAAGATGGCCGAGGATCTCACCGACTACCTTCGCGAGGCCGGCATCAAAGTGCGATATCTGCACAGCGATATCGACACCATGGAACGCGTCGAGATCATTCGCGACCTGCGCCTCGGCGTCTTCGATGTGCTGGTGGGAATCAACCTGCTCCGTGAGGGCCTCGACCTTCCCGAGGTGTCGTTCATCGGCATTCTCGACGCTGACAAGGAGGGCTACCTTCGCGGCTATCGCTCACTGATTCAAACCGTGGGGCGCGCCGCCCGCAACCTCTTCGGCCACGTCGTCATGTATGCCGATCGCACCTCGGACGCGATGGCGAAGGCGATCGCCGAGACCGACCGTCGCCGCGCGATCCAGGTCGCATACAACGTCGAACACGACATCACCCCGCTGTCGATCGTCAAGGCCGTGTACCAGATGGAGTCGCATCGCGACCAGCAGTCGCTTCGTGCGGCGGCATTCCAGGAGGCCTCCGGGCTGCCGCCCGACGAGGTGCTCCGGCTCGCCAAGGATGTCGAGAAGGAGATGCTTCGAGCGGCGCGCGACCTCGAGTTCGAGCGCGCCGCGGAGCTGCGCGATCGCCTCGTGCAACTTCGCCGGCGGATCGAAGGAGTGGAGGAGCCCGAGCCGGCCCAGACCCACCGCGGCAGGGGACGCCCGGTCCACTCGCGCTAGCCGCCTCCGGGTAGAGCTCTCAGGACGGGCCGCGGTGCTGTGCGCTTGACGAGCGTACATCTGTTCGGTAGGATTCGACCCCCATGGCCACCGAGTTGCAACGCGCCGCACCCCGCCTGCACTACATCTGCTCCGAGTGCGGCGCGGAGGCGCCGAAGTGGCAGGGGCGCTGCCCGGCATGCGCCGCCTGGAACAGCCTCAGCGAGGACCTGGTGCGCCTCACCGCGCGAAGGCTGGGACCGCCCATGGTCGCCGCGACCACGACGCCGATGGAGGCGGTCATGGCAGCGCCGGCACGGATCCAGGCCACGGGTTCATTCGAAGTCGACCGCGTCCTGGGAGGGGGGATCGTTCCCGGCAGCGTCGTGCTGCTTGGTGGTGACCCTGGCATCGGGAAGTCCACCATCGCGCTGCAGGTGTCGCACAGCTGCGGCGATGAGGTGTCACCGGCGCTCTACTGCACCGGTGAGGAGTCGCTTGAGCAGCTTGCCCTGCGAGCTCGGCGGCTTGGGTGCACCGGTGCCAGGGTTCGCCTGCTGGTCGAATCCGACGTCGACACGGTGATCGCCACCATCGAGGCGGAGCGCCCGTCCCTGGTGGTGGTTGATTCCGTCCAGACACTTCGCGACGCGGCGACCCCGGGACCGCCCGGGAGCGTCTCGCAGGTCCGCGCCGCGGTGCTCCGCATGAGTGAGATCGCCAAGGCCACGGGTGTGCCGGTGCTCCTGGTTGGGCACGTCACCAAGGAGGGGGCGATCGCCGGCCCCCGCACGCTGGAGCACCTGGTGGACGTCGTCCTCTACCTCGAAGGGGAGCGCCTCGGCGAGCACCGCATGCTCCGCGGCATCAAGAACCGCTTCGGGGCGACCGGCGAGGTGGGGCTGCTCACCATGGAGCGCGACGGTATGCGCGATCTCGCGGCGCCCAGCCGCGGCATGCTCGACGCCGCCTCCCTCGGCGCCTCGGGGAGCGTGCTGACCATCACGTGCGATGGGCTCCGGCCCATGGCGGTGGAGGTGCAGGCGCTGGCGGTTGCCTCTCCGTTCGAGTTCCCCCGACGGACGGCATCCGGGTTCGAGCTGAACCGGCTGCACCTCATGCTGGCGGTCCTGGCCAAGCGTGCGGGCATCGCTGTTTCCAAGCTCGACGTCTTCGTCAACGTCGCCGGGGGCATTCGCCTCGCCGACCCGGGCACCGATCTTGCGGTGGTGCTCGCCATCGCCGGGTCGGCGGGCGATCGCGCCATATCACGGCACTGCGCGGTCATCGGCGAACTGGGGCTGGGTGGCGAGGTCCGCCGGGTCTCCCGGACGGAGGTTCGCCTCGCCGAGGCGGCCGCCGTGGGCATGGAGGCAGTGATCCTGCCCGAGAGCTTTCGGGGAGCGGTTCCGGACGGCCTCCGAGTCCGTCGGGTTCGCAACTTGATCGAGGCGGTTGCGCTACTCGGGTGACCGTCGTGTCGCGCCGCCTTTCGGCGCGAAGATCGTGTGGTTCAATCGCTGAGATGCATACCCATGCCGATCGGACGATCCGCCGGGCGAGAAACGTCTCGCGGATTATCGGCGCCGGCGTGGGATTCGTCTTCGGCGTCCTCTACGGGGTGTTCGTCCTCTCGAGCACCCCTGGCGTGCTCACCCAGAACACCACCACCGCGGGAGCGGCGCTCCTCGCCGCCGGCGCCGCCGGCGCGGCGTCCCTTGCCCTGGCAGCGCCGCTGCTGAGCGTCGAACCGTACCTCTGGCTGGAGCGGAACCTCGACGAGGCGCCGCCCGCGCAGCTCATCGGCGCAATGATCGGCTTGATCGCCGCCCTGCTGATCGCGACCATGCTCGCCGTGCTCCTCAACCCCCTGCCATACGGGCTCGGCGTCATCCTGTCGCTCGGGGTCGCGACAGTCCTCGTCTACGTCGGGGTACGCACTGGCAGCCGCCGCAGGGACGCACTCGGGGTGGTCTTCGGCCGTGGTGCACCGGTGAATATCGACGAGGGAGGCCCGGGCCCGCTGGACGGACAGCCGGTCATCGTCGACACCAGTGTGCTCATCGACGGTCGGATCGTCGACGTCGCAGCCGCGGGATTCGTCCCCGGACGGCTGCTCATTCCCGGATTCGTCCTCGAAGAACTCCAGCGCGTCGCGGATTCCGCGGATCCGTTCCGCCGCCAGAAGGGTCGTCGCGGGCTGGGCGTCGTGGATGCTCTCCAGAAGGCCGAGGACGTCGTCTGCGAGCTGGTCGATCTCGACTTCCCGGGCACGCCGGACGTCGACGCTCGCCTCGTCAAGCTCGCCCGCGCCCGTGGAGCGGCCCTCATGACCCAGGATTACAACCTCAATCGCCTCGCTCAGATTGAGGGTGTCCGGGTGCTCAACCTGAACGACCTCGCCAACGCGGTCAAGCCGATCGTCGGCGCCGGCGAGAGCATGGCGATCACCATCGTCAAGGAGGGCAAGGAGCCCCACCAGGGCGTCGGGTACTTCGAGGACGGCACCATGGTCGTCGTGGAGAACGGGAGCAGCCGCGTTGATGAGACGGTCACCGTCACCGTCACCACCGTGCTCCAGACCACGGCCGGCAGGATGATCTTCGCAACGCTCGCCGCCGACGACTCGATCAAGCCTCGGGTGCTGCGGCCGGTTCGCGCCAAGGTCGCGCAGCGCTGACCAGCGCGCTGATCGTTCCTGCTTTTGGCCGCGGCGTGCGGACGGGGGAGGACAAGCTCTGGGCGGTCATCTCGGGCCGGCCCGTCCTGGCGATCACCCTCGAGTCCATCGCCGCGGCAGGGTGCTTTGACCTCGTGGCCATCGCTGCCCCGTCGGGCCGATGGGATGCGATCCGGGGCATTGCCGCTGAGCTGCAGCTGTCCGATGTCGTGCTCCTCGAAGGGGGTGAGCGCCGCCAGGACAGCGTTGCCGCTGCGATCGATCGATGCGAGGGCCACGCCTGGATCACGGTCCATGACGCTGCGCGGCCACTCACGCCACCCGAGCTCTTCCGCGCGGTGCTCGACGCCGCCCGGGCTGTAGGAGCGGCGATCGCGGGGGTACCCTGCGTGGACACTGTGAAGCAGGTGCACAACGGCCGGGTCGCGGCCACCCTCGACCGCTCCTCGATCATGGCAGCGCAGACTCCGCAGTCGTTCGGCGCGGATCTCCTGCGTCGTGCTCATCTGCATGCAGCCACGCAGGGCATCAGTGCCGGCGACGATGCCTCGCTCGTCGAAGCCCTGGGGGAACCGGTCACCGTGGTCCCCGGTGACCCGCGCAATTTCAAGGTGACGTTCCCGCAGGACCTCGTCCTGCTCCGCTCATTACTCGAGGAGGTCCGATGACGATGCGCATCGGTCACGGCATCGACGCGCACCGGTTCATTCCCGGGCGGCGGCTGATGCTGGGTGGCGTCCTGATCCCGTATCACCGCGGGTTGCTCGGACATTCGGACGGTGACGCGGTTGTGCATGCCCTGGTCGACGCGATCCTCGGCGCCGCCGGGCTCGGCGACATGGGCAGGCACTTCCCGTCCAGCGATCCCCAGTGGAAGGACACGTCCGGCTGCGAATTTCTCAAGGTGGTGGCCGAGAAGCTCCGGACGGAGGGCTGGACGGTCATCAGCGCCCACGTCATCGCGATCGCCGAGGAACCTCGGCTCGCCGCGCACCTCGAATCGATGTCGGAGGCAATGTCGACGGCGCTCGATCTCGAGCCCGGAACGATAGCGGTCGGCGCGACCACCACCGACGGCATGGGGTTCTCGGGGAGAAGCGAAGGGATCGCCGCGTCGGCGACGGTGCTGCTGGAACGGCGGTGACCGTCCAGCTGCACGACACGATGAGTCGTGAGCTCGTCGCGGTGGAGCCGATCCAGCCCGGCCACGTCCGCATGTACACCTGCGGCCCCACGGTCTGGAACCGCGTCCACATCGGCAACTTCCGGACCTTCATCTTCGAGGATGTCCTGCGCCGCTGGCTGGACCGGAGGTTCGCCGGCAACGTCACGCACGTGATGAATCTCACCGACGTCGACGACCGGATCATCAAGAACGCCGTCGCCAACGGGCACACCCTCGACGAGGAGACCGCGCAGTGGATCACCGCGTTCGAGGAGGATCGCGACACGCTCGGCATCCGCCCCGCGCACCACTATCCGCGCGCCACCGAGTACATCGAGCAGATGGTCGACCTCATCGAGCGCCTCGGGCGCACCGGCGCGGCGTATGGCGCCGACGGCAGCTACTACTTCCACATCGCGGCATTCCCGGCATACGGCAGGCTCAGCGGCGCGAATGCCGAAGGGCTCGTGTCCGGCGCCAGCGGAAGGATCGACGCCGATGACTACACCAAGGAAGACGTCCGCGATTTCGCGCTCTGGAAAGCTGTGGGCCCGGACGAGATCGGCTGGGACACACGCATCGGCAGGGGACGACCCGGCTGGCACATCGAATGCTCGGCCATGAGCATGGCCCTGCTCGGTGAGAGCTTCGACATTCACTGCGGTGGCGTCGACAACATCTTTCCGCACCATGAGAACGAGATCGCCCAGTCCGAGGCGGCCACAGGTCAACGCTTCGTGCGCATCTGGTGTCACAGCCAGCACCTGCGCGTGAGCGGCGAGAAGATGGCCAAACGAGTGGGTAACTTCGCCACTGTGGGCGACGTGCTCGACGAGGGCGCGAGCGCGGCGTCGCTGCGTTATCTGCTTGCCGCGCGCACCCACTATCGCAAGCCGCTCGAGTACTCGGACGACCTGCTCGCCGACAGCAACATGGCGGTGCAGCGACTCGTCGACTTCCAGACGCGGGTTGCCGGGCTGCGGACCGTCGAGGAGGAGGGGAGCGCTCGCGACGAGGCCGTCCTCGCGTCGGTGCGCGGCATGCGCATCGGTTTCGACGAGGCGATGGACGACGACCTCAACCTGCCGGAGGCGATGGGCATCGTGTTCTCGGGGTTGCGCGACGTCAATCGCGTGCTCGACACCGGAGCGGTCGGTGCGGAGACGCAGCGCACCCTGCGGCATGTCCTCGATGAGATCGATGGCGTCCTCGGCGTGCTTGCGCTCGTCGCACGTGATCGCCAGGCGGCGCCGGATGCGGAGGAGCAGCGATGGCTCGACGAGCGCGCGGCGGCGCGTGCCGCTCGCGACTTCGCTCAATCCGATCATCTCCGGGTCCAGCTTGCGAGCCGGGGGATCGAGGTGGAGGACACGCCCCAGGGTCAGCGCTGGAAGCGGATCTCGCCGCGCCGAGGCTGACTCGGTGGACATCCTTTACGGGCGCAACCCGGTGCTCGAAGCGCTCCGGTCCGGCCGTGGGGCACGCAAGATCGTGGTGGCGAGTGCGATACGGCCCGAGTCGCGGCTGACCGAGATCCTCGAGCTGGCCGAGGCGCGGGACATCCTGGTGGAGGAGGTATCCCGGCAGCGACTGGATGATATCGCCCACACCGAGCATCACCAGGGTGTCGCCGGGTACTTCCACGCGCGGGCAGCACTCACGCTGCACGACTTGCTCGACCAGACGCGCGCACCCGCACTGCTCGTCGTCCTTGACGGGATCCAGGATCCGCAGAACGTCGGCGCCATCGCTCGAAGTGCCGAGGCATGCGGCGCGGACGGCATCGTCGTGCCGCGCCACCACGCGGCACCGCTCACCGCGGCGGCGGTCAAGGCGTCCGCAGGAGCGACGGAGCACCTGCCCATGGTGACCGTGCCCAACCTCGCTCAGGCGCTCGGCGTCATCGGCGGAGCGGGCATCTGGCGAGTCGGTCTCGATGCCGATGCCGAGGATCGCTACGACGCGGTCGACCTCTCGGTCCCGGTGGCGGTCGTCGTCGGCGCGGAAGGTGCGGGGATGCGGCGTCTGACTCGCGAGCACTGCGATGTGCTGGTCGGCATTCCCATGATGGGTCATGTCGCATCACTCAACGCGGGAGCGGCCGCAGCGGTGCTGCTCTTCGAGGTGCAACGCCAGCGTGGATTCGCGCCGCGCTGAGACGCCGGCCACCAACGCATGCACACGCTCATCGTCGACGGGTACAACATCATCCACGCGTGGCCCGCGCTGCACGCGACGCTGCGCGAACGCGGCCTCGAGGATGCACGTCGCCAGCTGGTCAGCGCGCTCGCGGAGTATGCCGCGCAAACCGGCGTCGCGGTCACCGTCGTCTTCGACGCGCACGGACGCCCCGGCGCCATCCCGTCCACGGAGCGATCCGACGGGGTCACCGTGCTCTTCGGATCCAAACGAGCTACCGCGGACCACGTCATCGAGCGCGCTGCATATAAGGCATCGCAGCGTGGCGAGGGTGCGGATGTCGTGGTCGCGACCGATGATCGCCTCGAGCGCGACGTCGTCGGCGCGATGGGCGTCGCCACCATGGGCGCCCGCGCCCTCGAGGCGGAGGTGGCCAGGGTGGCCGGGAGCGTCGACACCCAGACCAAGCGCATGCGCGACGACAGCCGGCGAAGTACCCGCCTCGAAGACGGCCTCGACCCCGAGATCCGGCGCCGGCTCGAGCGCCTGCGTCGCGGCGAGGATCGCTAGGCGCCGGCAGCGATCAGGCGTCCGCTAGGCTAGCGACACCATGCTGGACTCGCCGTCGCTGCGGGCCAACAGCGTGCGCTTCGCCGGGGCGACCGCGAGCGCGGTCGGGATCCAGGCGCCGACTGCGGGGGTGACGTTTCTTCCCGCGATCATGGCGGCAATCGTCGGGCAGGCCGGACCGCTCGCGTTCCTGCTCGCGCTCCTGGCGATGCTCCTCGTGTCCTACGCATTCGTCGTGCTTGCGGCCGACTTCGCGTCTGCAGGATCGGTGTTCGCATTCAACGGGCGAGCCCTCGGCTACGGCTACGGGTTCCTGTCCGCGTGGATGCTGCTCGGGGTCTATATCGCGTACTCGTCGTCGATCTATGCGAGCAACGCCAACTTCGTGGAGAGCCTGGCCGGGTCAGCGCACATGGCGATCCCCTGGCCGGTGTTCGCGTTCCTCTTCTGGGCGCTCGCGCTGGTGCTCGCCTACCGCCGGATCTCGGTGTCGACCATGGTCATCTTCGCGCTCGAAGGCGTTGCGATCGTGTTGGTTCTGATCGTTGCCGCGGCGGTGCTGCTCCGGGGCGGATCGGGTGGTCACGCGCTGTCCGCCGCGCCCTTCACGCTCGGCGCCGTGTCGGGCGCGACCATCGGTCTCGGAGTCATCTTCGCGTTCACCGGGTTCTCGGGCTTCGAAGTGTCGGCGACGCTCGGTGAGGAGACGTCGCGGCCGCGACGGGTCATCCCGGCATCGATGATCGCGGCGCTGCTCGTCTCCGGGGGCATCTACGTGCTGCTCTCGTGGGTCGAGACCATCGCGTACCCGAACGCCGGCGCGCTCGCGCATCAGGCGGTGCCATTGGTCGACATCGCGGGTCGGTATGTGACACCGGCGATGGGCACGATCATCAACGTCGCCGCCCTGATCAGCGGTATCGGCGCGCAGCTCGCCACCGTCAACGGCGCGAATCGTTTGCTCTTCGCGCTCGCGCGCGACGGCTTCGGGCCGCGGTGGCTCGCGACCGTGAACCGGCGTCAGCGATCACCCGCCGGCGCGCTTGCGGTGGTCGGCGTCGCGAGCATCGTCGCGACGATGCCGTTCATGCTCAACGGCACGACCCCGATCGATGCGTTCTTCTATCTCGCGACCTACGGTGCTGATCTGATCATCATCGCGTACCTGCTGACCGCACTCGCGGCGCTGACGTGGTCGGTGCGGCGCGGACGTGCGACTCCGCGGCGTGTCATCGGGCTGGTGGCGGCGATCGCCGTCATGGCCTACATCATCAAGGGAACCGTGTACCCGATTCCGGCGGCGCCGTTCGATCTCTGCATCTACGCCGCGGCGATCACCATCGCCATCGGAGCGGCGTTGCTGCTGCTCCCTCGGCTGCGCCTCAACCTGTCCCGCTCGCCGCTCTTCGCCATCGCTCGCGCAGACTGATGGCGGCGATGCAGGCCGCGCCCGCGACACACAAACCGCTCCGGGAATGGATCCTGTCCGCCGTGACCAGGTACCACGATCGGGAATGCCTCGTGCTCCCTGACGCGACCCTCACCTACGGCGAGGTGGACCGGCTGGCAAACGCCATCGCCAACGTCCTTCTCCAACGTGGGGTGCGTGAGGGCAGCGTGGTGATGGCCCTCTGTCACAACAGTGCGGCGCTCGTCGGGACCTGGTTCGCGTGCATGAAGATCGGAGCGGTGTTCGCGCCCCTCAACGCGTGGTTGAGCGGCGACCCCTTGACGCATGTGATGTTCCAGGCGCGCGGCGAGGTGCTCGTGTGCGACGGGCCGCTCGCCGGTGTCGCGCACGCATCCTCGCGCGACCTCCCGGCGCTCAGGACAATGCTTGTCGCCGGGGCAATGCAGCAATCCGGATTCGCGAGCTTCGACGATGCGGTTGCCGCCGCCTCCACCGACGCGCCGCCGACGCCGGACGCAGATCCCGCGGCTCCCGCCCGGCTCATGTTCACCTCGGGCACCACCGGCGAGTCCAAAGGGGTGCTCTGGAGCAGGAACGCCGAGGCGTTGCACGCGGTGTGCTACGGCGACGAGCTGGTCCAAACCGCCCCGGGCGAGACGGTGTACACCTGCCTCCCCCTGTTCCACGTCACCGCGCAGGGCACGCTCCTGGGCACGCTGCTGCGCGGTGGACGCACCGTCGTCGACCGCCGCTTCGACCCGCTCCGTTTCTGGGCGCGAACCCGTGCGGTGGATGCCGTCTTCTTTCCGTACGTCGGGACGATCATCAGCACGCTCCTGTCCCGGCCTGCCCGCCGGCGTGACTCTGACAACCCGGTGCGGCGCGCGATGGGCAGCGCGACGCCCGCGGGTCTCTGGGAGGCGTTCGAGCGCCGTTTCGATGTGGTCCTCGAGGATGTCTGGGGGCAGACCGAGACGGCGTCGTGCTGGACCCACGCGGGCGCTGCCGGACCGGTACCGGGGAGCGTCGGCGTCCCGTGCGATCGCTTCGATGCCCGGGTCGTTGGGGCAGGGGGCATCGAGGCTCCGCTCGGCGAGCCCGGCGAACTCTGGATCCGCCCGTACGAGCCGCACGTGATCTTCGAGGGGTACACCCACACCGGCACCGGCACTGCCCTCCCGGACGTCGGCGCCGATGGCTGGTACCGGACGGGCGACCTCCTCGCGCGCGGGATCGATGGTGCGCTCAGCTTCCACGGTCGCCTCCGTGAAACCATCCGGCGGCGCGGCGAAACGATCGCGCCGGTGGAGATCGAGGCGGTTGTCGCGCGCCATCCCGCGATCCGCGAGTGCGCTGCGATCGGCGTTCCCGCCGATGACGGTGTCGAGGATGAGATCCTCCTCTGCGTGGTCCTCAACCAGCCGCACGCCGTCACCCCTGACAGCCTGCATGCCCGCCTGATGGGCGACCTGCCGCGATTCATGGTGCCGCGCTTCATCCGGATCGAGGCCGATCTCCCCAGGACGGCAACCACGCGGATCAGCCGAGGGGCGCTGCGGGCGTCAGGACGCGCGGGAGCGTGGGATGCGCGCGCAGGGCGCGGCCACCGTGGCTGATTCGGGACCGCGCCGGGTCGTCGTCACCGGCATGGGGGCTGTCTCGCCCGTCGGCAACAGCGTGGCCCAGAGCTGGGAGTCCCTCCGGGCGGGACGAGGGGGCATCGCGCCGATCACACACTTCGACGCCTCGCGGCTCCCGGTTCGCATTGGCGGCGAGGTCAAGGGCTTCGATGCGGCTGCGCTCTTCGGGACGAAGGAGGCGCGGCGCGGCACCGCGCACGTGCACTTCGCGATGGCAGCAGCACGCGAAGCCGTCCTCGACTCGCGCCTCGACATCGCCGCGGATTCGGCGGAGGTCGGCGTGCTGATCGCGTCCGGCATCGGCGGTCTCGAGGTGATCGAGAACACGACCCGCATCCTCGACGCCGAGGGCCCGCGACGGGTGTCGCCCTTCGCCGCCGCGATGGCGTTGGTGGACATGGCGCCGGGGATGGTCTCGATCGACCTCGGCGCCCGCGGGCCGAACATGGCGGTCGTCAGCGCCTGCGCCTCGGGGGCGGACGCGATCGGCCAGGCGTCCAACTGGATCCGGCAGGGTGACGCCGTGGCCGTGCTCGCCGGGGGCACGGAGGCCGGGATCACCTCGACGGGCATCGCGATGTTCGCCGCCGCTCGCGCGCTGTCCACCCGCAACGACGATCCCGAGCACGCATCGCGGCCCTTCGACCGCGACCGCGACGGCTTCGTGGCCGCGGAGGGTTCCGCGGTGCTCGTGCTCGAGGAGCGCGTGCACGCGCTCGCGCGGGGCGCGACGATTCACGCGGAGCTGCTCGGCTATGCGGCCTCCGCGGACGCGTACCACATCACCGCACCGGAGCCGAGTGGCGACGGTGCCATTCGCTGCGTGAGCCGCGCGCTCGAGCGCGCCGGGGTGCGCCCCGAGGACATCGGGTACATCAACGCGCACGGCACCGGCACCCCGCTCAACGACCTGGCCGAGACGCGCGCGATCAAGCACGTCTTCGGCGAAGCTGCCTACTCTGTCCCGATCTCGTCGACCAAGTCGATGACCGGGCACATGCTCGGTGCCGCGGGAGTCTTCGAGGCGATGGTCACCATCCTCGCGATGCGCGACGGCTTCCTGCCGCCGACGGTGAACCTCGAGAACCAGGACCCGGAGTGCGACCTCGATTACGTGCCCAGGGTCGGCCGCGCTGTGAACGCGCGACTCGCGATGACCACGTCGTTCGGGTTCGGGGGCCACAACGCGTGTCTGGTGTTCGCGGGAGGACCGAACCCGGCGTGAGCAACGCCTTCGACCTCGCCGTCATCGGGGGAGGGACGGCGGGGCTCACGGCGGCGCAGACGGCGGCGCATCGTCACCGGCGCGTGCTGCTGGTGAGCGAGGGACCGCTCGGCGGAGAGTGCACGTGGAACGGGTGCGTGCCGTCGAAAGCACTGATCGAGGCAGCCTCGGTGCATCACACCGCTCTGAACGCGGCGGCATTCGGGATCGACGTCGGCGATGTGCGCGTCGACTTTCCCGCCGTCATGGATCACGTTCACGAGGTCATCGACCAGATCGCCGGTTATGAGGACGAGGCACATCTCGAGAGGACGGGGGTTGTCGTGCGTCGCGGTCGCGCGCGCTTCCTCGACGCGCGCACCGTCGAGGTCGGCGATCAGCGCTTCACAGCGGAGCGCGTCATCGTGTGCACCGGGAGCCGCCCCGCGCTGCCGTCGATCGACGGGCTCACTACCGTTCCCTACCTGACCAACGAGACGGTGTTCGCGCTCCGCGAACAGCCGCGCCGCATGCTCGTGCTCGGCGCGGGTGCGATTGGCCTCGAGCTTGCGCAGGCGTTTGTCCGGCTTGGTACCGACGTGGACGTCATCGATGTTGCCACGTCCTTCCTGCCCCACGAGGACCCCGACATCGGTGCGCTGATGCGCGCGATCCTGGAGTCCGAGGGGATTCGCCTGCACCTTGGAGCGCCACCGATTCGGGTCGCGCCCACGGGTGACGGCATTGAGCTCACCATCGCCGGAGCCGGCGGCGAACGCAGATTGCACGCAGATCAGCTGCTCGTGGCGACCGGCCGCACGGCGAACGTCGACGGCCTCGGTCTCGACACGATCGGCGTGAGGACTGGAGAGCGAGGGATCGCGGTCGACACGCACCTGCGCACCTCCGTGCGCGGAGTGTTCGCGGCCGGGGATGTCACCGGGACGTTCCCGTTCACCCACGTCGCCGCATACCAGGGACGGCTCGCGGCGCACAACGCGTTCGAGCGCGGGCAGGCAGCGTCGTACCGGGTAGTGCCCTGGGTCATCTTCACCGACCCGGAGATCGCCCACGTCGGCCTCACCGAGCCCGAGGCGCGGCGTGCGCACGGCGGCAGCCTGCATGTGGTGACGCTGCCATTCACGGCCGTCGATCGAGCGGCCATCACGCGCCGTCCGCGCGGGCTGATCAAGGTCATCACGTCAGGGAGGCCGCTGCTCGGCAATGCCGGCGGGGGCGTGATCCTGGGTGCGCACATCGCGGGGCCAGGCGCCGGCGAGCTGATCCACGAGTTCGTGCTCGGGATGCAGGTGCGCGCGTTCAGTGGACGGCTCGCCCAGGCGATCCACGCCTATCCGTCGATGTCGGTCGGCGTCCAGCAGGCGGTGGCCAGGCTCTTCGACGCCGGCCGCGCGAGTGCCGGAGACCTGCGCGAGGACCTGGTGTTTTCCGCGGTCAGGCCGCGGCCGACACCACCCGGTCCAGGGCCACCTTGATGATCCCGTAGCACTCGCAGGAAACGGACTCAAGGCCCTCGCGGTCGACGATGGTCACCCGCCCGCGGTGGTACCGGATCAGTCCAGCGGACTGCAGCAATCCCGCCGACAGGGTCACCGTGGCGCGACGCGACCCGAGCATCTGACCGAGGAACTCGTGGGTGATCGGGAACGTGTCGGCGCCGACCCGATCGTGGCTCATGAGCAGCCAGCGACTGAGACGCTCCTCGTTGGAATGGAGGCGATTGCAGGCCGCGGCCTGGGAGATCTGCCCGAAAAGCGCCTGGACGTACTTCTGGACCAGCGCCCGAAATGCCGGGAGGCGTTCGAGACCCCTGATGAACTCGCCGGCCTCCATGCGCAGGGTGCGCCCGCCCACCTGCGAGATGGCCCGCACGGCCAGCGATCCTCCGGGCACCAGTGGCACCCCGACGATGCCCTCGTTCCCGATGGTCGCCACCTCGACGATGTTGCCGTCGGCGAGCGGGGTGACCAGTGAGATCACGCCGTCGATCGGGAAATACACGTGAGCGATGGGCTGGCCGGGGTCGAAGAGGACGGTCTTGACGGTGAGATGCGCAGGCCGAAGGTGGCGTTCCAGCGACTGCCGTTCAATCTCTGGGAGCGCCTCCAGCAGGTGATTGCCTGCCGCCGCGACCATGGTGCCGCCTCTTGCCATTGACAGGGTCGGAGCGTACCGCAGGTCCCCCGGCCGCGGCAACGTCCACGAAGCGGCGTGGGAGAATCGATGGCCCAGCCGATGTAGCTCAGGGGTAGAGCAACCGCCTTGTAAGCGGTTGGTCGGGAGTTCGAATCTCCCCATCGGCTCAGGGCTCCCAATATCTCAAGTCCCGTATAGCATTTCCTCGCGTCGCCATACCGTCCCAACCGCCTCGCAACGGTGTATGCTGTGCAACAGGCGGCACCATCATTAGAGAGTGTTAGCCGCAAACCCGCTGAGTCGTCGAATACGGGAGCGAGCATGGCACGGCTGACTCCGGTACCCGGGAAACCCGAATCCGGCCCTTTGCCGCGGCTGATCGGGGACTTCCTCCAGGCGCCCACCAAGACGGGCGAGACGCGGTCCCGGAAGACCGGCTTGATCTATCGCGACGCCCTCGAGGGGGTGCTCCTGCCCTACTGCACGAAGGCCGGCGTCACCGAGCCCGCACAGTTGACCGACCGGCACATGAAGGAGCTCACTGAGGGGCTTCTCGACGGCACCGGCTCGCGGTCCGGCCGCCCGTTAGCCAAGCCAACGGTCCATAGCTACGTGCGGGCGATCAATACGTTCCTGGCCTGGGTGAAGGACTCCGGCGAGGCGATCGGAGCCAAAGCCCAGCGTCCCAAGCTCGAGCGACGCATCCTCGCCGTGCTCACCCGCAAGGAGATTGAGGCCATGGAGAACGCCGCGGCCCTGGAGCGGGACAAACTGATCGTGCGGACGCTCGCCGACTCAGGGATCCGTCTCGGCGAGCTGCTCAAGCTGAGCACCGACGACATCCTTGCCGAGGGGCGGCGGCACTTCCTCCGGGTGCAGGGGAAGGGCAGCCGGGACCGGAAGGTCCCTATCGCGCCAGTTCTCGCCCAGCGGCTCAAGCGCTACGCACAGCACACCCGCCGGGAATCCGCGAGCACGCGGCTCTTTCTCGCCAACAAGCGCAGCGCACGGACCGGCGACTACGCGGCGCTGACCCAATCGGGCATCCAGCAGATGATCCGGCTCCTGGCGCTCGACGCCGGCATCACCAAACGCGTCTACCCCCATCTGTTCCGGCACAGCTTTATCACCTGGCAGCTCGAGGGCGGTCTGAATCCGATCCTACTGTCCCGAATCGTCGGTCACGAGTCCCTGACCATGATCAATCAGGTCTATGCACACGTGACCATGGATTCGGCATACGACGCGCTCATGAGGTCACTGCTCGCCGAGTAACGGACGCGCGTAGCATCGTGGCCGTGACCGTCCCCCGTGGGCCCAGTCTCGCGAGCTGCTCAGCCGCCATCGTCGCCGCGATCGAGGCCGACGTGCGGGCCCGCGAGCAGCGCGCGGAAGCCGCGGAGCGGAGCCGCGAGCAAGCGGTACGCGCTGCCATGCGATACCCCGAGCGCGTCGCGCTGATGACGCCCCCGAAGGGCAATGGGTAAGCGAGGGAGCCGCTTCGCCGCGCAGCTCCAGGGCATCGAGCAGCGAAACGCCGAGATCGTCGGCCGCTACAAGGCCGGTGAAGAGCTCGCGAGCATCGGCGTCGACCTTGACCTGACGCGGGAGCGAGTCCGGCAGATCGTCAGGAGCGCCGGCGCCCGCATGCCGCGGGAGTACAAGTGCGCCGTGGCGGACTGCTTCAAGTCGCCACGCGCGCCTCAGCGATATTGCTTCGCTAACCAGCGTCGCCTCGACCGCGGCGTGCTCGCAGTGCGCGGCTCGCTGATGGGCACGGCGCGCGCGGACATGACCATCGGCACCCCCAAGAACGGCAAGGCCCGTTCGGTGGAGCTGGGATCGATCGCTGTCGCAGCACTCAGCGAGCATCGTGCGCGGCAGCTCGAGGAACGCAAAGTCATCCCACTACGCGGCGAGCTCGGACTGGTGTTCTGCACAGAGTGGGGTGAGTACCTGCCGACCAACACGATCGTGCTGGCACTCCATCGAGTGCTCGCACGCGCCGGCCTGCCGGTGATCCGTTTCCATGATCTGCGCCACACCGCAGCGACGCTCATGTTGCGTGAGGGCGTACATCCGAAGATGGCCTCCGAGATGCTCGGGCACAGCACGGTCGCGATCACCCTCGACCTTTACTCGCACATCACGCCGACCATGCAGCGCCAGGCGGCGGATGCTATCGACCGCGCTCTAACCGACCCGCTAGTCATTGGATCCTAGGAAGGAGCAAACTCGCCTTGCGTACATCGCAACTGTTCGACCGACATCGCCTGCGGCCAGATACCCGGCTAGCTAGATTCTCGCTAGTTTCCGGGGACGAACTGAGGCCGCGTGCGCAGCGCCTCTGATGCTCGTCCTGCTGGTCGACATCAGCATGGATCTCCCGGTGGCGGAACGGCGTCATTGTCGCCCACGCAGACCTAGGGCGTCGGGGTTGCAGTCGGTGTCGGCGTTGGGGTCGGCGAGGGCAGCGGGGTCGGGCAGCCAGTCGGCGTGCAGTTGGTGGCGAGCGGCGGTGCGAGCGGAACGCGCGGCGTTCCGCCGCCGCCGATCGCGGATGGTCCGTTGTTCGTGACCACGTCGAGATAGGGAAGGATCTGCGCGATGCCGATTGCCGACAGGCTCGAGCCCCACTGCTGCGTGAACCTCGCGGCGGTGTTGGCGTCGCCCTGCTCGGTGTTGATCGCGAAGTTCGGCGGGGCGGTGCTGTAGATGCCGTGGCTGTCGTTGCCGACGTAGCCGCCGAAGTTCTGCAGCGTCCAGGCGAGCTCGAGCCCGGCAGGACTGAGGCCGAGAGTCGTGATGTTCACTGACGCCGGGATGGCGAGCAACGCGCCCATCGTGAGCTGCGGGTTGGTGCCGCCGTACCCGGTCGGACCGTAGAGATCGCAGCTCGTGGCCGGCCAGCGGTAGCAGGTCGTGCTCGTGCCCTTGAACAGCGACAGCTCGCCGTCGACGTTGAGCCGGAGCACGTGGTGCGGACCCTGCAACCCCGGCGCGATATCGCCCGCGCGCAGCGCACCGCCGAGCGTGGACAGGAGCGACGCGCCCAGCGCACCGGTGAGGCCGTCGCCGTAGATCGTCCCGTACACGCCGTACTGGTTGGTGGTGGCGAAGCTGCCCGCCACGCAGCGAGCGAACTGACCGCCCTCGGCGAGCGTCTGGCCGTCCGCCTGCAGCACCGCGTATTCGTTGTTCGCGCCGCTGCTGGCCAGAACGTACGCGGCCGGGATCCGCAATGAGGTCACGAGCGTCCCGGTGAGGCAGCGGTTGGCGTGCTGACCGCCGTTCTGGAGCACCTGGGTCAGCGGTGCGGTCGGGTCCTGGAGGATGACGCCGGCGTCGAGGCCGAGCCTGGTGATCCCGAACGTGCCGAGCGTCGTGCTCCCGTACTGCGCCAGCGAGCCGATCGGCTGGTTCCAGATCGACGTGCTCGTGAACGGCTGTACGTATGGGTTGCGAAGCGCGGCGACGTTCGCCGGCGAGCTGGCGTGCGCATTGGCGAGCGTGAGGCCGCCCCCGAACGCGAGTGCCGCGACCACGATCAGGACACAGAGGCGGCGCCAGTCGCGCGTCCCCTTGGGCTTCAGTTTGGCCAGGCTGAGGCGGGCCGCGGCGCCCTCGGCGAGCTCGACCTTGGCACGGCTGCTGTCGGCGTTCGCCGTGTTGTGGTCGTCCTGAGCGCGCGCCGAGTCGGACTCCTGATTCACCTCAGCAGCCCGCGAGCTTGGTGTTGTTCACCAGCGTCAGAAACGTGACCGGCCCGCGGCTGCTTGCCTTGCCCAGGAGCGACGTTCTCCACGGTCGGCTGCTTGGATGGACGCGCCGGGGTACGAGCCATGGAATAGCCATGCTACAGGGCCGCTACACGGAGCGTCTCGGGTAGCGGCTCATGTGGTCCATCCCGGTCCACCGCCTCAGCCAGCATCGCGCTCGTCAGCAAACCAGCCTCTGCGACCTCGTCGATTGCCTCCGCCTCGGGATGCCCGCAGCGACCAGTGTCCTCTCAGCAGTCAGCGCAAAGCGGGCCCTGCGGGACAGCACGCTCGGCACGATACGCGGCCGCCAAGGGGGCTCGAAGGTGTCAGGTCAGGGTGTCATGCGCCCCAAAATGCACCCCAGCGAATACGGGCCAGGTGAGTGTGTGAGACCTCTGCCCGTTGCCGTGGCCTCCTCACGTCGCGGTGGTGGTCTCACTACGTCACCTCGCGTGCAGACAAACGTCAGACTCGATGGCACGGTGTGCGGCATGACGTGTAGCGGCACGGAGCCTGGCGCGGACGACGCCGCGAAGGTCAATGGGTAGGCGAGGAAGCCCCTTCGCCGCGAGGGCGGCTGCCGCTGTGACCTCTGCTGCGAGGCAGGCGCGACCGTGCGGAAGGCGGAGGCCGCTAGGGTCCGGGAGCACGAGCACCGAATGCATGCGGAGATGCGGCGATACAAAGCGCGTACACCTTAAGGCGCAGACATCAAGGGATCACGCGCGTCAAGGCACTCGCTAGTCGTGACCGTCTTCAGAGAATGGCCAGCGCGCTTGGGCCCCCCCCGAATGGGTTGGTCGCCGCTACGCAGCTTGAGACGCCCGACGGACCAATTTGGCAGGCATCGATCGCCACGTTGCCGACCACGAAAAGCACACTCCCGAGGTTGACCATCTCAGTGGGCGTGCCGCTGACTCCGATGTCGCCGCCGTACCTGACACTGCCAGGGCTGCCTGGCGTCCCCGCAGTCATTTGATACCACGCAAGCTGACTGCTGGTGTTGTTTAGCTGGAAGAGTGTCGATCCCGAGACGAGGACGCCGACCCCATCCTTTGCGCTTGCGTCGCCATCGAGAACGGGGCTCCCTTTGAAGGGCAGAACTGAGCCGGTGGCGCTCATCTGCGCCGCTTCGACCTGAGGCGGCCCTGAGGATGCCTGACCAGTGAAGACATTGACAACCTGCCCTGAGGCTGTCTGTGCGATCTGAACCGCCGCGCTGTCGAGACCGCTGACCTGTGCCGATGCGGCGCTGACCAGAGTGATCGCGCCCGTAAGCTTGTTCAGCTTGTAGGTTCCGATCGACCCCGGGTAGATGGGCGCTACAAACTCGGAGCCGCTCAAGGCCGCGATGCTGATGACCTCCCCGACCATGGCACTCGATTGGAGCAAGCTCAACGAGCAGTCGTTGTGAATGGCGTAAGAGTTGAACTCCATAGGACTCGACGGGGACGACGGCGGATCGGTTTCAACGAGTTCGCGACCGAGGACCAAGAGGTCCGTCGGATAACTTCCGCCCGCGACCGAACTGACGAGGGAGAGAGCTCCCGTGCTGCCATTGATGGCGAGGCTGTGAACGCCAGCACCGACGCCAGCATTGCCATCGTTGGCCAAGAATAGGCATGCGGGCCCCGTTGTCGTCTTGGTCGTTCGCCTCAGATGGTGTGCGCCAAAGAAACCGCCGTCCTCGCAACCGACAGCGATGTTCTGCACAAGGGTGAGGCTTGACCCCGAGACCTTGAACACACTGATGCCGTCCGGGCAATCTCCGACTTCCGCATACAGGTAGTGGACGCCGGAAATAGACTGACTGGTCGTCGCCGCGTGGGTGGTCAGCGGGGTAGCGGTGAGCGCCAGCGCACCCACCGCTCCCGCGATGGTTAGTCGATTCACATGGGCTCCTATGAAATTGGGAGTGCAAGTTAGCCGACAGCGAGCGGGGCATACCGAGATGCAGTGAATACTAGCGAGATTGATGAAGACTTGCTCGTCGATCTGCTGAGCAGCCCGTTCTTCTACCGCATCTTCATCACCGGCCACCGCGTCGAACCGGATCTGGCCGAGAAACTCGTGGACTTCGTGCTCTTGCGACATGTCCCGAAGAAGTCGGCCACCCAGGTTTAGCTGCGAGTCCTTCAGTTCGATTTGGGTCTCGATCGGAGCACTTCTGGGCCTGCGAATACCACCTGCGCGAAAACCTCCGGCTCACCTTCGGGCCCAGCGATCCACTCCGCCGAAGGTGGACGAAACCTGGGCCAACGTGGACGGCTGTGACGCACTCGCCACCGAACTGCACGCACTTCCCCAATCGATGTACAAGAAGACCGCAGCCTGGTTGCGCGTCAACGAGCCCTTCGTCCGCGCCCAACTTGGCAACCGGCTGCACCCGTACACCACGGGCGCGGTGGAGAAGGCGCTCACTGACGTCGGGGGCGAACTGGGCAACCGTGCCGCCTTGTTCCGCAACCGCCGGCGCACCGACCTGCTCCTCGGCTTGCTGCTTCTTCAGCTGTAAGGCCGCGCCGATCACATCGCGTACGCCGAATCACTCAGCCCAGCTGCGCACCCACAAGGGCCGGGTACCCCGCCAGCGGCGCCGGATCGTGGATCCCATCGACAAGCCTACCCTCTTCGGCTGACCTGCCAATTTCCCCATTCGAAGCCACAGGAACGAAAATGTAACGAAATGAGTAAATAGGCAGACTTGGCTATCATTAAAGTGTCTAAGACGAGTCGGCCAACAAAACCAACAGTCGAAGTCGGGTTCTAAAGCTCATGCAAAGAATCGCGGTATCCGGCTAAGGAGGATGTGATGTTTTTGCTGATTATTCTCATCGTGTTGATTTTGGCAGTGGCCCTCGGCGGGGGTGGGTATACCTATCGGCGCTATTACAGCAGTGGTCCGGGGGGTTCAACTACTGTTGAAACCAGCGG
>CABDZJ010000032.1_pt1 | contig 76908 bp, 82 predicted proteins | sample 3132161 | NCBI WGS metagenome assembly CABDZJ01 (sample SAMEA5534340, study PRJEB31848) | metagenome | biome: tundra; feature: field; material: soil | place: USA | collected 2013-05 | depth 0.45 m | reverse complement strand
GGCGCAGCGATCCAGAAGCGTTCGGGGGTCGGGGGCACCTCGACCAGCCCTCGGTACTCGTCGTGGCGGAGCACGAGCACAACGACCGCCGCCGCCACACCGGGCACCACGAGCTGCACCACTGCCAATGCGTAGGCGCCCGAGATCAGCTCGAGCACGGCGAGGAGCACGACCACGGCCCCGCCCGCGTACCCCGCACGGCGCAGCGAAGGGAGCCCAACTGCGGCCCCGGCGGCGAGCACGATGAGCACGGCGACGGCGTAGAACGCGACTGCGTTAGGGGTCATAGGGGCGCGGGCGGCATTGTAGTCAGCGCGGGGTCAGACCGAATCGTCGTCTTCAAGCCGCGACGCTCTCGTCGGCGCGACTGCACGGACTGTGCCAGGTACGCGCTCGAAGAGGAGCACCAGGCTCAGGCCGACCGCAGCGACCAGCAGGCCGACGATCGCCACCGGTGTCACCCGGATGCCGATCAGCGGCAGAGAGACGCCGGCGTCCCAGGGTCCCGGCGACGATGTCGAAGCCGCCACGGCGCCCAGGCGCGCCACGGCGGCCGGGCTCGGAAACACGCGCTGCCCGACAACCCCGACCACAAACGCGAGGCTCCCGGCGGTGCAGAGGTAGTACAGCCAGTTCCTGGTCAGCCGCCCGGCATACGCCGACGTCGTGACCGCCAGGCAGCCTGCGAGCACCGCGATGATGCCGATCACGACCTGCTCGGGGGTCGGGGGCACCGCCGCGGCGCCTCAGGCGGCCCGGCGGATCATCCCGCCTCCGAGGACCTCGTCGCCGCGGTAGAGAACCAGAGACTGACCCGGCGCGGCCTGATCGACTGGCCTCGCGAATCGGACACGCACGCTCTGGGCGTCAGCCGCCTCCACTCGTACGGGGTGCGGGTTGCCGTGGGCGCGGAGCTGCGCCTCGCACTCGATTCCGACCGGCGGCGCGCCTCCCGCCACCCAGGAGAACGCGGAAGCCTCGATGCTGCTCCGGCGCAGGGCTTCCCGCGGACCCACGACCACGGTGTTGACCTCGGGGAGCAGCTCGATCACGTACCGCGGGGTGGCGTCGGGTCGCGATGGCGCGATGCCCAGCCCCGCGCGCTGTCCCACGGTGAAGAACGGGAGCCCCTCGTGCTCGCCGAGGACTGTGCCGTCGATGTCGGCGATCACGCCTGGGAGGTAGCGGCCGGCGAGTCGCGCTCGCAACTCGGATCTGAGGTCGGAGTCGACGAAGCACAGATCCTGCGACTCCGGTTTCGCGGCCGTGCCGAGACCGAGCGAAGCAGCCTCGGCCCGCACGTCTGCCTTGGAAGCGTCGCCACCGAGCGGGAACACGCCACTGCGCAGCTGGCGCTGGTCGAGCCGATGGAGGACGTACGCCTGGTCACGGCGCTGGTCGCGGGCCCGGTGGAGGGTCACGAGCGCGCCGCGCCGGCCGGTTCGCGCGTAGTGGCCCGTGGCGAGATGGCTCGCTCCCGCGGCGCGCGCGCGGTCGAGCAAGGCCCCGAACTTGATGCGCTGGTTACAGGTGACGCAGGGATTCGGGGTGATCCCCGAAGCGTAGCCGTCCTCGAAGCCACGGACGACGGCGCTCTCGAAGTCACGCTCGAGGTTCCACACGTAGTGGGGCAGGGAGAGGACTGTCGCGACCCGTCGCGCGTCGTCCACCGCATCGATGGAGCAGCATCCCCGATCCCTGACACTGTCGCGGGTACCCGGCCACATCGCCAGGGTGATCCCGAAGGCGCGGAGGCCGGTTGCGGCCACGCGCGCCGCCGCGACGCTGGAGTCCACCCCACCCGACATCGCGACTGCGACCACCGCAGAGCGCGGCAGCAGTTCCAGCGGGCGGTCAGCGGCGACCGCCACCTCCGGCGACGGCGGGGACGATCGATACCTCGTCGCGCTCGGCGATGGGGGTGTCGAGGCCCTGGGCGAAGCGGATATCGGAGTCATTGACGTAGATGTTGATGAACTGCCGCAGGCTCCCGGAGTCGTCGTACAGGCGGTCGTGGAAGCCAGGATAGGTTGCATCCAGGTTGGTGAGCACCGCTCCGACGGTGCTGCCATCGACGCTCACCTCGGCGTTGCCGCCGGTGAGCCTGCGGAGCGGGCCGGGAACGCGAACTGTGGTTGCCATTGAGGGCCGAGTATACGGACGGTCACCGCTGCAGGCGTTTGGCGGCTGCCACCGCACCCTCGCCGCTCGACCGCATCCGGCCCGCGGCGCGCAGCTCGTCGACGCGGCGCAGGTTCGGCTCGGTCCAGTTGCTCTTGGCTCGCCGGGGTGTGAACCGGAGCATGTAGGTCGCCTCATCGACCCGGCGGAGGGTGCTGTCGATCCAGCCGTTGCAGAGCGCCTCGTCAACCGCATCCGCGTAGGTGATGCCCGGCCGCTCGAATCCCTTCTTCCAGAATCCCACCCACAGCTCGCTGGCGGACGGGTGTGCGGCGAACCATGCGGCGAGCTCCGCTGAGCTGCGAAAGAACTCGGGTCGCTCGGGGACCGTCACGGTCACGGTTCGGGGTCGAGGTCGACGACGAGGGGGCTCTTCTCGACACGGGTCTTGGCCCCGGCGACCAGGTCGTCGAAGACCAGCTGCGACCAGGATTCCATGCTCAGGTAGTGGCGTCGCATCGCATCCAGGGAGAGCGACTCCCCTTCCAGCTTCTCGATCTCGCGCACCTCGACGGTCCCCTCGGCCGGCTCGACGAGGAAGACCAGGCCGAGATGGACCCGAGACACCGGGCTCGAATCGTCGTTGAGCATCGCCACCAGGCTGGCCCGGGCCGGCGCTGCGCAACGGATCTCCTCGGCCCACTCGCGGCGGAGACCCCCCACCACCGGGTCCTCCGCCTCCCCATCACCTGGATTCACGTGCCCGCCGATCCCCAACGAGTACAGGTGGTGGAGGCGCTTCTCGCTCGAACGCCGCAGCCTGCGGGTGAGCAGGTACGTGTCGTCGTGCGGATGATGCACGACGCAGTAGGGAATGATCTGCTGGAGCGCCGGATCATCCTCGATCTCAGCGCGAGGGCGGTACTCGGAGGTGGCGTGGACCGTCCGGAGGACGCGCTCCAGGCCGCGCGCGATCAGGCCGTGCCACGCACCGTCCGGGAAGATCGTCGATCGGGGGACGCAGAGGACGTCCTCCGCCTCGTGCGCACGGCTCCGCCGCGGCCCGACGGCAGGTGGAACAGCCACGCTTCTCGGCACCGGGCGCATTCTTTCACCCGCGATGCCTGAGTTGCCCGAAGTCGAAGCGCTGTGCCGGTCGTTCGACACCACACTGCAGGGCCGGGCGGTGGAGCGGATGAGTGTGCGCTCGGTCGCGGTGCTGAAGACCTTCGATCCCCCAACGAGCGCGCTCGAGGGGCTGGCTTTTGACGGGTGCGTGCGGCGCGGCAAGTTCATCGACGTCGCTCTGCCGCCGTTGCATCTTGTGGTGCACCTGGCGCGTGGCGGCTGGATCAGGCTTCGCGACAAGCCGACCAACGCCCGCCCCTCGCTGCGAGGCCCGCTTGCCGTGGTGCTGACCCTCGAGGATGGGGGGAGCCTCGAGATCACCGAGCACGGCACCGACAAGCGTCTCGCGGTGTCCGTCGTCAAGGACCCGCTCGATGTCCCGGGGGTGGCACGCCTCGGGATCGACGCGCTCGACCCGTTGCTGTCGGCATCCATGCTGGGACGGATCCTCCACGGGCGGCGGGGCACCCTCAAGAGCGTTCTTGCGGATCAGTCGGTGATCGCCGGCATCGGGAATGCCTACTCGGACGAGATCCTGCATGCCGCGTGCCTCTCCCCCTTCCGGCATGCCGACGCACTCGATGGCTCCGAGCTCGAGCGGTTGACAGCCGCGGTGGGCGACGTGCTCTCCGCAGCGGTCGCTCTCGCTCTCTCCTCCGATCCGGCAACGCTCAAGGAGGGGAAGCGGCAGTCGATGCGGGTTCACGGGCGCACCGGGCTCCCCTGCCCCGTCTGCGGCGAGACGGTCCGCGAGGTGTCGCTGGCGTCGCGATCGTTCCAGTACTGCCCGCGATGCCAGACGGGCGGACGGGTCCTGGCTGACCGGCGGATGAGCCGGCTGCTTCGATGAGCGTCGCCAAGCCGACCGATGGCGACGCCGCTCTGGAGCGCGCCCTCTGGGCGCTGCGTGCCTACGACACCATGGCACTTGCCACGACGAGCCAGGCAGGCCCGCACGTGGCCGGCGTCTTCTTCGCCCCCGAGCGCACCGATACCGGAATCCGGCTCCTGATCGCCACCAGGGGCGGGTCCCGCCTCCACCGCGAGCTCGCAACGGATGCGCGGGTGGCGTTCATGTGCTCGCCCGGCAATGCATCGCGATGGATTCAGGGCGGCGGCATCGCCTCGGTGGTGGATGATCCGGCGCAGCGCACCGAGGTGGCCCAGCGCCTCATCGATCACGCCGCGGGCGCGCAGGCGTATGTGGAAGGCCCCGACGTGCTCCCGGTCGCGATCGCCGTCCGCTGGCTCAAGGTCGTCGAGGCGCGCGACCGCCCACACCTGCTGCTCGCATTCGACTCCTCCGACTAGGAACGGAGCAGGGACGCGAGGTCGCTGAAGAACCCGGGGTAGGACACCGCCGCGGCATCCGCACCGTCGATCACCGTCGCGCCTCCACCTGCCGGGACGAGCGCGCCCGCAATTGCCCACGCCATCGCGAAGCGGTGATCGCCGGCGGCGTCGAGACGGGCGGCTCGGAGCGGGATGGGTCCGGTGATGGTCAACGCGTCGGCGGTGCTCTCGCAGGGAACCCCGAGGAGGCGGAGGCCGGTTTCGAGCATCGCGATGCGGTCGGTCTCCTTGTTACGCAATTCGCCGGCATCGCGGATCTCGGTGACGCCGTGCGCCTGGCTGGCGAGCACAGCGATGACCGGGAGCTCGTCGATGCATCGCACGGTCAGCGACCCGGCGATCGTGACCCCGTGCAATTGCGCGCCGCACACCTCGATGTCCGCAACCGGCTCGACCCCGCCCGCGGGATCGCCGCCGTCCAGGCCCACCGCCGCGCCCATCGCCTCGAGCACGTCGAGGATGCCCGTTCGTCCGGGGTTCACGCCAACGCCCGGGCAGCGCACGCGCCAGCCCGGCCGCGAAGCCGCGAGCGCCAGGAAGAACGCCGCCGAGCTGAGATCACCGGGGACTCGCAACCCGAAGGGTTCGAGCTGGCCGGGGTGGATTGTGACCTGCGGGCCGTGGGACTCAACCGTGACGCCGCACATGGCCAGGAGCCGCTCGGTGTGGTCCCGGGTCATCGCCGGTTCGATGACCGTGGTCGGCCCATCCGCGGAGAGCCCGGCGAGGAGGATCGCGGATTTCACCTGGGCGCTCGGAACGGGTGACTGCCAGGTCACGCTTTGGAGGGTCCGCCTGCCCCGGACGCGCAGCGGTGCCGTCCCCTCAGGTGACGCGTCGATGGCCGCGCCCATGGCGCGGAGCGGATCGACAACGCGGCGCATCGGTCGGCGTCGCAACGAGGCATCACCGTCGAGGATCGCGACGCACTCAGTGCCGGCGAGGACCCCCGCGAGCAGACGCATGGTCGTTCCCGAGTTGCCGCAATCCAGCACAGCCTCGGGGCTGCGCAGGCTGACCCCAACGCCGGCACCATCGAGCGCGTAGCGGGCCGGCGGGAAGTCGCGGACCCACACGCCGCAAGCTCGCAGGCATGCCGCCGTGGAGAGGACGTCGGCCGCCGGCGATGCATTGCCGATGTACGTTCTGCCTCGTGCGAGCGCGCCAAGAAGCAGGGCTCGATGGCTGATGGACTTGTCCCCGGGAACCATGACCTCACCGTCGACCCTGCTGACGGGCGAGACGCGCTCCGTGGTCATCCCGCCCGAGCGGCCTCGTTGCCGATCATCGCGTTCAGGAATCGCTCCGCGGCGTCGACCGGGTGCTCGAGGTCGCGGCCAATGCCGTCGAGGAGCGCCGAGCCGACCACCGCCGCTTCCGCGTGCCCTCGGAGCGCTGTCAGATGCTCATGTGTCGAAAGACCGAAGCCGAGCGCGCGAGGCAGCGATGTCAGGCACCGCACGGAATCGAGCAGCTCGATCGCATCGCCGGCGACGGTTGCTCTCGCGCCGGTCACGCCCGTGACGCCCACGCAGTACACGAAGCCGGCGGCCGTCGAACAGATCCGTTCGAGGCGGTCGGGTGTGGTCGTCGGAGCGACGAGCGGAATCACGGCGACGCCCGCGGCATGCATCGCGGCGCGGACCCCGGCCGCCTCGTCGAGCGGCAGATCGGGCACGATGACTCCGTCGACGCCCGCGGACGCGGCGTCGCGAGCAAGCGCTGCGATGCCGAAACTGAGCACCGGGTTGACATATGTCATCACGGCGAGGGGCATCGTCACGCCGCCGTCGCGCGCAAGACGCACCTGTGCGATCGCGCTCTCGAGGGTCATCCCGTTGCGCAGCGCAACCTGGCCGGTGCGCTGGATGGTGGGCCCGTCAGCCAGTGGATCGCTGAACGGAATGCCAACCTCAGCTGCGATGCAGCCAGTGCGCTGAGCGCTTTGCAACAGCGCTGCAAGCGAGTCGAATGACGGATAGCCGGCGGTGAAATACGGGATGAGCCCAGGAGGTGCCCCGGCCGCTTGGGCGGCGAAGGCGGCGTCGAAGCGCGTGACCGGCGCCGACGTCATGCCGGGTCGTACTCGCGAACGGTGTCGATGTCCTTGTCACCGCGGCCGCTGAGGCAGACCAGCACGGCGTCGTCCGCGGGGCGGTTGAGCGCGAGTGCCGCGGCCACGTGCAGCGCGTGCGAGGACTCGAGGGCCGGGATGATGCCCTCGAGCGTGCAGAGTTGGTGGAACGCGGCGAGTGCGTCCGTATCGGAAGCGGCCAGATACTCAACGCGTCCGCTGTCACGCAGGGCGCTGTGCTCGGGTCCGACGCCCGGGTAGTCGAGGCCGGCACTGATCGAGTGGGTGGCGAGCACCTGTCCTCCGGCATCCTGCATGAGGTAGCTCAGCGATCCGTGGAGCACGCCGGGCCGCCCGCGCGAGAGTGGTGCTGCGTGCTCGCCGCTGTCCAGTCCGCGGCCCGCGGCCTCGACGCCAACCAGGCGCACCTCATCGTCGAGGAATGCGGCGAACATGCCGATGGCATTGCTCCCTCCACCGACGCAGGCGACAACCGTCGACGGAAGGCGTCGCAACCGGGTCAGCATCTGCGCGCGCGCCTCGTCGCCGATCACCCGCTGCAATCGCCGCACCAGCGAGGGGTACGGATGCGGCCCGACGGCGCTCCCGATCACATAGTGGGTGCCTCGGACGTGGGCCACCCAGTCGCGGATCGCCTCGTTGGTCGCGTCCTTGAGCGTCGCCGATCCACTGTCCACGGGCACCACGTCGGCACCGAGCAGCGCCATCTTGTAGACGTTGAGCGCCTGCCGGCGCATGTCCTCGCGGCCCATGTACACGACGCACTCGAGCCCGAGCGCGGCGCATGCGGTGGCTGTGGCAACGCCGTGCTGACCCGCTCCCGTCTCCGCGATGATCCGGCGTTTGCCCATGCGCTGAGCGAGCAGCACCTGGCCGATGGCGTTGTTCAGCTTGTGGGCGCCGGTGTGGAGCAGGTCCTCGCGTTTGAGCCAGATCTGTGCGCCCGAGTAGGCGTCGCTCAGGCGGTGCGCATGGGTGACCGGGGTGGGGCGGCCGGCGAACTCCGCGAGCCACCGGTCAAGCTCGGAGGTGAACGCCGGGTCTGCGAATGCGCCCTCCATCTCGGCCTCGAGCTCTTCGAGCGCCGGCACGAGGGTCTCCGGCACGTAAGCACCGCCATAGCCGCCAAAGCGACCGCTCACCGCCGTGCTCATCGCGGGTGTGACCCCAGCTTCGCGCCGGCTGCTCTGGCGGCCACAACGAATCGACGCACGAGCGCTGGATCCTTCTCGCCCGGACGTGACTCCAGCCGGCTCGACGCGTCGACGCCTGCGGGACGAACCGCGCTGATCACTCCGGCGACATCGTCGGGCCCGAGACCGCCGGCCAGCACGATCTCGCGATGGCGGGCGACGTGGGCCGCCCATTCGAGTGGGACCCGGCGGCCGGTGCCGCCCGGAAGTGCTCCTCGCTCGGGCATTCCGTCGAGCATGAGCAGCGTGTCCGGCGGCCAGTCGATCGTGCTCGCGGCCGGGCCGTCCGCCACGTTGAAGACAGGAATGACAGGAACGGCGCAGTCGGTCACGAGGCTGGGATCGAACCATCCGTGTACCTGGACGGCGGCGAGGTGATATCGGGATGCCGCCTCGTCGCACTCCGCGGCGCTGGGTTCGACGAAGACGCCGATAAGATCGGCGCGGTTCCCGACCGCGCGCACCACATCGGTAGCTGCGGCGTCGTCGACCCACCGCGGGCTCGTGCGCACCAGCATGAGCCCGATCCAGTCGGCACCGGCGTCGACTGCCGCGTCGGCGACCTCTGCCGTGCGCACACCGCACACCTTGACGATCATGGCCTCGCCGCGTCGCGCGCCGCCGCGACCATCGCCGCGCAGGCGGCCGCCGGGGATGCGGCGCGCATCAGCGCCTCGCCGACGAGCACCGCGTCAGCGCCCTCGTTGACCAGCCGGGTCACATCGGCCGGGCTGCGGACGCCTGACTCGGCGATGCAGACGACATTGTCAGGAACCATCGTGCGCACCCGGGCGAACGTGGCGAGATCCGTGACCAGCGTACGCAGGTTGCGGTTGTTGATACCGATGCACTCCGCGCCCGCGGCGGCTGCCGCGCGCGCCTCGTCGGGGTCGTGGACCTCGACGATTGCGTGCGCGTTGCTGCGCGCGACACCTTCGAGACAGAGATCGAGCGCGTCGCCGTCGAGCAGTGCGGCGATCAGCAGCACCCAGTCCGCACCCGCGATGCGGGCTTCGGCGATCTGCACCGGGTCGAGCGTGAAGTCCTTGCGGAGCAAGGGGATGTCGACTGCCGACCGAACCTCCGCCAGGTCGTCAAGCGAACCCCCGAAGCCGGGTCCGTCCGTGAGCACGGAGATCGCCGCAACGCCGCACGCCGCGTAATCCCGCCCGAGGCTGAGCGGATCCAGGTCCGGGCGCAGCACACCGCCGCTCGGTGAGCGCCGCTTCATCTCCGCGATGATCGTGCCGCCGCGCAGCGCTGCAGCGATGCTGCGTGAAGGCGGCAGGGACTCGGCCTTCGCCCAGAGTGCAGCCTCGGCGCAACGGAGCTGCTCGACCTCGGCGCGTTTCCGCCGGGCGATGGCGTCGAGGGTATCGCCGGCCGCCGTCATGCCCGCGCTCCTGCGAGTGCGATGCCCGCGGTGTCGAGGAAGTTGCGCAGGAGGCGATGACCCACGGGGGTGCCCACCGACTCCGGGTGGAACTGCACACCCTCGACGGGGAAATCGCGGTAACGCATCGCCATGATGAGCCCGTCGTCGCTCCAGGCGGTCGCCTCGAGCGTCTCGGGAAGCCCCACGGCCGACACGACGAGCGAGTGGTAGCGGGTTGCCATGAAGGGGTCCTCGAGGCCGCGAAGCACACCGGCGCCATTGTGGTGGACGCGGCCGACCTTGCCATGCACCACCGCCGGCGCACGCACGACCGTCGCGCCATATGCGACCCCGATCGCCTGGTGACCGAGGCAGACGCCGAGCATCGGGAGTGTGTCGCCGAGTGCTCGAACCAGGTCCACGCAGATGCCGGCCTCCTCGGGGATGCGCGGTCCCGGCGACATGACGACGGCCGCCGGCTCCGCTCGTGCGATGTCATCGACGGTCAGCGAATCGTTCCGCTCCACCGTAACGGTGGCGCCGAGCTCGCGCAGGTACTGCACGAGATTGAAGGTGAACGAGTCGTAGTTGTCGATGACCAGCACCTGACCGGTCAGCGTCGAGCCCACGCGTTCGCCTCCTCCACCGCGAGGATCTGTGCGGCCACCTTGTTGTCGATCTCCAGGGTCTCCTCGTGAACCGAGGAATCGGCGACGATGCCGGCCGCGGCCTGCACATACGCGATGCCGTCACGAACCACGATGGTGCGCAGCGCGATCGCGGTGTCGATGTCGCCGCCGTATCCCACATAGCCGATCGCACCGGCGTAGGCTCCGCGGTGCTCGGGCTCGAGGTCGGCGATGATCTCCATCGCTCGGATCTTCGGCGCGCCGGTGACCGTCCCGGCGGGAAAGCACGAGCGCAGGGCATCGAGCGAGTCGCGACCCTCGTCGAGCGTCCCCTCGATGCTGCTCACCAGGTGCATCACGTGCGAGTAGCGCTCCACCTCCATGTGCTGGGTCACGCGCACGCTGCCGGTTGCGCACACCCGGCCGAGATCGTTGCGCCCGAGGTCGATCAGCATGAGATGTTCCGCAGCTTCCTTCTCGCTGCCCCGAAGCTCGCGCTCCATGCGGTCGTCGTCCTCGGGCGTGCGCCCGCGCCGCCGGGTCCCCGCGATCGGGTGATACCGGACGGCTCTTCCCGTGACCTGGACCAGCATCTCCGGCGATGCGCCGACCAGAGTGCACTCCGGGGTCGCGATGTAGATCATGTACGGGCTTGGATTGATCGCTCGCAGCGCGACGTAGACGTCGAACGGGTCGGCGTGCAACGGTACCGCGAATCGCCTCGACACCTGGACCTGGAAGATGTCGCCGGCGACGATGTACTCGAGGGCCCGGCGAACCCGGTCCTGGAACTCGTCCCTCGAGAGATTGGCCTCGCGGTCGTGGGATCTGACATCGACGGGGACACCGGCGAGCTGCGCCGCAGGCTCCGGAACCGCCGCGCAGATGGCATCGCGGAGCCCTTCGATGCGGGTGAGCGCTTCCGCATATGCGGCCTCGACTCCCCTGGCGTCACCGCGGTGCACGCAGCTGGACAGGAGCAACCGGTGCTGCGCGTGGTCGAAGACCGCAACCGTGTCAAAGATCCCGAACCACTGGTTCGGTAGCTGGAGTGGATCCTGCGCCGCCGCCGGAAGACGCTCATACCGTCCCGCGGCCTCGTAGGTGAGGAATCCGATCGCCCCGCCGAGCAGCGGCGCCGCCATCCCCGGCGCGCAGGCCGCACCGATCGACGCGACGTCACGGTCGAGCACAGCGAGCGGGTCCTCGCCATCACCCGTGTCGCTGATCACCCGCAATGGACCATGGCCCAGCATCGACCAGCGGGCCACCGCGCCACTGCCTGCAACCGATTCGAGCAGGAAGCAACTTGCCTGCGTCCCGAGGGCCCGCATCGCGGCGACGGGTGTCGCATCGCCAATGGGTAGCTCGAGGACCACCGCGACCACATCGTGGTCAGTGAGCCGGCGCCGCGCCTCCTCGAGGCCGGGAACCGGCTGGTTCATCGCTGGTGCGCCATGGAGGTGTCATCCGGGAACCGCGGCGCCGACATACTGCGCGATCCGGCGCGCCGCCTCCTCGAGGTTGGCGATGGACGCGGCGTAGCTGAGGCGGATGTGCCCAGCACCCTCCGGTCCGAAGGACTGACCGGGCAGGACGGCGACGCCGACCTCATCGAGCAGCGAGCTCGCCAGCTCGCGATCGCCGAAGCCCGTGGCGGTGATGTCCGGGAAGACGTAGAACGCGCCTGCCGGACGGTGGCACTTGAAACCGGGAATCTCATTCAGGAGGTCGACGATGCGGTCGCGGCGATGGCTGAACTCGGCGACCATGCGGTCGACTGCGGCGTCGGACTCCGGCGAGTCGAAGGCCTCGACCGCTGCCCACTGCGTGAAGGCCGCGGCGCACGAGGAGCTGTTGATCATCAGGGTGTCCATCTTCCTGGCGATCTCCACCGGCATCGCACCGAAGCCGAGACGCCAGCCGCACATCGCCCACGCCTTGGACAGGCCGTCCATGTAGATCGTCCGCTCGGCCATGCCATCGATGCCGTAGAGCGACACGTGAGCCCCGTCGTAGCTGAGGCGGTTGTAGATCTCGTCGCTGAGGACGATCAGATCGTGCTCGATGGCGAGGTGCGCGATCGCCTCGCAGTCATCCCGCGTCAGGATCCCTCCGGTCGGGTTCTGCGGCGAGTTGACGACGAGCATCCGCGTCCGCGGGGTGATGAGACGCGCCAGCTCGTCGACGTCCGCGCGGAAATCGTTCTCCTGGCGCAGGGGGAGCGAGACCGCCTTGGCGCCGATGAATTCCACGAGCGAGCGGTAGATCGGGTAGCCGGGATCGGGAACGATGACCTCGTCCCCCTCCTCGATCAGCGACAGCAGCGTGAAGAGGAGGAGGTTCTTCGAACCCGGCGTGAGCACGATGTTCTCGAACTTCGTTGGCACCCCCGTGTGCCTGGTGACGTAGGCAGCCGTCTTCTCGCGTACCTCGCGGATCCCGCTTGCGGCGGTGTAGTGGGTCGCTCCGTCGCGCATCGCCCGGACTGCCGCGTCGATGATGTTGTCAGGAGTGGCAAAATCCGGCTCGCCGATCTCGAGGTGGACGATGTTGCGGCCCTCGGCCTCGAGGAGGCGCGCGTGGGCGAGAACCTCGAAGGCGCTCTCGGTGCCGAGACGTGACAGGCGGTCGGCGAAGCGGATGGTCATGAGGCCACCATCATGGCGGGAAGGCTGCCCGTCGGGGCGGCGTACTCGATGTCGACGCGATCGACCCGCGCATGACTGGGCCCTTCGCGGAGCAGGTCGAGCATGCGCTCCACCCGATATGGCGGACCTTCGAGCAGGATCTCGACGGTGCCGTCCGGCTCGTTTCTCACGGTTCCGGCGAGCCGCGCGTCGCCGGCGTGACGGATCACGAAGGCGCGAAACCCGACCATCTGCACCCGGCCGTGGACAACGGCACGGACGCGCACCACCTCTGAGCCCATCGCCGCCCAATTATAGGTGCGGCGGGTCGTCGGCTCAGGCAGCCGCTGGAGAGAGCTGCTTGCCCGCCGTGAGCTTGCGAACCAGCGGTGGGATCTCGCGCAGGTTCTTGATCTCGACTCCACTCAGCTCTGAGAGCAGGGCCAGGATGCGACGCTGCACGGGAGCCTCATGATCTCGGCCCGGGAGGTACCAGTTAAGCATCCGTGACACGTATTCAGGATCCTCGAGCTTGCTTACCACCGACGGCTCGGTGATCGTGGTCGGGTGCTTGGGAGCGTCGTTGGTCGTTCGCATCATCCAGAGCGACATCTTCAGAATGTCCGGGAGCACCTCCGGTTTGTTGGCGACCGCACGGCGCATGTACTTCGCGTAACAGGCCGCGTGGCGCAACTCGTCCGCGGCGAGGATCTTGAAGATCTTGCGTATCACCGGCTCGGGGCCCTGCTCGCTGAACGCCGTGTACCAGTGCGCGAGCCGCTGCTCGCCGCAGAAATGCATGGTGAGCGTCTCGATCGCCGGTCCGGGCGCGAAGGTGAGCCGCAGCTCAGGAAGCTTGGCCTCGTCGAAGGTCTCGCCGCATCGCTCGAGGTACTTGCGCAGCGTGAGGTGGTGCTTCATCTCCTCGTAGAACCAGATCGAGACGAAGCTGCAGAAATCGATGTCCGTGTAGAAGTCACGGATGAACATCTCGGTGGCGTAGAGCGCCGAGAGCTCAGTCAGGCAGATGTTGCGGAGATCGCTGATCCATTGCGGGCTCACCAGACTTGGATCGATGTCGTCGAAAGGGATGTCGGTGCTGAGGGTCCAGCGGGCGCGTTCGAGCCGGATGAACATATCGTCGTAGAGCATTGGGACTCAGCATACTTTCTTCGTCGGGTACAAAGCGTGGGCAATGTCATCCGGCGTACACGCCGGGATTTGTGCACGAGGGACAATATGGCCCAATTGACCAAGGCACCCGACCTCCGCTTGTCCGTCGTGGCCACCCTGCCGCCCGAGGTGACCGTCCGGTTGCTGGCGGAGGTCGACGTGATCGCGCGCCGGATGACGCGGCACATCGTCTCGGGCATCTCCCTCCCGGACAGCCGGTTCCGGACCCTCGGGTACTTTCGGACAGTCACCGCAGCCTGTCGCGACGCGCTTCGGACCTTCGTTCGTCTGCTCCGTGACGGGCGCGGGCTCCGGGCAGGCGACCTGGAGCGCCTCGGGTCGATGGGCGCGCAGCAGGCGGAGCTCGACGTCCCGCTCGAACTGGTCTTTGGCGCCTATCGCCTCGCGGCGCGAGTCCTCTGGGACGAGGTGATCGGTCAACCGGCGCTCCTCAACGACGTCCCCCCGAGCACGGTGATCGGACTGACCAGCACGGTGCTCGAGTACTTCGACGAGATCAGCGCAGCGGTCGGCGGCGCCTACCTGGAAACCCGGGAGCGGCTGCTCCGCCAGCGTGACCGGGATCGCGACCGCATCCTGCAGCGGTTGCTCGCCGGCGACGCCTCGGCGGAGCTCCGCCGGATCGCGGTGTCGGCGGAGCTGATGCTGCTGCCCCCATACACGGTGGTGGCCTGCTCGGCACCCACGCTCGAGGCCGAGCGACTCCTGGAGGAGACCTGGCGAGCCGAAGGCGCTCATCTGATCGGCGACGAGCCCGGGATGTGGATCGCCCTCTTGCCCGAAGGCAGGGACCTCGACCGGCTCTGCGCGTCGGTGGGGCCGGTGGTGTTCGGCGTCGGGCCGGTGGCCACAACGCTCGACGCGATAGCCCCGTCGGCGCAGCAGGCACGCCGGGCCCTCGAGGTCGGTCGCAGGCTCGCCCCGGAGCGCTCGGTGCATACCGACGCCGAGGTGGGTGTGTTTGCGGCTCTGGCCGACGATCACGACGCCATGCGCACCTTCATAGACCGCGTTCTCGGCCCGCTGGCGGTCGGCACGCCGAACCGGCGGCTCGAGCTGGTCGCGACCCTCGAAGCGCTGCTCGACAGCCGCAGCATCGGCGAGGCCGCGGAGCGTCTCGGCGTTCACCGCCACACGGTGGTCTACCGGGTCGGCCGGCTTCGCCAGATGGGCATCGACTCAGACGATCCCGAGCAGCGCCACCAGCTCTGGCTCGCACTCCGCTGCGCGCGACTGCTCGAGGGGTAGCCGGCAGCGCGGCGCGGTATGGCGCAACGCAAGTTCGCGCCAGCTCGGCCTCAACGATTCATCGTGGAAAGAGATCGTTCCTATTGATCGATCCTCATTGACGCAAGAAGGCGCCCTTCCACAAAATGAGCCAATCGCATCAGAGAGTTTGGGGGAGGTGGCTGACGGAGTCGGTCACGGGGGCGCACGTCGGGAGCTTGAAGGCTACCTCCGCGGGCCGTCGCCGGGCAGGCTAATGTTCACATGAAGGGATTATTCCGTTCGAAGCAAGCTCATTGCTTAATGAGAGGTTTGCCCGGATAGTGACTCGGTAGCACGGCGGGAGACCAGCGTTGATTGATCGAGGCCGATCGAGAGGGGGCCTCAGGAAGAGACATTCGATAAGGGGAGACACGGCCATGTTTGGGGAGACACTTCTACGACCCTCGGCGCCTCGCCGCCACGCGACACGGCGCGCCGCCACCTCGGTGGCTTTGCTCGCCACCGCCGTCGCAGTCGGAGCCTGCGGCTCCAGCACAACGGGAAGCGGTTCGAGCGCGCAGCCCGATCCGTCGACCGTCAATCTCGGCTACCTCGTCAACCTGACCCACGCTCCGGCGCTCATCGGCGTGAACCAGGGCTACTTCCAGGGTGCGATGCCCAAGGGCACCACCGTGAAGACGACCACCTTCAGTGCGGGCCCGGCCGAAAGCGAAGCGCTGCTCGGCGGGTCGCTCGACGCCGCGTTCGTCGGCCCAGGGCCGGCAATCAACGCGTTCATCAAGACCAAGGGCAAGGTGCTCATCATCGCCGGCACCGCGTCGGGTGGTGCGGGCCTCGTGGTCAGCAAGTCCGTGGCCGACGGGAACTTCCCGGCGGACCTCGCCGGCAAGACCCTGTCGTCGCCGCAGCTCGGCAACACCCAGGACATCGCGCTGCGCAGCTGGCTGGCAACCAAGGGGCTCGCCACCAGCATCAACGGCGGCGGCCAGGTGACCGTCGACACGAGCTCGGGCAACTCGGTGAGCCTGCAGAACTTCGAAGCCGGCAAGATCGCCGGCGGATGGGTTCCGGAGCCCTATGAGTCCGAGTTCATCCTGCAGGGCAAGGGCACGCTCGCCGTCGACGAGGCGTCGATCTGGCCGAACGGCCAGTTCCCCACGACCGTGCTCGTGGTCACGCAGAACCTGCTCAAGAACCACCCTGACATCGTCAACGACCTCCTCAAGGGGCTGGTGAAGTCAGTGGACTGGATCAACGCCAACGAGTCGGCGGCACCTGCGGCGGTCAACGCCGCCCTCGCTGCGAGCACCGGCGGCAAGCCGCTGAAGTCCAATGTCCTCGCGCTCGCATGGACGCATCTCAGCTTCGTGCTCGACCCCCTTGCCGCCGATCTCCAGACGGATGCCAACAACGCGCAGCAGCTGGGTTTCAACAAGACGGCCGGCATCAAGGGCATCCTCGACCTCGGGCCGCTCAACGCGATGCTCGCGGCCGCCGGTGACCCGACGGTCAGCGCTGGAGCTCTCGGCTGATGAACGTGGCGCTGGCGCCGCGCCCTTCGATCGTCACTCGCGAGGCAGAACCCTTCGTGACCCTGGATGGGGTCACGAAGGTGTTCGGCCATGGCAAGCGGGCGATGACCGCGCTCGAGAACGTGTCGCTGGAGATGACCAAAGGAGAATTCGTGTGCATCCTCGGCGCTTCCGGATGCGGGAAATCGACGCTGCTCTCGTTGATCGCCGGCCTGGACAAGGTGACGTCGGGAAGCATCGAGATCGCCGACGGGCGTCCCGCCGTGATGTTCCAGGAGCCCGCGTTGCTGCCGTGGCTCACGGTCCGCCGCAACGTCGAGCTCCCCCTGCGGCTCCACAACGTGGACACCGACCAACGCAATCAGACGGTCAACCGGCTCCTTGCCATGGTGGGGCTGATCGACTTTGCGGATCACCGGCCCCACCAGCTCTCCGGGGGCATGCGCCAGCGCTGCGCGCTCGCCCGAGCGCTCGCCCAGGAGTCGGAGCTGCTGCTCATGGACGAGCCGTTCGCGGCGCTCGATGCGCTGACCCGTGATTCGTTGCACGACGACCTGAACCGCATCTGGCAGGAAACCGGCAAGACGATCATCTTCGTGACTCACAACGTTCGCGAGGCGGTGCGCCTTGGGGATCGCGTCGTCCTGATGACCCCCCGGCCCGGCCGGGTGGCGCAGATCTGGGACGTCGACATCACCAGGCCCCGCGAGCTTGACTCCTTCGAGGTGTCCGGACTGGCGCACGAGATCACTGCGCGTCTGCGTGCCGGGGCGGCGACAGATGGAGCGGAATAGGTTCCAGCGCATCCGGCGCGCCGCTTGGCCACGGGTCGTTGCCATCGGGATGCTGCTCGGCATCTGGCAGCTCCTCGTCGTCGTCGGGGTCCAGTCCCCCGGAGGTGAGCCCCTCCCGGGTCCGGGCGACGCCATCAATGAGATCGGATTTCTCGCACATACGAACGTGCTCGTGCCGGCGCTTTTGCAGACCCTCGAGCGGGCGGCGGTCGGTTATGTGCTCGCCCTGGTGCTGGGCACCCTCGTCGGGCTCGCGGTCGTCCGGGTCCCCGTGCTCCGAGCCGGCGTCGGGTCCCTGCTGGCCGGGCTCCAGAGCCTGCCGTCGGTTGTCTGGGTCCCCATCGCGACCCTGTTCCTCGCCATCGGCGGGCAGGTCGAGAACGCCGTGTACTTCGTGGTGATCATGGGTGCGTTCCCGTCGATCGCGATGGGTCTCATGTCGTCGTACGACAACATCCCGCCGCTCACCTTCAGTCTGGCGCGCTCAATGGGAGCGCGCGGTCCGCGGTACTACCGGCACTTCATCTTCTCGGCGACGCTGCCGGGGTACGTGGCGGGAATGAAGCAGGCCTGGGCATTCTCGTGGCGCTCACTCATGGCCGCGGAACTGATCATCGGGTCCACCGCGAGCAGCGGTCTCGGCCAGATCCTGGACAACGGGCGCAGCCTTGACGATCTCCCCGAGATGTTCGCCGCGGTGCTCACCATCCTCGTCGTCGGCATCGCGGTCAACGACCTGGTGTTTGCTCCCATGGAACGAGGACTCCTGCGGCGCCGCGGGCTGCTGCCTGCCTAGCCGTCCGTCCTGGTTGCATTGCCGTCAGCCTCGCGGCGACGCTGGCCGCCCGAGGCGACGGTGGCACCCTGCTCAGCTTCTCGGGCGAGCATGAAGAGCAGGTCTGAGCAGCGATTGAGGTAGCGCAGCACCTCGGGATTTTCGACGCCCCCCTCGCGTTGCAACGAGACGGTGCGGCGCTCCGCGCGCCGGACAAGGGTCCGGGCGAGGTCGATCGCCGCGCCCACCGGTGTCCCGCCCGGGATGACGAACCCGCCGGGCAGCGGCACTCGGGCTTCCAGGTCGTGGATCTCGCGCTCGAGGGCGTCGGACATCGCCGGCGTCACGACATTGAAATGACGCTCGAGGTCGGCCCGATGGCCCGGCCCGGTGGCCAGTTCGGCGCCCACAACGAACAGCTCGCGCTGTAGGGCGAGGATGCGCTCCGCACGAGGGGCGGAGTCGGTCAGCGAACGCGCCAGCCCGAGGGCAGAGATTGCCTCGTCGAGTGAGCCGTATGCCTCGGTGTGATGATCATCCTTGGGCACGCGGCCGCCGTAGAGCAGTCCCGTCTCTCCCCCGTCGCCGTGCCCGGTGGTGATACTCACGCGGGCGCGATCAGACGGCGCCGTGCAGGGTTGCTTCGACGAGCTCCGGAGGGGTGTCGTCGCGGCCCCGCTTCCAGTCCTCGATCCACTTGCTCGCCGCGATGGTCGCCGTGGTGGCGTCCCCCACGGCGGTCGTGATCTGACGGGTCAGCTGGCTGCGGACGTCGCCCGCTGCGAAGATACCGGGAACGTTGGTCATCATCGTCATCGGGTCGGTGACGTAATAGCCAGCTTTGTCATGATCGATGTGGACGTCCACCAGCTGGGTGTTGGGGATGAAGCCGATGAAGATGAAGATGCCCCCGACCTCGAGCTCAGCGCGGCGCTCGGTGTCCAGGTTGCGCAGCGACAGCCGGCGCACCTTCTCATCGCCGTCGATGCTCTCGATGACAGTGTCCACCAGGAACTCGATCTTGGGATGCTTGCGCGCCTCGTCGAGCAGGATGGGTTGGGCGCGAAATTCCTTGCGCCGGTGGATGATCGTGACCTTGCTCGCGTAGCGGGTGAGGAACAGCGCCTCCTCGACGGCCGCATCGCCGCCGCCCGCCACGGCCAGGTGCACGTCTTTGAAGAAGGCACCGTCGCACACCGCGCAGTAGGAGACGCCTCGACCGGCGAACTCCTCCTCCCCCACGACGCCGAGCTTGCGTGGGTTGCCACCCGCGGTGATGATCACCGCCGGTGCGAGGTAGTCGCCGTCATAGGTCTCGACGAGCTTCATCCCGTCGGGCTGCACCTTGATCGCCTTGACCTCGGTGCGAACCAGTTGGGTGCCGAAGTGCGCCGCCTGCTCCTCCATGACCGTGGCGAGCTCGCCGCCGAGAATCGAGAGAAAGCCGGGGTAATCCTCGATAAGCTCGGTATTGAGCAGCTGGCCACCCGGAGCCTTGCCCTCCAGCAGGACCGCACGCTCGCGGTTCCGGCCGGCGTAGAGCGCGGCCGTCAGCCCGGCCGGACCGCCGCCGATGATCGCGATGTCGAAGTCGTGTGTGGCCACGGTGATTGCACTCCTCGGGGCACGTCTGTACGTCCCCGTCTCTGATGACGATACCCAAAGCTGGGCCGAATCATCCCAGTGCGGCCCACTGGCGCAGATCGGAGAGCACCCGGCTGATGGGGATCGCGTAGGCCTCGGCGGCGCTCGGGCTCGCCAGAGTGACGATCCCGATCACCTGCCCGGATGCGGCGATCACCGGGCCGCCGCTGTTGCCCTGATAGATCCTCGCCCCGACCAGGTGCAGCATGTCGTTGTAGACCTGCGGAGCCGACCGTCCGGCGTCGATGCCGCTGCCCGCGAGCGGCACGCTCGCGTCGAGGCCGATCAGCGTCTCCTCGGTCATGTCGGCGTGCCCGGTGGCTCGGCTCGACGCCAGCGTGATGACCGATGCCGGGACGGTGGCGAGCGCTCGGGCGTTGATTGGCAGCGCCGTGCCGGCCATCGTGCCCGTGACTCGGAGCATTGCGAGATCGAGGGACGCGTTGCTCTGCACCAGCCGGGCGACATGGGTGTGGTCCGAGCGGTCGGTGACCCGCAGCGAGTCGTTGCCGTTGATCACGTGCGCGTTGGTGATCACGTCCCCCGCCCCGTCGAAGATCCACCCGGTGCCCAGGGACTCCTCGGCGCCGTTCTCGAGCTCGGCCTCGACGGTGACGACGCTCACGAGATCATCGCGACCCAGGTCGGTGAGGAACGGTGGTGCCGGGGTTGGCGTGGTTGCGGTCGGAAGGCCCACGGGGGTGACGCTCGCCGGATTGATCTGGGCGAAGTCGTTGGCAACGAGAAAGCCGGCCAGCCCGGCGACCAGGAGAGCGATGATTGCCGCCAGGGCCCGTGCGACGGCGCCCGGTCGGAACGTCGGCTCGGTCCCTCGATCCACGAGGAAGCATTGTGGTTGTTCAGCGACGCGGGATCACGGTGGTCGGTGGCGGTGGCGGAGCGCTGGGCGCGGCGGTCGTGACCCGGCTGCTTGCCGCGGGGCGCCAGGTGGTCATCCCCACACGCCACCCGGGCCGGCTGGCCACGCCGGGGGGCGTGACCGAGCTCGAGTGCGACCTCGACGATGCTGCCGCGGTCGTGCGGCTGCGCGCAGCGGTCGAAGCGATGGGAGCCTGGGAGGGCGTGGTGAGTGCGTCGGGCGGGTTCGCCGGCGGCCGCGCTCACGAGGTCGACGACGCCGCCATCCAGGAGCAGATCGCGGCAAATCTCCTTGGCCCCTGGCGTCTCGCTCGAGCTGCGGCGGCCTCGATGGTTTCGAGCGGGGCGGGCGGACGCATCGTGATTGTCGCCTCGCGTGCCGCCGTCGACGTCGCCCGCGGCCAGGCGGCATATCAGGTGACCAAGGCGGCCGTGCTCCGGCTCGCCGAGGTCATGGCGGCAGAGTTGGAGGGGCACGGGATCACGGTGAACGCCGTCCTTCCCGGGACCATGGATACGCCGGCCAACCGTGAGTCGATGCCCAAGGCAAACCGCTCGTCGTGGGTGAGCACCGACGCGGTCGCCGCGATCATCGAGTGGCTGCTTTCGGAAGCCGCCGGCGCGGTGACCGGGGCAGCGATCCCCGCCGGGTGACCGTCAGCCCATCAACAGCGGCTCGAATGCTCCCGACTCGCCCAGGCGCGCGATCGCCCGTGCGCGATGGGAGACCCGCTCTTTGGCATCGTCGCTCGCGTTGCCGAAGGTGATCCCGAGATCCATCGAGAGGAAGGCGGGGTCGTATCCGAAGCCATTGGTACCGCTCGGCTCGACGAGCGTTCCCAGGCACTCGCCATGGGCGGTCACCGGGTTGGCGCCCGGCTTGGCCAGCGCGGCGACACAGACGTAGCGCACCCGTCTGTCGTCCGGACTCCGCCGGGCCACCTCGGCGAGCAATCCATGCAGCCGGTCCTGGTCGGTTGCCGCCTCACCCATCCAGCGCGCCGACATCGGACCCGGCCACCCGTGGAGGGCGTCGACCTCGATCCCGCTGTCGTCGGCGAGCGCGGGCAGACCGGTCGCCTGGCACACGGCGAGCGCCTTGGCGAGCGCGGATTCCACGTACCCGGGCCCGGGTTCTTCGAGCGGAGCGTCAAAGCCGGCCTCATCCATCGACTTAAGGTCGAGGGTCCATGGGCTGAGGAGCACACGCAACTCGCGGATCTTTCCCGGGTTGCGTGTGGCCAGGACCAGGACCGAGCGGCTCACCCGGCCGCGCTCAGCACCTCGGCTTGCAGTGCGAAGAGCTGCTTGAGGCCGGCGTCGGCAAGGCCGAGGAGGGCATCGAGCTCCTCGCGAGAGAACGGCTCCTGCTCGGCGGATCCCTGCAGCTCGATGAACCTGCCGTCGAGCGATCCGACACAGTTCATGTCCGTCTCCGCCGCCGAGTCCTCCAGGTAGCACAGGTCGAGACGCGCCTCGCCCGCCACGATGCCCGCGCTGACTGCGGCAACCGGCCACCGCAGGGGGTCTGAGCGCACGACGCGGGCCTCACGAAGCCGTGCGACCGCGAGCGCGAGCGCCACGTAGCCGCCGGTGATCGACGCCGTACGGGTCCCACCGTCGGCAACCAGGACGTCGCAGTCGATGAGGATGCTGCGCTCACCGAGCGCCTCGAAGTCGACAGCGGCACGGAGGCTGCGCCCGATCAGGCGCTGGATCTCCTGAACCCGGCCATCCACGCGGCCCTTGCGGCCGTCGCGCTCGGAGCGCGTCTGGGTGCTCCTCGGCAGCATCGCGTACTCGGCGGTCACCCAGCCGCGGCCGCTGCCCTTGCGGAACGGCGGCACGCGCTCCTCAACGGACGCGGCACAGAGAACCCTCGTGTCCCCCATGGTGATCAGCGCGCTGCCCTCGGCGTAGGGAAGCGCGTGCAGTTCGATCGAAGTCGGACGGAGTTCATCGGCGGCACGTTGATCTGGGCGCATTGCGCCGAGTGTATCCGCCGGCCCGAAGGTCAGCGCCGGAAGACTCGCTGGAGCACGATGATCGACAGCTCATAGAGCAGCAGCAGCGGAATCGCCAGCAGCGTCGGTGTGAACGGATCCGCTCCTGGCGTGATGACCAGCGCCGCGATGATGATGCCGACGTATGAAATCTTGCGCCAGCCCTTGAGTTTCTTCGACGAGACGAAGCCGAGCAGTCCGAGCAGCACGATCACGACCGGCATCTCGAAGGTGATCCCGAAGATAAAGATGATGATCAGAAAGAAGCCGATGTAGTTGTTGAGATCGGGGAAGTAGACGGCGTTGCCGCTGAGGAAGTTAGTAAGGAAGTTGAGGCCGATCGGCATCACGAAGTAGGCGAATACCGCCCCTCCTGCGAACAGCAGCAGCGCGCTCGCGATGAAGGGCCCGACGAATTTCCGTTCCTTGGGGCGCAGCCCCGGCGAGACGAAGCTCCACGTCTGCCAGAGAATGACCGGCAGGGCGAGTATCAGACCGACGACTGCGGAGACCTTCAACGGGACCGTGAGCCCCTCAGTGGGGTTCAGGATGATGGCCTGATCGTGAGGGATGATGCTGTGCGTGTTGTGGAGGACGGTGTGCAGTGGGTTGAGCAGCAGCCCGATGAAGAACCCGTTGAAGATGAACGCGACGGCCGTTCCAACGATCCACGCGGCCATCACCCAGATGAGGACGCGTCGCAACTCCTCCAGGTGCTGGACGATCGTCATCCGCCGTTCGTCGTCGCCAGCCACTCCCTGCACCTTACGTGCCCCCGGTCAGTGCGCGCCTGTGCGGCGCGTCAGCCAGAAACTGACGGCTGGTGTGTCGTCGCGTCGGCCGGGACGGCCACAGGCTCGGCAGGCTGCACGGGCGCCGGAGCAGGAGCCGCGACGGCCTGAACCACGGGGGCAGGCTGCGCTGGCGTCGTGGTCGTGCCCATCACCGCATCGTGAGTCTCTGACGAAGCCTTCCGAAACTCGCGAATGCCCTTGCCGATACCAGCGCCCACATCGGGCAGCTTCCCCGGCCCCCAGATGATCAGGATCACCACCAGCACGATGATGATTTCCGGCAGATGTCCACTTATGAATCCCATGTCAGCCTCCAGTCTAGCACCATTTTTTTGTTGCCCCTGAGATCAGACTGAGACCGTTGACAGCGTGCGGGCGAACGATTCGACCGTCCTGTCCACGTCCTCATCCGAATGCGTCGTCGAGAGAAATGCGGTCTCGAATTGAGACGGCGGCCAGAGCACTCCTGCGTCGAGCCATGCCTCGTGGAGTCGCCCGAAGCGCTCCCTGTCTGCGAGCTTCACGTCATCGAAGTTGCGCGCCATCTCGATCCCGACGAATGGAGTGACCATGCTGCCGACTCGGCCCACCGCACATCCGAGCCCCGCAGCCGCAGCAGACTCCTCGAAGCCGGCTTGCAGACGTGCCCCGAGGTCTTCCAGCCGTCGATAGAGCCCGGGATCGTGGCGCAGGACGTCCAGCACGGCGATGCCCGCCGCCATCGCCGGCGGGCTGCCCGAGAGCGTCCCCGCCTGGTACACCGGGCCCGACGGCGCGATTCGCTCCATGAGGTCGCGGCGGCCTCCATAGGCGCCGACGGGAAGCCCGCCGCCGATCACCTTGCCGAACAGGCTCAGATCGGGGCGAATTCCGTAGAGCGCCTGCGCCCCGCCGTAGGCCACGCGAAATCCAGTCATCACTTCATCGAATACGAGCAAAGCACCCCATTTGGATGTGATGGCGCGAAGTCCGTCCAGAAACCCGGGCGCGGGGGGAACACAGCCCATGTTCCCGGCGACCGGTTCGACGATCACCGCGGCGATCTGTTCACCCATATCTTCGAAGGCCGCGGCCACCGAGTCGTTATCGTTGTACGGCAGCACGATGGTCCCGGCCACGGCCGCGGACGGGACACCCGGGGACCCGGGGATGCCGAGGGTGGCCACCCCGGAGCCCGCCTCGGCGAGCAGCGCGTCGGCATGTCCGTGGTAGCCGCCTGCGAACTTGACGATCCGGTCTCTGCCGGTTGCCGCGCGTGCGAGCCGCACCGCGGACATCGCCGCCTCGGTGCCCGAGGTGACGAAGCGGACCATCTCCACCGATCCCACGGCGTCGACGATCCGCTCCGCGAGCTCGACCTCGAGCTCGACGGTATGACCGTAGGCGATCCCCCGGTCGAGCTGGGCCCGGATGGCGGTGATCACCTCGGGCGGCTGATGCCCGAGGATGTGGGGGCCGTATGCGAGGACGAAGTCGATGAACTCGTTGCCATCGGCGTCAACCACGTGCGCTCCCTCGCCACGAACGATGTGGGGCGGCACTCCCGGCACCGCACGGTAGGCACGCACAGGGCTGTCAACTCCGCCCGGCAGCACGCGCTCGGCGCGCTCGCGCAGCGCCCGAGCGTTGCTGTCGCGCATGGCGGCTTAGGTCTGCTGCCGAACGGTGATCGACTTCATCACATCGCCTTGTTTGATCGCCACGGCGACGGGCAGTCCCGTCTCGACCTTGCCGAAGAGGTTGTACGACGGCGGGAGCTGTGTCGAGTTCTCGGTGCAGATGAAGAATTGGGAGCCGTTGGTGTTGGCGCCGCTGTTCGCCATCGCAACGGCACCCGCGACGTATTGCTGATGCACGGGCTCGTCGTTGAATTGGAACCCCGGGCCTCCGCCACCGCACGTCCCGGAGGGTGTCGCCGGCGGAGCTGGGACGTTGCCGATGCACTGCGGGTCGCCACCCTGGATGACGAAGATCCCACTGGATACGACGCGGTGGAATGGGATGCCGTCGTAGAAGTGATTGCGTGCCAGCGTCACGAACATGTTCACCGTGTTCGGCGCGAGATCCGGCTGCAGGCACATGACGATGTTGCCCTTGGCGGTGGCGATCGTCGCCTGGTACAGCTTGGTGGTGTCGATGGTCATGGCCGGTGCGGCGCTGTAGGTGTGCACGCTGGCGGGTGGGTTGATCGGCGCAAGCACCGGGCCGAACGTGGTCGTCGCACAGTCGGCGAAGGGAATCGTGGCGGCCGCAGTTGGAGAGGGTGTCGGCGTGGGCGTCGGCGCGACCGCCGTGGGAGTCGTCAGCGCCGGCAGCGGCGCGCTGGCGCTGTTCACGCCGATGGCGATGGCCACGATGGCCACCACCACGACGGCCCCTGACCCGAGCACCAGCGGAAGGCGACGCCGGTCGCCGGACGAGTCACTCATCGATTCACTCCTTGGTCTCCGCGAGCCAGCCCGCGGCGGCGCGCGCGTGGTACGTGATGATCATGTCGGCACCCGCGCGGCGGATGCCACCCAGGGCTTCAAGGACGGCGGCACGTTCGTCGAAGGCACCCGCCGAGGCCGCGTGATGGAGCATGGCAAACTCCCCGCTGACGCAGTAGGCGGCGAGGGGCAGATCGGTCGCGTCGCGAACCCGGGCGACGACATCGAGGTAGGTGAGCGCGGGCTTCACCATGACCATGTCCGCGCCCTCCTCGACATCGAGGAGGGCTTCGCGAACAGCCTCACGCTGATTGGCCGGGTTCATCTGGTACGAACGCCGGTCTCCCGTCCTCGGCGCGCATTCAGCGGCGTCCCGGAAGGGACCGTAGAGCACGGTCGCGAACTTCGCGCTGTACCCGAGGATCGCGGTGTCGGTGAATCCCGACATGTCCAGCGCCTCGCGGATTGCAGCGACCTGCCCGTCCATCATCCCGCTCGGCGCGATGATGTCGGCTCCGGCTGCAGCCTGGCTGACCGCGGTCCGAGCGTACAGCTCCAGGGTCGCGTCGTTGTCGACGTCGCCGTTCTCGAGGAGGAAGCCACAGTGCCCGTGGTCCGTGTACTCGCAGAGGCAGCAGTCGGCGATCACGACGCATGCATCGCCGAAGCGATCGTGGACGGCGCGGATTGCCTGCTGGACCACCCCGTCGTCGGCGAAGGCGCCCGATCCCTGTGCATCCTTATGAGCGGGGAGACCGAAGAGGAGCACGCCGCCGAGGCCGAGGTCGATCGTCTCCTCCACGGTCGCGCACAGGGAATCGATGCTTTCGTGTTGCTGCCCGGGCATCGACCTGATCTCCTCGGGCGATGCAAGCCCCTCTCGGATGAAGGCTGGGTGGATCAACTGCCCGGCTGTCAGCCGTGACTCGCGGGCGAGGCGGCGCAACGCAGGTGTCCGGCGCAGACGTCGGGGTCGCTCGAGGGGAAAGCCCATATCGCCGTTCAGCGTAGCGGCTGGGGGGTGAGGGACTCGGTGAGCGCGGCGACGAGACCTTCGACTGAGGCCACTTTGGCGATGGCTCGGACATCGAGACCGGCGCTTCGCGCCTCGTTCGCGGTCTGCGCTCCGATACACACGATCGCGACGCCGGCCGGCAGTCCCCGCGCGCCTGCGGCCCTGACGAGATTGCGCACGGTGCTGCCGCTGGTGAGGGTGATCGCGTCAACTCCGGCGTCGAGGGCGGCGCGCACGCGCTCCGGAGCCGACGCGGGCATGACGCTCCTGTAGATGTGCTGGACGTTGACCGAAGCGCCCGCGGCGCTGACCACTTCGGCAAACCCACCGCGCGTCCCCTCTGCGACGGGAAACCACACGGTGGCACCGTCAAGCCCTCGCTGCTGCAGCGCCGCCGCAAGCCCGGCCGCGTCGTGGTCGCCGGCCACGAGATCCGCGAGCACTCCGTGCGCCTCGAGAGCGGCGGCGGTCGCCGGACCAACGGCCGCGACGAGCATTCCGGACAGCGCAGCTGCTCCAGCCGCTCCGATGACGAGACGCACGGATGTTGCGCTCGTAAAGGCGACCCATCGCGGCGCGGGCGCATCCGCGACCACGGCGGCGATCCGAACGATGGCGTCCGGGGCTGCGATCGGCATGGTGGTGATCAGAGGGACCACGGTCACCACCGCACCGTCGGCGTGGAGCCGGTCGACCAGTCCCTCGGCCTGCTCGCGGGTCCGGGTCACGAGCACCCGACGCCCGGCCAGGGGCTGCGCCGGGCCGGTCACCGCAAGCGCGCAGCGACCATCTCGCCGAGCGCCTCCGGTTCGTCAGGGCTCCCCGTCGCCCCGGCTCGGCGTATTGCCCCGTCGACCGCCAGCGCTGCGACGAGCGTGAGTTGGTGCTCGTGGATCCGAGCCCACGCCCCGAGGGGCAGCAGGCATCCCCCGCCGAGGCCGAGGAGCACCGCCCGCTCGGCGGTGACCGCGACTCTCGTGGCGGCATCGCCGATCAGCGCGCACACCGTCGTTGCCCGCGAAGCGGCGACGGTCTCGAGTGCGATGGCGCCCTGCGCCGGAGCCGGGACGAACAGCAAGGGGTCGAGGCGCTCCACGAGGCGATCGCCGAGTGAGAGCCGGTCCAGCCCGGCACACGCGAGGACCAACGCATCCACATCGCCGGCGTCGAGCTTGCGCAGGCGTGTGTCCACGTTGCCGCGAATCGGCACCGCTCGCAGGCCTGGATACAGGACTGCGAGGAGCCCCGCCCTGCGTGCGCTGCTGGTTCCGACCGTCGCACCGTCGGGGAGCTGATCAAGGGATCGCCCGTCTGCGGTCACGACGCCGTCCCGCGCATCAGCGCGGGCGAGGTAGGCGGCGATGACCAGGCCTGGGGCAAGCGCTGACGGCAGGTCCTTGGCGCTGTGCACGGCAATGTCGGCGCGGCCGTCGACGATGCTCCGCTCGAGATCTGCGGTGAACCAGCCCTGCCCATCGAGCTGATCGATCGGGGCATGGACGCGCCGGTCGCCCTCGGTCCTCACGACGATCGTCTCGGGGTCGGCACCGCCGGCGCTTCTCAGTGCGTCAGCCGCGAGTGCGGCCTGTCGGAGAGCCAGCGCGCTCCCGCGGGTCGCCAGGCGCAGGGTGGTGGTGTCCGCGGCCGGCATCAGCGGTCGAGCCGGAACGCCTCGCGGATCGCCAGCGCAGTCGTGGGGTCCCCCGCTTCGCGGAGTCGCGTCACCGGTCCGTGCAGGAGCTTGCGGACCATGCTTCGCGTCAGGAGATCAACGCGCTCCCGGGTTGCGTCGTCGATGTCCCGCCCGGTGCCGAAGCTGCGCGCGACCTCTCGGGCGCGAAGGCCTTCGGCCCATTCGACGAGCGCCGCGATCGTCGGGCCCGCGGTATCCCGCTGTCCGATCGCCGTGACCGTCTTTTCGAGCTCGACGTCGATGATCTCCTCTGCGGCGGAGACGGTCTCGCGGCGCTCGTCGAGCCGCGCACCGACCCGACGCCCGAGCTCGTCGATGTCGATGAGGGTGACGCCCGCGACGCCCGCTGCTGCGGCGTCGATGTCGCGAGGGACCGCCATGTCGACGATGCAGAGTGGGCGCCACGACCTGCGGCGCTGGAATCCATCGATCGCGGCGGCATCGAGCACCGTCGACGCGCTGTCGGTCGACGCGATGATCACATCCACCTCGCCGGCGACCTCCGCCAGTCCCGCGAGCGCGACCGGCTCAGCCCCGACGGACTGTGCGAGCCTGCGGCTGGACTCCCCCCGCGACGTGGTCATGATGCGTGCCCCCTGGTCCTGCAGGCGGTTGGCGGCGAGCCGGCTCATCTTTCCCGCCCCGACGAGCAGGACGCCGATCCCGTCGAGATTCCCGCACGCCGACCGGGCGCTCTCGACGGCGATCTCGCTGAGTGACGCGGCTCCTCTCCCGAGCGACGTGTTCGTGCGCACGCGTTTGGCCGTGGAGATGGCCCGGCGCATCACATAATCCAGGCGTGCGTCGACCGTACCCGCATCGGTGGCGACGCGGTGCGCCGCCTTGAACTGGCCGAGCACCTGAGCCTCGCCGATGACCATGCTCTCGAGGCCGCTTGCGACGCGGAACATGTGCAGCGCGGCATCGCGATCCTCGAGCGTCACCATGTGGCGCTCGACGTCGCGAGTCCCACCCGGGTCGAGGTATCGGGCCAGCCTCGGGGTCACCTCAGCACTGAGATGATCGGGACACACCATGTAGAAATCTGTGCGATTGCAGGTGGAAAGCACCGCCGCACCATGCAGGCCCGCGTGTCCCACGAGATATCTCAGGGTCGTCGCAGCCCGCGCCGCCGGGATGGCCGCAGCCTCCCGCACAGCCAGTGGAGCGGTGCGAAAGCTCAGCCCGGCGGCTACCAGTCGCATCACGAGCGAGTATAGGTTGGAGGTCGGCCGGCGCCGGTTCCCCTGTGCAGGAGTTCTAGGATGGGGGTGTATGGAAGCTCGCCGGCGATACGGTCGCCGCCGAGGGAGGGTCCCCACGGGCGACAAATTTCTACCGCGACTCGGTCCGGCGGGAGCCGAGCCATTTGCCACGCTCGACGATGCAATCGACGCCTGGAGTGCGGAGCGCCCGGGTCCGGACACGCCGATCGAAGGGCTCCATTTCGTCGCCCTGGACTGCGAGACCACCGGGCAGTCGCCGCATCACCTCGTGGAACTCGGCGCCGTGGCCTTCACGATGCGAGAGCACCTCATGAGCTTCGAGACGCTCGTGCACAGCAACGACAGGATCAATCCCTACGCCCGGCGCATTCACGGCATCGACGCGGCGACCCTTAACGGTGCGCCGCCGGTATCAGTGGTGGTGGAACGTTTTCAGCGCTTCGCGAAAGGGGCGGTGCTGGTTGAGCACAGCGCCGACGCCTTCGACACCAGGCTCATCGGCCGCGCCATCGGCTCGAGCCTGGATGCCGACAACGTTGACACGACCCGGCTCGCGGCCAAGCTCTTTGATCTCAAAGATACGATCGGACTCGAGCGGCTGTGCCGCGAGCTGGGCGTCGTGCACCGCAGACCGCACCATGCGCTCGCGGACGCGGAGGCAACGGCAGCATGTTTCCTGGAGCTCGTCCGGCGCGGGAGTGAACGCTTCAACTGGAGCACATTGGGCGATCTGCTCCTCGCCGGGAAACCGCCGGCAGTCGCAGCCGACGTCGGGGTGGCGCCTCCCGGAAGCCAGCCCAAAGGCGCCGATTCCGCCCCGCGAAACCGCCGGCGGCGTTGACAGCACGCCCGGCGCTGCATACCATCCACTCGAACCAACCACACTCATCCGGGTCGCGCGGCCGCCACTCGGTACCTCATCCCGGTTCATTGCGAGGTCACTGCGATGCCCAGCCACGTCAACAGGGCCGAGGCGATCGGTGCCGCATCGGCGACCCTCGGTGTCCTCGTCGCTTTCCTCCCCTGGTATGCGTACACCGCGGGCAGCGCGCACGTCACCGTGAACGCATTTCGGGCGTCATTGCTCGGCGACGTGTTCTTCGTCGCCATCGCCGGCGCCATCCTGCTGCTCCTGATCGGACGCGGATTCGTCGATGACGTGGTGACCCCGTACATCCCCGAGACGACAGCACACGCTGCCGCCGCGGGTTTGGCGATGGGAAGCGTCCTCGTTCAGATCATCCTCGCCCGCGCGGGCGGCCGATCATTCAGCATCGGCATCTTCCTGGGACTGATTGCAGCGGCAGGGCTCTGCGCCGCCGCAGTCGTGCGACGCCTGCATCCAGATCGCCGTCGCAGTGTGCGCGATAGCCTTTCCCACGAGGGTCTGATTACTCCATAATCCAGCGATTCACGCTCGGGGGACGTGGCGCCCCGGGTCCACGTCGCCGCCACAGCTGCTCATTCACCCTGGGAGGAACCACCCGACAGATGGCCAATATTCTGACCGACCCGCCCTTCGCAGCAGACCCGCCGATCAAGTTGAACGTCCCGGCGAAGACGCTCGGACTGATCATTGGGATCCTGGCGATCATCGGCATCATCATCGACCTGATTGCGCTGCCCGTCGTGTTCGCGCTGAACAACACCGTCGGCACCCTCTGCTCGGAGGTCGGTGGCCTGAACTGCGGCAGCACCGGCATCTTTGGGCTCGCGCTCATCGGGGTGCTCATCGGCCTCGTCGGCTCCATCCTCTACGCGTTCGGTGGGTTCCGTATGTACCAGCTGAACCGTTCGGGGAAGGATCTCGTGATCTACGGCCTCGTGGTGAACCTGGTTGGCGGGATCTTCGCCATCATCGGCTACGGCGGCATCGGAAGCTTCATCTTCAGCCTGATCATCGCGGTGGTCGTGTACTACCTGGTCATCATCAGCCGCTGGCCTGGCGACGCCCCGCTGGTCGCGGCAGGGCCCACCGGTGGCTACGGCAACCCTCCGGGTGGCTACGGCAGCCCGCCACCTCCTCCGCCGCCGAGCGTCTGATCTCCGAACCGTCTGAGGTTTCGGCCTTAGGACATATCCGTCTCGCGAGGGCTGCTTGACGTGTCACTGAACGTCGCGGGCAAGCAGATGTCGAACGGCGCACTCGCGGTGGCCGGAGGCCTCGTGGTTGGACTTGTCGATACGTTCCTTCCGTGGCACACGACGACCTTCCCGACCGTACTCGGTTCTCAGAGCGGCGGCCACGACGCTCTCGGGTACCGGTCGGGCTGGGTCTTCTTCCTCGCCGTCATCGTGGGCATCGCGATGTTCGCCATCCGCGGCGGCGGTCGCCGTCGGTGGTTACCTGATGCGAACTGAGCCGCAACCGGCGACCATGCCGTTGAGCGCCTATCAGTCGCCCTCGTCACCCTCCACGCCGCCGCCGCCTCCTGCTCCGCCTGCCCCGAGCACCTGACAGGCGGGAGTGGACGAGGGCTTCGGCGTTCGCTCCCCGAATCGCCCCGGCGTCGCTGCCGCAGTCTGCGGCGTCCTGGCCCTGGGCCTCTCCTGGATCCCCTTCGTCGATTACACGAGCCTCGTGCTCGGCACGATTGCGATCGTCTTCGGCATCGTCGGCGTCCGCAGAGCCAACGCCGACCCCGGGGCGAGCAGGACCCTTGCGGTGGTCGGGATCACCTCCGGCATCGCCGGCTTCGCGATCGCAGCGATCGTCCTCCTGCTCATCTATGCGCTGGTGTTGACGATCAACGTCACCGCCGGCTCGCTCACCTGATCAGACGCTGAATTCGGCCACCACCGGGTAGTGGTCCGACGCCGCGGCGGCGTCCGCATCCGGCCAGGTTCTGCCTCCGACCACGTCGGCTCCGATCACGTGGGCCGCAAGTGCGTCAGTCGCGAAGACGTAGTCCACGCGCGCTGAGAGCTGCCAGGTCGCGCAGGTGAGCCCGCGGGCCCGGGGGTGCACACGGCGATAGCAGTCGACGTATCCCTCTTTCAGCAGGCGCTCGATGGTCCAGCGCTCGATGAGCCGCCCGAGAAAGCGATCCATGGCACGCGATACCGGCAGGCCAACGGTGAGCGGTGACACCACGCGAGGGAGCACCGGAATGCCGCCGAGGAGTCGCGGGTCCACGCCGGCCCGCCGCCAGCGGTCGGCGAGGCCGCTGTCGCCGTCCTCGCGGTTCGGGGCAAGCGGGGCGAGGATGCCGTTGGGTCCCGCGACCAGCAACCCGGCGCGGCGGAGATCGTTCATCCGCCGAAAGAAGGACGTCGCGAGGATGTCGTCGCCCGGCGAGAGGGCGTTGAAGTCTCCGATCAGCAGGTGCGGACGTGCCGGTTCATCGGCGATGTCGGTGAGGACGGCGCCGATCTCGCGGATGCGCCGCGCCTCTCCTTTGTTCCGATCGCCAAAGCGTGCCGCCAGGTGCAGGCAATGCACGCCGACGAGCGGAAGCTCGTGGCCGCCGGTCTCGATGTCACAGTGAAGGTGAGAACGCAACATCCTGCCGTGGTGGCGCCGGTTTCGCCACGTGCGCACCGGCAGGCGGGTGAGGATCGCGGTGTGCATCGGCGACGCGGGATCGCTCGGCTCCCCCAGCAACATCTCCATATCGAGGTCTCGGGCCAGCTCGCGGATGCGATCCACCTCGCGCACCTCCTGGAGCGCGACGATGTCCGCGTCAAGCCGCGTGAGCACGTTGCGAACCAGATCAAGGCGACGTTCGCCGCCGAGCAGGATGTTGTACGTGGCGACACGAATCCTGCGCCGTGTGAATTTTCTGGTTCGCGACATCGACCGAACTTACAATGCCACGGTGCAGCCACAGCGCGACGCACATCTCACCGAGCTCGTCTTCCTCGACCGCGGTCCGATCGCGCTGCGCTGTGTCGCGGTGGCGGTGGTCGCGGCCGCGTGCGGGGTTGCCGGGACGCTGCTGGTGCGCGTGCACCAGACGCTCGCGGGGCAGCTGGCCGCACATATGGCGCTCAACCCTTTGGAGACACTCATCGCGACGGGTTCGAGCGCGCGAACGCTCTGGCCCGGCTGGGTCGCCGCGGTGTGCTTCACCGCGGCGGTCCTGCGCCTTCGCCACGGCGCCACCGAGCCGCCACCCGGGCGCATCGCCGTCGAGCACCAGACCCTCAGCCAGTTGCGCGGTGGCCTGCGCCGCGAATATCGACTCGCTCGCGCTGCGCTGATCGTCGTGTGCCTTGTCGCCGCCGTCGACGTCGCTCGCACTGTCGCGACCGTCATCGCGGCGCAGTCAGGCGACACGCAGATCTCGGCGACCATCCTCGCGACCGTGGTGGAAGCAGCCGGTTATGTCGTGGCAGCGGTCGTGCTGGCCGCGTGGGCTCGGGCCTTCGGCGCGGAGGTGCGACGCCTCGGAGCCCTGTGATCCTGCGAGCGGGCCGGTGAGACGTTGCCGGTCAGATCCTGCGCTCGACAACGTAGTCGCAGACGCGCTCCAGCGTCTCGCGGGCGCTCGAGGACGGGAAAGCCCTGAGCTCGACGGCCGCCTCCTGAGCGAACTCCTGGGCACTCCGTTCGGCTTCGGCGATCGCGTTCGAGCCACGGACCAGGCCGACCACGGTGTCGAAATCCTGTTCGTTGAGGTCATTCTTGTCCAGAATGCGGCGGAGCCGCGCGCCGACCGCGCGATCCTTGAGGGCGAGCATCAGGGGGAGCGTCACGGTTCCCTGGCGGAGGTCCGCGCCGACCGGCTTGCCGACTTCATCGCTCGTCGCGATGTAGTCGAGGACGTCATCGGCGATCTGAAAGGCCATGCCCAGGCTGTGGCCGTACCGGCGCAGGCTCTCCACCGAGGCGGCGTCCAGGCCCGCGATCAGGCCGCCCCCGTAGCAACTCGTGCTCACGAGCGTGGCGGTCTTTCGACCGATCTTGCGGTGATAGTCGGCGAGAGACTGGTCGTACTCGTTGCGACTGGTCATCTGCAGCAACTCCCCCATGCAGATGGTCATCACCGCATGGCTGATCGCGGAGTCGATCGCCGGCATACCGATCTCGGCCAGTAGGTAGGCGCCCTTGGCGAAGTAGTAGTCGCCGATGATCACCGCGGGGTCTGGTCCGAGCGCCTCATGGATCGTTGTGATCCCGCGCCGTGTCGGCGCCTTGTCGATCAGGTCGTCGTGGACCAGGGTCGCCGTGTGGATGAACTCGATGCCCATCGCAAGGTTGAAGACGTCATTGGGGTTGGCGTCGCCGAGCTGGGCGGCGAGGATGACCAGCGCCGGCCGAAGACGCTTGCCCCCGGCCTTGACGATGTGGGACATGGCGCTCGCCATGGGACCGAGGTCGGACGCGATCTCGGCGTCGAGGCGCCGCTCGAATTCGATCAGCTCCGCGGCGATCGGCCCCAGGAGCTCCTCGGCGACGATGCTCACGACCCTGCTGCCACGCGTATCCCCTGCCTCACCGGACGGACGAGGCGCGGATCCGGGAGCGGCTCCCCGAAGAGGCGGGCAGCGTTCTCTCGAAACCGGCTGGGGGCGGCGGTGACCAGTATCTCGGTGCGCTCGGCGAAAGGCTGAGGACCGGGTTTGGGCACCTCACCGGCGCCGATCCGGTTGACGGCGACGATCCGGCGCACCCGCGCCGCGGTGGTGTCGGCGCTGTCGACCACACGCAGCCGTCTCGACCCGATCACCCGTTGCAAGGCGGGGCGGAGCAGCGGGTAGTGCGTGCAGCCCAGGACGAGCGTGTCCGCACCCCAGCCGAAGATGCGATCGAGGACCGGGCGCAGCGCGGCGTCGGCCCTCGGGGTGTCGGCGTCTCCGTCCTCGACGATCTCCACGAGGTCGGCTGCGACCTCGCTCAGCACGGCGATGCCGGGGTTCGCCTCTCTGATGGCGTGCACGTACTCGCCACTGGCCCGGGTCCCCTCCGTGCTGAGCACCGCCACGCGGCTGTTGCGGGTCGCCGCGGCAGCCGCCTGCGCCCCCGGGGCGATCACACCCACCACGGGGATGTCGAATCGCTCTCGCGCGACGTGGAGTGCCGCTGCCGTGGCGGTGTTGCACGCGATCACGACGAGCTTGGTATCCATGCCCGCGAGCATGTCGATGATGTCCAGGGCGAGGCCGCGGACCTGCTTCTGCGAGCGCGGCCCATATGGGAAATGTTCGAGGTCGGCCAGGTAGATGAGCGCTTCGGCGGGCATCTGATGACGGATCTCACGGAGCACGGTCAGGCCGCCGACACCGGAGTCGAACACGCCGATTGGGCGCGAGTCGCTCATTCGTTCCGCAGGATAGCAGGGGGGCGCGCCGACCCAGGCTCTGACAGCGCGAGGCCCATGAGCAGCATGTCGCGGTCCCCACTCGGCATGCGCACCTCGCCCCGCACCAGACCCTCGTCCTGGAACCCGAGTGAACGGTAGAGCGCGATCGCCCGCCGGTTGTCGGGGAAGACTCGCAGGCTCAGCTTGGCGAGTCCCACAACCCGGCCCCACTCGATCGCCGTCTCCATCAAAAGGCGGCCGAGCCCCGCGCCGCGCTGCTCGTTGCTGACAAGGATGGCGATTTCGCCGACGTGCGCGTAGTGCCCTCCAGCTCGCCGCTGGACCATCACGTGGCCCTGGGGCACGCCGTCGACCTCGAGCGTCAGCGTGAGCCCCCCCTCGAGCACGATGGACACGAGCCGTGAGCTCTGCTCGATCGTGTCGGGTTCACCCGGCACCGCGGCGATGAGTTCGCCCTCCCCCGCCACGGCGTCGATGAGTGCGGCAAGTCCCGGCGCGTCCGCGTCCTGGGACGGCCGGATCACATAGGGGCGGCCGCCCCGGGTCGTCCCCGTGCGGCGCAGCAGGGGCCGGGTCATCGTCATACGGCGACGGACAGGTCGGCATCGTCGCGCAGCGTGGTGGCGCGGTCGGCGATCCGCCGCGCGATCCCGCCGGCGCTCATCACGGTCATGTGCCCGTGGGGGTAGGTCCAGAGGTCTGTCTGCCACGCTGTCGCGAGCTCGGTCACGGGGTCGGGTCCGACGACCAGGTCCTGCATCGCCCGAACCAGCGTGATTCGATTGCCGGGCGTCCGGGGAGCCAGGTTGCGAGCCACGAGCGGCGACAGAGTCGAGTGCAGAAAACGTCCCGCGCTCGCCCGGTCCGGCCCCCAGGACCCGCTGAATTCGCCGATCATGCCCAGGTGACGGAGCGAGGGGGTGGGTGGCCGCTGCGAGAGGGTCGTCGCCGGGTCGCAGAAAGGCGCGACCGCGATCACACGATCAAGCTCGAGATGTGCCGCGAGCAGCGTCGCGATCAACCCGCCGAGGCTCACCCCGACGACGCTGACGTCGGGACTGACCTCGGCTCGTGCCCAGGCGATCACCGCTGCCGCGTCCTCGACCGTCTGGCGCACCGTCGCCCGGATGTGTGCGGGGTCAAGACTGAAATACCCGTCGCCGCTGCGCTGGCCGGGAAGCGTCCGGCGGAGGTGGTACGGGAGGTCGAGGCGCGCTGTGTGGGCCCCGCGGAGGCGCATCTGCTTCGCGAGCCACCGGTCGTAGGTGGTCTGCGGCACCGCATAGCCGTGCAGGAGGAGCACAAACGGCGCGGGCCCGGGCTCCCGCCGGATGTGCGCTGTGGCGATCAGGTGGCGACTCCCCCAGTGACCACCTGGGCCTTCGCTGTCACCCTCGAGCTCGAGCTCACGCCACCGCGGGCCGTCGAGCGACTCCCACTCCCGGTTGACCCGGATCGCGTGAGGGTTGTGCACGCGGCTCTGCTCCCAGAAGGTGAACGGATCGGCCGGCACGCGATCGATCACATCGGGCCGGGTGATCCCGACCGCCGTCAGGCGGACGTGGACCATCCGATCCAGGATCAGCGAAACCGTCCCGATGAGCCGGTCGTGGGAAGTGTCGGAACTCATGGCCAAAACCCTCTCCGCCAATCATGCCCCGTATGGTCGATTGCGTAACTCCTGCGCGTAGACCATCATCGAACGTGGCTGTGTCCGAAACGTCGCCCCCGTTGCGCGTGGTCGGCGCCCCAGATCGCGCCAACGACTGGGAGTCCGTCTACCAGGAGCATGTTGCTCCCCTCTATAGGTATGTCTACTCGAGGACCGGCAATACCCCCGACGCCGAGGACGTGACCTCGACGACCTTCCTGCGCGCGCTCCCGCGCCTCCGCTCCGACGTCTCCGCCGCCGAGATCCGGGCGTATCTGCGAACCACCGCCCGGAGCGTGCTCGCAGACGTCTGGCGCCAGCGCCACGGGACGGTTCTGATGGAGTTCGACGAGCAGCGCGATGCCGTCCAACCCGCCGACCGACAGGACGAGGTGGACGTCAGCCCGATCCTCGACGGGCTGCCCGCAAACTATCGCAGCGTGCTCGAGTTCAGATTCCTGAGGGGATACTCGATTCGAGAGACGGCTGCGGCGATGGGCGTGAGCGTTGCCAACGCCAAGGTCCTGCAGCTGCGGGCGCTGCGCCGAGCGGCGGCCACTGGAGCTCGTGATGTCGAAAGCTGATCGCCGCCTCTCGCGCTTCGTCCAGGCGCTCATCTCGAACCGGCGGCCGCCGCGGACACCGGCAGAGGACGATTCGGCAGCGATGCAGGTTGCAGCCCGGCTCCGGGCCGCCAATCCGGGTGGTTCGACCCCGTCACCGGCCTTCGTCGACAAGCTAGCCCGCCAGCTGCGCGAGGCGTCGGAGCACGACCCCGGATGGACCGAGGCGGGGATCCGGCGACGCCGTTTCCTGGTCGGCGGACTTGCCACCGTCGCCGCATCGGTGGCTGCCGGCGTCGGCGTCGAGCGCCTGCACGAGGTGTTGACCGAGCCGGCCAGTGGATCCGGCACGATTCAGCCGTACATCAGCGCCTGGGTGGCGGTCGCGACCGTCGACGAGGTGACCCCTGGCAAGATCAAGCAGTTCTCCACCGGCGGCGTCCAGGGCGTCGTCTTCACCCTCCACGGCGAAGTCCGCGGCCTCAGCAACGTCTGCACCCACCAGGGGTGCACGCTCGTTCCCGAAGCAGCCCAGGGCAAGCTCGTCTGCCCGTGCCACCCCATGAGCTTCAACCTCACCGGAGCGGCGAACCCCGGCGACTACCGCCTGAACCCCCTGCCGGCGATCCAGACGCGGCTGAACGCCGGCCACGTCGAGGTGCTCGTCCCCGCCTGGACCTGAAGCCTGGCGCCAACGCGCGGGCTCGCTGCAGCAGCGTGGCGCGGCAATGATCCGGCGCCCTGAGCCGTCCGTACCAAGCGGTGACAGGGCGGAGACAAGACGGCCAACCGGATCGCCAACGACCGCCCCAGCGAGGTGTACACATGGCCAAGGTGACACGGCGGACGTTTCTGTCCACGACCGTGGGGGCAGCGGGCGGAGTGGCGGCAATGGGGCTGATCGCCGGGCCGAGCACGCTCGTCGAGGCGGCGCAGAACGTCGCCGCCGCAAGTGACGGACCCATGTCGAGCGAGCCGATGACCGCGTATGTCCGCGATGCGGCGACAGGCGAGGTCTCGGTGATGGTCGGCCATCGCGAGGTGGTCACCAAAGACCCGCAGCTCATCCGGCGTCTGCAGCGCGCAGCGCGCTGATCCGCCGAACCCACCAGCATCCACAACCTCACGAGGGGTACACATGTCTTCGCATCGTGAAGCGCCGGGAATCTCCAAAGACCCGGTTGCAGACAGCACTGACCTTTACGCGTTCACCAGTCCTGATCATCCAGAGACGGTGACGCTGATCGCCAATTACATCCCGCTCGAGGGACCTGACGGCGGACCGAACTTCTACAACTTCGGAGATGACGTTCTCTACGAGATCACCGTCACCAACGGTGGCACCGTCGCGGACGCGATCACCTACCAGTTCAAGTTCACCACCGAGTACACCGATCCCAACACCTTTCTTTACAACACCGGGCCGATCACGAGCCTCACGAGCTCCAGCTGGAACGTGCGTCAGTTCTACTCGGTGACGCGGGTACGGAACGGCCACACCGAAGTGCTCGCCACCAAGCTCGCGTGCCCGCCGGTGAACGTCGGCGTTCGTTCGACCCCGAACTACGGCGCACTGGCCCGCGCGGCGGTCCACCGCCTCGACGGTGGGTGGGTCTTCGCAGGCCAGCGGCGCGAGGGCTTCTACGTCGATCTGGGATCGATCTTCGACCTCGGCGTGCTGCGCCCGTTCCAGAACCTGCATCTCATCCCGCTGCCGGTCGTCGGCGGCGTCGACTCGACGAAGCCGCTCAACGTGCACACGATTGCCATCCAGATCCCCAAGACGCACCTCACCAGGCACGGCGAGATGCCAACCGACCCAACCAGCGCGGACTCGGTCATCGGCGTCTACACCACGGCCAGCAGGCGCAAGTCCACCGTGCTCGAGCACGGCGGTCGCGCCATGGACGTTGGACCCTGGGTCCAGGTCTCGCGCCTGGGCATGCCGCTGATCAACGAGGTGGTCATCCCCATCGGCAAGAAGGACTTCTGGAACTCGACCAAGCCGAGCAGCGATGCTCAGTTCGTCGCCAACTACGCACATCCAGAGCTCGCGGGACTCCTGCCCGTGCTCTACCCGGGTGTCTTCCCGAACCTCGCCGCCTACACGCCCGCGCGGGCCGACCTCGAAGCGATCCTGTTGACCGGGATCCCGTCCGGCGTCATCGCCGGCTTCCAGAACAACACGGGGTTGACACCGGCCGATCTTCTGCGCCTGAACATGGCGATCCCCCCGGCATCGTCTCCGAGCATCAACGGCATTCTCGGCGGTGACCTTGCAGGGTTCCCGAACGGGCGCCGTGTGTTCGACGATGTCGCCACCATCGAGCTCCGGGCCATCGCGGGTGCCACGATACCCCTGGTCGATTCCACCTTCACGGCAGACCGCGCTGCCGGCCTGGTCAGCGACTTCTCCTCCGGGCAGTTGGGCAGCTCGGTGCCCGGTAACGGCCGGTACATCGATCACTTCCCATACCTCGGCACGCCGCACAACGGTTTCGACACCCCGAGTTGATCGAGATCGAGTCCGCCGGTCCCGCTCCCAGCGGGCCGGCGGTCCTCGATATCGGTGAAGGGGCCGGAGCGCTGCTGGTGATCGTGCCCGTAGCGCTCCTCCACACCGAGATCGAGGTCAGCCCCGACGGACGCCCGGACGCCCGGACCCATACTGGGGTGCACGAGCGCCCGATGGCGGGCGAGCGTCTTGCAATCGCTCTGTTCCCGTCGCTCGACGCCGGTGGCTGGACCCTCTGGGGAGCCGCGCCGTGCATGACCCGCAGCATCGAGATTCTCGACGGTCAGGTCACCCAGATCGACTGGCGGTGACGCTCGCTTGACGGTCCCCAGGGTTTGCGTCTAACGTAGCCTGATTCTACAGGCGTTCAGTAGAATTTTTTGCATCCGCACGGGCTGCTGGAGGACCTGGTCGATGGGTTTGACCTTGGGTGGCGTCGATCCGGATCGGGTCGTAACACTGACCGCTCGCGAGGAGGCCGAGTTCAGGTCTCGGCGGACGCGTTCGCGCGAACTCTGGAAGGAAGCGACCGAGTACATCCCGCGCGGGGTCCCCAGCTCGTTCCAGGACACCCCACCGCAGCCGGTCTTCATCGATTACGGCAAGGGAAGTCGCGTCTGGGACGTCGACGGCAACGAGTACGCCGACTTCCACAACGGATTCGGGGTCATGGTCGTCGGTCATGCCCACCCTGCGATCGTCGCGGCGGTGGAGTCCCAGATGCATCGCGGATCGCACTTCGCGCAGCCGGTCGCCGAGAACATCGTCGTCGCGCGGGAACTGGCCAGACGGTTCCATCAGCCGCAGTGGCGCTTCACCAACAGCGGCACCGAGTCGACGCTCGATGCCATCCGGCTCGCGCGCGGGTTCACGGACCGCGAACGGATCATCAAGATCGAGGCCTCGTACCACGGCCACCACGACGCGCTGCTCGTCTCCGTGGAGCCGCCGGTCGATGCGATGGGCGATGCCGACTTCCCGAACTCGGTACCCATGACTGGCGGCATCCCCGCGTCGACCGTCGCGCTGACCTCCGTCGTCGGATTCAACGACCTGGCGTCGCTCGAGCGGGCGTTTGCCGCTCATCCGGGCGAGGTCGCGGCGGTGATCGTCGAGCCGGCGATGATGAACATCGGGTTCGTGCTCCCTGACGACGGGTACCTCGCGGGAGTCGTCGAGACCGCCCACCGGCATGGCGCGGTGGCGATCTTCGATGAGGTCAAGACGGGCGTGACCATCGCCCCGGGCGGCGCCACCGAGCGCTTCGGCGCCGTCCCGGACATCGTGTGCCTCGCCAAGGCGATCGGCGGCGGTCTGCCGTGCGGGGCCGTGGGCGGCCGCGCCGACATCATGGCCACGATCACCGACGGCAAGGTCGCCCAGCTCGGCACGTTCAACGGCAACCCGTTGACCACCGCCGCATCGCGCGCGACACTCCTCGAGGTGCTCACCAATCAGGCGTACTCGCACCTCGACGCGCTCACCGAGGAGTTGAGCGGAGGGCTGCGCGACGTGATGTCCGAGTACGCGCTCCCGTTCCACGTCGTGTCGATGGGGGCCCGCGGTTGTGTGACCTACCGCGAGCAGCCGGTGCGCAACTATCGCGACTACGCAGCGATGGACAAGTCCCTCGCCTACGTGTCGTGGCTGTATCAGACCAACCGCGGTGTCCTGATGGCCCCGGGCGCCGAGGAGAACTGGACGCTGTCGGTCCAGCACTCATCGGACGACGTCAGGCGTTACGTCGCCAACTTCCGTGAGCTGGCGAGGGATCTCAAGGCATGAGCACGGTCGCCGTGCGCTCGCTGCGCAACTTCGTCGACGGCGAGTATCGCGAGGCGACGTCTGATGTGTTCACGCCGCTCATCAACCCGGCGACCGGCGAGGAGTTCGCCCAGGCGCCGGTGTCGAGCGCCGCGGATGTCGACGCCGCGCTTCGCGCCGCGCAGCGTGCTTTTGGCGGCTGGCGAGACATCACTCCGAGGGAGCGGAGCCTCGCATTGCTGCGCATTGCCGACGCGTTCGAGAAGCGCTCCGAGGAATTTGTCGCCCTGGAGTGCGAGAACACCGGCAAGCCGATCTCGCTGACTCGCAGCGAGGAGATCCCGCAGCTGATCGACCCGGTCCGGTTCTTCGCAGGCTGCGCGCGGATTCTCGAAGGCCGGAGCGCGGGCGAATACATGGCGGGACACACCTCGATGATCCGCCGCGAGCCCGTCGGGGTGTGTGCGCAGGTGACGCCCTGGAACTACCCGATGCTGATGGCCATCTGGAAATGGGCGCCGGCAATCGCTGCAGGCAACACGGTGGTGCTGAAACCATCGGACACCACTCCCGTGACCACCCTGCTGATGGCCGAGATCATGGCCGAGCATCTGCCTCCCGGTGTGTTCAATGTGGTGTGCGGCGACCCGTCGACTGGCGCAGCGCTGGTCACGCACCGCATCCCCGCCATGGCCTCGATCACCGGGAGCGTGCGCGCGGGCATGGAAGTGGCGCGTGCCGCGGCCGGCGACCTCAAGCGCGTCCACCTCGAGCTCGGGGGCAAGGCGCCGGTGATCGTCTTCGACGATTCGGATGTCGCCGCCACCGCCGAAGCCGTTGCCATGGCCGGTTACTTCAACGCCGGGCAGGACTGCACCGCTGCGACGCGCGTGATCGCGGCGTCGTCGATTCACGACGAGCTCGTGGCAGCGCTCGCCGAGCAGGCAGCAGCGAACAAGACGGGCGCGCCGGACGACGACGAGGTGGCGTTCGGCCCGCTGAACAATGCCCGGCAGCTCGACCGGGTTCGCGAGCTGGTGGGCGGGGCACCCTCCCACGCTGAAGTCGTCGCCGGTGGGCATCGGATCGGTGACCGCGGGTACTTCCACGAGGCCACCGTGATCGCGGGACTCCGCCAGGACGACGACCTGATCCAGCGCGAGATCTTCGGGCCGGTGATCACGGTGCAGCGCTTCGACGACGAGGCGAAGGCGCTCGAGTGGGCAAACGGCGTCGAGTACGGTCTCTCCGCGAGCGTCTGGACGCGAGACCATGGCCGCGCCATGCGCATGGCACGCGCGCTGGACTTCGGCTGCGTCTGGATCAACACGCACATCCCACTGGTGTCCGAGATGCCACACGGGGGCTACAAGCATTCGGGGTACGGCAAGGATCTTTCGATGTATGGGTTCGAGGACTACACCCGCATCAAGCACGTGATGAGCAATATCGAAGCCTGACGACCCAGGCTCGAGTCAAGAGGACACGGTGAGGAGGAAGACATGGCGACCCTAGCGGAGCCGATCGTTCACGGGAAACCGGTGGTCTCGCAGCTGAAGACCAACACCCTGAACCTCTTCGACGCCACGATCATCGCGACCTCGAGTGTCGCGCCTGCGTACAGCCTGGCCGCGACCATCGCGGTGCTCTTCGTCACCGTCGGAGCCGCCTCGCCGGCAGCGATCCTCGTCAGCTTCGTGCCCGTCTTCTTCATCGCGCTTGCCTACTACTACCTGAACCGGATGGATCCGAACTGCGGCGCCTCATACTCGTGGGTGAGTCGCACGCTGAGCCCGTACGTCGGTTGGTTCGGCGGCTGGGTGCAACTCTGCGCCAACATCCTCTTCTGCGCAGCCGCTCCGCTGATCGCCGGCGCGTACACACTCCAGTTGCTCAACAGCTTCGGATGGATCAGCAGCGACGCTGCCAGCAGCACTGTCTGGATTGCCATTGTCGGCGTGCTCTGGCTCTTCTTCGTCACCTACATGGTCGTCAAAGGCATCCGCCTCACCGCGAACTTTCAGTGGGTCCTTCTGGCCATTGAGTACCTCGTGGTGGTCGGATTCTGCGTGGCGGCGTTCATCAAGGTGATCGGCGGGCACCCCGCAGCGCAACCCGTCCATCTCCACTGGTTCAACCCGTTCGCGCTCGGGTCGGTCAGCGGCCTGGCCGCCGGCGCCGCGCTGGGCGTGTTCTTCTTCTGGGGATGGGACACCGCCGCCAACGTCAACGAGGAGACCAAGGACGCCGAGACGACACCGGGTTACGCCGGCCTGATCAGCATGGTCGTGCTGCTGGTGCTCTTCCTGTTCTCAGCGACAGCGATTGACATGGTGACCTCGCCCGCCAACCTCAACAACCTCGGGAACACCGGCGGCGACATCCTCTACTTCTTCGCGCAATCGCTGAGCACCGCGCCGATCACTTACCTCATGATCCTTGCGGTTCTCTCCTCCACGGTTGCCACGGTGCAGACGACGTTGCTCCCGTCCAGCCGGCTGTCGTTCTCCATGTCCCGTGACGGAGTCTTTCCGGGCATCTTCGGGATCGTGCACAAGAGCTGGCAGACACCCTGGGTTGGGACTCTCATCACCACGGCACTCTCGACCCTGGTCATTGCGTCGACCTTCATCGGCAGTGTCAATGCTCAGTTCGGCAATCTGATCCTCGAGATCGGGGTACTGGTCGCCTTCTATTACGGAATCACCGGAGTCGCGTGTGCGTGGGCTTTCCGCAAGGTGCTGCTCACATCGCCGAAGCTGTTCTTTCTCGCTGGTCTGTTTCCATTTATCGGCGGCCTCTTCCTCTTCTGGATCGGCGTCCAAGTGGTCTTCCCAAACTATGAGGTCGACTCAGGGACCATCACCACGGCCGCGCCAGTCCTCATAACATTCGCCCTGGGCATCCCCTTGACCATCGTTGCCGCAGTGCTCAACAAGAACGGCTTCTTCCGACAGAAGACGGTCTCATACGTCAGCAGGAACGGCAACCTCGTCGCCGCGGTCGCTGGTGGCGGCACCATGGAGCTCACGGGCGGCCCGACGGGCGGTCCGCCGCCGGCAGCCCCGCCGGTTGCGGACCCGGCGGCTCAGAGCCGATCGAGCAACGAGTAGTACACGCCGACGAGTGGGAGGAACCAGGGGTGCCCCCGGTACAACGGCATCCGCGGAAAGCGGAGGTCGGAGAAGGCCGGTCGGGCACCTCTGGCGATCCACTCGGCGGCGAGCGTTCCCATCCAGCTCCCCAGTGCCACGCCGCTGCCGCAGTAGCCCATCGCGTACGTGACGCCCTCCGATCGCGTGAGGTGGGGCAGCTGGTCGAACGTGAATCCCACATTGCCCGTCCATGCATGGCTGAGACGAACGCCCGCGAGCTGCGGATAGATATCGATCATCGCGGCGTAGAGGCGGTCTCGGGCCGTCTGCACGCTCACCGGAGCAAAGCTGGTGCGACCGCCGAAAACCAGCCGTCCGTCGGGTGAGAGACGCCAGTAATGGAGGAAGTTGCGCGAGTCGCTCATCATCCGGCGCTGCGGGCTGACGTCTGCCGCGCGCGCGTCGCCGAGCGGCTCGGTCGCGATGATGTAGCTGCCGATCGGGATGATCCGGCGGCGGGCCCAGGGAGCGGCATCATCCGTGTACCCGTTCGTGGCCACCAGGACGTCACCGGCTGCGACGTCGCCACGCGAGGTGTGCACCACCACGCCCGGATCGCGTCGCTCTATGGAGGTCACCCGCGTGTGCAGGTGCAGCGCGACGCCACCGGACAGCGACAGCCTGGCAAGGCCCGAGAGGTAGCGCGCCGGGTGGATGCTTGCTCCGTTGTCGGTGAGCATGCCGCCGTGGAAGCCGCGGCATGGTGCCTCGCTTTCGAGAGCCGCGTCCTCGAGCATGACGGTGGACTCGCCGAGGACGTCCCGTCGCTCGGCCTCGTCCTTGCGCAGGCTCTTCATCCGCGATCTACGATGCGCGAGATGGAGCCAGCCGGACTGGGTGTACATCGCGTCGGGGGCGGCCGCAACCGCGGTCCTCGCCACGAACCCGTAGGCCTCGACGCTCGCGTCGTGCAAGGCACGGCCGGCGGCTCCGTGCTTGCGCTCGAGCGTCGCGACGCTGCGCCGGACTCCCGCGTGGATCATTCCGGCGTTCCGGCCGCTCGCGCCCTCCCCCAGCCCACCGCTGTCGATGACCAGCGTGTGCTTGCCGTGCGAACCAAGCCGGGCTGCCGCCGCAAGCCCCGTAAAGCCTGCGCCGATCACCACGGCGTCTGCGCTTGCGGGCAGCGCCGTTTCCGCCACGCTGGGAAACGTAGCGTCGTCCCACCAGAGCGGCGTCTCACGGTAGTCCTCGGCGAGTGGCGCGGCGCGCTTTCCCGGCGGACCACCCGGCGACCAGATGCTCATAATCTACTCAACAGTGACAAGTTCGACTTGGTCGGACAGCGTACCTGCTGCCCACACCAGGTCGTGTCGAGGAGTGTCCGCGTGGACGACATCCGCATCGGCGAGGTCGCACGGCGAGTGGGCGTGAGCCCGTCGACACTTCGCGCGTGGGAGCGCAAAGGGTTGGTGCGACCGATGCGTGCGGGCGGCCGCCATCGCCGCTACACCTCGGAGGACATCGCTCGCCTGCGTGACGTTCGCGCCCTGTTGACACGTGGTTTCGCGCCACCCGCGCTGCATTCGCTCATCGCCGGCGAGGCGGTGCCCGAGGATCCAGTTGTCGGCAAGCGCCTTCGGGCGGCACGGACCAAGCGCAGCCTGTCGCTGCGCAGCGCGGCCGAACGGGCCGGTATCTCGGCGTCGTACCTGAGCCTGGTGGAGCGCGGGCTTGCCGAACCGTCGGTGGCCCTGCTCCAGCGAGTGGCATCGGCATACGGCGGAACGCTGCTCGAGTTCTTCGGCACCGCGCCGGGGGGGACCGCCGGCCCGAAGCTGGTCCGCACCAGCGAGCGACGCAGACTGCGCGGCTTCGACCGTGTCGAGATCGAAGACCTGGTCACGTTCCCCAACGCGGTGCTGGAGATCGACATCTTCAGTGTCGCACCGGGCGGCGGCAGCGGCGGCGCGTATTCCCACGACGGCGAGGAGGCGCTGTACGTCCTCGACGGGGAGCTCGACGTGTGGCTCGACGACGCCGAGCACTACCACATCGAGGCAGGAGACACGCTGTATTTCCGCAGTGCCCAGCAGCATCGCTGGATGAATCAGTCCAACACCACGACCCGACTCTTCTGGGTCAACACCCCGCCAACGTTCTAGGAGGAGCGCAGACCCATGAACACGGTCGAGAAGTACCGCCGCTACGTGAATACCAGCGCGCTCGCCGGGGTGGAGCCGATCACCGTGGAGAGCGCTCGCGGCGCGACGGTGACCGCAACCGACGGCACTGAATACACCGATCTCTACTCGGGCATCGGTGTGGTCAATACGGGGCATGTGCCGCCGAAGGTCGCGGAAGCCGCCAAGCGGCAGATCGACAAGGTCGTGCACTCCTGCTCGTATGTCTATCACGTCCCCGTCGTCGCCGACCTCGCGGAACGGCTTGCCGAGATCACGCCGGGACGCCTCCAGAAGACGTTCTTTGGGAACAGTGGCGCTGAAGCCGTTGAAGGCGCACTTCGGCTGGCACGCGTCTTCACCGGTCGCCGAGAGATCATCGCCTTGCAGGGTTCCTTCCACGGCCGGACCGCCGGTGCGCTCGCGGTGACCGGGAACGCCCTGCGCAAGCATGCCGGCGGCGCCCAGATCGCGGGGATCGCCTTTGCTCCAACGCCCAACCCCTATCGCTGCCGGATGTGTTCGGGGTCGTGCTCGCTGGCATGCGCCGACGCCGTCGATGACGTGATCCGGTACGACACCAGTGATGATGTGGCGGCGTTCATCATCGAGCCGATCATCGGCGAGGGGGGAATCATCCCGCTGCCGGAAGGCTATCTGCAGCGGGTGAAGGACATCCTCGACTCGCGAGGCGTCCTGCTGATCGTCGACGAGGTGCAGAGCGGGTTCGGGCGCAGCGGCAGGATGTTCGCGGTGGAGGCTTCCGGCGTCGAGCCAGACATCATGACCATGGCCAAGGGGATCGCGAGTGGCTTCCCGCTCGGCGCATTCATCGCCCGCGAGGACGTGGCCGACGCTTTCGAGCCGGGCGACCACATGAGCACGTTCGGTGGCAACCCGATCTCGTGTGCAGCAGGCGTTGCCACGATCGACATGCTCGTCGACGAGCGTCTACCGGAGCGGGCTGCGCGGATCGGAGCCACCGTCATGGCCCGCCTTGACGCGTTCGCCGTCGAGTCGGACCTGGTCGGAGACGTCCGCGGGAGCGGGCTGATGATCGGCATCGAGCTGGTGCGCGATCGGGTCACCAAGGAGCCGGCCAGCACCGAGGCGGCGGCCGTCAAGCGGCACTCCCGCGAGCGCGGTGTGCTGATCGGGGTGGGTGGGTCACTTGGCAACGTCGTCCGTGTTCAACCGCCGCTGGTGATCGGTGAGGAAGAGCTCGACCGCGCGATCGGCGTCATCGAGGAAGCGGTCACGAGCCTCGCCGCACAACCCGTCGGGTAGCGACCCACCCGCGAAACCGTTTCGAGGTCAGTTGACGACGATCACCGGGGTGCCAGCGTCATGGGCACGCGAGCCCGCTACGGTCACCCTGCGGATCGTGAGAGGGGTTGCACGCCGTCGCCGCGGAACGTGGTCTCGATTCCACGAACATCCCCATCCTCATCGGCGAGGACGGTCACGTCGACATAGCCCAAATGGGTCAGATCGTCGGCCAGCAGCACCGCTTGATCACCGCCGAGTTCGAGCAGGAGTGCCCCACCGGGTTTGAGGAAGCGTGGGCTGTCACGCAGGACTCGCCGGAGGACGCGCGTTCCGTCGTCGCCTCCGTCGTAGGAGAGTGTCGTCTCGAATGTGAAGGTGTCACGCTGCAGCAGCGGCAACTCCGGTGTCGGAACATACGGCACCACACCCACGACCACGTCGACGCGATGTTCGAGATCGCGGGGCAGCGGTGCGAAGAGATCGCCGTGATACACCTCGACGCCGTTGGCGGTAGCGCATGCAACGGCCGCTCGAGCCACGTCGGACGCCAGCACTCGGGCGCGGGGACGATGCGTGGCGAGGACCTTCGCGATCGCACCAGATCCGGTGCACAGGTCGATCGCACAGCCGTCGCGTGGCAGCCGCTCAACCGCTCTGCTTGCGACCGGTTCGCTGAGCCAGCGCGGGACGTAGACGTCCGGATCGACTCGCACATCGATGCCACAGAACGAGACACGGCCGGTGATCCAGGCGAGCGGCTCCCCGGTGAGACGGCGCCGCACGGCCGCGTCGAGCAGTCCTCCGTCGCCGCCGGCGAAGGTCAGCAGCTGCTGTGATTCCTCAGCCGCGGCGATGAAACCTTCGCGCGTCAGGAGCGCGCTCAGCGATGCGAGATCGCTCGCGATTGCGATGCCCTCAGCAGCAGCTGTTGGGAGGACTCGCGATCGCGATGATGCCGCCGATGACGACGAATGCGAGGACAAGCACCAGGAGTGCGGCGATCACCAGCTTCGTTCTCGTATCCATGCGTCCATGGAATGATGCACAAAGTCATGGCGCACCGGTGACCGGCGCGTGCGGGCTTGGAGCCGCATGCTGGCGAGCGGGCTGGCGTGACGCGGCGGTGCGATGTGGATCAAGCACCGCGGGGTCCATTAGCCCGACGGACCCACCTCACGGGCTACCGGCCCGGAGCGCGAGCCCCGAGCATACTGCGGCGGTTCGACCTTTGTGGGGCGCGGTGCGCGGGCAACGCCGGCGCGATCGAGGACGTTCCGGCACCTCAGGCACTTGAACATCGGGGATGGCTGCGGCCAGCCGTCCCGGTGACGATCGTCACGACGAGGGGGAGTGAAAGTCAGCGGGACCACGCGATCGGCCCCGCACCGCCTGCAAAGGATCAACGCCGAAAAATTGTTCCATTCGCTCGTCCGGCCGTGTGTACGCTACGAGACCAAACGGGACAGCGATTCCCGCCGGCGTCAGACTGAAGCCAGCCCGTCCAGTCGCCCAGACCGGTGCCTCGGCAGGCGACGTGTCCCTCTACAACGCGGTGGGCACGATCAACGCACTCCTGGACCTCGCCGGCTGGTTCCAGTAGGGGCGGACCGGCGGGCTCCCGACGGATCTTGACGCCGTCGCCCACCTCGGCCAGTGCCCGCAGCCGCTCGGTCCGATGTTGAACGCAGCTCGCCCGGATTCGGGCTGAGTTGAGCGCTCTGGAGAGTCCCCAGGTGCTCTTGTAGACGCGAACGACGGCGATGCCGCGAGTGGTTGAACTGGCCAGGTCCGCACGCGTACACTGCGACCCTCATGGCGGGGAATCGTGGGCCGAGTTTCGCTCGCTACAACTCCGCAATCGCGGCGACCGCCGCGCTTGCGGCTGCGAAGGCTGATAAGGCCAAGAAGGAGCACGAGCAGTCTGCGGAGCTTCGCTCTCAGCCGGAGGCGTGGCGCACGCCCGAACACCTTCCTGAGCATCGCCAGGACGTCGCCTGAGGGTCCGGTACCCGAACGCCGTGCGCGCACTCATCGTCCCCGTTCTAGGCCCCCGCGGCTGACAGTATCGACCTCGGCACCATCCGGGGTGCTGGAGGCCATCAACTATTGGTAGGAGGGAGGTCACCGATGCCCGAAGACCACGACCCCAGCGCCTGGCAGCCGGTCGCCGTCCCCCAGCGCCGGATCGCTGACATGGATCTGCCGACGTTCTTCATCCTGCTGTTCGTGACGATGACGCTCGCCGTCACCGCGGGCGTCTTCCTCTTCTACTACGTGCTGCTGCGGGCCATCGGAGTGAACGCCTGATGGTGGCCAGGATCGCGACGCCTGAGCTTGAGTGGTGAGTAACCGACTCCGTTTGTCATCGTTCTACCTTCCGAGCTTGGGGAAATACGGAGACCCCCGGCGCGGTGCCAGGGGCCTCTTCAGGAAGGGAATGAGTTTCAGCCGCCATCTTGCCTGATCGCCCGTAAGGATCGGCGCGGGACCGAGTAGGATCGTCCGATGGGGGCAGCGGGCTCGCCAGGAACGCGGGGAACGCATGCGTCGCAGCGCCAGCGGTGGTCGTTGCACCAGTGGGTGGGCTCGCCCTTCCGGCCGGAACTGCGCCTCGGCTGCCGCGCGTGAGTCACTTCTCGCGGCGGCCCTCCTCTCCTCGATGTCCGGCTTGCGCTTCTGCTCGATCCGCTTGCGCTCAGCGGCTAAGGTCGCGTCAACTACCAGGCGTTGCGCCCACGTCTGGCCGCGCGGATAGCGCTTACTGAACGGGCGTGCCTATCAGCTCGCGTGTTTCTCCCGCTGTGAGGTTGAAGAGCTTGTAGGCGCCGTCCTCCTGCGTCTGCCTAACCTCAACCGTGTCCTTATCGATCATCTCCGAGACTATGCGCAACCAGGTTGGGCGGCCGTCCAGGCTTCCTCCATGCTTCTCGATTAGCTGCCAAAGGCGACGACGGCTTTCCCCAAACGGTTCGCGCGGGTGGTCCTTACGAAAGATCTCTCCCAGGTCACGGAAGAACGCGTTTCGGCCGCCGATGTCGTTGGCGTCATACCAGCGTTCGGACACGCTCGGTTCGAAGGTCATGGAGCCCTCTTAACCCTACTGAGTTCTTTCACTACGGTCGCGCAGCTTACTCAGACTGGCGACCGATCGTCCCACCTTCTGTCGGCTGATCCACACCACGCTGAGGGGGAGGATATTGCCGCACCGCGCACGCTGCGATGGTGAAGTTGCCTGTAACCATTGTGATGACGCCGCCATTCTCGCCACTCTCGGTGAATGTGTAAGAGCCAGCAGCGCCAACGGTCATGGTGAACGGGTTGGACGGAATGTAGTCGGCTACGATGTCGGCCACGACGAGCTTGTATCCGACAGTCACGCCGCTGAATGTGGCGCTACCTGTGTCACCTGACGTTGAGCACGTCGTCGTCACGGTAACGACTGCGCACGCGCTAATGGTGAAGGGCAGCAATCCGCTGTTCGGGCCTTCAGGCGCTCCCGAGTAGGTGAATGAGTGGTCGCCAACGGTGTACGGACCACTGGTGAACGGGTTGCTGGTGACGTCCACGACGTTACCGTCAAGCGTGATGGTGTCGGGAACGACGGGAGCGTCCTGTCCCGCTCCTGCTGTCCACGTTACGATCAAGCGTCCACCCTCAGTAGTGCCCGGAACGGCGCATGTGGTTTCCCAGGCTACGCCGGTCTGGCAGGGGCCATAACCGCACGGCCCTTCAGTCGGGCTGGGCGTAGGTGTGGAGGTCGGGGACGGCGTGGGCGTTGAGCAGTCTCCGTCGCAGCCCGTGGGCGGCGGCGAAGGCGTAGGCGTGTCGGTCGGTGACGGCGCTACTGTCGGAGCGACTGCAAGCGAGAGCGTTGGTCGCGCAGTAGGCGGCGTAACTGCCGTCGAGCCACAGGCTGCGAGGCCAACGGCGGCTATCGGAGTGCCGGCGATGGTCGCGAATTTCACGTCAGCTGCCCTCTCCACGAACCGACCACAGTCCTGACCGGCGCAGGGACCCTGGCCGCACTTCCTCTGGAACTCATGACGGGTGCCATACCGACCCAACGGGAACACGTCACGCACGGTTACATCCGCGCAAATGCGTCGAACGTGGCCCTCGCGTGTAGGTTCCGAGCCAGTGGTGATCGACGAGACTCCTGACGATCTGACGGATACACTCGCGCGTCAGTTCAAGGGCCTCGCTGACGCTCGCAGGTTCTCGCCGGCCTCATAGCGGTGGAGGATCTCAGCGTCTCGGCGCTCGATTAGGGGGAGCTGAGCGGTGGAGTGGCTTCCGGGCATGCCCATGCCTGCCACCCACCCCGTCGCGGGCAATCAAGCCGTACAGAAGCCGACACATCACGGCTTGAACGGACGAGATCGCAGCCGGGGGATTGGTGCCTCCCGACGCCATCGTCGACCTCGATCGCGACGTCCACTCGACGAGCCGCCGCGTGTCGGTCTGAGCCTATGGATACGGCGCTGTAGCCGGGCCTCTTCGAGCTTTTGGGGCGACGGTGACGCCTCGCGATCGGGAACGCGGCAGGCCGCGAAGCTCGCTCCACGCCTTACGACCACACGCCGATGCTACGCGCGTGACTGTCAAACCACCGTACCGGGCCCGGGAATTGAACCCGGACGAGGGTTTCCCCCCAGCGGTTTTTAAGACCGCCGCGTCTGCCATTTCGCCAGCCCGGCATTGGGGATTCTATGGGTCTGCAAGCCGCGCAGCCGGGTCAGCAACGTCCGGCTTCGGACTCCCGGGCGGCCGTATACTCCCGGAGCAGATGTTCGGTCGACGCCCCGACGCCACCTACCGGCGGAGCCAGAGTGCCACCGGGCTCCAGGTCCAACCCAGCGCGGTTGCGCGCGGCCTGGCGATGCGGGTCCTCGATGCCGGTGAAGATCCTCACGAGCGCAAGCGCCTCGGTCAGCTGCTCGTCGATGAGCTCGATGCGCTCGCCGGCCTCCCCCACTGCGACCTGGTCGTGGCTGACCGAGCCCAGGTCCACTCGCACAACGGACAGCGGCTGCAGAGCAAGACGTACGGGTACTACCGCTGCACCTTTGTGGAGGGCACGGTGACGGCTGCTCGAATCCGCATCTACCACCGGACCGCGGTGCGTCAGCAGGTGATCACCACCAAGGTGTTCCTGAACACGCTGCTCCACGAATGGGAGCACCACCATGACTTCGCCGGCCTCCGTCTCCCCCGTTCCCCGCACACCGCGGGGTTCTACGCGCGTTTGCGCGCGCTCGCGGGCGCGCTCGAGGTCGCGTTCGTGATGCCGCCTGAGCCCGGGGCCGACGGCGCGGCCGCAACGTCCGCAGCCTGAGGCGCACCCTCCAGCCCACCCGATCGTGCCCTCGCGGCGGTGTCTGGTGATTGCCACGCCGGTCAGACGCGCGATCTCACCCTCGCGAAAGCATTCACATTTGCCCAGACAGCCGAGGCGGTGGCCCGGAACGTCGACGGGGTTGTTCGAGCTCGCCACCTTCGGCGGCCGCCGGCTCAGGACGCCAACCCTTCGCTGACCTGGGAGAAGAGATGGCCGGCCTCGTGGCCGACGAGCTGCACCACCAGCAGGATCACTCCAATCGTCACCAGCGTGACGCCGTAGCCCGCTAACGATCGCTTCCGCCGATGCCGTCGCAAATCAGTCGACAAGGTCGACAATTTCACATCCCCCACACGAATCAACCCCTTCCGGCGCCCCCGCGCCACTCATCACAGTATTGTCGATCGCACCAAAAGGTGCAAGCAGGAAGATCTGGCCAATCGATCATCGAGCAAGCGTGAAGGGCACCTGCCACGAGGTGACCTTGGCGAAGTGACGCGACGGGTCGTCCCGACGCCGCTCCGGTATTCTTCAAGCGTCGGTGCCGCTTGCATCGACGCCACGATGCGATTCGTGCGTACATCGGCGACGTAGCCAAGTGGTAAGGCAGAGGTCTGCAAAACCTTCATCGTGGGTTCGATTCCCACCGTCGCCTCACCCCGCGTATCCTCGTCGGCGTGACCGTTACCGAGGCCGTGCACACTCGCGCCCACATCGATCTGGCGGAACGGGCGCGACAAGTGCTCCCGGGCGGCGCCACCCACGCATCGCGCTCCTACGATCCGCGCATCTACGTCGCCCGGTCGAGTGGCTCGAGGAAGTGGCTCATCGATGGCACCGAGCTCATCGACTACACGATGGGCCACGGAGCGCTGCTCCTCGGACACGCACACCCGGCGATCGTCGCGGCCGTGCAGGAGCAGGTCGCGCGAGGGACGCACTACGGCGCCGCGCATCCGCTCGAGGTCGAGTGGGCAGAGCTGATCGCGGCGCTGGTCCCCTCGGCTGACAAGGTCCGGTTCACAGCCTCCGGCACCGAAGCGGTGATGCTCGCTCTGCGGGTGGCTCGTGCGGCCACCGGTCGGGACCGCATCCTCAAGCTCCAGGAGCACTTCCACGGATGGTCCGATGCGGTGAGCCCGTTCCTCGACCGCGACGGCCGGACGCGCACTCCCGCCGGCGTGCCGCCGGCGCTGGGCCTGCTCACCACTGTGGTCCGCACCGACGATCCCGCCGACCTCGAGGCGGCCCTCGCCGGCGGTGATGTCGCAGCGGTGATCATGGAGGCATCGGGCGCCCACTACGGCCAGCTCCCGCTCGATCCCTCGTTCATAGCCACAGCCCGGGCCGCCTGTACCGCGACGGGCACGGTGCTCATCTTTGATGAGGTGGTGACCGGGTTCCGCGTCGCACCGGGGGGCATGCAGTCCGTGCTCGGCATCACCCCGGACATCAGCGTCCTGGGGAAAGTGATGGCCGGTGGCCTTCCCTCGGGCGCGGTCGCCGGCCGGGGCGGTCTCCTCGAGTTGCTCGCTACGACGATCGCTCACCCGGGCACCTTCAACGCCAACCCGCTCAGCGCAGTCGCCGGGATCGCGACGCTCCGGCTCGTCGCCGACGGTGCCCCCCAGCGGACTGCGGACGCCTACGCGACCAGCCTCGCGGCCGAGTGGACCGGGGCCCTCGCCGCGGCCGGCATCCCAGGGACCATCCGGCGACTGTCGAGCATCCTCCACATCTTTCTCGGCGAGCCGTCGGCACAGGCGCGCATCGCCAATGCGATGCGCGCAGAAGGCGTGGACATCCTCAATACGAGCGCCTTCTGCTCATCGGTGCATACGATCGCCGACCTCGAACAGTCGGTCGCGGCGTTCGCACGGGCGATCGTCGTCGCGTCGACCCCCACGTAGGCCGTCCGCCGGCGGGGACCCGCTAGATGATCCCGTGTCGCTGCGCCCAGAGCGCCGCCTGGACGCGGTCCTCGACGCCGAGACGATCGAAGACGGATCCGAGGTGCGCCTTGACGGTCTTCTCGCTGATTCCGAGGCGCCAGGCGATCTGCTTGTTGCTCATCCCCCGCCCGACCAGCGTCAGCACGTCGAGCTCGCGCTGGGTGAGGTCATCGAGCGGCCGCCGCTTGACGCGATCGCGAAGCAACTCCTTGGCGGCCTTGGGTGAGAGCGGCGTATCCCCCTTCGCCGCTGACCTGATCCCGTTGAGGAGCTCCTGGGGCTCGGTGTCCTTGAGCAGGAAGCCGACCGCGCCGTTGTCGATCGCCTCCACCACCATGTCGTGCTCCGAATACGAGGTCAGCATCACGACCTTGGTCCCGGCCACCGCCTTGAGCATCCTGCGGAGCGCCTCGAACCCGTTCATCCCGGGCATCGAGATGTCCATCAGCACGATGTCGGGGTGCTCCTCGACGGCGTAGGCGACCGCCTCCTCACCATCGGAAGCGGCTCCGACCACCGTGATGTCGGTGGTGCCGTTCAGAAGGGAGGTCAGCCCTCGTCTCACCAACGGGTGATCATCGACGATGAGCACACGGATGGGAGTGGGGTGCGTAACGTCCACAGTCGTTGCCAGCCTAACCGATATCTCTCGCTCGGGAGAAAGAAGTCGGCGGTGGCACCGACCCAGCAGAACCGCGATACACCCGGTGCCGCGGGGAGGGGGAGCCCGCGAGGGTAAACCACTGAACTGGGTCGGCGCCCGCCCGCCTATCAGGGGGACTTGCGTTTCGAAAGAGATGAATTCCCGTCGCGACGATAGTCAGCCCGGAGCCATCCCGGCGCTGCTAGGACGATCGTCTTAAGACCCCGTGGTCCTTCGCTGCAGGGCCTCTCGATTCGACTGGAGCCGCTTCGCGACCTCGCGCTCGGCTCCGTGGGTGGAGGGGTCGTAATAGCGCCTCCCCGCCAGCGACTCCGGGAGGTGCTGTTGCTCCACCACTCCCCCCTCATGGTCGTGGGAATACCGGTAGCCGCTCCCGTAGCCGAGGGCGCGACCGAGGCCGGTGACGGCGTTGCGGAGGTGCAGCGGCACCGGCTGATGGAGGGTCTCGGCGACGTCGTCCGAGGCTGCGACGTAGGCGCGGAGCACGCTGTTGCTCTTGGGCGCGGCCGCAAGATAGAGCGCCGCCTCGGTGAGCGGCAGGAATCCCTCGGGCATGCCGATGAAGTGCGCAGCCTGCTGCGCCGCCACGGCGACGCTGAGCGCGTGCGGATCGGCGAGCCCGACGTCCTCCGCCGCCAGGATCACCATGCGACGCGCGACAAAGAGCGGATCCTCGCCGGCTTCGAGCATCCGGGCCAGCCAATACACGGCGGCGTCGGGGTCGCTGCCCCGGATGGATTTGATGAACGCCGAGATCAACCAGTAGTGCTGGTCGCCGGCTCGGTCGTACAGAAGCGCCGGGTTCTGGAGTGCGCCCTCCACGTCGCCGGCGGTCACGCGCACCTGGCCGGCAGCATCTGGAAGCGCGGCTTGGACGGCGAGCTCGAGGGAGTTCAGCGCGATGCGTGCATCCCCGCCGCACAGCGTCACCAGGCGGTCAATCGCGTCGGCGTCGACCGAGACGCGGTGCGCGCCGAGCCCGCGCTCGGCGTCCGAGATGGCGCGCTCGATGAGGCTGCGGACGTCGTCGGGTTCCAATGCCTCGAGGCGGATGACGCGGCTGCGCGACAGCAGGGCAGCGTTGACCTCGAACGACGGGTTCTCGGTGGTGGCGCCGAGGAGCGTCACGGTCGCGTTCTCGACGTGGGGCAGCACGGCATCCTGCTGGCCTTTGTTGAACCGGTGGATCTCGTCGATGAACAACACCGTCCGCCGTCCCGTGCGCAGGCGTTCCTGCGCCCGCTCGACCACCTTGCGCAGGTCGGCAACCCCGGCGCTGGTCGCGCTGACCGCCTCGAAGGTGGCGTTCGTCGCCCCTGCGATGAGAACCGCGAGCGTCGTCTTGCCGCTCCCGGGAGGCCCCCAGAGAATGAGCGACGGGACCTCGCCGGCTTCGACCGCCCGGCGGAGCACCGTGCCCGCACCGATCGCCCGGTGCTGGCCGACGAACTCGTCGAAGGTGCGTGGGCGCATCCGCGTTGCCAGGGGCGCGTGGGCCGCCGCGCCGGAAGCCTGCGTTGGGCTGACGGGGTCTGCGCCGAAGAGCGAAGGCTGTCCGGCCACAGACGGAGTCCCGCTCAGCTGCTGGAGGGCGGGACGGTGACGACCGTCGGCGGCTCGAGCCCCGGCGCGTCGCCGAGGACGCTGCGCAGGACCTGCGCCGCGCCGAGCAGCCCGGACGTCTCGGCGGGAACGACCAGCTTGGCGTTGGGGCTCTCGGCGAATTTCGTGAGGGTGTCCAGCTGGAGGATCGCGACCAGGGTCGGATCCGGCGCGGCCGCCTTGATCGACCCGTACACGGTCGAGATCGCCTGGGCACGTCCTTCGGCCTCGAGGATCGCCGCCTGCCGGTTGCCCTCAGCGCGGAGGATCGCCGCCTGCCGCTCACCCTCGGCCTGCTTGATGGCAGCCTGCCGGTTGCCGTCCGCGATATTCACCGCCGACTGCTGCTGCCCTTCCGATTGCAGGATGCGCGCACGCTTCTCCTGGTCGGCCTGCTTCTGCAGCGCCATGGCCTGGAGGATCTGCACCGGAGGCGAGATGTCGACGATCTCGATGCGGTTGATCCGGATGCCCCACTTGTCGGTGACCTGCTCCATCTGCTGCTGCATGGCGGCATTGATCTGCTCGCGCGAGGACAGCGCCTCGTCGAGGCTGACGTTGCCGAACGCATTACGCAGGGTGGTCCGAGCCTGCTGGTCGATGGCGACGAGGTAGTCGGAGACGTTGAACAGGGCCGCGCGCGGCTCGATGACCTGGCTGAAGATGGTGGCGTTGACGGCAACTGCCACGTTGTCGCGGGTGATCACGTCCTGCCGGTCGCCCGTGCGTGGGGTCTCGCGCATGTCCACCCGGAGCAGCTTGTCGATGAACGGCGTGATGATCGTGAGTCCGGCCTGCGATTCCCGCCGAAAGCGTCCAAAACGCGTGACCACGCCGGCGAATCCCTGGGGGACGACGCGCACCGCGCCGCCGATGAGGATCGCGACCACGATGAGCAGGACGACGACGATGATCGCGGTGACCAGACCACTGTTGTCCACTGAGTCAGCCTCCCTTGGGGGGCGCGATCACAAGGGTGGTGCCGCGCACTTCGACGACGGTAACCTGCTGGTGTGCCGGCACGCCGCCGGGAATGCTGGTCACCGCGAGCCAGCGTTCGTTGAACAGCCGCGCGTGGCCTGGGTGGTTCTCGTCGCCGACCGGTTCGAGCGTCAATGCCGGCTGCCCGACGAGGTTGTCCGACGCACCCGGCATTGCGAGCTTCGGTCCGAGGTGCCGAGCCGAGAGGCGGGCCAGCGTCGGCCGCACCGCCATGGTTCCGACGATGGCGACGGCGGCCCCGACGATCGCCTGGAGCCAGACGGGGGTGGGAAACACCGCCACGATCGTGGCCGCGAACGAACCCAGGGCGAGAAAGAGGGCGTAGAACGCCTGGGTGTGGACTTCCATCCCCACGAGGACCAGGCCGGCCAGCAGCCAGACGACCCACATCCAGGACAGCATGGAGCGAGTGTACCCGCCTGAAGAAACGGCTACACAAACGGTTCGCTGATCATCCGTCCCCCTGCGGCTCGGAGCAGGGCGAGCGCGACCAGCCCGCCGAGCGTCGCCCACGCTACGAGGCTGATCGCAACCTGGCTGAGATCAGTTCCTGCCAGCTGTGCGTGGATCAGAAAGATCACGAACATCGGATAGCTCAGGCGGTGGATCCAACGCCAGATCGAGACGCGCATCCAGCGGCGCAGGGCCGAGGTGGCGGCGATCAGGACGAGGAGGAGGAAGCCGATAGTGCCGAGTCCGACGGCGAGTTGTGACCCGGTGCCCTCGTTGACGCGAAACGGGACGAGCAGGTCGAGCGGTGTGATCCTCGACGTCGCGTCGAGCAGCAATGTCGTCACGTGGACGGCGATGAGCGGAACCCAGAACCAGGTGAAGAACCCATGCACTGCAACGACCGCTCGATTTCGCGCAACCGGCGCGAGCAGCGCTGTTCGGATTGCCATGCCGGTGAGCAGCGACGCGGCGAGCACGAAGAATGCGGCCAGTGCCGCCGCGCGGGCCGCGTACCAGAGCACCAGATCGGCAGTCATGTCATGCAGCCAGCGCACCGGTCGACGTGACCAGCGCGTAGCGGGCAGCGCCGCGGGCGGCGAGCCAGCCGGCCGCCGCCGGTGCGCCCACCACGCATGCGCCCTTGGCCAGCACCTCGGCGCGCAGCGCGGTCTCGGCGATCACGGAGATCGCAGCGATGCCTGTCCGCGCCGGCCGGCCCGTCCGTGGGTCGATGAGGTGGTGGCCACCGGGCCACCGCCGTCCCGAGGTGCCGGAGGTTGCGAGGCCGGCGTCTCTGACGACGACCGGACTGCCGTCGCAGAGCGACACCGTCCATCCCTCACCGGCAGGCCCGGCGCCGCGGGTGCGAACGTCACCGCCGAGGTTGACCGCCGCGTTGCCGAAGCGCTCGCACAGCCTGTCGGCGAGCCATCCCTTGCCAACGCCGCCGAGATCGATCGCGCATCGTGGAGCCAGGCGCGCCCACCCATCGCCAACCTCGAGCACGCCGGGCAGCGGCGGCACCTCGCGCCATTCAGAAGTGCGCACGGTGACCGCTGGCCGGCGCCGGACCTCGGTGATGGACCGATCGTATCCAGCGTCGATGAGCGCGGGCAGGCACGCGGCGTTCACCAGGCCATCGCTGAGCTCGTGCGCGTCGATGCAGACGCGCAGCAGCTCGCCGAGAAGCGCCGACACATGGACCCTGGGACCTGCATCGGCATTGAATCGCGAAAGCTCGCTGCTCGGATCGAAACGTGTCAGCCGCTGTTCCAAGGCGTAGGTGTCGGCCACGACGGCCGAAACATCGGCTTCGCTCGCACCGCACGCGATCACCGCACATCGCGCCCCGCCGAACGCGGTGAAGACGTGCCTGATGTCGTCGTCCGCGGTGTTCACGAGACGTAGGTATTGATGAGCGGATGGGTCGCCGGAGGTGCGTCGACAACCGAGGGGACGATCGATCCCCCTGCGGAGGCGCTGGAGCTGCCGCAGCTTCCAGTTGTGCCTGACGCGCCCCGTCGCAAAGCCGCGAGGGCGGCCTCGACCTCGAGACGTTGTGCGGGGGTCAGGGTGGCGAGGATGGCTCGGCGCGTCGACGCGCTGGTCGCCTGACGCACCTGCTGCAGCACCGGATCCAGCGACGGATCGAGCATCGCGCCCGTGCCGCTCGTCGCGGCGCCCGATCCGCCACACGAGGGCGGGATGACCAGCGCCGCCGCGTTCGACGACGCCCCGTGCACCGGCGGGCGCAATGGAGCGGCCTCGGGTCTCGGATCGGTGGCGACGAGCACGCCGCTCACACCGCACACCGCGACGGCTCCAATGCCGCTGATCGCCTTGAGCGCACGTGTGCTGAGCGCCATGACTAGAGCGTCTGGATGATCGGCAACTCGGGAAACGATGCGCCCAGCACCGACGCCGGGTCTGCGTTGAGCCAGTCGCGAATCAGGGTCTGATAAACGCTGCGAAAATCGACGTTGTACTGAAGGTTCCCGGCGTCGACGGTCCTGGTCAGCGACGGTTGCTCGCCGAAGACTCCTCCCTTGACTGGCTTTCCGACGACGAAGATCGGTGCCGCTGCGCCGTGGTCGGTGCCCTTCCCGCCATTCTCGGCGACACGCCTGCCGAATTCCGACCACGTCATGAGCACGACCCGATCGGCCATGCCGTGGTTGGCGATGTCCTGCATGAACGCGCTGACCGCGCTGTCGACATAAGCGAGCAGCGCGTTCTGGCGCGTGTCCTCGTCCTGGTGGGTGTCGAAGCCGCCGAGGACGACGTGACAGATCTTGACGCTCGGCTGCGTGATGATCATCTCGGCAGTGAGCTGCAGCGACGTCGCGAGACTGTTCTTGCTGCCGTACACCGTGCTCTGCGCCGTGTAGCTCACCGACGGTGTGTAGCGATGCTGCGAATCGCCGAGTGCCGCGATCCCGTATTCCGCAGTCGAGAGCGCCTGGTCGAACAGCGCTCCGTAGATCCCGGGCGTCTGCTTGTAGAGCGCGGGAGCGGCGACTTGGCGCCCCGCTCCGCCCTGCACCTGATACGTGGGAATCGAGTCGATCACGCTCACCGTGGCGTTCTGCGCGACCAACTCCGCGGGGGTGCTGGCCTGGCCGAGCGCGCATCCGGTGAGCGGATGTCCCTGACCATCGAGCTGGCTGGCCAGCAGCTTGCCGAGCCATCCCTCGGTCTGCTGCATGCTCGGATCCGCGTGCTCCCAGATGTACAGCCCCTCGAAGTGGGAGTACACCGGCTTCGGATACCCGACCCCCTGCACCACCGCAACTTCGCCCGCGTCGAAGAGCTTCTTCAGACCGGGCATCACCGGGTTGAGGCCGACGCTGGCGTTCAGGGGCAACACCTTGTCGGCGGTGATCCCGATCGTCGGCCGCGCCTGCAGGTACGCCGGATCCGCGAACGGAATGACCGTGTTCAGACCGTCATTCCCGCCACCGAGCTGGAGGATGACGAGGACCTTGTCGTTGTGCACGTCCTCGACCGTTGCGGCGAAAACCGACTTGGCGAAGACCGGCGGCACGATGATGCCGACCCCGGTTGCGGTGATGCCGCTCACCATGAAATCGCGCCGTGTGATCATGTCGACTGCCTCATTTGAGCTGGAATTCGGGGCTGCCGAGGAGCGCGTACCACCGGTCGCCGTCGCTCTGGCTTGCGTTGAACACGGCGGCGGTATCTGTTCCAACCACGCCATCGAGCTGCGCATGCACGGCCGCCACCGGGTCCGGGAAGGTGTGCGCAGAGGCGACCACATTTGCGGCGAAATTGAGCCGCGCGAGCCACGCTCCGGATGACACCCATCCCTGGTTGGCCGGCCAGCCTGCAACAGTGGGCATGTCGTAGAGGATCTGATCCATCGCCGCGCCGGCCTGCACGCACCTTGCGGCAAGGTTGGGTCGGTTGAGCGCGCGCATGGTTGCGACCATGTACTCGGCTGGACCGCGCACGAGGGACCGATAAGCATCAGGCGCGCTGAACGCTTCGCTCGTGAAGATCGTGCGCATCAACGTCTTGATGTCGTAGTTGCTGCTCCGAAACGCCGTGGCCACGCTGGTCACCAGGGAGGCCGGCGGATCCGGCGTGCAGAACTGCACCAGCGCATTTCGCGCGATGTGCGGCGCGCAGGCCGGCTGCGCCAGGATGATGTCGAGTGCCTGCGCCGGATCGATATTCCCCGTGCGTCCCAGGAACGTCTTGATACCGGCGTCGTGTTGCTGTGGAGCGAGGACTCCTTTGAAGCTCGCCCCCTGGGCAAGCAACTGACCCACTGCCTGCGCATAAGCGGCGGGCGTCGATCCCTTGAGCTTCGGCAACTGCATCCGCTGACCGTTCGCGTCCACGAGGATCGTCCTGATGCCCGAGAGAGCACGCGCCCCTTCGCGGACATCGCTTTCGGAGTAGTTGCCGACCCCGAGGGTGAAGAGTTCCATGAGTTCGCGGCTGTAGTTCTCGTTGGGCGCGGCCGCTGTGCTCTCCTCGAGATCGAGGTAGCGAATCATCAGCGGGTCGAAGGTGACCGCGTTGATGAGCGAACGGAAGTCCGTGCGCCCGATCGAGCGGTAGAGGATGTTCTGCTGCAGGACGAAGGGCAACCGCGCGGCCTTTCGATAGTCACTGGTGAGCAGCCCGTGCCAGAACAGCGTCATGCGCTCCGGGAACTGCGCCGGCGTCGTTGCCATGTGTTCATACCAGGCGCGTACGACCGCCTGGTAACTGGTCGGGTCGGCCACCGTCGGCAGCGGTTGAGCCGCCTGGTTGACGATCATGTCGACGAGATCCGGATAGGACATCGACGCTGCCGAGTCCAACTCGGCGGCGGTGTAGCCGAAGGTCGCCCGCCGGAGCAGATGGGCCGCACGTCCGGCGGAGGTGGTGAGCGGGCTCGCCCACGCTCCGGCGGCGCCGCCCGCTGAGGCAACCTTCTGGGAGACACCGGGCAGTTGGAGGGTGAGGTAGCGGAAGCCCACTGCGCCGACCACGCCGCCGGCGGCGATCCCCAGGACCTGGCGGCGGCTGAGCTTGATGTGTGCGCTGCCCATGAGCGGCCAGTTTCGACATCCGACCTGAGAATTTCCCTGGCGACCAGGGCCTCCCAGGCGCATCTCAGGCAACTCTCAGCCGCAAGCCCTGCATCCATGCGCTGAGCCCACCCCCCAACTCCACTCGGTAGACTGGAATCAAGCCCGGCGCGCTGCCGGCTGCATCCGGATCATTTGCAAGGGAGTACCACCGATGCCGTCCACTCCGGCCGAAATATTCAGCGAGATCAATTCCCGCATCGCAACCGACCCCACCAAGACGGCGGGGATGACCGCCATCTACGCCTTCGACCTCGGGGGCGAGGCGCCCGGCCAGTACCACATCTCGCTCAAAGACGGCAGCGCCGACGTCGGCGAGGGCGCGCCCGAGAACCCGAACATCACGATCACCATGAAGTCCGAGGATTTCGTCGACCTGGCCACGGGCAAGCTCGACGGCACCATGGCGTTCATGAGCGGGAAGATCAAGATCAAGGGCGACATGGGTCTCGCGATGAAGCTCCAGTCGGTGCTCCGCTAAGCATCACCGGACTGCGCACGGTGGCTGCGGATCTCCGCCCGGTGCGATTCGACTACGACGAGAAGAATCGATCGCTGCTGATCGAGTGGTCGGACGGCGCCGCGCATGCGATCCCTTTTGCGGTGCTCCGGCGCGCCTGCCCCTGCGCCGCGTGCAAGGGTGAGCCGGGGTATCGGGGACGGTTCAGCGCCGACCCCGATCTCCACGCCGGCGAGGACGAGCTCGCCGACATCTCACTGGTCGGCGCCTACGGCCTGAACACCGTCTGGGCAGACGGCCACAACACCGGCATCTACACGTACCAGCGGCTCCGCGAGCTCGGCAATGCGTCGGCGTAGAGTTCGCCGCGATGACCGCCGAAGCCACGCCGACCACCGCGCCTCAGCTGTTGCGTTCCGTCACCGACCGCGTGCTCACCCTCACGCTCAATCGGCCCGAGGTGCTCAACGCGATCACACCGGCATTGCTCGATGAGGTCACCGAGTCGCTCCGCGACGCGGCGTCGGGCACAGCGGTCCGCGCGGTCGTCATCACCGGCGCCGGGCGTGGCTTCTGCAGCGGACAGGACCTGCGTGCGGCGGCAAGCGAAGCCGGACTCGATGTCGGCGCCGTGCTCCGGGATCACTACACCCCGGCGATCCGGGCGATTCGCTCGATGGATCAACCCGTGATCGCCGCTGTCAACGGGGTCGCCGCCGGAGCTGGGTTCTCCCTCGCGCTCGCGTGCGACCTGCGCATCGCCGCCGAGTCCGCCACCTTCGTGCAGGCGTTCGTGCGCATCGGCCTCATCCCCGACCTGGCGAGCACCTACTTTCTACCGCGCCTGATCGGGCCGGCACGCGCCGCCGAGCTGACCATGCTCGGCGAGACCGTCAATGCCGGTCGTGCCCTCGAGCTCGGCATCGTGAACCGCGTGGTCGCGGATTCGGATCTTGGCGCGGCGGCCGCCGAGCTCGCCGCGAGGCTCGCGCGCGGGCCGCGTTCGATCGGCCTCACCAAGCGCGCCCTCGAGGTCTCACACGAGAACGATCTCGAGGCCCAGCTGGCGGTCGAGGAGCGCCTCCAGAGTGAGGCCACGACCACGAGCGACTTCTTCGAGGGCATCAGCGCCTTTCTCGAGAAGCGTCGGGCAACGTTCACGGGCTCGTAGTTCCCGACATGCTCGGAGCTGTCGACAAGCTCACGGCGCTGCTGGGCTCCGCCCGGGTCCTGACCGGTACCGACATCAGCGAGGACGACTGGCACGACGAGTCGCTGGTGGCGCTCTGGCACGCACCGGACGCGGTCGTCCTCCCCCATTCGGCGGCCGAGGTCGCCGAGATCATCGCCATCGCCCGGGACTTCGCCATGCCGGTCACGGCACGCGGGTCAGGCACCGGTCTCGCCGGCGCGTGCGTGCCCCGCGCCGGCGGCGTGCTGATCGCCTTTCGGGAGATGAGCGCCATTCTGGAGATCGATGTCGACAACCAGGTCGCCGTCGTCCAGCCGGGGGTGAACCTTCGCGCGCTCGACGAGGCGACTGCGCGGCACGGGCTCGTCTACCCCGTGTTTCCGGGTGAGAGCAGCGCGAGCCTCGGGGGCAGTGTCGCGACCAACGCCGGCGGGATGCGCGCTGTCAAATACGGCGTCACCCGCCACCAGGTGCTCGGGCTCGAGGCGGTGCTCGGTACCGGTGAGGTGATTCGGACCGGGGGAAAATTCGTCAAAGCGACGTCCGGGTACGATCTCACCCAGCTGATCGTCGGATCCGAGGGCACCCTTGCGATCGTCACCGAGGCGACCCTGCGGCTCTACCCCCGCCAGGCGCATGCCGCGACCGTGCTCGCACCGTTTCGGACCGTCGCCGACATCGCCGCAGCGGTGCCGCGGATCGTGCAGAGCGGCGTTGCGCCGATGATCCTCGAGTACATCGACGTGATGTCGATGGCAGCCATCACCGCCGCGCGCGGCCTCGAACTCGGGATCGGCGCAGCCGTCAAGGAGGCCGCGCTCGCCTACCTGGTGGTCGTCCTCGAGTCCCGCGACTCCGGCCGGCTCGACGAGGACATCGAGTCACTCGGCGATCTGATCACGACACTGGGCGCGCTCGACGTCTACGTCCTGCCGCCGCGCGCGGCGGCGGATCTCATCGAGGCGCGGGAGCGGGCCTTCTTCGCCGCCAAGGCCGCCGGCGCCAACGAGATCGTGGACACCGTCGTGCCACGAGCCCAGATCCCGGAATTTCTGGCCCGGGTGCAACTGATTGCTCAGGACACGGGGTCGATGGTGGTCGGCTGCGGCCACGCGGGCGACGGCAACGTGCACCTGTCGGTCTTCCAGTCCGATCCGGAGCGCCTCGAGCAGGTGCTGCGGAGCGTGTTTGCCGCCGGCGCCGCCCTCGGCGGCGCGGTGTCGGGCGAGCACGGCATCGGCACCGACAAGCGCGGCCACTTCCTCGCCCTCGAGGATCCGGCGAAGGTCGCGCTCATGGCCAGGATCAAGGCGGCTTTCGACCCCGACGGCATCCTCAATCCCGGGGCGATGCTCGGGCCGGCACCGGCGCTGGTCGAGGCGGGCGCCGGATGATCGGCGGCGAAGCCCTGGTCCGGAGTCTTGTGACCTCGGGCGTCGACGTGGTGTTCGGCAACCCCGGCACATCGGAGATGCATTTCGTCGCCACCCTCGACGCCGTCCCGGAGATGCGAGGCGTGCTCGCGCTGTTCGAAGGCGTGGCCACGGGCGCCGCCGACGGCTATGCGCGACTTCGCGAGAGTCCGGCCGCGGTGCTCCTCCACCTGGGGCCCGGTCTCGGCAACGGCCTCGCCAATCTGCACAACGCACGGCGCAGTCGAGCGCCCGTTGTGGCGATCGTCGGCGATCACGCGACGTACCACAAGCAGTACGACGCCCCGCTGGAGTCCGACATCGACACGGTGGCTCGGAATGTCTCGACCTGGATCCGCCGGAGCATGCGTCCCGAGGACGCGGGCAGGGACGCCGCGGCGGCGGTCGCTGCCGCATTCGGGCCTCCGGGACAGGTCGCCACCCTGATTCTGCCCGCGGACGTGTCCTGGTCTGAGGGTGGCTCGGTCGCAGCCCCGGCGCCGCGACGGCCCCGCGAGGCGGTGAGTGCGGCGATGCTGGACACAGTTGCCACCGTCCTCCGTTCAGGTGCGCGGACCGCGTTCCTGCTGGGCGGGTCTGCACTGACCGCCCGGGCGATCGGTGCCGCGTCGCGCATCTCGCAGGCGACCGGAGCGGAGGTTCTTGGGGAGACGTTCCCGGCGAGGATTGAGCGGGGCGCCGGCGTTCCGGTCATCCAACGCTTGGCATATCTCGCCGAGATGGCGGCGGGCCAGCTCGACGGTCTGCGCCATCTGATCCTGGTCGACACCAAAGCACCGGTGTCGTTCTTCGCGTATCCGGGGAAGCCGAGCGACCTCGTTCCCGAGGGCTGTGACGTCATCGTTCTCGCGGGTGGCGGCGACGACGCGGCGGCCGCGCTGGAGGCACTCGCCACAGAGCTCGGTGCCCACCCGATCGCCGTCTCGGACCACCCGACGCCTGATCGCCCAAGCGGCGAGTTGGGCGCCGAGTCGATCGCTCGTGCGATCGGCGCGCTGCTCCCCGAGGGTGCGATCGTCTCCGACGAAGCCAACACCAGCGGCACGTTCCTGCCGACCTTCACAGCGGGTGCACCCCGCCACGACTGGCTGACTCTCACCGGCGGATCGATCGGCCAGGGGCTCCCGGTGGCTGTCGGTGCGGCGATCGCCTGTCCCGACCGGCCGGTGCTCGCCCTTGAAGCCGACGGCTCGGCGCTCTACACCCTCCAGTCACTCTGGACGATGGCCCGCGAGCAGCTCGATGTGACCACCGTCATCTTCAGCAATCGCCGGTACGCGATCCTGCGCATGGAGCTCGCCCGAGTCGGCGCCACGGCGTCCGGTCAGCGCGCGCTCGAGATGCTGGACATCTCCCCGCCCGACATCGACTTCGTGGCGCTCGCAAAGGGGCTGGGCGTTCCGGCGACGCGCCCGGAGCGCGCCGAGGCGTTCGTCGCGGACCTGGAGCGAGCGTTTTCGGAGCCCGGACCGCACCTCATCGAGGCGGTGATCCCCTCGCTGTTCTGATCAGGGCCGGAGGCGCTCGCCGGCGTGGATCGGCACTGTCAGCCAGTTCTCTCGCGGGGGCAGCGGGCAGCTCCAGCGGGGGTCGTAGCTGCAGGACGGTTGATACGAGAAATTGAAGTCCAGGATGAGGCGGCCATCGCTGTCGACACCGAGATCGGCACTTTTCGCCGTGTCCAGGAGGTAGCGGCCGGCCCCATACGTCTCACCGCCGCTGGTCGCATCACGGAAGGAGAGAAAGAACCCGCCCGAGTAGTCGAGCAGCCAGAACATCGACAGGCGCAGCTGGGTACTGCCCAGCGAGCAATGCGCGGTGCCCGCGCGCTCGGCCGTGACGTGACCGGAGGTCGACCCGGGAAGCTCGAACGTCGCGCCATCCGCTGCCTCGACATCGGCAACCGTGCGCCATCCCGGGTCGTAGTCGAAATACGCAGGTGCCGTCGTGTCGCCGCGCTCTGCCTCCGGAATCGGGCTCTGCGAATGGCGGCGATAGAGACGGTCGCGGACCTCGCGCCAGCGGGCCCAGGCAACGACCGGGTCCGGCTCCCCGCGAATTCCGGCGTAGAGCTCGCTGATCTGGCGCCGCCAGTCAGCCAGCGCCAGCCGACCCGGGATCACTCCTGTGTCGGCGCCGGAATCCTCAGTCAACCGCGGAAATGTACCTCGCCTTCAGGGGCCGTCGCCGTACACCACGCCGCCACGGAGTTCATCCATCCGGCGCATGCGAGCGTGCGCCGTCTCGCCGAGCCGCGCCAGCACGCCGGCGATCAACGCCTCGGTGAGCGCCACGGCTGACACCAGTGAGTCGAATGGCATCACCATGGTCTGGACACCCGTCGCGAGCACAAAGCGCGCGGAGGCTGCGGCCGGGGACAACCAGGGATCGGTGACCAGGACGACGGTGCTCCCCCGCCCCGCCGCGACCTTTGCGCTGTTGATCGTGTCGCTCTGGTAGCGGCGGTAGTCGAAGACCACCAGGATGTCGCGCCGGCCGAGATCCACCAGGCGGTCTGCAGGGTTGCTCCGCTCGGGATCGATCAGCTCGACGCCGGGTCGGATCAGGTGCAGCTGGCTCGCGAGGTAACGCGCGAGGAAGGTGCTCACCCGGCCGCCGAGCGTGAGGACGTGCCGGCGTGAGTCGGAGAGCAGGTCGATCACCGCGTCGAAATCGTGCTCGGAGACCATGTCGATGCTTGCCCGCAGGCTGTGCTCGTAGGTCTCGAACGCGTCCCGGAGAACGGATCGCGTCAGGCCCCCAGGGCGGGCCCGTTCGTAGCGAGCGAGCGGCGAGCTCAGCCGTTCCTGCAACTCCTGGCGGAGTGAGTCCTGGAATTCCGGGTATCCGCGCAACCCCAGTTTGGCGATGAACCGGGTGACGGTCGCCGGACTCACCCCCGCCCGTTCTGCGAAGCGCGTGAGGCTCTCCAGTCCCGCCACGGGATAGAAGGCGAGCAGGACCTGACCGAGCCGCCGCTCTGACGCACTGAGCGTCCCCATGCGCTGGCGCACCAGTTCGCCGACCAGGAACTCGGGCACTGAAACGATTCTTACAGTTTTGACCGGTTTGGGTTTGTTCGATAAATCTGTTGACGCTGGTGCAGAGCCGCTGCTACTGTGCGCGCGACCACACCGGACCGCATGGGGAGATGAGCCGATGACCGTTCAGGGAATTGACAGCGATACCGAGACTCTCCACAAACTGGGGTACGCCCAGGAACTGCTTCGGCGGATGGGGGGCTTTTCCAACTTCGCTGTCTCGTTCACGATCATATCGATCCTGTCCGGCTGTCTCACCGCATACGGCGTCGCCATGTTCAACGGCGGCCCCATCGACATGAACATCGGCTGGCCGCTGGTCGGCATCATGGTCATCATCGTCGGGCTTGCCATGGCCGAGGTGTGCTCCAGCTATCCCACCGCAGGCGGCCTCTACTACTGGTCGGCGAAGCTCGGCGGCAAGAATGGACCTGCCTGGAGCTGGTTCACCGGGTGGTTCAATCTCGTCGGCCAGGTGGCCGTCACCGCCGGCATCGACGGCGGGTTAGCGCTGTTCGCGTCAGCGTTCATGAACAACTGGTTCGGGTATCCGTTGACGCCGTGGCCGATCCTCGGCGTCTACGCGGTGGCGCTCTTCCTGCACGGTCTGCTGAACACCTTCGGTGTCCGCCTGGTTGCCCTCCTCAATGACATCTCGGTCTGGTGGCACATCACCGGCGTGGTTGTCATCGTCGCGGTGCTGCTCATCGTGCCGAAGCACCACCAGTCGGTTTCCTTCATCTTCACGAGCTTCAACAACGGCACCGGCGCGTCGTTCCCGGGCAACATCATCTATGTCTTCCTGATTGGCCTGTTGCTCGCTCAGTACACGTTCACGGGATACGACGCATCGGCGCACATGACGGAGGAAACCAAGAACGCGGCCACGGCGGGTCCGCGCGGGATCGTCCTGTCGATTGTTGTCTCGCTCGTCGCTGGATGGATCCTGCTGATCGGGGTCACGTCCGCAATCCAGAACTACGGGACCGAGTCCACGGCGGTGGTGCCGGCGGCGCAGATCTTCATCGATGCTGCCGGCGGCGGCCTCGGACAATTCCTCCTGCTCATCGCGATCGGCGCGCAGTTCTACTGCGGGATGTCGTCGGTCACGGCCAACTCGAGAATGATCTATGCGTTCTCTCGCGACGGCGCCGTGCCCGGCCACAGGTTCTGGAGCAAGATCAACAAGCGGACGCGCACCCCAACCAACTCGATCTGGCTCGCGGTGGTCGGTGCCTTCATCCTCTTCCTTCCTTACGTCTTCAATTCGTACGCCTACGCTGCGGTGATCTCGATCGCCGTCATCGGCCTCTACGTCGCGTACGGCATCCCGATCTTTCTGCGCCTGCGCGCGGGCGACAGCTTCCAGCGCGGCCCGTGGCACCTGGGCCGATGGAGCCGTGTCGTGGGAACCATTGCGGTTGTCTGGATCGTGATCATCAGCATCCTGTTCATCCTGCCGACGGCATTTCCCGTCACCGGGACGAACTTCAACTACACGATCGTCGCGTTTGCTGTCGTGCTTGGCGGCACGTCCATCTGGTGGACGGTGTCGGCAAAGAACTGGTTCAGCGGTCCGCGCATCCAGGGCACGGCGGAGGAACTTGCCTCCATCGAAGCCGGATTCTCCGATGCACCCGCGCCGGTGCCCGCAGCTTCGGCAGGCTGATAGGCTCAGAGTCAGTTCATCACGCGTGCTCGCGGCAGTCACGCCGCGAGCACGCGAAGGATCCTCAAGATGCCCAAGCCCAGGATTGGTGTGACGTGCAGTCCGCGTCGCGGACCCGCGTACTATTCGCCGTATCTGCGCGCCGTTGCAGCGGCCGGCGGGCAGCCCGTCGCGCTCGATCCGCAGGCCAATGGGCTCGCGTCCGATCAGGCGGCGTCGATGATCCGCGGTATCAACGGTCTGCTGGTTCCCGGCGGGTGGGATGTCGATCCGCCCACCTACGGCGAGGCGCGGTTGGAGGAGACGCCGGATGTGGACCCGGCGCTCGACCTCACCGAGATCGCCCTCGTGCGCGCGGCGGTGGACGAGGGGGTGCCCGTCTTCGGGATCTGCCGCGGCCAGCAGGTCATCAATGTGGCGCTCGGCGGATCACTGCGTCAGCACATCGACGGCCACGACAACCACGGGCATCCGCGCGATCTGCTCGCTCACTCCATCGATGTGATCCCCGGCTCGGAGCTGTCGAAGGTGACTCCCGGCGATCGGGTCATGGTCAACAGCCTCCACCATCAATCGGTGAAGGACATCGCGCCCGGCCTGCGCGCCACGGCGCACAGCCCCGACGGCGTCGTCGAGGGCATCGAGTCCTCGGATGGGATGATCGTCGCGGTGCAGTGTCACCCTGAGGAACTGCTCGCACAGCAGGGATGGGCAATGTCGCTCTTCCGCCGCTTCGTCGACCGGGTCGCCGAGCACAACCACAACGGCGCGGTCGCCACCGACGCCTCCAAGGAGGGCAACTGACCAATGCTCACGCTCGACGAGCTCACCCAACACGTCGACGCCGGCGAGGTCGACACGGTGGTCGTGGCGTTCACCGACATGCAGGGACGCTTGATGGGCAAGCGAATGGAGGCACATTTCTTTCTCGACGAGATGGCTCACAACAATCCGATCGAGGGATGCAACTACCTGCTCGCGCTCGAGATGGAGATGGACCCGGTCCCCGGGTATGAGATCGCCAGCTGGGAGCGGGGGTACGGCGACTTCTCGATGGTCCCCGACTTCGACACGATGCGCCGGATCCCCTGGCTCGAGGGCACTGCGCTCGTGCTCTGCGATGTCGCCTGGAACGACGGCACCCCCGTCCGCCCCTCACCGCGTCAGGTGCTCAAGGCTCAGGTCGAGCGCGCACGCGCGCTGGGATACGAGGCCATGTTCGGCTCCGAACTCGAGTTCTTCCTCGTCAAGGAGACGTACGCGCAGGCGCACGCGCAGCACTATCGCGGGCTCACCCCGTCGGTCCCATACATCCTCGACTACCACATCCTCGCAACGAGCTACGACGAGCCGTTCATCCGCTCGGTGCGCAACAACATGCAGGCCGCCGGCATGCGTGTTGAGACCTCCAAGGGTGAGGCGTGGCCCGGGCAGCACGAGCTGAACTTCCGGTACAGCAGCGCCGTGACGATGGCGGACAACCACGTCATCTACAAGAATGGAATCAAGGAGATGGCGCAGCAGAGTGGCCAGGCCGTCACCTTCATGGCCAAGCCCGATCACACGTGGATCGGCAGCTCATGCCATATCCACTCGAGCCTCTGGGGTGGCGGTGACGCACTCTTCTCCGGGGAGTCGCCACTCTTCAAGCAGTATCTCGCCGGGCTCATCGCCTGTGCCGGTGAGTTCGCCGTCTTCCTCGCCCCGAACATCAACTCCTACAAGCGTTACGCGGCGGGAAGCTGGGCACCCACGACCCTCGCATGGGGCTACGACAATCGCACCTGCGGATTCCGCGTCGTCGGTCACGGAAAGTCGCTGCGTGTCGAGTGCCGCATCCCGGGTGCCGACGCCAATCCGTACCTCGCGTTCGCGGCGCTGCTCGCCGCGGGGCTGCACGGTATCGAGGAGAAGCTCGAGCTCCCGCCGGTGTTCGAGGGCAACGCCTACGAATCCGACGTCAAGCGGTTCCCGCACACGCTGAACGAAGCGATCACCGAGCTCGAGCACGCCAAGGTCGCGCGGTCCGCGTTCGGCGACGACGTCGTCAACCACTACCTGAATTACGCGCGCACCGAGCAGCAGCTCTTCGACAAGGCGGTGACCTGCTACGAGCGCGAGCGCTTCTTCGAGCGCGGATGACGCTTCGGGTTCTGAACCCGGCCACGGAACAACCCGTGGCCGAACTCGAGCAGGCCGGTGACGCGGAGACCGATCGCGCGGTTGCGGCGGCGAAGGCCGCGTACCCGGCGTGGCGCGCGATCGCGCCGTCCGACCGCGCGCGGCTGATGCGCCGACTCGCGGGCCTGGTCGATGATCATCGCGAGGAACTCGCGCTGCTGGAGACCCGGAACGTCGGGAAGCCGATCTCGGACTCCCGCGGCGAAGTCGGCATGGTCGCCGAGGTGTTCCACTACTACGCCGGAGCGGTCGACAAGCATTTCGGCCAGACGATCCCGGTGGCCGGCGGCGTCGACATGACCTTCCGCGAGCCGCTCGGCGTGGTTGGCCTCATCGTTCCCTGGAACTTTCCGCTCAATATCGCGAGCTGGAAGGTCGGACCGGCGCTCGCCTGTGGCAATACCGTCGTTCTCAAGCCGGCGGAGTTGACCCCGATGACGGCGATCCGCCTTGCGGAGCTTGCGCTCGAAGCGGGCATCCCGAAGGGCGTGCTCAACGTCGTGGTCGGCCCGGGACGCGTCGTGGGCGAACGGCTGATTCACCACCCTGACGTCGCCAAGATCGGGTTCACCGGCTCCACGGAAGTCGGGATCGGGGTGATGCGTGGCGCGGCGGAGTCCATCAAGCGGGTGACCCTGGAGCTCGGGGGCAAATCCGCCAACATCGTGTTCGCCGACGCGGACCTCGAGCGCGCGGCCGCTGCGGCCCCATACGCCGTTTTCGGGAATGCGGGACAGGACTGCTGCGCGCGTTCGCGCATCCTGGTCCAGCGCGAGGTGTACGACCGATTTGTCGCACTGCTGGTCGCCGCAACCGGTGCCCTTCGCGTCGGCGATCCCGAGGATGACGCGACCGAGATGGGGCCGCTCGTCTCCGCCGGTCACCGCACAACGGTGGCGTCATTCATCGAGTCGGAGCCGCTGTTCACGGGATCGACGCCTGACGGACCGGGCTTCTGGTTTCCATGCACGCTGGTGGAAGCGACCAACAACGACCGGATCGCGCGCGACGAGGTCTTCGGCCCCGTCGCGGCCCTCATCCCGTTCACTGACGAAGCCGACGCCATCCGGATCGCGAACGACACCCCATACGGACTCAGCGGATCGATCTGGACGACCAACGGTGCGCGCGCCCTTCGGGTGGCACGAGCGCTCGAAACGGGGGTGCTCTCGATCAACAGCAATTCCTCGGTACGGGTGTCAACCCCCTTCGGAGGCTTCAAGCAGTCCGGGTTCGGCCGAGAGCTCGGTATGAATGCCCTCGACGGATACTCCGAGGTCAAAAACGTCTTCATGACGACGGAGGGCTGACGCAACGATGGGACGTCTTGACGGCAAGGTTGCGGTGATCACCGGAGCTGCGGGCGGGATCGGGCGCGAGGCGGCGGTGCTCTTTTCCGAGGAGGGAGCTTCGGTGGTCGTCGCCGATACAGGTCGGTCGGCGGGGTTACAGACAGCGTCCGAATGCAAGCGCGCGACCTTCGTCGAGGTTGACGTGAGCGACGCGGCAAGTGTCGCCGCGATGTACGCCAGCGCGGTCGCGACGTACGGCGGCGTCGACATCCTGTACAACAACGCCGGGATCATGCCGGCCGACGACGACTCGATCCTCACCACCGAACCAGACGCGTGGGACCGGGTGCAATCTGTCAATGCGAAAGGTGTCTTCCTGTGCTGCAAGTACGGGATTCCGCGGCTCCTCGAGCGGGGCGGCGGTTCGGTGATCAACGTTGCGTCGTTCGTGGCGCTGGTCGGCGCGGCGACGTCACAGATCGGGTACACGGCGTCGAAGGGAGCGGTGCTGTCGATGAGTCGCGAGCTCGCTGTCCAGTTCGCTCGCCAGGGGGTTCGAGTCAATGCCCTGTGTCCGGGACCGGTCGAGACTCCTCTGCTCATGCGCCTCTTTTCGGACAACCCCGCCGCGTATGAGCGGCGCCGCATCCACCTGCCGATGGGCCGCCTGGCCACCGCACGCGAGATCGCCAACGCCGCGCTGTTTCTTGCGAGCGACGACTCGTCGTATGTGAACGGTGCGACCTTCCTCGTCGACGGTGGGCTCACCGCCGCCTACGTGACCCCGGAGTAGGCCGGGGCTGTAACCCCTCCGCATACTCTCCGCATCATCAATCCACAGCGGTGGGCTGCGGCCGTCCTGATCATCGGTGTCATGATCCGAGCGCATGGTTGTTGAGGCGGCGATCCGCTCCGCGGCGCTGCCCGACGGCCGAGCCGCCTGGCCAGTTCCGACGCCAGTCGCGATCGAAGGGCTCGGAACGGCGGTTC
>CABDZJ010000026.1_pt1 | contig 79561 bp, 77 predicted proteins | sample 3132161 | NCBI WGS metagenome assembly CABDZJ01 (sample SAMEA5534340, study PRJEB31848) | metagenome | biome: tundra; feature: field; material: soil | place: USA | collected 2013-05 | depth 0.45 m | reverse complement strand
GCTGCAACCAGGTGCTCCAATCGTCTGCGACCTGGTTGGGCTCGATGCTGCGTTGCGCACGGCGACCGTGGCTCTCACCGGCGAGGGTTGTCTCGATAGCCAGACGCCGCAAGGCAAAGCGCCCGCCGAGGTGGCCGCCCGGTCGGCGGCTCGCGGGGTGCCGTGCATCGCGATCGCCGGGGCAGTCCTCGAACCGCTGCCGCAACTCTTCAGTGCGGCCATCTCGCTTTCGGACATCGATCCAGGTGTCGACCCGAAGCTGCATGCGCGCGCTCTCCTGCGCAGGGGGGCACGACGGGCAATTGAAGGGATGCTCACCCGCGACGCTCGCGTCGAGACCTAGTTCTGCTCCCAGTCCATCGTGCGCATCCACGCGAAGCTGGACTCCGTATCGACGAGTGGGCGGTATTCGAGGCCGACGAAGCCCGCATACCCGAGAACGTCGAGCTCGCGCAGGAAGTCGGCGATGGGCATTGACCCGGTCCCCGGTTCGTGGCGTCCTGGCACGTCGGCGATCTGGACGTGAGCGACGAGCGGGAAATGGGTTCGCAGGCACTCGAGCGGATCCTCGCCGGCCATCGCCGCGTGGTATTGGTCAAGCTGCAGGCGAACACCCGGATCGTCGACGGCCGCCACCAGCTCGGCGGCTCGGGCTACGGTGCTCGCCCAGTAACCCGGCATGTCGATGTTGTTGATGGCCTCGACGAGCAGCGTGATGCCCGCCTCATTGACGAGAGGAACTGCCGAGTGGAGATTCGCCAGCGCAGTGGCGTGGGCCTGGTCGCTGCTCACGCCCGCGGGCGGAACTCCCACCAACGCATTGAGTTTCGAGGTGCCGATTCGGGTTGCGAGCTCGATCGCATCGCGCAGGGTGGTGGCGAATTCCTCCTCACGACCCGGAAGGGCGAGGAGGCCGCGCTCACCGCCCGCCCAGTCGCCGGGCGCGGGATCGAAGACCACCATCTCGAGTTCGAGGTCCTGGAGGGCCTTGGCGAGGCGCTCCTCGTCCAGTTCGTGCGGAAAGAGCATCTCGACGTGCCTGAATCCGTCAGCGGCCGCGGCCTCGAACCGCTGGTACGGGTCGAGGTCCTGCCAGAGCATGGTGAGGTTCGCGGCAAAACGAGGCACCTCAGCCGGGGTCCGGACTAGCCGCGCGATCCGCCTCGCGATCCCAGAATTTGACCAGCGCGGACATGTCTTCTTCGGCCCACCCCCTGGCCTTGGCCGCGAGGTAGGACTGTTCGACGAGCCCGCCGAGGAGCAGCGGCACGCCGGCCGCGCCAGCCTCGCTGTGGATGATCGACAGGTCCTTGGCAATCAATCCGACTGGCGTTGCCGGGCTGAAGTCGCGACCGCTGAAGCGCGGGAGATTGCGCAGCAGCATCGCGGAGCTGCCGAATGACGTTCCGACCACGTCCCTGACCGTGTCGAGATCGGCGCCAAGACGCACTCCAAAAGCGGCAGCCTCTGCCGAGGCGAGCGTGTGGACCGCGACCAGGTATTGATTGACGAGCTTGATCGCCTGACCGGCGCCGATCGGTCCGCAGAGGCGGATCTTGCCGCCGAACGCCTCGAGGAGGGGGAGCGCCCGGTTGAAGGTCGCGTCGTCGCCGCCGACCATCACGGTCAGCGTGCCGGCCTCCGCCCCGGCCGGGCCGCCCGACACCGGTGCATCCAGGAACGACGCACCGCGAGCACCGAGGATCTCGGCGCAGTGGCGGTTCAACGCCGGGCTCACCGTCGAATGATCGATGTACAGCTGACCGGCGCTCGCCACCGCCGACATCGCCTCGAACACCTGCCGCACGGCATCCTCGGTCGGCAAGGCGGTGAGAATCACCTCCGAGACGGTGGCGAGCTCAGCCGCCACCGGGAGGATAGTCGCCCCCCTCTCCCGGAGCGCCCGCACGCCGGCGTTCTCCGAACGGTTGCAGATCGCAACCTCGTGTCCCGCGGTGATCAGACGGTCCGCCATCGGCCGGCCCATCTTCCCGATCCCGACGACCCCGACTTTCATGAGAGCCTCAACGGCACGGTGTCCACCACGCCCCGATTATCAGGGGTACGTCGTGGCGCGAGGGCTCGGCGTGCGCGCCGCTCGGCAGGCGGTGAAGGTGCGACGATGGATCGCATCGGAGATCGGTGACACGGAGGTCCGAAGTGAGCGCTGCTGTCGATCCGGTGCAGAACCCACAGGCATATCAACGCATGCTCATCGATCTCGTGGGCGAGGACGACCCACTCGCGGTGCAGGAGGAGACATCGGGCGCGCTCCGCGTCGTCATCGCCGAGGCAGGAGATCTGCTCCGCATCCGACCCGCGACGGACGAATGGTCGGTGCTCGAACTCCTCGGGCACATGCTCGATGCCGAGATCGTGTCGTCGGCTCGGTACCGCTGGGTGATCGCCGAAGAGCGTCCTCCGCTCACGCCGTATGACCAGGACCGGTGGGTCGCCGCCCTTGGATACAACGGCGCCGACCCGCTCGAGCTGCTCGCAACCTTCGAAGCGATCCGCGCCGCCAACCTTGCCCTCTGGCGCCGTTCGACTCCTGACGAGCGCGCCCGCGACGGCCTGCACACGGAGCGTGGACCGGAGAGCTTCGACCTGATGTTCCGGCTCCTCGCAGGCCATGGGCGATTTCACCTCGATCAGATGCGGCGGACTCTCGAGGCGGTGCGCAGACCGTCGCGGCCACAGTAGGTGCGATCCAGCGCGTCCACACACATGCTCCGCGGGCGTGGTGATGCCGATTCGCGTCCCTATCCGGTGTTCTGCAATCCCGCGGCGATGCCGTTCACGGTCAGGAGCAGGAGCTGCTCGAGCCGTCTGCGATCGGCATCAGTCGCATCCCCGCTGCGCAGGGCGCGAAGCGCTCGAAGCTGCAGGTGGCACAGCGCATCGATATACGGATTGCGCAACTCTACCGCCCAGGAAAGGACGCGGCGCTTCTCGAGCAAGCGAGACTGGCCGGTCACGGCGAGGATTCGCTCGATGGTGCGGTCGTATTCCGAGAGGATCAGATCGGCGATTCGTGGCTGACCCCCCAGGCGCAGGTACTCCGCGGCCATGAACCGGTCGGTCTTCGCAAGGCTCATCTCCGCGTTGTCGATGAGCACGTTGAGCAACGGCCATTCGGCGTACGCGACCCGCAACTCGTCCAGGTCGGCACCGGCGAGACCGCTCCCCACGCCGTACCACCCCGGAAGATTGAGCCGGATTTGCGACCAGGCGAAGACCCACGGAATCGCGCGGAGTGAGGCGAGGCTCGGGTCGCCGTCCCGATTCGCCGGACGCGAGCCCAGGTGCATGCGAGCCAGCTCGCGGACCGGCGTGACTTCGGCAAAGTACTCGGCGAACCCGTCGCTCTCGATGAGGGTGCGATACGCGGTGCGAGCGGTTGCGTCGAGGGCGCGCGCGAGCCCGTCGAAGCGGACTGCGGCCTGCTCCGTGCGCCGGCGTGTCGCCGTCGTGGACGTGAGGAGCACGGCGGCGGTCACCTGCTCGAGGTGACGTTGGGCGAGGGTCCGGTTGCCGTACCGGGCGAAGATGACCTCGCCCTGCTCGGTCACCTTGAAACGCCCCGACACCGAGCCGGGCGCCTGTGCCATCACCGCCCGGTTGGCAGGACCGCCTCCGCGCCCGAGGGCACCGCCCCGGCCATGGAAGAGAGTCAGTCGCACCGACTGTTCTGCTGCCCACGCGGCGAGGTCCGCCTGAGCCTCGTACAGCGCGAGGCTTGCGGTGACGGGGCCGCTCTCCTTGGCTGAGTCAGAGTACCCAAGCATCACTTCGAGTGCCCGCCCCGTATCCGCCATCCGCCTGCGGACCGGCTCGAGATCGATCATGGCGTCGAGTGTCGCGCGCGCGGTGCGGAGGTCGACAATGGTCTCGAAAAGCGGCACGACATCGAGCACTGGCCCGGCGTTGGGCGCGCAGGCCCGCTCCGCGAGGGCGTAGACGGCGGCGATGTCCTCCGCGCTGCGGGTGAAGCTCACCACGTAGCGATGGCAGACATGCGTGCCGAAGCGCTGCTGCAGCAACGCGATGGTGCGCAGCGTTGCCACAACCTCCTGGGTCGCCGACGAGCGCGCCTCGCCGGTGCGGAGCTCCGCAAGCGCGCTGCGGAGCACCGCGCTGTGCTGACGTATCTCGAGGTCCGCGAGGTGAAAACCGAAGGTCTGCGCCTGCCAGATCAGGTCGTGCAGCTCGCCGTATGCCTGGCGAGGTGCCCCGGCCGCGACCAGCGCACGCTGCAGTCCGTGGAGGTCGTCGAGCAGCTCGTCCGGCCTCGCGTACGCGAGTGACAGATCGGCTCGACGGGTCGCGCGAAGACGCTCCGAGACGAGCAGGAGAAACTCGCGATACGGCTCGCCAGGGGAGCGCATGCCAATTGCCAGAGCCCGATCACCCACGACCTCGCGTGTGACTCGGAGCCGGTCGATGAACTGCTCGTCCGGCGGAGTGGTCAGGACGTCGGCGGTCAACCCGGTGCCGATGCGCGTGGCCACTGCCTCGAGCCCTCGGAGCACGTGCTCGGACTGGATGAGCATGGTCTCGCGCGTGACATGAGCCGTGATCTGCGGGTTTCCGTCGCGGTCGCCGCCGACCCAGCTGCCGAACCTGAGGAACGCCGGTGCCGGTGGGAGGCGTGCGCCGGTGTCGGTCGCGTCCAGCGCCGCGCTGAACTCCCGGTACACCGCCGGAACCAGACGGAAGAGCGTCTCGTCGAAGACGCCCATGAGGGTGCGGACCTCGTCAAGCGGTTGCAATTCCTGAGTCCGCAGCTGCGCGGTTCGCCAGAGCCCGTCGACCTCCTCGAGCAGTCGCCGCCCGGTCCGTGGTGGAGGCGCCTCCGACGACTGCAACTCCGCCAGCCGCTCGAGCTGATCACCGACACGCCGCAGTGCGGAGGTCACCGCGCGGCGGCGTGCTTCGGTGGGGTGCGCGGTGAACACTGGGTGGACTCGCAGGGATGCAAGCAGTGCATCCAGGCCTTCGTCCCCCAGTTCCTCGCGGGCTGTCGCAAGCGCTGCCGAGAGCGCCTCCGCGGGCCCGGTGGCGCCCATCTCCACCTCACGGAGCGCTCGGGCGCGGTAGCGCTCCTCGGCGAGGTTGACGAGGTGGAAGTAGCAGGTGAAGGCACGTGCTACCTGCTCCGCGCGATCGAGCGACCACGACGCCACCAGCATGTCAGCGGTTTCGGCAACGCCGCCACGCACATCGTCCTCGGCCCGCGCTCGGATCACCGTTCCCCGCAAGGCTTCGACGTCGGCGAGGAGCCCCGGCCCGCCATGCTCGGCGATGACGTGCCCCAGCGCGTCACCGACGAGGCGAACCTCCTCGCGGAGGGCGCGCGGCATCTCCCGCCGCGCCCGGTCGCGGGCGCTTCGTTCGCTCGTCGCAGGTTCGACCGGGACTGCCATGCACGGAGACCATACCGACGCACCCGTCTTCACCGCAGCGACGGTGCGCCCTTCTGTGTCGGACGAGCGCTCATACGGCGCACCCGTACACTAGCCCCGGTGATGACCAGCGCCCTGCCGGCGACAGTCGGCGTGGTTGGACTCGGCCGGTTTGGGCGCCTCTGGGTGTCGATGCTGCGGGACGACTTCACGCTCAGAGCGTTCGACTCGGATCCAGGGCAGCGCGACGAAGCCGCGCGTCAGGGATTGCCCATCAGCTCGTTGGCGGAGACGCTCGCGTCTGATGCGGTCTTCTACTGTGTTCCTATCTCGGCGTTCGAGACGACGATCAAGGAGCACCTGGCGCTCTTTCACGAGCTCGGCGGCTCGCGCACGCTCATCGACGTCCTCTCAGTGAAAAGACACGCGCGCGACGTATTCCAACGTCACCTGCCCGCCGGGTATCAGGCGTTGCTGACTCATCCGCTGTTCGGCCCGGACAGCGTCGCGGCGAGCGGTCTGCCGGGCCAGACGATCGTTATCGACGGCTACCGCATGGCGCCCGAGACGCTGCACGCATGGAGCGCGTACTTCGAGTCGAAAGGGCTCGTGGTGATACCGATGTCAGCCGACGAGCACGACCGCCTCGCGGCCGAGAGTCAGGGCGTCACCCACTTCATCGGTCGAACCCTGGAGCGTTTCGGCTTCACACCGACTCCGATCGACACGCTGGGGACCAGACGGTTGCAGGACGTGACCTCGCAGGTGAGCAACGACACGTGGCAGCTCTTCGTCGACCTGCAGACACTGAACCCGCACACCAAGTCGATGCGCCTGCGTCTCTCGGAAGCGCAGGACTCGGTCTTCGACCTGCTGCTCCCGAACCGACTCCACGCCGATCGGATGGTCGTCGGCATCCAGGGAGGGCGAGGCAGCTTCAATGAGGACGCGGCGCGGTACTACTTGAGCCGCACTCCCGATGTGCCGTGCGAGATCGTCTACCTGCACACCACCGAACGCGTCCTGCGCGCGCTCCACGAGGGAGAGGTCGATCGCGGAGTCTTCGCGATTCACAACTCGGTCGGCGGGATGGTCGGCGAGTCGGTGACCGCGATGGCCCGCTATCGCTTCGCCATCGTGGAAGAGTTCGCGATCAAGATCTCACACGCGCTGATGATCGCCGGCGGAGCCGACTTCGCCAAGGTCGATACGGTGATGGCGCATCCTCAAGTGCTCCGTCAGTGCCGCACCAACCTCGAGAAGAAGTACGCGAACCTCAGGCAGACGAGCGGTGAGGGCGATCTCATCGATCAGGCGAAAGTGGCGGAACTGCTCGGCTCAGGCGAGCTTGACGCGTCGGTCGCGACCATGGGAAGCCGAATGCTTGCCGAGCTCAACGGTCTGCGCGTCGTCGAGGATAACCTCCAGGACCTCGACGAGAACTTCACGAGCTTCCTGTGGGTGGAGCGCCCCGGCCAGCGTTAGGACACTGGAGCGACTGTCTGCAGGCTCCGCATCAACGAGAGGAATTCCGGGAACGACAGGCTCTGCTCAGCGTCTGAGAGTGCCTTGTCGGGATCGGGGTGCACTTCGATGAGCAGCCCGTGAGCGCCGGCAGCGCGCGCCGCCTTCGCCATCGGTGCGACGTAGGCACGGTGACCGGTGCCGTGACTTGGATCGACGATAACGGGAAGGTGTGTCAGCTCGCGAAGCACCGGGATCGCGCAGAGGTCGAGCGTATTGCGCGTGCTCGTCTCAAAGGTGCGGATGCCTCGTTCGCAGAGCATGACCTGCTGATTGCCGATCGCAAGGATGTACTCCGCCGCACCCAGCCATTCGTCGATGGTGCTCGAGAGGCCACGCTTGAGCAGGATCGGTCGATCGACCTTGCCAAGCTCGCGGAGCAGGTCGAAGTTCTGCATGTTCCGGGTTCCGACCTGGAGCACGTCGACAAGCTCTGCCATTCGCCTGACCTGATCGACCGCCATGACCTCGCTGATGATCGGCATGCCGGTCGCCCTGCCGGCCGCGGCCAGCAGTTCGAGGCCCTCCCAACCGAGCCCCTGGAATGCGTACGGCGACGTCCTGGGTTTGAACACCCCGCCACGAAGGATCTGTGCGCCGGCCTCGCGAACAGCCCGCGCGGTGGCGTTGATCTGGTCGGCCGACTCCACCGAGCACGGTCCTGCCATGACCAGGAAACCGGCACCGCCGATGAGCAGGTTGCCGACCGGAATCACCGTGTCGTCGGACCGCGCGCCGCGTCCCGCGAGACGGTAGTTCTTCGATGCCTTGGTCGCCGGACGCGGCGGCGCAATCGACTCGGGGACGTCGGTATCGGCGGGCGGGATCAGCGGGGTGGCATCTCCCGGCTGTGCGTCACCACGGGTGCTGGTTGCGGGATAGCTGCCGAGCACCTTCAGGTGGAGCGCGGTGGAGCGAAGGTCGTCGAGCGCGTCGGCGGTTCGAGGATCTGCGATGTTGCCCTCGAAATCGATGAAGAACATGTATTCGAACGGCCGCCCGGGACGCGGTCGCGACTCGAGTTTCGTCATGGAGTGGCCACTCGCTGCCAGGACGCCGAGCGAGCGCATCAGTGCGCCGTGCTCATGCCGGGCGATCAGGATCAGGCTTGTCTTGCATGGCGCGCTGAGCTCGACGGCAACCGGATGCCGTGCGAGGACGACGAACCGCGTGTAGTTCTCGGCATGGTTGGCGATCCCGCGACGAAGCACGACCAGCCCATGCGCCGCCGCCGCCTCGGCCGCCCCGATGGCAACGTGCGTTGCATCACCGCCGGCCTGCACGAGACGCATCGCGGCGCCGGTGTCGAAGTGCAATATCTGCGATGCGTTGGGGAGCGTCTGGAGGAATCGGGAGCACTGCTCGAGACCGTCGACCGCCGCCAGCACCTGACTGATCGCGCCGAGCGGAAGATCGCTGACCCCGCACAGGCAGTAGTCGACGCTCGAAGTCTCCTCACCGACGATCGAGACCTCGTTCTCACGGAGCAGATCGTAGGTCTCGTCGACGCTCCCGGCCGCGGTGTTCTCGATGGGCAGCACAGCCAGGTCGACCTCGCCTGCCTTCAACGCATCGACGGCAGCGTGGTAGGAAGGTGTCACGACCAGCTCGCCATCGACGTCGCGCGCCGAAAGATACTTCTGGGCGGCGAGAAAGCCAAAGGAGTGCTCACCGCGCACGGCGACCCGGAGCGCAACCTCGCGTTGCACGCCCGAGCGGCTGGAAACCTGCCTGCTCACCGATTCCGCCAGGAGATCACGGTAGATCCGGCGCACCAGGTTGACCGGCGCACCTTGCGTCCTTGCGACGTGCTCCACCGCCGCAAGGACCTGGCGCTCACGCTCGGAGTCGCGGATGGTCGCGTCGGATGCCGCCTTTTCGCGGGCGACGTCGACAACCACCCGGAATCGCTCCGCGATCAGCGCAACGATCCGCTGGTCGAGATCGTTGACGCGATTGCGGAGGGAGAGGAGTTCAGCGTCCGGTTCAGGCACGCGCGAAGTCTACGGACGAAGCCGGGGCGCCGGCTGCGGCGATCCTCTGGAGCTCCAGATCGCCCGGGGCCCTTCAGGGGGATCAGAGAGCGAAGGAACGGACATGCACCGTAGGATGGCGGCGAATCCGCTCGTGGGGCGGCGCACCAGAGCCGCACCACCGCCCAAGGAGACAGTCAGATGCTCGCGTTGAACGTTTTCGGAACCAAGGAGATCATCGCCTACGTGGTCGTGGTGATCGTGCTGATCATCATCGGCTGGTATCTCATGCGAGGACGTTCTCGGGCGTAACGCGGGTCGCCGGCGCGACCGCCGTCAGGCGGCCGCTGAAACCGCGACCGTCTGTCTCTGTCCGGGTGCTGGCTGTCATGTGGCGCCATGATCGGAGTCCGGTGAGACGGAGATGAGCGCGATCCGATTGTTGGGGGCGGCAACCGTCACGGCGTTGGCGGCGGCCTGTGCCTCGACCACCGGGGCCACCCCGCCGCTGCGATCGGCCAGCCCATCTCCGGCAGTAGTCGGGGCGACGCCGACCGCCGTGGCGCATGCCGAGCCGCATGTCATGGTGATCGTCGAGGAGAATCGTGGTGACGCAGCGACACTTGGGTCCTGCTCTGCCGACCCATATCTGTGCTCGCTCGCGACCGCCTACGCATCGCTCACCTCGTGGTATGCGATCACCCATCCCAGCGCGCCGAACTATCTCGCGCTCGACAGCGGCGGGACGCAGAGAGTCAACTCCGACTGCACGCCGGACGGCGGGGGGTGCGGACCCTTTCCGGGGCGTGATCTGGGCGGCGAACTGTCAGAGGCCGGCATCCCATGGGTCGCATATATGGAGAGCATGCCGTCCGCCTGCGACCGAGTCGGCAGTGCCGGGGACTATGCGCAAAAACACAATCCCTTCATGTACTTCAGCGCTAACCGCGGCGCGGCGTGCGCCGCCCACGTGCGGCCGTATCCCGGGGCGTCTGCGATGTCGGCCGTCCTTGACTCCGGGACACCGCCCGACTTCGTGTGGATCACACCGAACCTTGCGCACGACATGCACGACGGCAGCGTGACCGAGGGCGATTCGTGGCTGCGGGCGAACCTTCCGGCGGTGCTCGCATCCGCCTGGTTCGCCGATCACGGCACCGTGATCATCACGATGGACGAGAACGACGCCTCGCCGTCGGGTACGTGCTGCGGCAATGCCGCGGGCGGCCGGGTCCCGATGCTCGTGATCTCCGCGAATGCGCGTGGTCGGGGGGCGATCGCCACTCCCGGCGACCACTACGGCACGCTGCGCACCATCGAATCTGCGTTCGGGTTGCCACTCCTCGGCAATGCCGCGTCGGCTGCGGCCGACCTGAGCGGACTGCTCGGATGACGCGGGCGGCGGCCATCCGTTGGCTCAGCCGTCGACGAACAACCCCTTGAGCGGTCCCAGAAGTCGCGCGGAACGCCGCGACACCGCGGGCAAGGGTCGAAGCGGTGTCTGATATGGCGGCAGCGCCGCCAGCGACTCGCGCCATGCCGTCTCGATGACCTCGAGGGGATCGACGCCGCGACAGTCACGATTGAGGTGCTCGCTCCACAGCTGCTCGCGAACACTGCGTGCGAGGATCGAGTCGTCGGTGACGACGTTGACTTCGGTGTCGTTGAAGAACGAATGCTCGTTGAGATTCGCCGACCCCACCGTCAGCCAGGAATCGTCGACGATCCCGATCTTCGCATGCACATACACCGGCGGTCGCTGACGGCCGGCGGACCCAACTGTCCCAACCAGGAGGCGATGACGGTGATCGGCAGCCTGCAGGAATCCGAGCTGTCCCCGCGTGTCGTCGTTGCCGTTGTTGGGATGCCTCGGGAGAACGATGCAGAGACGAAAATCGTCACCCGGTGGCTCCAGCAGCTTCTCGCGGAGGACCGCAACCACCTCCCGACTCCAGAGGAATTGATTCTCGAGATAGATGAGGCGGCGGGCGCCTCGCAGCGCGCCGATGTAGGTCTCGAGGATGCTGAAGTCGCCGCGGGCATCGCTTTGTAGGTTCCTTCCGGCACGGTGCGGATCACCTGGACCCTGCTGTGGCCGGCGTCCGCGGGCGCGTCCACACGGGGGAGGTGCTCTCCGGTCGTGGCCTCCCAGCGCATCGCGAAATGGGAGCAGACATCCGCAACCGCGGGACCTGCGAGTTGTGCTGCCGCGTCATGCCACCCGAGCGTGCTGCTTCGGTTGTGGGGGGACCCGTCGAGACGATCACCCGCGAGAGCGGTCAGATCGATACCACCGACGAATGCCACGGTGCCGTCGACGATGACCAGCTTCTCGTGACGGCAGTGCATCGGACGGTTGCGTGGATCGAGGGCACCCTGAATCCGGGTGTTGCGAACGAGCCGATCCATGAGTTCGCGTGCTCTCGCGCGCGAAGGCTGCATGATCGGCAGCGGCGCCCCGGCCCACACGAGCACGCGGACATCGACCCGCTGCGCCGCTTCAGCGAGGAGGTCGCGCACCGTTACGACCGAGGGGTCGCGCTCGACAGCGAATCCAGGGTCGACCGTCCAACCGGCGACGTGCACGAACGAACGGGCGCCACGCACGGCTGCCGCGATCGACGGCAGCGCCGCCAGGCCGTCGATATGGACCTCGAGGCTGTTGCCGCTGCGCGGTGGCGGATCCTCTGCCCAGACGTTGGCCGACCCACGCAGACCCACGCAGCGCGCGGTCCCAGCCGAGGCGCCCAAGGCGACGGATGTGGTGGCGCGACGCGGCGTTCTCGATGAGATCGCCGACGCGCGCGTCGACACGGTTGGCGATCTCGGGGATCACCGACACCTCGACGCGGGGCCCGGCTCCACGTGGAGATGGTCGCGCATCGGTCCCGGTCTCAGTCCGATCGTGGAGATGACCCGATAGGTGCGCTAGCGCACAGTACATTTCGCGGCGCCGGCGCATGCTGGGGGTTCTGTGACCGGTCAACCCGCTGTTTTCAAGGCGTCGCGGCGCCTCGTCGTCATCGCGTGTGCCTCCGGATTCGCCATCGGGGCCTTCCCGGCGGTCGCGGCCGCTTCCGTGGCGCAGCCGCGCCTGCTCTCAGCGGGCAACTTCACCGTGATGGCCGCGTCTGCGATCACCAACACGGGTTCCACCACGATCACGGGCAACCTGGCGATCAGTCCGAAGACCGCCTCGTCGGTGACCGGATTCCCTCCCGGCGTCGTCACCGGCGCGAGGGATGAGAACAACGCGGTCGCGATCCGGGCACACACCGATTTGGTCACCACCTACAACGATGCCGCTCACGCCACGCCCTTCAAGAACATGTCAGGCGTGAACCTGGGGGGCAAGACCCTCACCCCCGGTGTCTATCACTTCAGCTCGTCGGCACAGCTCACCGGCACGTTGATTCTCAACGGCGAGGGTCGTTCGAACTCGATCTTCATCTTCCAGATCGGCTCGGCGCTGACCACGGCGAGCCGCTCCCGGGTGGTTCTCAGCAACCGAGCAAGCTCGTGCAACGTGTTCTGGCAGGTGACCAGCTCGGCGACCCTCGGAACAGCCACCTCATTCCAGGGGAACCTGATCGCGCTCACCAGCATCACCCTGACGACGGGGGCCACGATCGGCGTCGGTGGTGGCGCTAACGGCGGGCGCGCCCTGGCAAGGAACGGTGCTCTGACCCTCGACAGCAACCAGATCCGACCACCCACGGGGGTCTGCACGACCGCATCCGAGACGCCGACCCCATCAACTGGGGCGGGACCGATTGCGGCAGCGCCGTGGCTGCTCGGTACGGGCGCGCTGCTCGTCGTTGCAGCGATCGTTGGCCGGCGCCGGTCGAGGTAGTCGCCCTCCTTTACCCGGAATTAACGATCGCGCGATCAGAGTGTGTGTCTACTGATCGGACGACCTAGAGGACGGGAAAGCATGACCAAGCAAGTGCATCGTCGCTGGATCATCGCTGGGGCCGTGGCGGCCCTCGGACTTTCTGCGGAGCTCGCAGCGGCGCCCGCTGCCGCCTCCACAGCCGGCACCGACGCGCAGTTGTCAGTTCGCGTCTTTGCCAGTGGCAATGCCACCATGTTCCAGCCCGACGACATCACATGGTTGGACGGCACGGTGTACGTGGTATGGCAAAACGGCGTCGGGCCGAGTGGCCAGCCGAGCGCCACGGGAGTGACGACCAGCACCGTCGTCGGCTACAGCCTTACCGGACACCGCGTGGCGACATGGAAGGTGAAGGGTCATGCCGATGGTCTCACCGCTGACGCGGCGAGCCATCGGCTCATCGTTACGGTCAACGAGGACGGTAACGCGAGCCTGTTCACGATCTCCCCGCTCGCAGCCGTCGCCGACCAGGAGCAGCACTACGAGTTCAATCTGAATCCCCTCCCGCACGGAGGCGGCACCGACGCCGTGTCCGTCTATCACGGCGACATCCTGATCAGTGCTTCGGCACCGACGGTCGCCAACGGGCCAGCCGTCTATCGAGCGGTCCTGGAGCCCCATGGCGTTGCGGTGCTCCAGCCGGTGTTCTTCGACAACAGCACAGCCACTGTCGCCAACATCCGCAGCGGTGTCGCGGGTCGCCAGGTCACTCTTGCGTTGACCGACCCGGACTCCAACGAGGTCGTCCCCGCGAGCAGTCCCCGATTCGCCGGTGACTTCGTGCTCGACAGCCAGGGTGACGAGGAGCAGATCTATGTCAGCGGGGCAACTGGCACAGGCCCGCATTTGTGGGTGCTCGCTCTGACCCAATCGATTGATGACACCGCATGGACGACCGACGCCGGTGGGACGTTGCTTGTCACCGACGGGGTGGACAATGAGATCTTCGCGGTGTCAGGCGACTTCATCCCCGGAACTGCGTATGTTGCCGTGACCCCCGCCGACGCCAACAACCCGGTCAACCGACCGAATTATCTCGGTCGACTGGATCTCCGCACTGGTGACGTCTCGCAGGCTGTGACAACCATCCAGGCGAAGGGTCTGCTGTTCATCCCTTGACGTCCGGACCCCACCCAGCTCAGCCCGGCGGTGGGAGCTCGCTGAACGATGGCATCAGGCGACTCCGTATCTCCGCAGCGAGCTGCGCTCCGGCCACGCTTCATCGACAACCCGAACCGCGCGCACCGCGCTCATTGGGACACGCCCGTCCGGGTGGATTGCTTCGAACTTCTCGACATCGGACATCCTGACCACCAAGTCACTGCCATCGACGATCAGGGCCGCCACGCTCGGATCTTACGACGGGCACCCGCGTCTTCCCACATTTCTGGGATGGCACCGGTGTCGGCCTCGGCGCATCCTCGGGTCAAACAACCGACAAGGAGGAACGAGCATGTTTGCCAGAACATCAACGTGGGGTGGAACTCCTGACGCGATAGCCAGGTGGGCTGCATCTGTCGAGACCGTCCGTCCGTTTGTCGCCAGTCTCGAGGGAAATGCCGGCGCATTCTTTCTGGTCGACGCCCAGGGTCAGCGGGCACTGACCTTGACTCTCTGGAGCAGCGAGGACGCGGCATTGGCGAGTGATGCGTCGGCGGATCAGAGCCGCGCCAGGACCATCGCCGCCACCGGAGTCGAACTCCTGGAACGAGGCCAGTATGAGGTGGTGGCCGGCCCCACGCAGCCCTGAGCAGTGCTCCGGGATGGGACCTGTATAGTCAAAACTCCGAGGCCGAAGGAGAGCACGCGATGACCGGCGACATCATGCGCCGCGACGCGACTCAATCGATCATCGAAGTCTGTCAGCTGGGTCTCGACCCGGAGGCGCTCCGCACCCGACTCCTGCCCCTGCTCCGACGCGCCGTGCCCGCGGATGCAGTCTGGTGGGCGACATCGGACCCGGCGACACTGCTGTTCACCGGGACATACCAGGACCAGATCCCGACGTCGACAAAGTCATATTTCGTGCACAACGAGTTCCTCACCGACGATGTCAACAAGTGGACCGACGTCGCGCGTCACAAGGACGGTGTCAGAACCCTCCGTGAGGCCACTGGCGGATTGATGTCGCGCAGCGCGCGCTACGCGGAGATCTTCGAGCCGCTCGGCTTCGGTGACGAGCTGCGTGCGGTGTTCCGGATACACGGAGCGTCGTGGGGATTCGTGTGCCTTCACCGCGAAGGGCGAAGGCCGTTCCTGCACGAGGACGTGCAGTTCATGAAGCGAGTCGCGCCACACGTTGCGCTTGGGCTTCGAGCCGGTCTCGTCGTCGCCGCCGTCGACAACGCCCATGTCGGCGACGCCCCCGGCGTTGTCCTGCTCAGCTCGGAGCTCGCGGTCACCGGCTGGACTCCGGCGGCCGAACCGTGGCTTGCGGAGTTGGGGTACTCGGGTGATGCGGACGCGCAGATCCCGACGGAGTTGCTTGCGGTGGCGGCCCGGCTGCGTGGCCGCGATGATCCGAACGCGGGGATTCCCCGTCTCCGCATTCGTACTCGGAATGGGCGTTGGGCCGTCCTCCACGCCTCACGTCTCCCGACCGGAGATGGGGATGCCATCGCTGTCATCATCGACAACGCAGGCGCCGCGGAGGTGGCCCCGATCATCATGCTGGCATATGGGCTTTCCGCGCAGGAGCGTACGATCACCGGGATGGTGTGCCAGGGGATGTCCACGCTGGAGATCGCCGCCCAGGCGAGGATCTCCTCGAACACCGTGCAGGATCACCTGAAGTCCGTCTTCGACAAGGTTGGCGTTCGGAGTCGGCGGGAACTTGTGGTTCAGATCCTTCGCGATCACTATGTGCCCCATGCGCAAACCCGACGCGAGGTCGGTCCGACCGGATTCTTCGCCTGACCGCGTGCGGCTGGGACGCGACGGCCCATGGGTCAGCCGCATCGGTATCGGGCTCGCGGCGATCGGCCGGCCCGCGTACATCACGACCAATCGCGCCGGCGATCTCGGCACCGACCGTTCTCGGGACGCATTTCGCACACGCACCTGGCAGGTGCTCGACGCCGCGTATGCGCACGGCGTCCGCTATGTCGATGTGGCGCGCTCCTACGGATCGGCGGAGGAGTTCCTCGGTGGCTGGATCGCGAATCGGGGCGGCGCCGGCGACGTTGTCGTCGGATCGAAGTGGGGATACGCCTACGTCGCTGGGTGGGACCCGACCGCGGCGGTGCAGGAGGTCAAGGAACTTTCGCTCGCGACCTTCGAGCGACAGTACCGCGAGACGCGCGCGCTGCTCGGTCATCATCTCCAGCTCTATCAGGTGCACTCGCTCACGATCGAGTCAGGGGTCCTGGATGATCGGCCTCTGCTCGACGCGCTCGCGCAGCGCCGCAGCGAGGGCCTGATGCTCGGGATCACGACGACGGGTCCGACCCAGGCCGCGACGATCCGCCGCGCGCTCGACGCCCGGGTTGACGGGGTGCCGCTCTTCTGCTCGGTGCAGGCCACCTGGAATCTGCTCGAGCCGTCGGCAGGGCCGGCATTGCGGGAGGCGGCTGCCTCCGGATGGGCGGTCATCGTGAAGGAGGCCGTGGCCAACGGACGGCTCACCCGGGCCGGCGATGCGGGGGGGACTGAGAGCCCGCTCGGACGGGCAGCTGCTGCGACTGGCGTGGAGCCGGATGCGCTGGCGATCGCCGCTGCACTCGCCCAGCCATGGGTCTCGGTGGTCCTGAGCGGTGCCGCCACCGTCGACCAGCTGATGGGCAATCTCGGCTCGCTCGACATCGCCTCGCCGGATCCGCCCGAGATCGCCGAGCCACCCGTTGACTACTGGGCCGCGAGATCGGCGCGACCCTGGACCTGAGCCGCGTCGCCTATTGCTGCTGCTGTTGTTGCTGCCAGTGGACCGCCGCGTGATGTTCGACGCGGTCGACCTGCTGGTTGGACATTCGCGCGATTCGCACGGTGACCTCAGGCGACGCGCCCGTCGCGGCGCCGAAGAAGAGGCCGTGGTGGGGTGCGACGTCACCATAGTCACGGCCGACTGCCAGGCGGAGGTGGTGTGCCCCGACGTGCTGTCCGAGCGTCGGGTCGAGCCCGAGCCAGCGACCGTCGGCGCCGCACACCTCGACCCACGCATGCGACTGTCCCTCGACCACCTTCTCCTCGTCGACCGGTCCGAGGTAGCCGCTCACGTAGCGCGCCGGCCAGCCGGCCCCGCGGACCATCGCCAGGAAGAGGTGCGTGAAGTCCTGGCACACCCCGGCGCCTCCTGCGAGCAGGTCGTCGATGCTCGATTCAACCGTGGTCGCTCCACTCACGTAGCGCAGCTCGCGCGGGATTCGCTGTGCAGTTGCGAGCACGCTGTCGAAGCTCGTGTCATCGCCATTCCACTCGTGCCAGAGCGTCCGCGTGTTGTCCTCGAGGGGTACTCGCGGGCTGGGGAGGACGAACTCGAGACGCGGGTCGCCCGCAAGAGCGTCCTGCTCCCATTCCGCGAGGCGGCGGCGGCGGGGTTCGGTGTTCTCGACGACCGCGTCGACGGTGAACTCGAGCAGGTCGTGCGGGATCGTGACGTCGAGGCGATGCACGAAATTGCCGAAGTAGTCGACCCGGCTGCGGGGAACCGCCCACGGGTTGCTGAGCAGCGAGAACGCCAGCGTGCGCTGTGATCCGCGATCGCGGGGGCGCATGCGCACCTCGTTGTACGAGAGCGTCACCTTCGCCGAATAACCAAGGACCGTGCGATGCGACACGGAGTAGGTCAGCGTGTCAGAACCCATGTGTCCTTGCTCCCGCCCCCCTGGGACGAGTTCACCACGAGTTCGTCTGGGTCGCCGGCAACGCGCGTCAGCCCGCCCGGCACGATCCAGGGCCGCTCGTCGAGGAGCACGAAGGGGCGAAGATCGACCGCACGGGGCTCGAATCCGCCACCCGCTCGAAGGCACACGGCGCGACTGAGCGCCACCTCCTCCTGGGCCAGCCACTGCCGTGGATTGGCCATGACACGATCGAGGAACTCTGCACGATCGGGAGAGGACATGAGCCGTCCGAAGTGGAGCCCGTAGCCACCGCTGGCGTCCACGGGCTTCAGCACCATGCTGCCGATGTTGGCCACAACGTGGGCTCGCTGACGCTCATCGGTGAGATCGTACGTGGGCACATTATCCATGAGCGGTTCCTCGCCGAGGTAGTAGCGAATCATCGCGGGGACGTATGGGTAGATGACCTTGTCGTCGGCGACCCCCGTCCCTGGCGCGTTGGCGATGGCGACGTTGCCGCGGCGCCACGCCTCGATGAGTCCCGGCGCGCCGAGCATCGAGTCTCGCCGGAACACGAGCGGGTCGAGCCACTCGCTGTTCACGCGTGAATAGATCACGTCGACGTGCTGGGCGACGCCTTCGGAGTCTCGACGGTATACCTCGTCCTCGACCACGATGAGCTCGTGCCCTTCCACGAGTGTTGCGTTCATCTCGTCGGCGAGGAGCCGGTGCTCGTAGTACGCGGCGTTGTACGCACCCGGCGTGAGTACGACGATATCCGCGTCCCATTGCCGCGGTGCGATCCGTTGCAGGATGCGGCGCAGCCGGCCCGTGTAACCGTGGATGGGCCGTACCGGGGCGAGCTCGAACCAGTCGGGCGCCAGGGATTCCATCGCCCGACGGGACTCGAGCGCGTAGGCGATGCCACTGGGGATGCGCACGTTGTCCTCAAGCACGTGGAACGTCCCCTTGACGCGCACGACGTCAATGCCCGAGACGTGACACCAGGTTGCCCTGGGTGGACGGATGCCGACGATGTCGCGGAGATACCCCGTGCTGCTGTACACGAGCCGCCCGGGCACCACCCCGTGGCGGATCGCCCGCTGAGCCCCGTAGCAGTCGGAGACGAAGTGATCGAGTGCCATGGCACGCTGCGAGAGCGCGCGGCTCAGGGACCGCCATTCGCCCGCCGAGAGGACCCGCGGCACCGGGTCGAACGGAAATATCGGCGCGACCCCCTCAGTGGGGACCCCGAACGTGACTCCGCGATCCGCGAACCACTGCTGAGCGTCGCGCCGGACCTGAGGCAGGGTCGCGGCGGCGCGCTCGATGGTCGCCAGCAACTCGGCGTACGGAGCCCGAACGGCGCCGTCGAGGTCGACACATTCATCGGCGGCGCGAGGCAAACGAGAGGCGACGCCCCGGGCGGTACCAGCCTCGGTTGTCATCCATGGACAGTACTCCCCGCATCCGCCACATCGTCATTGGTCACCGTGCACAAGCCGTCGAGCCGCCGATTGTGCAGCCAGGGCGGTTCACACGCGTCGATTCGGCGGTACAGTGAGGATCGTGATCGACGCCCCCACGAGCGTTCGGCGGCTTCGCGTGGGCTGTGAATTCCTCCATGACCTCGAATGGCCGGTCACGTTCGTCCTCCAGGTGGAGCCGCGCCGTGACGCGGTGCACGCGGTGAGCAGCGCCGGCGTCGAAACGTGGCCCCCGGCGGACCTGCACGAGTACACCGATATGTACGGGAACACTTGTCAGCGGTTCGTGCTCGGCCCTGGGAGTGCGCGGATCCGCTACGAGGCCGAGGTCGAGGTCGATGCCGGGGCCGACGACGTCGACGAGACCGCTGCTCACGTCGCGGTCGCCGATCTACCCGACTCGACCCTGCACTTCACGCTCGCGAGTCGATACTGCGAGTCGGACAGACTTGGCAACACCGCGTGGCGGCTGTTCGGCGGCGTGACGCCGGGTTGGCAGCGAGTGCAGGCGGTCATCGACTGGGTGCACAACAACGTCACCTTCCGCCATGGGAGCAGCGGAACCTCGACGGGCGCCACCGACATCTACCTGCAGCGCGAGGGGGTCTGCCGTGACTTTGCCCATCTCGCGGTCGCGTTCCTAAGAGGACTCAACGTTCCCGCCCGGTACTGTTTCGGATACCTGCCCGACATCGACGTTCCGCCGCCGGACGAGCCCATGGATTTCGTTGCCTGGCTCGAGGCGTACATCGGTGATCGCTGGTACACGTTCGATCCGCGCAACAACACCAGGCGCACTGGGCGCGTGCTCATCGGTCGCGGCCGCGACGCCCTCGACATCGCCATGATGACCCACTATGGAGGTGCTCCCCTGCGCTCGATGCGGGTCGTGGCGGAGCCCATCGACGTCACGCCGTGGTCGAGCGCCGTCCCGCCCGTCGTCGGCGAGTTCCCGGGCAACCAGCCGTGACGTTGCGGCCGGACTCGTCGCAAACCGACACCGGGCGGAGCTGGTCTCCTGGCCCGCTCCAGGTGGACTGGGATACCGTGCACCGGACTCGTTACCGCATCCACCAACGCATCACGTACCGCTACGACGGACCGGTTCGCTCGCTGCAGCAACGGCTCGTCGTGCAACCACGGAGCGTCCATGGTGACCAGCGCCGGATCAGCCGTCGCCTGAGCGTCCTCGACGCGAAGCCGCAGCGTGTCGATGCGAGCGTCGACTGGTTCGGCAACACGGTCGTGACGCTGAACATCCCGCGCGTGGAGCGGGAGGTCACCTTCGTCAGCTCGAGCATCGTCGAGCGCGACGCGCGCCACGGCCCGCACCTGGTGCCGGCCTCGATGCTCGACGATCGCCGCTTGCTCGAGACCACGCCGCTCACCGGGGCGGATGACGCCATCGATGGTCTCGCTGACGAGTTGCGCGCCAGCGGTCTGGCGGGCGCCGCGCTTGCGGCCGCCGCGAACGAGTGCGTCCACAATTCGCTCGCGTACGAGCACGGGGCAACATCGGTCCGAACCACCGCCGCGGAGGCCCTGGCCCGCGGGGCCGGGGTGTGCCAGGACTACGCGCACGTGCTCCTGGCCTTGACGCGTCGCCTCGGGCTCGCGTCGCGGTATGTCTCGGGTCAGATGCTTGGGTTTGGCGGCTCGCACGCATGGGTCGAGGTCATCGTGCCGGACCGAGGCGGCGATGCCCGGGTGCTCTCGCTCGATCCCACCCACGGTCGCGCAACCGGGTACGAGTACGTCACGGTCGCCGTCGGGCGCGATTATGCGGACGTCGCTCCGCTCTCAGGGACCTACCGCGCCCCGTTCGCCGGTTCGCTCATCGCGACCAAGCGGGTGTTCGTGACCGCGCTCGGCCCAGGTGATTGCGCCGACGCCGCCCTGCGCGCGATCGCCTGAGCCCCGTGCCCCCCAACGCTCCCGGGGCTAATCGCTGACCAGCTCGTAATGCGGGTTCAGGATGGCCAGCCGGCGCCGCCAGCGGCCCACCATCCCCTCGACGAGCACCCTCGCGCCCAATTCGATCCCGGGGATGCGCCGCCGCCCCGGAAAGATGAGTAACAGGCTTCCGGCGTCGTCGCCAATCTCGCATCCGAGACTCGAGCCCGTTTCGGTGACCTGCACCTGGAGGGCGCGGACCGTACCCGTGGCCCGGATTCGGTTGCGCCACCTCGCTTGATTGATCGGCGCGGTAGCCCTCGGAGGGTCATCGGACACGCTGCCGCCGGACCGCTGGATGGCGCTCATCGGAATGTCACTCGCACCAGCGTCGATGCGGCGGAATGCTGCATGCATGGGTGACATCGCCAGTCACTGTGTCAGAACTCATCTCGGGAAACTTCGTCCGTCGCGCACATATCTGCTCTGGCACCGCTGTGCATGCGGCATCAACTGGCGATCGACTCAACGGGGGCGAGCGTCGGTGAGGCCTCTTCGTTGGCCGTGTCGATCCGAGCGACGTCGGCACGGCGCACCGTCGCCGCCAGGATCGCCGCGCCGCTCAGCATCAGAAAGGCGCCGACGAGAAACGCGACGTGAAAGCCCGAGACCAGCGCGCTGACTCCTTCGGCCGGAGTGGGGGCATGGCCAAGGGCGGTGATCGTGTTCGCGGTGGTGTTTGCAGCGAGGGTCGACAGCACCGCGAGTCCGATCGCACCACCGAGCTGCTGGGACGTGTTGAGCAGCCCGGAGGCGAGGCCCGCGTCGTCCGCCGCAACGTTGGTGGTCGCGATCAGCGTGATCGGCACGAAGGTGAGGCCCATGCCCACCGCCATGATCATCAGGCCGGGCAGCAGGTCGCCCAGGTAGGTGCCTGCCACCGGAATCCGGCTCAGAACGATGAGCCCGACCGCTGCGATCGACATGCCGGTGAGGCCGACGGCACGAACGCCAACTCGCCGGATCAGCTGCTGGGACAGCCCGGCGCCGACGATGATGCCCAGGGTCACCGGGAGAAAGGCGAGACCCGCGCGGAGGGCGCTGTAACCGAGCACCTCCTGCACGTAGATCGAGGCGAAGAAGAACAACGCGAACATGCCGCCGGCAACCAGCAGCATCGCCGCATTGGCCCCGGTGATCGAGCGCATCCGGAAGATGCCGAGCCGGATCAGCGGGTGGCGGAGCCGGTTCTCAATGACGACGAAGCTGGCGATGAGCGCCACAGCGAGGGCCCCGAGGCCGAGGGTCTCAGCCGATATCCACCCTGCGGACTGAGCATTGACGAGTGCGTACACGAGCACCACGAGCCCAGCGGTGATGGACACGGCTCCCGCGAAGTCCACGCCGCCGCCGGCATTCTCGACCCGGCTCTCCGGAACGTAGCGCAGCGCGAGGGCGATGGCGATCACGCCCACCGGCACGTTCACGAAGAAGACCCACTGCCACGAGAGCAGGCTGGTGAGAACGCCGCCGAGCAGCAGCCCGACAGCGCCGCCGCCGACTGCCACGGCGCTCCACACGCCGAGCGCCGTGGTCCGCTCCCGGCCCTCGGCAAAGGTGGTGGTCAGCACGGACAGCGCAGCAGGCGACACCAAGGCACCGCCGAGGCCCTGCAATGCACGCCCGGCGACGAGGATGCCGGCCGATCCCGCGAGCCCGTTCATCAACGACGCTGCGGAGAACAGGACGATCCCGATGAGAAACAGGCGGCGGCGCCCAATCAGGTCGGCGGCGCGACCGCCGAGCATCAGAAAGCCGCCGAACGCCAGCGTGTACGCGTTCACGATCCACTGGAGGCTCGCCGGTGAGAAGTGGAGGCCCCGCTGGATTGACGGGAGGGCGACGTTCACGATGGTCGCATCGAGGATGACCATGAACTGGGCAAGGCCCACGATGACGAGGACGAGCCAGGGGTTCGAGCGTCTTGGTTGCATGTCTTCGTCCTCTGTTTGCGGTAGAATCGGAGCGTAGCCTCCGGTTATGGGGTACTATACGGAACGATGGTTCCGTTTGTCAACGCAGTCAGGATGACAATGAGCACGGGGACGACTGGGAGAGCGCAGCCCGCGGCCGTGCCGCCGATGGCTGAGCGGCATCTGCGCGTGGACGCGCAACGGAATCGGGTGCGGATCTTGGAGGCTGCCACGGAGTTGATGGCCACGCACGGCATCGACGTCCCTATCGACGAGATCGCCCAGCGCGCCCAGGTCGGCGTCGGCACCGTCTATCGCAACTTCCCGACCAAGGGTGCGCTGTTCGAGGCACTGCTCATGGCTCGAATCGAGCCACTGGTCACGGCGGCACGATCGGCGGCCCACTCTGATGATCCAGGCGATGCGTTCGTCACCTTCGTCCGCCGTCTCTGCGACGAGTTCGCCGATTTCAAGGCGCTTGCCGATGCGATGGCTGCATCTGGCGTCGACCTCAGCGTCGCCAAGCACGAGATCTCCGGCGATCTGATCGCCGCGGTCTCCTCGCTCCTCCTGCGCGCTCAGCAGGCAGGGCGGATCCGGCCGGACGTGACCATCACCGACGTGTCGGCGATGATGGCAGGCCTCAGCCACACGGATCCGCTCTTCATGGACCCGCCGCAGCGGCAGCGGTGCGTGGCTCTGGTCTGCGACTCGCTGCTCGTCGGCGCTCGCAGCCTGCTCCCGCAGGGCGAGATGGCAGCGTCCTCACCGGAACACGGCCGGCGCTAGCGTTCCCGCTCAGGAGGGGTTGTCACTCCTTCGGAGTTCCCAGGCAAGACGGTCGATGGCGCGATGCTTTCCGATCGGAATCTGCAAGGAGCGATCGCCGTCGGCGGCGCGAACCGTGAGGTCGATGCGCCACGTACCGCGCTCGCCGCGCGAGAGCAGCGCGCCGTCGATGTGCATGACCGCCTGACCGGTGGGGGTGGCGTCAACCACGGGTCGTGGTGTGCGACGTTTTGCCATGATCACGCGTCCACGCCTGCGAGCTGCGCGACCGCTGCCGCCGGCGCGCCAGGATTCCGGCGATCGAGTCCGTACGCCCGGTAGAGGAGCTCGACAGGATGGACCGCCGCGACGCCGGTCCCGTGGACGATCTGCCAGCGGCACGTCTCACTGTCGCAGGCTGCGAGGTTGGAGCCGCTCGCGGAGATGTCATCGAAGAGGCGCTTGCCGACAGCCATGGAGATCTCGTACTTCTCCTTCTTGAGCCCGTACGTTCCGGCGATCCCGCAACAGTCGGCATCGAGCTCGATCATGTGAAGATCCGGAACAAGCGCGAGCAGATCGAGCGCCGGCTTGCCGATCCCGTGGCCGCGTTGCTGGCACGGAGCGTGGTAGGGAACCGTCAACGGCAACGAGCTGAAGTCGGTGCGCAGCGCTCCGCGCTCATGCAGTTGGAGGAGAAACTCACAGAGGTCGTACATCGACCTGCTGACGATCTTGAGATCCTCATCCTGTATCCCGAGGATCTCGTGCGCTTCGCGTTTCAGCATCAGACCGCAGCTTGTGGAATTGGAGACAATCGGCAGTCCGGCGCGTGCATGGGGTACGAGACGGTTCACCAGGCGCCTGACGTAGGTGCGCGCCGCAGGGAAATTCCCGTTGGACTGCAGGGGCAGTCCGCAGCAGTCCTGCTGGGGCACGATCACCCTGAAGCCGTTGTGCTCGAGCACTGCCACCACCATCTCTCCGAGCACCGGCTCGTAGTAGTTGGTGCCGCAGCCGTGGAAATACACAACCGCGGGCGCCCCTGCCGGTCCGTGATGGCTGCGTGACCGCCGCTGGAAGGTCCGGCCTGCGAAGCTCGGCATTGGCGCGTCGCGATGGATGCCGATGACGCTCTGCACCAGGCGGCGGATCGCACGATTGTGCAGCGCCCAGTTCGCAAGTGGAGCGACCGGAGTGCCCAACCGCCCCACAACGGTGGGCCGGGCGATCATCTGATTGCGGAGTGGCACACCGCGCTGCTCCCAGAGTTTCGCGCGAGCGCGTGAGTTGATCTCGGCGATCTTGACGTCCTGGGGACAGACCTGCGTGCAGATGCCGCACCCGGAGCAGTAGTCGACTGACGAGTCCGCCGATGCCCCTGCGCCGCGATAGCGCTCCGCCTGGGGGCCGACATATTTCGGTCCCGGAAACAGCGGGGTCACCTGGGAGACCGGGCAGTACGTCTCGCAAATCGTGCATTTGACGCAGTGATCGAGCGAGTCGCGGATGAAGTCGTTCATCGAACGGCCTGGGAGGAGGGCTCCGTGGCCGGTGCGAGCATGCACCCCGCGGCGGCATAGCCCGTGGCGATGCTGATCCCGGTGCCGGACTTCTCCTTCCACGCAACGGCACCGCCGAGCATCGCGCCGGCGGCATGGAGGTTGGTGTAGACGGGGCCGCCGTCCGCATTGACCGGCCGGAACAATTCGTCGGTGCTGAGCCCGGCTGCGGCGAGAGGTTGCGCAGCGAAGTATCCGGGCGCGAAGCGGACACGGTCGGTGCCCGAGACACCGATCAGCGGCAGTCCGAAAATGGTCTCGCGCGTCGATCCGAAGGAGTCGAGCTCGAGCCCGCCACTCGCGAATCCACCGGACGCGAGCACAACGGCACCTGTCGGATACGACACGGTACCGGTGGCGTTGGCCACATCAACAGCATCGATGCGCCCGCCGGTGGTGCGCGCGCCGACAGCCCGGACACCGAGCACGACCCGTGCTCCGCCGGCACGGAGTGCCGCTGTCAGCGCGTCGAAGAGACGGATGCCCGGTATCGACGGCGGCAGCGTGGCGACTTCGAACACCTGCCGGTCCAGGCGCTGCTCCAGCTCACGCCACGTCTCGTCGAACCTGCGCAGACCGAGCACCGCCGGCACGCCGATGCGCTCATCCGGTTCGGTGCGGTTCTGGAGTGCGACGATCAGCCACTCGCTGAGGCGGTCGTTGTCGAACAGCCCGGCCAGCACCCGGCCCCCGAGGTCGCCGCGGCGTCCGGGCGGCAATTCGAGCTCCAGCGCTCGAGCCGCGAGCGGCGCCGGCAGGCGGGCGCGTGCAAGGTTGTCCGCGATCAGCGTCGGGTGGAAATCCTTGAAGCCTTTGAAGCCGACGAAGACGAACCGTCCCCCGGCACGAAGGTCGCCACCCGACATGCTGCGTGGCGCAAGCGCCGACGGCTTGGGAACCCCGAGTGCGGTGGGGAGCAACAGGTTCTCATCGATACCGCCCGAATACCCAAGCGCCGGCACGCGAGCGCGGAACCAGGCGAGCGCTGCGGCGAGCTGCGCGGGGGTGACGTGACGGTACGGATGCTCCGGTGCGTTCGCGACCAGCGCCCCCATCGAGCTCGCCGGATTCTCCACGCGATCGTCTCCGAGGTAGCCGAGCACATCCACGGTCGCCGGGGCAAGGTGCGTCGCGCCGACGCCTCGGGCGACGACGAGCACGCGCTGCCCCTCCTCCGTGAGGCGGAGCGCTGCGGTGAGACCAGCCAGCCCGGCACCGACAACGACCGCGTCGTAGCTCATACCGGCAGGTGCTCCACATCGAGGATGCCCTGGAAGATCCAGTCGTCGAGCCGCGCCTGTCGAAGCTGGTCGCCGTGCAGGACGGGGTGAATCCCCTTCCACCGCTCCTCGAGAAACTCGAGCAGCGTCCTGTTCGCACCTTCCCCGTCGACATTCCCGCCCTGGTGCAGGATGCCGGTCGCCCGGTAGATGCAGAACCCACCCTGGCACGGCCCCATGGCCAGCCTCAGAAGACGACGGATGTCGTCGAGGCTGGTGGTCTCACGTTGTTTGATCGTGTCCTCGAGATGCGCTCTGGTGATCAGCTCGCACTCACAGATGATTTCCTCAGCCTGGGGAACCGGCTCGCGTGCTGCGAGCCGGTGGCTGATCCGGTAGAGCTCGTGGCTCTCGGATCCTGCCAGCGGCACCTCGGCGGTGCGGCACGGACGAGGGCCGCCGAGCTGTTGGCAGGCCGCGTCCACCGCGGCCTCCGCCATGAGCCTGAACGTCGTTGTCTTACCGCCGGTGATCGTGAGAAAGCCGGCCACGCCCTCGCGCGACGAGTGGTCGAGGAGTGCGTGCGAGCGGGTGACATCGCGTGTCTCCGCGACCTTGGCCGTGTCCTCGAAAAGGGGACGGACGCCCGCCCACGCATGCAGCGCCCGGGCCTGACGGAAACCGGGCACCAGCTTCTCTCCCTCGTCGAGCAGCAGGTCGATGTCGGCCTGGCGGATCTCGGTCTGATCGGGGTCAGGGACGAACACGTCGGTGGTCCCGATCACGCATGCGGTGCGCAGAGGCAGCAGGATGTCCCTGTCCGCCGGCCGCTTGCATCGATTGACACACATGTGGACGAGGCGATGGTTCATCGCGATCATCAGCCCCATCCCGGCACGGACGTTGACCGTGCAATGGGCGAGATCCGCGATCTGACCGGCCCACGCGCCCGCCGCGTTGATGACAACAGTGGCGTGAATCGAGAACTCCTCGCCGCTGCGCTCGCTGCGGACGTGCGCGCCCACCACCCGGTCAGCGTCGACCACGAGGTCGAGCACCCGGTGATACGGCAGGATGCGGGCCCCGTGCTCCTCCGCCGAACGAGCGCAACCCCAGACCAGCTTCCAGGGGTCCAGCGCTGCGTCCGGAACCAGGAACGCACGCCGGATATCGGGGTTGACACGTGGCTCGCGGCGAAGCGCCTCCGCCACAGGGATCTCCTCCACGGGAACGCCCGTCGCCCGGCATCCTTCGAGGAACAGATCGCCGTACTCGGGATCGTCCCACGGGGTGGCCACGAAGAGGCCGCCCGTATCCTCGACGCAGTCGGCCGCGGTCACGCGGAGAATCCGGTTTTCGGCGATGCACTCGCGCGCCGCCGACGGGTCCTTGACGGCGTAGCGACCACCCGAGTGGAGGAGGCCGTGAAACCGACCGGTGGTCCCGTCGGCGAGATCACGGCGCTCCACCAGCACGGTGGAGAACCCACGCAGGGCGGCGTCGCGTGCCACGCCGACGCCCGTCGAGCCGCCCCCGATGATGAGGACGTCAGCCTCGAGCGAGCTCATCGACGTGTTCTGCGTTGCCATTGAAACTGGGCGTATCGAGCCGGCTCACGCCGGTCGCTCGACCATCCGGCTAGCTCGCGATCTAGCCCGGATGCGAATGCTCCTCCTCCTGGCCCTCTGCGAAGTCGCCCTTGTTCTCGGGAACCTCGGGGTGATGCTCCGTCTCCTCCTGGCCCTCCGCGAAACTGCCTTCGTGCGCGGGCTTGGCATGCTCCTCGCCCGTCGCGAAATCCCCCTCTTCGGCCTCGCGCTCGGGATGATGCTCGGTCGTCTCCTCCCCGGTGCCAAAGGAGCCCTGGTGCCCGTGCTCAGGCTCGTGCCCGTCCGCTCCGGGGACGCCTTCTGGTTCCTGACCCTCGCCAGCCATAGTGGACCTCCTTTTCAGCCTGCCTCTCGCCAATTTCGGTCGTGTGCGGGCCCTCCGGGGGCCCGGTCAACGCCACGATGACGGCGCTGCCGGGCTCCCACTGAGGACGAATTCCAGTCTGCTCCATCCGCCTCAGCGGAACGTCATTCGGCCCAGTCGAAGGTCCGGGTGACAGCCTTCTTCCAGAGTGCGTACTCGTGGTCGACGGTCGCCTTCTCCATGTGCGGGGTCCATTCCTTGTCCTTGCCCCAGTTCTCGCGGAGGTCCTCCACTTGCGCCCAGAATCCGACCGCCAGGCCGGCGGCATACGCGGCACCGAGCGAGGTCGTTTCCGCGACGGTCGGACGCACCACCGGTACGCCGAGGACGTCGGACTGGAACTGCATCAGCGTGTCGTTGAAGACCATGCCGCCGTCCACCTTGAGGGAGGTCAGGGCGACCCCGGAATCGGCGTTCATGGCGTCGACGATTTCACGCGTCTGCCACGCGGTCGCCTCGAGCGCCGCGCGTGCGATGTGCCCCTTGTTGACGTAGCGCGTCAGTCCGGCGATCACACCCCGGGCACTCGACTTCCAGTAGGGAGCGTAGAGGCCCGAGAACGCCGGCACGAAGTACGCGCCACCATTGTCGTCAACAGTCTTGGCGAGCACCTCGATGTCCGAGGACTTCTCGATCATGCCGAGGTTGTCCCGCAACCACTGCACGAGCGCGCCCGTGATCGCGATCGAACCCTCGAGGCAGTAGGTCGCATCCGCACTGCCCATCTTGTAGGCGAGCGTCGTCAGCAGACCGTTCTTGGACTGCACCGGCTTGGTGCCCGTGTTCAGCAACAGGAAGTTGCCGGTGCCATACGTGTTCTTGGCCTCACCGACCGCAAAGCAGGTCTGCCCGAACAGTGCCGCTTGCTGATCGCCGAGATCACCGGCAACCGGGACTCCGGCGAGCACTCCCTTGGCCTCTCCGTAGGTCTCGCTCGACGCGCGAATCGCGGGGAGCATGGACCGAGGAATGGTCATGGTGCTGAGGATCTCGTCGTCCCAATCGAGCGTCTCGAGATTCATGAGCATCGTCCGGCTCGCGTTGGTCACGTCGGTGACATGCACGCCACCGTCGGTCCCGCCGGTGAGCAGCCAGATCACCCATGCGTCGATGTTGCCGAAGGCGAGGTCGCCCGCCTCGGCCTTGGCGCGTGCTCCGTCGACGTTGTCGAGGATCCACTTGACCTTCGGCCCTGAGAAGTAGGTTGCGAGCGGCAGCCCTACCTTGGCCCGGAAGCGGTCCTGGCCGCCGTCTGCCGCCAGCTGGTCGACGATCTTGTCGGTCCGTGTGTCCTGCCAGACGATCGCGTTGTATACCGGTTTACCGGTGCCCCGGTCCCACACCACCGTCGTCTCCCGCTGATTCGTGATGCCGACGGCGGCGATATCACCGATGTCCACCTTGCCGAGGCCGGCCTTCACAACCTCCTGCGTGCGCTCCCAGATTTCGAGCGGGTTGTGCTCGACCCATCCCGGCTTCGGGAAGATCTGCTCGTGCTCCTTCTGATCGACAGAGACAACCTTGCCACCGTGGTCGAACACCATGAAGCGCGTGCTGGTCGTGCCCTGATCAATTGCTGCTGCGTATTTCGCCATTGTTAATTCCTTTCGCCCATGTGTCGTTCAAGTGTCGCTCAGCGTTCAGCGACGATTTCTAGATGGGAAGTTGATGTGCAACGACAGCGCCGAGGATGCCGCCGACGATCGGCCCCACCACCGGTATCAGGGCGTACTGCCAATCGGATGTGCCCTTGCCGGCGATCGGAAGGATGAAGTGCGCGATGCGGGGTCCAAGGTCACGGGCTGGATTGATCGCGTAACCGGTCGGGCCGCCCAATGAGAGGCCGATCGCGAAGATCAGCAAACCGATGATCAGCGGGGCGAGTCCGCCGACCAGGCCATTCCCATGTGAGGTGATGGCGACGACCCCGAAGACGAGCACGAAGGTCCCGATGACCTCGCTGATGAAGTTGAGCGGGTAGTTGCGGATTGCCGGACCGGTCGCGAAGACGGCGAGCTTGAGACCCGGGTCATCGGTCTCCTTGAAGTGGTGGCTGTAGTGGGCCCAGACGAGGACCGCACCGATGAACGCTCCCACGAATTCCCCGGCCAGATACTGCGGAACGTCAGACCAGTGTGTGACGCCGATGACCGCCAGCCCGAGCGTCACTGCGGGGTTGAGGTGCGCGCCGTCGAACTGACCGACCGCGTAGACGGCCATCGCCACGGCCATGCCCCACCCGAAGGTGATCACGATCCAGCCGCTGTTCTCGGCCTTCGACTTGGTGAGCAGCACGCCCGCGACGACGCCGTCCCCCAGAAGGATCAGCAGGCCTGTCCCGATGACCTCCGAGAAAAAAATGTGGTTCGGCATGTGTGCCACCTCCTTGGCGATCTTCTACCCCTGATTGGGTGTGCGGACAGTACCCTCGTCCGTAGGGCATTGTCAATCACCTTTGGCAATGGCCCTTTTGCCCTACTAAGGAATTGATAGGCTTAGCGCCCGTGCCCAAACCGATCCAATCCATCGAACGAGCGTCGGCCGTCCTCCGCCTGCTGTCCGGGCGCACCCGACGGCTGAGCCTCGCCGAGGTGGCAGGGGAGCTGGGCCTCCCCAAGGGCACTGTCTACGGGATCATGCGGACGCTCCTCTCGGTCGGCTTCGTCGAGCAGGACCCTGAGTCCGGCAAGTACCGGATCGGCGCGGCGCTGCTCCACCTGGGGAGCAGTTACCTCGATGGCAACGAGTTGCGCACGCGAGCCCTCAACTGGGCGGACTGGCTTGCGGCGCGCACCAACGAGAGCGTGCGCCTCGGCACGTTGCATGACGGTCATGTGCTTCTCGTGCATCACGTCTTCCGGCCCGACAACAGCCCGCAGGTCCTCGAGGTGGGCGCGCTGCTGCCGGTGCACGCGACGGCGATGGGCAAGGTCCTCCTCGCATACCACCCGTACCTGGCGGAAGACCTCGGCAACGGCACGCTCCAACGCTTCACCAGCTGCACGATCACCGACCCGAAGTTGCTTGCCATCGAGCTCGACCATGTGCAGGAGCAGGGGTGGGCGTCGTCTCTGGAAGAACTGATCGAAGGCGAGACATCATTCGCGGCCCCGATACGTGACCGCCAGGGCGTTGCGGTCGGCGCCATCGCCATCTCGGGGCCGACGGAACGGCTCTGCGATGACGCTCAGCCGCGTCCGGAGCTGGTGTCCTACGTCAGGGAGGGAGCGCGAACGATTTCACGAGACCTCGGAGCCGTTCCATGGTGATTCACGCACTGTCAGCCGGCAGGAGGAAGACGCCCTTGACACGCAATCTGCTGCAACTCATACTCGCGCCGCCGAGCGAGGGTGACTGCGGATCTCACAGCGCGATGCACAGACATATTGGCTGCATGGCTGCAGCCCGACCATCTGTGTGGAGCCGCGAGCGATGAGGGACCGATACGTTGCCGCGATCGACCAGGGAACGTCTTCCTCGCGCTGCCTCGTGTTCGATCAGCAGGGCCGCATCGTGTCGCTCAGCCAGAAGGAGCATGAGCAGATCTTTCCGCGCCCAGGCTGGGTCGAACACGATCCGCGCGAGATCCTGCGCAACGTCATCGAGGTCGTGCACGGTGCGCTCGACACGGGCGGTCTCGACGTGCGCGACCTCGTCGCGGTCGGCATCGCAAACCAGCGCGAGACGACGGTGGTGTGGGATCCGCACACCGGTGAGCCCGTACACAACGCGATCGTGTGGCAGGACACGCGGACCGACGCCCTGTGTCGAAAGCTCAGCGCCGAACACGGACAGGATCGCTTTCGCGACCGCTGCGGGCTCCCACTGGCGACCTACTTCTCCGGGCCGAAGGTGAGTTGGCTGCTCGACAGCGCTCCCGGATTGCGCCGCCGGGCCGAGCAGGGTGACCTGCTCTTCGGAACCATGGACAGCTGGCTCGTGTGGAACCTCACTGGGCGCCATATCACTGACGTCACCAATGCGAGCCGGACGATGCTCATGAACCTCGAGACCCTTGACTGGGATGACACGCTGCTCGACGCCATCGGAGTCCCGCGGGCGATGCTGCCGGCGATCCAGCCGTCGTCGAAGATCTACGGGGAGGCCGGGGACTCCCTGGGCGGAGTTCCAATCGCCGCAGCCCTCGGCGATCAGCAAGCAGCGCTCTTCGGGCAGACCTGCTTCTCCGCCGGCGAAGCCAAGTGCACGTACGGGACCGGCAGCTTCCTGCTGCTCAACACCGGCAACCGGCGGGTGCTGTCAGGACATGGGTTGCTGACCACGGTGGGGTCGAAGATCGGGGACAAGCCCGCGACCTACGCGCTCGAGGGCTCGATCGCGGTCACCGGGGCGCTGGTCCAGTGGTTCCGCGACAAGGTGGGGCTCATCGGCAGTGCGCCCGAGGTCGAAACCCTCGCACGGACCGTCGACGACAACGGCGGCATCTACTTCGTCCCCGCATTCTCGGGCCTGTTCGCGCCGCACTGGCGTGGCGATGCACGCGGCGTGATTGCCGGCCTCACTGGCTATGTCACCAAGGGTCACCTGGCTCGCGCTGTGCTCGAAGCCACTGCATGGCAGACTCGCGAAGTCGTCGACGCGATGAACGCCGATTCGGGCATCGAAATGAGCTCTCTCAAAGCCGACGGGGGGATGACCGCCAACAACCTCTTGATGCAGTTCATCGCCGACGTGCTCGGGGTGCCGGTGGTACGCCCGAACGTGGCGGAGACCGTCTCGCTCGGAGCGGCTTATGCGGCCGGTCTTGCGGTCGGATTCTGGCCGAACGTCGAGAGCCTGAGGGCGAACTGGCACAAGGCCGCCGAGTGGATTCCCAAGATGGGCGAGGCCGAGCGCGAACGCGGCTACCGCAAGTGGAAGAAAGCAGTCCAGCGCACGCTGGACTGGGTGGATGACGACGACTGACCGACGCAGCGCTTCGCGCTAGCTGATGAAACGGCGGTAGCGCCAGAGGTAGTCGAGGCCGCTCGTGACCGTGGCGATCACCGCGATCCAGATGAATACCACCGCTGGAAGCTCCAGCCACGGATATGGCTGGGCCAGGATGATCAGCAGGATCATGCAGTTCTGGCTGAAGGCTTTCGACTTGCCCAGCTGCGTGGAGCTCACCACCACGCCCTGACCGGCCGCAACGGAGCGCAGGCCGGTGATGAGGAACTCGCGCGCGGCAACGACCACGACGACCCATGAGGGGAGGAGTGACTGCGTCGCGAGGATCACCAGCACGGTGATGACCAGCAGCTTGTCCGCGAGCGGGTCGAGGAACTTGCCGAGCTCGGTCACCAGGTTGCGGCTTCGAGCGATCCGGCCGTCGAGCGTGTCGGTGGCCGCGGCGGTCACGTAGGCAACGGCACCGATCTGGTAGTGGTCGGTGAAATCGATCGCAAGAACCGCTCCGATGACGGGCACCAGGAGGATGCGCAGGATCGTCAACTGGTTCGGGATCGTCAGGTGGCGAGTCACCGCGTCAGTGTGCATGCCGTCACCTCCAACGGGTCAGCGGCGTGACTTCCGGATTGCATCTAGAATCGCGAGGTGAGCCTCCTGACCATTGCGATATTGGGGGTGGCCGGATACGTGCTCGGGAGTCTCCCATGGGGATACTGGCTTTCGAGGTTCTTCACGGGCAAGGACATCCGCGAGGTTGGGAGCAGGGGGACCGGGGCCGCGAATGTCTGGCGGCATGCCGGCTTCAAGCTGTTCTTTGCGGTCGCCCTGCTCGACATCGGCAAGGGGTCGGCAGCGGCAGCTCTGGGTCTCGTGGTGGGAGGGCCTTCAGGCGCCGTGGTCGCCGGTACCGGAGCCCTGATCGGCCACTGGCGGCCCCTGTTCCTCGGCTTCCGGCGAGGCGGCAAGATCGTGGCGACGACGGTCGGTGTCGCCCTGGTGATCGCCCCGCTCGCCTCGGTTGTCATGGCGGTGCTCTGGTGGATGGTGCTGCTGGCCACCCGGTACACGTCGGTGGCGTCGGTCACCGCGTCAATCGCGCTTGCGCCGCTCGTGTTCGCCTTCGGCGGTACCTGGGCTGAGGTGATCTTCACAGCCTGTGCGGCAGCGGCGATCGTCGTGCTCCATCGGGCGAATATCGAGCGGCTGAGGCGCGGGACCGAGAATCGCTTCAGCATCCGCCTCCCTCGACTGCACCGGCGCGGACCGTCGCCCGTCGCCGCGGCGGCCGCCGGCACGGATCACACACCGCCCGCCGGCTGAGGTTCTAGGCCGGGTCCAACGTGTCCGGGGTCGAGCCCGTAAACCCCGGGAGCGGGCGCGTGATCAGCCCCTGCTCGAGGTACCAGGCGATCGTCCGGCGCATGGTTGTCTCGATCGGTGTGTAGACGAGCCCGAGCTCGCGGGCCGGCTGGGTGCCGTCGTAGGGGGCACCCTCGACGAGCGTGCGGACCATCTCGCGGCAGAAACGCGTGTGCTTCCCGCGTGCCCGCGCAACCAGTTCGATCCCGCCCGCCGCGGCCAGGGCTACTCGCGGTGGGAGAAACCGCGGGGAGTCGGTCAGTCCGGTGAGGCGGGAGAGGAGCGCGAGCCCGCTGCGCAGGGTCATCGATGCCCCGCAGAGCAGGTAGCGCTCACCGGGAACTCCGCGCTCCTCGGCGAGCAGATGTCCGAGGGTGCAGTCGGCGATGTCGATGACGTTCAACGGACCGTTGACTGCGGCGGGGAGCTTGCCGTTGAGATAGCCGATCAGCAGTCGCGCCGTCCCGCTGGTCCGTCCTGGTCCCTGCACGGACGCCGGGTTGACGCACACGACGGCCACGCCGGTGCTCGCCGACGCTTCCAGGACCGCCTGCTCTGCCTCGTATTTCGAACGGGCATAGTGCGAAAGAAAGCGCCGGGCACCCCGGTGCGCGTCGCCCGCTACGGCCGGGGTCACGTCGAGGGTTGCCGCCGACGACGTGTAGACGACCCTGGCCACGCCCGCGGCGGCGGCGGCGAGGACGACCGCCCGCGAACCGGCGATGTTGACGGCGAACATCGGACGGGGGTCGGGGACGCAGAACGCATTCACCCCGGCCGCGTGGTAGACGACTTCGCACCCGGCGAAGCCGGCCTCCAGGGAGGCCCTGTCGCGCAGGTCGCCGCGCACCGGCTCCGCGCCCAGCGCCGCAAGCTGCTGGGCGGTCGCCTGCGATCGCGTCAGGACCCGCACCGAGCGTCCGCCGGCGATGAGCGCGGTCACGATCGCCCTCCCGAGGAAGCCGCTCGCGCCCGTGACGAATGCCTTGCCAGCCATTCAGACGGAGCCTACGCTGTCGCCTCGCGGGGCCATCCCCCGGGAGCACAACGGACCTCAGGGCGCCGGCCGTGACCATCCCGACAAACCCATTGACATCACCCCAGGCATAAGAGTAATTTCCGACCAACGTTCGATAATGTCGAATAACAGGAGTGTCGAGCCATGGCCACTGCCACCAGGCGCATGCGGAAGATCATCAACGAGCCGGACCAGGTGGTCAAAGAATCGCTCGCCGGCCTCGCCGCCTCGGTTCCGGACGTGCTCCGGTACGACGTGGCGAATCAGATCCTGGTCCGCGCCGATGCGCCGGTCAAGGGAAAGGTCGCCATCATCTCCGGCGGTGGGTCGGGCCACGAGCCGCTGCACGGCGGCTTCGTCGGCAAGGGGATGCTCGACGCTGCCTGCCCAGGTGAGGTGTTCACGTCGCCGGTGCCGGACCAGATGCTCGCCGCAACCAAAGCCGTGGACGGCGGTGCGGGCGTCATCCACATCGTCAAGAACTACACCGGTGACGTTCTGAACTTCAAGATGGCCGCCGACGAGGCTGCCGACGACGGCATCAAGGTCGAAGCGATCGTCATCGACGACGACGTCGCCGTGCAGGACTCGTTGTACACGGCGGGGCGCCGAGGCGTCGGTGCGACCGTGATTGCCGAGAAGATGGGCGGTGCCGCCGCGGAGCGCGGCGATTCCCTCGAAGCCGTCGCCGGCGCCATCAAGCAGGTCAATGCGCGCGGTCGTTCGTTCGGCATCGCCCTGTCGTCATGCATCCCGCCAGCTTCTGGCAACGCCATCTTCGACCTGCCGGAGGGCGAGATGGAAGTCGGCATCGGCATCCACGGTGAGCCGGGCCGTCGTCGCGCTCCGCTCGGCAGCGCCGCCGAGATCGCGGACATCATGGTCGAGGCCGTGACCTCAGACCTTGCTGCCAAGTCTGGCTCAAACGTGCTGGCCTTCGTCAACGGCATGGGCGGCACACCATTGCTCGAGCTGTATCTCCTCTACGGAGAGGTCGAAAAGCGCCTGCGCGCCGCGGGTCTCACGCCGGTTCGAAACCTGGTGGGGAGCTACATCACATCGCTCGAGATGGCGGGAGCGTCGTTGACCGTGGTCGAGCTCGACGACAACCTCACCGCGCTGTGGGATGCACCCGTGCACACGGCCGCCCTCCGCTGGGGAGGCTGATGCTATCGTGGCGGTCGCTATAGCAATGGATGCGCAGACCGTCACCGCGTGGATGAATGAGATCGCCGCGTCCGTCCGCGCCGAGCGGGACTATCTGGTCCAGCTCGACGCGGCGATCGGCGACGGCGACCACGGCATCAACATGAACCGCGGGTTCGACGCCGTGACGCTGGCACTGAGCACCGAGCCGGGCGGCACGCCCGGCAAGCTCCTGATCCTCTCCGGCAAGACGCTCGTCTCCACCGTTGGGGGCGCAAGCGGGCCACTCTGGGGGTCGGCGCTGCGTAAGGCGGGGCGTGCGCTCGGCGAGGGACCGACCTTCGACCTCGCCCAACTCGTCGATGCGATCGCCGCAGCGCTCGCGTCTGTTCAGGATCTGGGTGCAGCAGTGCCGGGGGACAAGACCATGGTCGACGCGCTCGAGCCGGCGGTCACGGCGATGCGGGAGGGGCTGGCGCGGGGAGCGTCGAGCGGGGAGATGCTGCGCTCCGCCTCCGAGGCCGCCGAGGCGGGCATGCGCGCGACCATTCCGATGCAGGCACGCAAGGGGCGCGCGTCCTACCTTGGCGAACGCTCGATCGGCCATCAGGATCCGGGAGCGACGTCGACCGCAATGATCATCCGCGCCCTGGAACGGACGGTCGCGAGCAGTCCTTAGATGACCGAGCGAGTGCTCTCTGGCGTTTCGGCGTCACCGAGGACCGCTATCGGAGAGGTGCGACGCCTCGACGCCGGCGGGGAGATGGATGCCCGCGTTCTTGACGATGGCGAGCGTCCAGCCGCGGCGGCTCATGCGCTCGACGCACTTGCCCGCTCGGCCCACGAGCTCGAGGATCTCGCCGTGCGGCTTCGAGCAGACGGCCGCATCGGCGAGGCGGACATCCTTGACGCCGGGATGATGATGGCCGAGGATCCGGTGCTTCTCGAGGCGGTCGAATCCGCTGTGCTGTCGCGGGGCCTCCTGGCGGCGACCGCGATACGGGTTGAGGTCGAGGCGTTCGCCGCGCAACTCGACCTGCTCGGCGATCCGGAGCTGGCAGCACGGGCGGCCGATGTCCGGAGCCTGGCTCGCCGGGCGTCGAGGCTCGCCTCCGGGGCCACCGAACGGTCAGACGGGAGCTCGGATGGGAGCGTAATCCTCGTCGCGGCGGACCTCGGTCCGGCGGACGTCATCGAGCTCGACGGTGACGTCGGAGGGATCGCTCTCGCTGCCGGGGCGACGACCGGCCACGCAGCCATCGTTGCCCGCGGGCTGGGGCTGCCGATGGTCGTCGGTCTGGGCGCGGATCTCCTCTCCCTGGCGGAGGGGGAGCTGTGCATCCTCGACGGCGATCAAAGCGTGCTCATCGCGTCACCCGATCCAGGGCGGGTGAGCACAGTTCGCCGCGCGATGGTGGCGGCTCGCGAGTCCCGAGCTCGGAGCATGGCGGCTCGCGCCCTCCCCACGGTGACGCGCGACGGCCGCGCGGTCCGCGTCCTCGCGAACGCCGCCACCCCTCAGGAGGTGCGCGCCGCCCTGGAGGCGGGTGCGGATGGCGTCGGCCTGCTGCGCACCGAGTTCGCATTTCTCGAGGCGCACCACTGGCCGACCGTAGCCGAGCACCGCCGCATGCTCAGCCCGGTTCTGACCCAGCTGAAAGGGATGACGGCAACGGTTCGCCTCCTCGATTTCGGAGGCGACAAGACACCACCCTTTCTTAAAGGAGTCTCGGGACGCGGCGTCGAGCTCCTCCTCGAGGATCCAGAAGCGCTTTCCTGGCAACTCGCGGCGATCCTGGAGACTGGCGACGCGACCGAGCTACGCGTCCTGATCCCGATGGTGACCGAGCCCAGCCAGGTGCGCGCGGTCCGAGCGGCCATCGAGCCGATCGCCGCAAGGCAGGGAAATCGGGTGCCGATCATCGCGTCGATGGTCGAGGTTCCTGCGGCGGCCGTCATGGCTGATCGCATCGCTCCCGAGGTGGCGCTATTCAGCATCGGGACCAACGATCTGACGACGTTCCAGCTCGGCATCGATCGGGCCCGGCCGGGGGGCAATCCGACCCACCACCCGGCAGTGCTCCAGCTGATCGCCGACACCGTGGACGCAGCCCGCGCCGCCGGCATCACCGTCGAGGTCTGCGGGGAGGCGGCCTCGAACCCGCTGGTCATGCCACTCCTCGTGGGCCTGGGGGTGGACGAGCTCAGTGTCGGCGCCGCGAGGGTTGCCCAGGTGCGGACCTGGGTGCGAGCGCTGGACTACAGCGAATCCGCTCGCATCGCGCGCCGCGCGCTCAACTCCGAGTCTGTCGCTGAGGTGGAGTCGCTGGCTCGCCCGCTGCGCATGCTACTCGACGACGCTGGCTAGGCACTCCGCGAGCGCGTCGAGCGCGGCGGCGGCATCATCACCGTCGGCGCGCACGTACAGCGCTGTGCCCGCAGTCGCACCGAGGCCGAGGACGCTGAGAATGCTCTTGGCGTCGGCTTCCCGCCCGTTTGCTGCGACCACGATCTTCGAGCGAAATCGCATCGCGGCGCGGACGAACAGTGCCGCGGGACGAGCGTGGAGTGCCACGCCTTCGGGAAGCGTCATGGTTGCCTCAGAGCTTGCGAGCATCGCGCGCCTCCTCAGCCGCGCGCGCAACCTCATCGAGCGTCGCACCCGACGACGCAATCACCGCGGCTGCGACGGCACCCTCAACGAAGGGGGCATCGACCAGACGGATGTGTCCGTTGCCGTTTCCGTCGAGCACATCGCGGACCGTGAGGATCGCGCTCCCGAGGTCGCAGAGCAGCAGCACGCCATCGCCCTGGTCGGCACGCTCGATCGCCGTTCGCACGAGGATGTCAGAGGTGCCGAGGCCACCCTCATGGTCACCGCCGGCCGGCTCGATGTGCACGTCCGGCCCCGCCATCTGACCGGCGAGAAGGGTCAACCCCGCAGCCAACTGGGGGCTATGTGAGACCAGTACGATCCCGACGGCCACGACTTCCCTCGCTGTCACGCGGTCGGTTCAGAATTCCGACTAGTCTACATCCTCGACCATAATTCAGCAATGCCGAATAGCCGGCGACCGACCAGCATCCAATCCGTCGATCGCGCTGCCGCAATTCTCAAGGCGCTCGCGGGCGGCCCGGGGAGGCTGGGTGTCAGCGAGCTCGCCGACAGGCTTGGGCTCGCGCGTCCGACCGTGCACGGCCTCCTGCAGACGCTGCTCGCTCAGGGATTCGTCGAGCAGGACCGCGTTTCCGAAAAATACCAACTGGGTGCGGGCCTGCTCCAGCTCGGGTACTCGTACCTCGACGTCAACGAGTTGCGCTCGCGCTCGATCACCTACGCTGCCCAGCTTGCGGTGCGCACCCGATCCGCGGTTCGGGTCGGTGTCATGCACGGACCGAGCGCGGTGGTCGTACACCACGTTTTCCGTCCCGACGCGACGTTGCAGATCCTCGAGGTCGGCTCGCAGCTCCCGCTGCACGCCAGCGCCCTCGGCAAGGCGTTACTCGCCTTCGCGCCAGGCGACATCATCGAAAACCTGCTGGCCGCGCCATTGGAGCGATTGACAAAACGCACATCCAACGCCGCAGCGCTGCGCATCCAGCTCAACACCATCCGTCTCCAGGCAATCGCCACCGAGCGCGACGAGGCAGTCCTCGGCGAATCCAGCCTCGCCGCACCAATCTTCGATCGTGACAACCAAGCAGTCGGCGCCATCGCCGTCGTGGGAGACACCGAGCGCGTGTTTCCTCGGGGACCGGCTCGTGGACTCTCGACTGCAGTGGTCGAGGCCGCGCGGGGCATCTCGCGGGAGCTCGGCGCCGCGCGCTGGCCGTTTGCGGGCTAGCGCGACGCTGCCACGGGCTATGCTCTGGCCATCGATGGGCGCGCGGAGCCGGAGGAGGTCTCGTGGCAGCGATCAGAGTCGTGGGGTCGATCCGAGACTGGTTCAACGCACGTGATGTCCGGCGTATGGTTCGCCGGCGGGCTTTTCCCGAGACCATGGCGCGCCACTACTTCGACCAGGCGGAGTACGGCAGGGACGAAGCGGGCCTCCAGTCAATCGGCTACATGGCAGTTGCCAGGGACATCACGCCGACACATGTCGGCGTCACCCTTCCCGCAGCCTCCAACGGCGCGAGCGGCCACCTCGATCGCAGGATCCAGCGTCGAGTCGCCTCGATCCATGTCCTCTACCGGCGCAGGCCCGCCACCACAGCGGTGGGCGCTTCCGGTGTCGCCGGCGACGCCGATGCGTGAGCGCCCTCGAGAGGGCACCACCAGCGAGGTTTCGCCGTGATCATCGTTGAAGGCAAGCAGGTGCTCACCGAGCTGGCCGAGCTCGTCGATCCCGCACACACGGCGTTGCTGCTCATCGACATGCAACGTGATTTCGTCGAGCCGGACGGGCTGTTCGGAGAACTGGACGTCGATCTGTCCATGTATCGCGAATCGCGACCGAGACTTGCGAGCCTGCTCACGACCGCACGTCGAACCTCAGTCCTGGTCGTCCACGTGCAGAACACCACGCTGCCCGGTCGACTGAGCGACTCACCGGCGCAGATCCGCTTCAACCTCCGCACGCACGCAGGGAAACGCCGCGACGCCGCTCCCCTGCGCTATACCATCCCGGGAACCCCGGGGTACGACTTCGTCGAAGAGCTCGCGCCTTCTGCCGGCGAATTGGTCGTTGGTAAGCATCGCTCGAGCGCCTTCTGGGGCACCGACCTCGAATTGCTGCTCCGCAGCAACGGAATCAAGACCGTCGTGATTGGAGGCTGCACCACCGAGGGCTGCGTCGAGTCGACGGCACGCGACGCGATGTTCAACGATCTCTACGTCGTCATCGCGCCCGATTGCGTCGCGAGTGACGACCGCGAACAGCATGACGCGTCGCTGCTGCTGATGGCTCATCGCTTCGACATGGCCACCGCTGACGAGATCTCGAACGTATGGGTCTCCGCCCGTCAACCAGACCTCGCGAGAAGCTGACCTTCCACGTCCGAACCCGCCCTTCCACGTCCGAACCCGCTTCGCCCCGGAGTCCTCATGGTCATCGCCGATGTCGTCGCAGTCCCGGTTCGTTCGGGATTCTTTGCCGACGACCAGGCAGCGATCCGCGGGGGTGCCGCTCACGACGGGTTCACATACAGCGGAACTCCCGCAACGGCCGGCTTTCGGGCGATCCGCCAACCTGGCGAGGCGGTCTCGGTGTTGCTCGTGCTCGATGATGGACAGGTGGCTCAGGGCGATTGCGCTGCCGTCCAGTATTCGGGAGTCGGGGGACGCGGAGGAGTCTTCGAGGCACATGCGGCCGCCGAGACCATCGATCGTCACGTGGGCCCCTGGCTGTGTGGCCGGCCGGTCACCAGGTTCCGTGAGATGGCGCGCGAGGTCGAGGGTCTCACCGTTGAGGGCCGGCCGCTTCATGCCGCCATCAGGTACGGGGTGACGCAGGCGCTTCTCGACGCCGTCGCGCGGACGCAGCGAGTGACCATGGCAGAGGTTGTGCGCGACGAATATGAGACAGGGATTGCGATCCGGACGGTCCCGCTGTTCGTGCAATCCGGTGACGACCGGCATACCAACGTTGACAAGATGGTGCTCAAGGAGGCGGACGTCCTCCCGCACGGGCTCATCAATGCGGTCGACACCAAGCTCGGCCGTGACGGTGAACTGCTGCTCGCGTATGTCGCGTGGGTTCGAGGGCGGATCATGAGTCTGCGTTCGCGCCCCGAGTACTCACCACGCCTGCATTTCGATGTCTACGGAACCATCGGCATCGCCTTTGATCACGACGTCGATCGGGTTGCCGAGTACCTCGAGCGCCTCGGCGCCGTCGCGGCGCCGTTTGGTGTCTGCGTCGAGCACGTCATCGACGGCGGCAGCCGATCAGAGCAGATCCGTATCTCCGCGGCGCTGCGCAGCGCACTCCGTGAGCGCGGCAGCGCCGTGCAGATAGCAGTCGACGAGTGGTGCAACACCCTTGAGGACATCGAGCTCTTCGTCGCGGCCGAAGCGGCTGACGTCATCCACGTCAAGACCCCCGATCTGGGGGGCATCAACAACACCATCGAAGCCCTCCTGCTCGTCGCTCGGGCCGGGCTGTCGGCCTATTGCGGGGGCAGCTGCAACGAGACAGACAGGTCGGCCCAGGTGTCGGCACACATTGCCATGGCGTGTGGCGCGGCGCAGGTCCTCGCCAAGCCCGGCATGGGCGTTGACGAGGGGATGATGATCGTGGGCAACGAGATGGCTCGTACGGCCGCGCTGATCGCCAATCGCGAGCCTATCCCGGGTTGAGGCCGTGCCCCGCTTTCGAGTGAACACTGCACAATCGACGGTCAAGGTCGGCCTCCGTGTCAACCTGCCCATGGCAAAGTGCTCGACGGCGACGGCCACTATCGCGCCTCGGCGCAGCTCACGATGCTGTGGACGTCCAGGTGCATATCGTGGCGAAGCGGCAGCGGGAGCGATAACCATCAGGAGGAGTGGATGGCTGTGCTTGAACAGCTCGCCATACTGCGCGCAGGCATGATGCGATGAGCCTTGTAACCCAACCACCGGCAGCCCGCGCGTCGGATGCGAACGCACCAGCGCGCTCTGCTGCGGAGCGGCGGCGCTTTGAGGTTCGCGGCGTCGTCCAGGGGGTGGGGTTCCGCCCATTCGTCTGGAATCTGGCGACCCGGCTCGGGCTCGACGGCTGGGTCCGCAACACGTCGGGGGGCGTGGTGATCGAAGTTGAGGGCAGCAGCCCGGTGCTCGACACGTTCGCAAGTGCGTTGCGCGCCGAGGCGCCTCGCCTGGCGCGTATCGACACAGTTGAGACGGCGCCGCTCGATCCGGGGGGGGAGAGGGGCTTTGGCATCGTGGCGAGCCGCGCGGTCGATGGCGACTATCAGCCCATCGCTCCCGATGCGGCGACCTGCCCCGAATGCGTCGCCGATGTCCTCGATCCGGCCAATCGCCGCTATGGCTATGCGTTCACCAACTGCACGAACTGTGGCCCCCGCTTCACGATTATCGAAGACGTCCCGTACGACCGGCCGCTGACGACCATGCGCCGCTTCGAGATGTGCGATGCCTGCAGACGGGAGTATGAGGACCCCGCAGACCGGCGCTTTCACTCGCAACCGAATGCATGTCCGGCATGCGGTCCACGTCTCTGGTGGGCCGACGCTCGAGGTGTCGAACTCCCGGGAGACGCGATAGAGCGTGCGGCGGCTGTAGTGGCCCGCGGAGCGATCATCGCGCTCAAGGGCTTGGGAGGCTTTCAGCTCTGCTGTGACGCGACCAACCAGGCTGCGGTGGAGCGGCTGCGTCATCGCAAGCACCGGCCGGCCAAGCCGTTCGCCATCATGTGCGCGGAGGTCGCGATGGTGAGGGACCTGTGCGCGGTCAGCGACGTGGAGGCGGCCTTGCTCGAGGGGCCGGCGCGGCCGATCGTGCTGCTCCAGCGGCGCCGGGAGGGCAGCGATCTGATTGCGCCGTCGGTGGCACCCAGCCTGAACGAGCTCGGTGTGATGCTCCCGTACACGCCCCTTCACCATCTGCTGCTGCGCGCTGCAGGGGGACCGCTGGTCATGACCAGCGGCAACATGAGCGAGGAGCCGATCGCCAAGGACAACTTCGAGGCCGTGGAACGCCTTGGCACCATCGCCGACACCTTCCTGCTGCACGACCGGGACATCTACGCTCGCTACGACGACTCCGTCGTGCGCGTTGTTGACGGGACCATGCACATGGTGCGCCGTGCCCGTGGATACTGCCCGCTGCCCCTGGGACTCGAGGTCGGCAACGCGCACGTGCTCGCGCTGGGCGCACACCTCAAGAACACCTTCTGCGTGCTGCACGACGGCAACGCGTTCACGGGTCCGCATATCGGAGATCTCGACAGCCCGCGGACACTCGGTCATCAGGACGAGGCGTTGCGGACATACCTTCGCCTGTTCCGCACCAGCCCCGACACCGTGGTCGCCGACCTGCACCCGGATTACGCGTCGACGCGTCTCGCTGAGCACTGGTGGGCGTCCGGCGCACGCGCGGTCCGTGTGCAGCATCATCACGCACACATCGCCAGCGTCCTGGCCGAACACGGGTTGCGCGGCAATGTGCTCGGCGTCGCATTCGACGGGGTCGGCCTGGGCCCGGACCATTCGATCTGGGGTGGCGAGTTCCTTCTCTGCGATGAGCGCACCTACCGGCGCGCCGGTCACATCGCGGCGGTGCGCCAGCCCGGCGGCGACGCCTGCGCTCGCGAAGGATGGCGCATGGCGATCGCATACCTCGCGGCGGCCGGTGATCTCCGGGACACGTCGCCTGCGTGGTTCCGCGATGCTCCTGGCGCGCCGGACGAGCGGCAATGGCGGCTGGTGTCTCGCCTGGCATGTTCGGAAACCGCCGCCATCACGACCAGTGCGGGCCGTCTCTTCGACGCAGTCGCCAGCCTGATCGGGGTCGCCCAGGAATCGACCTTCGAGGCCGAGGCGGCGATGCGACTCGAAGCTCTGGCCACCTCGGCCGGCGACCTCGCGTCTGCGGAGACGCTTGACGTCGCCTCCGGCGGCGACCCCCTCGTCCTCGACACGGTCACGCTGGTCAGCGCGCTCTTCCACGAGCGCCGGCGAGGCCGGGCAATGGCGGAGCTCGCGGCCATGTTCCACGAGAGCCTGGCCCGAGCCATCGCGGGCGCATGCCTGCGACTCGGGGGAGATCTCAGCGTCAACCGGATCGCGCTGAGCGGTGGCGTCTTTCAGAACGCTCTGCTGCTGAGCCGCGTCGGGCACCTCTTGCGCGAGCGCGGCCTTTTCGTTTACACCAATCACGAGGTCCCGGCCAACGACGGCGGCATCAGCCTGGGCCAGGCGCTGGTCGCGGCATCACTCTCCCGGGAGGCGACGTGAGATGACGGTGCAGGTGCAACCCGACCGTGAGGCGGCCCTCGCCAACGGACGTGCCTTCCTGATCGCCCGTGTCAGGGATTCGAATCTCGCGGGCGAGGCCTTTTTCGGCGGTCACGCGCAGGCGATCGCCGCCTGTGCAGCGACCATGGCCGATCACTTCTTCACCGGGGCCACGCTGCTGGTGTTCGGTTCGGGCCCCCACGCGACCGACGCACAGCACAACGCCGTCGAGTTTGTTCACCCGGTCCTGCCGGGCTGCCGTGCGCTCCCCGCGCTCTCGCTGACCAACGACATGGCGACGGTCACCGGGCTCCTGCAGACTGACGCCGCTGCAGATGTGTATGCGCATCACCTCCGGATCCTCGGTCGTCCGGGGGATATCGCCCTCGCCTTGGCGCATGCGCCAGTGCACCCCTCGATCAGCCGGGGGCTCGAGGCCGGTCGAGCGGCCGGCATGCTCACCGTCGCACTCACATCCGGTGACGAGAGCGTGGAACGCGAGCACGTGGACTATGTGTTTCACGCCCAGGGAAGCGATCGGGCCGCCGCCCACGAACTCCACCTCGCGACCTATCACATGCTCTGGGAACTCGTGCACATCGTCCTCAATCATCGTGGCATCAGAGCGGTCTCATGAGCACTGAATGCCACGACGAAGTCTGCATCACGTGCTCCGACCAGCTGCTCAGCCTGATCGTCACCGGTGTCGACCTCGATGCGAGCGTCGCCCGAGGGACCGTTGACGGATTGGCGACGGAAGTCGGCATCGAACTGATCGACGAAGTGCTGGTAGGCGACGTGCTGCTCTGCCACGGGGGAGTGGCGCTGCAGCGGAGCGCGCCGTTGGAGGTGGGGGCATGAGCGATTCGGGGCGCGATCCATTCTCGCAACTGTTGTATCCGATGTTGAGCTCGCAGCCGGCCGCCGGTGATGACCTCGTCCTCGAACTCGCGCGTGCGCCGCTCGAGAAGTCGGCGGAGAGCAACCGGCTCCGCGTGGAGATGCTTGAAGAGTTCGGTGACGAGATCGTGACCACCGCAGAGGAGATGGCCGTCGCGTTCGACCGCGGCGGCCGCCTGCTGGCGCTCGGCAATGGGGGCAGTGCCACCTCAGCCGCGGACATGGTCACAGAACTGCTGGTGCCGCCACCGGGCGGCCGGCCGATCCCCGCGCTGTGTCTCACCAACGACATCGCGGTGGTCACCGGCATCGGCAATGACATCGGGTTCGGCGATGTCTTCCTGCGCCAGATCATCGCCCTGGGACGGCCCGATGACGTCGTGCTCGCGGTGTCGGCGAGTGGGAACTCCGAGAACCTTGTCCGAGGACTCGGAGAGGCACGACGTCGCGGCATGAGCACGATCGCGATCTGCGGGTACGACGGCGGACGCCTCGCCCGCGAACCGGTCGCTGACCATTGCTTCATCGTTCGATCCAGCAGCGTCCATCGGATCCAGGAGGTGCAGATGACGCTCTATCACCTCCTCAGCGAGTTGGTGCAGCGCGCATTTGGAGGAGAGCCGGCATGTGTCTAGCCATTCCCGCCCGCCTCGTCGAATACGTCGACGGGGATCGCATGTACGGCAAGGTGGAGCTCGGCGGCGTGCAGCGCCGGATCAACACCTCACTGCTGGTGGGCGAGGACGCGACCGAGCCCGGGGAGTACGTGCTCGTGCACGTCGGCTTCGCGTTGAGCCGCGTCAGCGAGACCGAGGCAGCGGAGACGCTGCGCATCCTCGAGGAGATGGGCGCGGCCTACCACGATGAGGTGCAGCAGATCCGCGAGTGGCAGTCGACGGAGGAGGAGCTCGTCGGCACCGATTACCGGCAAAGCGATGGGACCCCCGTATGAAATTCGCCGACGAATTCCGCGATGCCGATCTCGCCCGCGCTCTCGCTGCGCGCATCGCCGGAGAGGCCGGCGACAAGCACTGGAAGATCATGGAGGTGTGCGGCGGACACACCCACACGATCTTCAAGTACGGCATCGAGGACCTGCTGCCGAGCAACGTGGAACTGGTGCACGGCCCCGGCTGCCCCGTCTGCGTGATCCCGATGGGGCGTGTCGATGACGGCATCGCGGTTGCGCATCAGCCCGGAGTCATCTTCACGTGCTTCGGCGATCTGATGCGCGTCCCGGGCAGCGACGGCAGTCTGCTTGACGCCAAGGCTGCTGGTGCCGATGTCCGGATGGTGTATTCGCCACTCGACGCACTGAAGATCGCGCAGCAGAATCCCGACAAGAAGGTCGTGTTCTACGCGATCGGCTTCGAGACCACAGCGCCGTCGACGGCATTGACGTTGCTGCGAGCAAAGGCCGAGGGGATACGCAACCTCTTTGTATTCTGCAACCACGTCACGATCATCCCGCCCATGAAGGCGATTCTCGACTCGCCAGACCTGCAGCTCGACGGCTTCCTCGGCCCCGGACACGTGTCCACCGTGGTCGGCATCAGACCTTTCGAGTTCGTGACCAACACGTACAACAAGCCGGTGGTGGTCGTCGGATTCGAGCCGCTCGATATCCTCCAGGGTATCCACATGATCATGCAGCAGATAGAGGAGGGTCGCTGCGAAGTCGAGAACCAGTACCGGCGCGTCGTCCACGACGACGGCAACCCCAAGGCGCTCGAGGTGCTTGCGCGCGTGTTCAAGCTGCGCTCGCATTTCGAATGGCGCGGTCTCGGCTTCATCAGCCAGAGCGCGCTCGAACTGCGCGACGAGTTCGCCGACCATGACGCCGAGAAGGTCTTCTCGGTCCCGGGCGTCCGTGTCGCCGATCCCAAGGCATGCCAGTGCGGGGAGGTCCTCAAGGGCGTCCTGAAGCCCTGGGAGTGCAAGGTATTCGGCACCGCATGCACGCCGGAAACCCCGATCGGGACCTGCATGGTCTCGTCCGAAGGGGCATGTGCCGCGTACTACAACTTCGGCCGGTACTCGCGTGCACGAGATCGCGAGCGCGTGCTGGCATCGGGCGAGCGCCCGGCGGGAAACGGTAACGGCACCGCCAACGGCGCCGTCGCGGAGCGCGACCTGCGCGCGATTCCGGTGCAGACGCGATGACCGAGACCATCGTCGAGCCGGGCAGCGGCGCCGCGATCAATGCCGCCTCGGCGCGCATCTCGGACCCCGAACAGCGGGTGCTCGAGCGCATCGCCGAGATTCGCAAGCGTAAGCCGATGCTGCGTGAGGACGCGATCACCATGAGTCACGGCGCCGGAGGCAAGGCCAGCCACACGCTGGTCACCGCGCTGTTCGGGGAGATCCTCAGCAACCCGGTGCTCGACCAGCTCGGCGATCAGGCTGTGCTTGCGCTCCCCGGCGTCCACAACATGGGGCTGGCCGTCACCACCGATTCGTTCGTCGTGAGCCCGCTCTTCTTCCCGGGCGGCGATATCGGCGAGCTCGCCGTCAACGGGACCATCAACGATCTCGCGGTCGGGGGAGCAACCCCGCTCGGCATCTCGGCAGCGTTCATCCTCGAAGAGGGATTGGACGTCGCGACGCTCCGCCGCGTCGTTGAGTCCATGCGCCGCGCCGCCGATCGGGCGGGGGTCAACGTCGTCACCGGGGACACCAAGGTCGTGCCCCGCGGCAAGGCGGATCAGCTCTTCATCACGACCACCGGCGTCGGTGTGGTCGCCCTGCCCCAGCGGATTGCCATCCATCGCGTCGTCCCTGGCGATGTCGTCGTGCTCAGTGGGGCGATGGGCGACCACGGGAGCACCGTGATGCTCGCGCGAGGCGACGTCGATCTCGAGGCAGACAACCTGCGCAGCGACACCATGGCGTTGCACGGACTGACCGCAGCGCTGCTTGCGGATGGGATCGACGTGCACTTCATGCGTGACGCGACCCGTGGCGGCGTGGCGACCGTCCTCAACGAGATCGCGCAGGCGGCCGGCATGGCCGTGGCGATCGACGAGGCGTCGCTCCCAGTCCACGACGAGGTACGCGGCGTTGCCGAGATCCTCGGGATCGATCCGCTCTATATCGCCAATGAAGGCAAGCTGGTCGCCATCGTGGCGAAGGAGGACGCGTTGCGGGCTGTCGACCTGATGCGGTCTCGACCGGAGGGTGGTGAAGCGGCCGTGATCGGCGAGGTGCTTGCCGACCCCGAGGGCATGGTCTTCATGCACACCGGTTTCGGCGGCACCCGAGTCGTCGACATGCTGATCGGGGATCCGTTGCCCAGGATCTGCTGAAGGCGGGACGGCGAGCGCGCTGACCTGCGCCCGGGCAAGCGTACGCGGGCGATTGGAAGATCACGACTAGACTTCCCCGCCGACGTGCTCTCTCGGATTCCGCTCGCCAACCCTGGAGATCCGGATCTGCGCTCGCCGATCCGTTTCCTCATGTGGATCGCGCGCGGGCAGCGCCGTACCGTCATTGGCGGAGCAGTCTTCGGCGCCGTTTGGATGGGGACTCAAGGGGTGATTCCCGCCGCCCTCGGGCAGGCGGTCAACGCCATCATCCGGCGCAACGGGCCGGATCTCGTTCTGTGGGCGGGTGTGGTTCTCGCTCTCGGGATCCTCCAGGCTGCGGCGGGTGTCCTCCGTCATCGGCGGGCGGTGAGCAACTTTCTCGAGGCATGCGTGCGCGTCCAGCAACTCGTGATCCGCGCCGCGATCCGTCTCGGCGCGGGGTTGCCGCGCCAGGTCGGCGCCGGTGAGGTCGCGAGTCTGGGCACGACCGACGTGGTGCGTATCGGCAGGCTGCTCGACATCAGCGCGCGCGGTACAGGAGCCGTGGTGTCGATCGTGATCGTCGCGGTGATCCTGCTCAGCACCTCACCACAACTCGGCCTGGTGCTCCTCATCGGAGCTCCAATCTCAGCGCTCCTGATCCTGCCCGCGATGGGTCCCCTTGAACGCCGGCAGCGCGCAGAGCGGCAGCGGCGCGGGGCTGCCTCAGCGGTCGCGGCTGACACGGTGGCGGGCCTTCGCGTGCTGCGTGGTCTCGGCGGCGAGGCGGACTTCGCGGCTCGATACAGGCGCGCGTCCCAGGAGGTGCGCCGCGCGACCGTACGCACGGCGCTCGTCCAATCACTCCTTGATGGTCTTCAGGTGCTCCTGCCCGGGGCGATCCTGGTGGCGATCACATTTCTCGGCGCCCGGCTGGTGCGGAGCGGGTCCATCCCACCCGGTGAGCTGGTCGCCGACTACGCCTACGCGGCATTCCTGGCGCTTCCGGTGCAGACGCTGATCCAGGCGGCGAGCATCTGGTCGGCAGCCACAGTCGCCGCGGGGCGGGTGCTGTCGGTGCTGCGCCTCGACGTGGACATCGCCTCACCGGTGGACGGCGGAGCGGTGCCGCAGGACGATGATCTCGTCGACGAGGCGACCGGGCTCATTGCTCCGCAGGCGATGTTGACCGCGGTGGTGATCGCCGATCCCGACCTCGCCAGTTCCACAGCCGCGCGGCTCGGACGCCTCACCGACACGCCGGGCGATGCGCGAGTGACCCTCGGAGGCGTGGCGCTCGACACCATGCCGCTGGCAGAGGTCCGGCGTCGAATCCTGGTTCTCGATCGTGATCCCCAGCTCCTCATCGGGACGCTTCGCGACGCAGTCGACGCTCCGAGCGCTCGGGTCGATGAGACAGAGCAACGGCCCTCCATCGAGCAGGCGATCGCGGCGGCCTGCGGGGACGACATCGTCAGTGGCCTGGGCGAAGGGCTCGACTCACTCATCTCAGAGCGCGGCCGCTCGCTCTCCGGCGGCCAGCGCCAGCGAATCGCCCTGGCGGCGGCCCTTCGCGCAGACCCCGATGTCCTGATCCTCGACGAACCGACCAGCGCCGTCGACGCCCACACCGAAGCAGTCATCGGGGAACGACTCGGCGATCTGCGGAGCGGGCGCACCACGGTGATCTTCACCACCAGCCCCCTGCTGCTGGCACGTGCCGGCAGGGTTGTCCTGCTTGATGGCGGGTCGCTTGTCTCGGGTACCCACACCACATTGATGGCGGGCGATGCGCGGTACCGCAGCGCGGTCACCCGAGGCGACGATTGAGCCGCGACATGGCGTCCATCCTGCCGGTAGCAGGAGGGCGTGCCGCCTGGCGCAGCCTCCGATCCAGCCTTGCCGAGCGTCGCGGGCTGATCGCCGCCGCCATCGCCCTGCAGATGGCGGCCAGCGGAGCGGGGCTGGTGGGGCCTCAACTGCTGGAGCGAATTATCAACAGCTCCAGCACGCTCACAGACGCGAGCATCGACCGCACGGCGCTCCTGTTCACCGCTGCGCTCGTGGTTCAGACACTCTGCACGGCGGGAGCTCGTGCCTGCGGTGCGCTCACCGGCGAGTACGTTCTCGCCCGGCTGCGCGAGCGGTTCATCACGACGGTGCTCGCGCTGCCAATCGGCATTGTGGAGCGCGCCGGCACGGGTGACCTGATGACCCGGGCATCCACGGACGTCGACGACATGTCGCAGGCGGTGCGTCGCGGTCTCCCCGAGCTGCTCGTGGCCGGCGTCACCGGCGTTCTCGCCATCGCGGCGCTGGTCGTCACCGCGCCGATCCTGGGCCTGGTCGTGGTGCCGGTGATCCCACCGCTGCTGCTGGCCACTCGCTGGTATCTGCGCCGCGCTCGGCCCGCATATCAGCAGCAGGCGGCGGCCGAAGCGGTCGTGAACTCGGACCTCCAGGAGACGGTCAACGCCGCGCGTACCATCGAATCGTTGCGACTCGGTCCCCGCCGGATCGCGCAGACCGACGACGACATTCGCGGCTGGATCGCACTTGAGCGGCGAACCCTCCGGCTGCGCACCATCTTCTTCGGCAGCTGCGAGGCCGCCTACATCGTTCCGCTGGTGCTCTGCCTGCTCTTTGGCGGTCTGCTGGCGATGAATGGCCAGCTCTCGATTGGAGCCGTCGCGGCGGCTGCGCTGTACACACAGCAGCTTGTTTCCCCCGTCGACACGCTGCTCGCCTGGCAGGACGAGGTGCAGCTCGCGTCCGCGTCACTTGCACGAGTTGTCGGCGTTTCGGAGGTGCCGCCCGCGGAAACGACGGAGCGGGTCCCTTCGGACCGGCGGCTGGTGGCTGATCGAGTGCACTTCGCATACAACGAGGATGCGGACGTTCTCCACGGCATCGACCTGTCACCGCAGGTCGGCGCGCGCCTGGCCGTCGTGGGTCCGAGTGGAGCGGGAAAGAGCACCCTTGCGCTGCTCCTGGCCGGCGTGCACGCGCCGCGCACCGGTGCCGTGCAGGTTGGTGGCGTCGAGCCGCACCTGCTGCCGCCGGATCGGTTGCGACGCGAGGTTGCCCTGGTCACCCAGGAGCATCACCTGTTTGCCTGCTCGCTGCGCGACAATCTCCGCCTCGCGCGTCCCGACGCCGGCGACGACCAGCTGCTGGCAGTGCTGGAAACCGTGGATGCAATGCCGGCGGTGCTCAGGCTCCCCGCCGGATTGGACACCATCATCGGTTCCGGTGGCGCATCGATCAGCCCCGGGCTCGCCCAGCAGATCGCAGTCGCGCGCCTCCTGCTCGCGGACCCGCACACGCTGGTGCTCGACGAGGCGACATCGCTGCTCGACTCTCGCGCGGCTCGTCATCTGGAGCGTTCAGTCGCGGTGCTGCTTGAAGGCAGGACGGTCATCGCGATCTCGCATCGCCTCCACGCGGCGCATGACGCGGAGATGGTGGTCGTTGTCGAGGACGGCCGCATCAGCGAGCACGGAACGCATGCCGACCTGATCCGTGCGGGTGGCGCGTACGCGGAGCTCTGGAACACCTGGCGGCAGGATGCGTGAACACGGTTCCGTACCGGAACCGGGTCAGAAGGTCCCCACGATGAAGAAGCCGGCGATGAGTTCGACATCCGGTCCTCCCACGCTCAGCCCCCCGTCTATCGATCACCACGGATCCGAAGGACATGTGGAATCCGTCTGAGACAGGTTGCTCACGGAGTCGACAGGATGCCGCATCCATGATGGCTGCCTAATCCACCGGCGACAGGGGATGAGCAATGCTTGCGATCGACGTCAGGGACAGCGACATCATGGAGACAACGCAGCACCGCCAGGGTGGCGTCGCGCGCATGCTGGCCGCGCTGCAGGATGCGGGTCTTCGCGTGATTCGTATCGAGCCGCGTATCAATGAAACTGGCATGTACCGGGTGACGGTCAAGGACAGCCCCGAGCTTGCCGTCCGGATCCTCGAGGCGATCCGTCGACGGGTCAGCCCGTCGGTCTCGACCGCCGCCTCGTAGCCAGCGGCCCTCCAGCCAACTCGCGCTACGCTGACGCCGTCCGTTCTTCTGACTGAGGATCTACGAACGATCAGCGAACGCGGTTGAGCGACGCTCCCGTCAAGCCCGGGTGGGTCCGGCGTCTCTGGGGCTACATGCTCCGGCACCGCCGGGATGTCGTGCTGTCGGTGGGTGCAGCGGTGCTCGGGAGCGTGTGTCAGACGGCGGTCCCGCTCGTCGCACGCGAGATCGTCGACGGGGTCATCCTCACCAGGACCTCGGCGCTGTGGCCCTGGCTTCTCCTTCTTGTCGGGCTCGCCGCAGCGAGCTTCGGCTTCGCCTATATCCGCCGCTACCGGGGTGGCCGCGTCGGGCTCGAGGTGCAGTACGACCTGCGCAACGACATGCACGACCATCTCCAGAAGCTCGACTTCGACAACCTGGGACGAATGCCGACTGGGCAGCTGGTCGCCCGCGCGAACTCTGACTCGACGCTGGTCCAGGCGCTCCTGAGCTTCTTCCCGATCATGAGCAGCAACGTCCTGCTGCTCCTGCTGTCGCTCGGGGTGATGCTCTACCTCTCCCCGCTGCTGGCACTGGTGAGCGTGGTGGTCGCGCCGAGCCTGCTGATCGTGTCCTACCGGATGCGCTGGCGCGTGTTCCCGGCAACCTGGGACGGGCAGCAGCGCGAGGGTGAGCTGGTGCAGATCGTCGACGAGGATCTCAACGGCGTGCGCGTTGTCAAGGCGTTCGCCCAGGAGCACCGCGAGGTCGAGCGGGTGGCCGCCGCGGCCAAGTCCGTATACGGGTCGCAGATGCGCGCGGTTCGTCTGCAGTCACGCTATCAGCCACTTCTCGAGGCGATCCCGCTGTTCGCCCAGGTGGCCATCCTGGCCCTCGGCGGCTGGCTGGCCCTCCATCACAACATCACGCTCGGCACCTTCCTGGCGTTCTCGACGTACGCCACCCAGCTGATGGCGCCGGCCCGTCAGCTTGCCGGTGTCCTGACCATCGGCCAGCAGGCTCGTGCCGGACTTGAGCGCATCTTCCAGCTCCTCGACCTGCCCGCGGCCATCAGCGACGCACCTGATGCGATCGAACTTCCGGAGCTCCGGGGTGACATCCGCTTCTCGAACGTGCACTTCGCGTACGACGACGGTGACCCGGTGCTCAACGGGGTCGAGCTCCACATCGCGCCGGGCGAGCGCGTCGCCATCGTCGGCCCGAGCGGCAGCGGCAAGTCGACCCTGGCGATGCTCATCCCGCGTTTCTACGACCCATCGGAGGGAGCGGTCCTCGTGGACGGTCTCGATGTGCGCACGGTCACGCTGCACTCGCTCCGACGCCAGGTTGGCGTCGTCTTCGAGGACAGCTTCCTCTTCTCGGACTCCGTTCGCGCGAACATCGCGTACGGACGGCCGGACGCGACCGACGAACAGATCGAGGCGGCCGCCCGTGCAGCTCAGGCGCACGAGTTTATCGAGGAGCTCCCGCGCGGGTATGACACTGCCATCGGGGAGCGTGGGCTGACCCTCTCCGGCGGTCAGCGTCAAAGGATCGCCCTGGCGCGCGCGATCCTCTACGACCCACGGATCCTCATCCTCGACGACGCCACCAGCGCGATTGACGCGCGCATCGAGGCTGCTGTCCACGGCGCGTTGCGCGGAGTCATGGCCGGTCGAACGACGCTGCTGATCGCCCACCGGCAGTCGACCCTGCATCTCGCCGACCGAATCGTTGTGCTCGACGGCGGCATCGTGGTCGAATCCGGGACACACGACGAGCTCATCACTCGAAGCGCGATGTACAGAACGCTGGTGTCCGGGCTCGAGGAGCTCGACCCAGCCGAGATCGGCGACTCGATCGAGGCCCTCGCCACCATGGCGTCGTCCGTCGGAGCGGATGGCATCACGGCGGCGGCGTGGGCCGGCGATCGGCAGCGGTCCGGCAATCGCGGCGCTGGTCGCAGCGTCGGTGCCCCGTCACTGGGGCCCGGGCTCGGCGGCGGTGGTTCCGGCTGGCGCCTCAACCTTGCTGCAACCCCAGAATTGCTCGCGCGCGTCGCACGTCTCCGCCCGATCCGTGATGTCGCGGAGGTCGACCTCGAGCGCGAGTCGCGTCCCGACAAGCACTTCAGCCTGTTCCGCCTGCTGCGCGAGTTCCACCGGCCCCTGCTCCTCGGGCTCGCGTTTGTCGTCATCGATGGCTTGATGACCCTCGCCGGACCCGTGCTCGTGAAGACCGGTCTCGACAACGGTGTGGCGAAGGGCTCGTCGGTGGTCCTCTTCGCCGCGGCGGGCGTCTTTCTCGTGGTCACGCTTGTCGATCTGATCGACGAGATCGGCGAAACGTTCGTCACAGGGAGGACCGCGCAGCGAATCATGCTCTCGCTGCGCATTCGAATCTGGGCGCAGTTGCAGCGGCTTTCGCTCGACTACTACGAGCGCGAGATGACCGGTCGAATCATGACCCGGATGACCACCGACGTCGACCAGTTCGAGTCGCTGATCGAGAATGGGCTGCTCTCCGCGCTGGTCTCGGTGGTCACGTTCGTCGGCGTCGGTGTGGCGCTGGTGGTGATCAACGCCGAGCTCGGACTCTGCACGCTGTCGGTCGCCATCCCGCTCGCGGTGGCGACGGTTGTGTTCCGTCAGAAGGCGGCGCGCCTGTACAGCATGTCGCGCGAGCGGATCGCCATCGTCAACGCGGACTTCCAGGAAAGCCTTTCGGGCGTACGCGAGTCGCAGGCCTTCGTCCACGAGGGCGCCGCGATGTCCCAGTTTCACCGCCTGGGGCGCTCGTATCTCGACACCCGTGTCGCGGCGCAACGACTGGTCGCCACCTACTTTCCGTTCGTGCAATTCATGGCTGCGGTGGCGGATGCGATCGTGCTCGGCGTCGGCGCGCGGCTGATCGAAACCGGGCATCTCACCTCGGGTGCACTGATCGCGTTCCTGCTCTACATCGACCTCTTCTTCTCGCCGATCCAGCAGCTGTCGCAGGTGTTCGACGCGTGGCAGCAGACGCGCGTGTCAGTCGGTCGCATCGCCGAGCTGATGCAACTCGAGTCGCTCACCCCGGACCCGTCGGATCCCGAGGAGACGGGCCGCCTCCATGGCGACGTCGGCCTGAGCCACGTCCGCTTCTCGTACCCGGTGCCGGTCAGCCGGCCGGGCTTCGAAGGAGCGCGCCCGGTCGACCGGCGCGGTCCTCAGGATCCGCGGCTGCTCCAGACCAGGGACGCTGCGTGGCGCAAGCCACCTGAGGCGCTGCGCGGCATCGACCTGGCCATCGAGGCAGGCGAGACGGTGGCACTGGTCGGCGAGACCGGTGCGGGGAAATCGACGGTGATGAAGCTGCTCGCACGCTTCTACGATCCCGACGAGGGAAGCGTCAACGTCGACGGCCACGACCTGCGCCGGATCGGCGTGCGCGGCTTCCGCGACCAGCTGGGATATGTTCCCCAGGAGGCGTTCCTGTTCTCGGGCACGATCCGCGACAACATCGCATACGGCCGCCCGGAGGCGGCCGATGCCGAGGTGGAAGCGGCGGCCCGGGCCGTCGGCGCGCATGAGTTCATCGCCCGCCTCACCGGCGGGTATCACCACGAATTGACCGAGCGCGGACGGTCACTCTCATCGGGTCAGCGACAGCTCATCGCGCTCGCTCGGGCTGAGCTGGTCGACCCGGTGCTCCTCCTGCTCGACGAGGCCACCTCGAACCTCGACCTGGTCACCGAGGCGCGCGTTGCTGCGGCAATGCAGGAGGTGTCCCAGGGTCGCACCACGGTGGTGATCGCCCACCGGCTCCAGACCGCGAAGGCGGCTGACCGTATCGTCGTGCTGCACAACGGGCAGGTGGTCGAAGCCGGCACCCACGACGAGCTGGTTGCGACGCATGGGCGCTACGCCGCGATGTGGGACGTCTTCGACGTCGCCGCCAAGGCGGGTCCGGTGACGCGACCGGCCGAGAGCCTTAGGCGGCCAGCTCCAAGGCCTCATCGATGAAGGCGAGGAGCCGTCCCTTGGACATGAATCCGATCACCTGACGCGCCGGCTTGCCCCCGAGGAACAGCAGGAGCGTCGGGAGGGACATCACGCCATACCGCCCCTGGGTCACGGGGTTGGCGTCGACGTCGACGGTGACAACCCGCACGCTGCGGGAGCGTTCCACGGCGACCTCGTCGAGGATGGGGGCCAGCATGCGACACGGCGGGCACCATGCCGCACCGAACTCGACGAGCACGGGGGTCTCAGATGCAAGGACTTCACAGTCGAAGGTTGCGTCGTCAACGGTGTTGACCATGTGGGTTCTCCTGATCACTGGCGCGTGGTGACCGCCTTGTAGGCGGCGCAATTCGAGAAGGTGTGCGTGGCCGCGCGCACGCGCGGCCGGCGGCCGCGTGCGGGTGCAGGCGGGTCGTGATCCTCGGCGGCGTACCGGTTCCACACCGACTGACGGGACATGCCGAGGCGGTCGGCGATGTCCTGCCAGCTCATGCCCTCCGCGCGAGCGGCGAGGACCGTCGACGCTCGCCGCGACCCGAGCAAGACGGCGACGGAGCGGAGCGCCACCAGCCGGTCGCCGGTCGGAAGCCCGTTGAGCAGGCTCAGGACCGTAGCCACGGCGGCATCAGCATTTGGCGTCGATGTCGAGTAGGAGATATGTCAACTATACATGACATAAAAGGGGGGAAGTCCGACTTCAGACGACGGTCCTTCGACGAACGGTGAGCCGCCTCGGTAGCCCGGCGCCGCGAGTCACGGCGACCCCGACCAGACAGAGCAGCCCTCCGGCAAGGGCGAGGAGTGGCGGCACATCACCGAGGATCACCCAGCCCATCAGGACTGCCACTGGCGGAACGAGATATCCCATCGCCCCCATGCGCCCGCCACTCGTCCGTGCCAGCGCATACGCCCAGAAGCTGAATCCGACCGCGGTGGGGAAGAGGCCAAGGTACACGGCCCAGGCGATCGCGCCGAGGTCCGCCCGGCCCAGGTCATGGACGAGCTGGGGTCCGAACGGCAGGCATACGAGCGTACCGATACTGCACGCGAGCCAGGTGACCGTCAGCGCCGAGTTGCGCGCGAGCAGCGGCTTCTCGACGGTGACGCCTCCCGCGTAGACGACTGCGGCGGCAATACAGAGCAACGCGCCGACTCCAGCCTGGAACCCGCTCGACGATGTCGCGAATCCGATCGTTGCTGCTCCCGCGAAGCCAATGAAGCACCCGGCCACGAGACGCCTCGGGAAGCCCTCGCGGAGAAACAGCCCGCTGAGGATCGCGATGAACACGGGGCCGGTGTTCACGAGCATGGCGGCCGTGCCCGCGTCGACGGTCCGCTCCGCCTGGTTGAGCAGCAGGTTGTAGGCACCGAACCAGAGCACCCCACAGGCGATCAGCCCGGGAATGTCGGCGCGTCGTGGCAGCGGCTGTCGGCGAATAGCGACGAGGAGGCCGAGCGCAACGGTGCCAACGAGCAGCCGCGCCAGCGCAAGCGAGCCAGGCGAGAGCACTCGGCCAGCTGCTCGAATCCCGACGAACGCGGATGCCCAGAGAACCACCGTCGCGATCGCCGCTCCCAGTGCAAGGCGGCGTTCGCCGAGTGACACGTCTCGGCCGGCGGGGTCGCGTGTCACCGCGCAAGCCTATCCGCTGAACACTTCGGTGACGACCGAACTATTGAGGCGGTACCGTTTCGGGCGATGGGAACAGACACGGCATCTGCGAGCGAGCTCGCGGCGGCCGCGTCGGTCAAACCCTCAACAGCGAGCGGACACCTGGCGGTGCTGGTCGAGGGGCGAATGATCGAGGTGCGCGGCGCGCGCGCGCAGCGACGCAACTTCGCGCGCGCATGTCTTGACTGGACGGAACGACGCCCGCATCTTGCGGGCGCGCTCGGCGCTGCACTGTGTCAGTCCGTGCTGCGCGCCGGGTGGGTGCGACGGCGTCGCTCGGGACGGGGGTTGCTCATCACGCCGCTCGGTGCCGCGCAATTCACCGAGTTCCTCGGCATCGCGACCACGCCGCAGTGAACTCGACCGCCACGCCTCCGATCCGTCGAGCCGCGCGCGCCCTCATCGTCGATGCCGAACAGCGGGTCCTCCTCTGTCGCGCAGATCTCGCCGACCGTGACGCATGGTGGTACGCGCCCGGCGGAGCGATTGAAGACGGCGAGACATTCGAGGCCGCGCTGGTGCGCGAGGTGATGGAGGAGACTGGTCTCGCCGTCGACCTCGCCGCCCTTGGGCCACCAGTGTGGATCCGCGACTACACCTTCACCTGGAACGCGACACCCGAGCGCCATGTCGAGCGATTCTTCCTGGTGCAGGTCGTCACCCACGACGCGGACACCGGCTCCTTCGAGATGGCCGAATCAGAGGTGGTCAGGACCTTTCGCTGGTGGAGGCTCGACGACATCCTGCGCAGCACCGAACCCTTCTCGCCGAGCCGCTTGGGCGAGCACCTGGCCACGTTGTTGCAGGGCGGGGTGCCCGGGCAGCCGGTGGTCGTCGGCGAATGACCGTCAGGAGCGTGCGGACCCGGCAGTGTGTACGCGTGCGGCGTCGACCGGGTGATCGAGCACGATCATCGAACGTGGTTGCAATCGAACCTCGTCGCCGGCGTGATGCACGCTGGTTCCGCGCCGCCCCTCGGGGTCGTCGGTATCCATGACCAACGTCCATCCACCCCGCCATCCGGACGGCATCGTCCAGGTGATCGGAACGTCACCGCTATGGAGCAGGATCATCAGCGAATCGCCGACGATGCGATGACCGCGCGGATCCCTGTCGGGGATCTCCTCACCGTTGAGGATCATCCCAATGGAACGCTCGCCGTCATTGTCCCAGTCCGCGTCGGTGAATTCGTTGCCGTTGGGCAGCAGCCAGACGATGTCCTTCCTTCCTGAACGCCTCGTAGCCTCGCCCGAGAAGAAGCGCTTGCGCCGCAGCACCGGCTGCTCGCGACGAAAGGCGACAACGCGCTGCACGAAACCGAGCATCACTGCATCGACACCGGTCCAGTCGAGCCAGGACAGCTCGTTGTCCTGGCAATACGCATTGTTGTTGCCTCGCTGGGTGCGCCCGATCTCGTCGCCGCCGCAGATCATCGGGCAGCCCTGCGAGAGCAGCACGGTTGCGATCAGATTGCGGCGCTGGCGGTCGCGCAGGGCAGTGATCTCGGGATCATCGGTCTCACCTTCGACGCCGCAATTCCACGAGCGATTGTCGTTGGCACCGTCGTCGTTGCCCTCGCCGTTGGCCTCGTTGTGCTTCTCGTGGTACGTGACCAGGTCGCGAAGCGTGAAGCCATCGTGCGCAGTGACGAAGTTGATGCTCGCCCAGGGCTGCCGGCCGTCCCACTCGTAGAGGCTGCTCGAGCCGGTGAGGCAGTTGGCGATGTCGCGGACACCACCGGCCTCACCTCGCCAGAAGTCACGGACCGTGTCGCGATAGGCGCCGTTCCACTCCGCCCAGCGCACCGGGAAGTTGCCGACGTGATATCCGCCCTCGCCGACGTCCCACGGTTCGGCAACGAGCTTCACGCGGGAGAGCACAGGGTCCTGGTGAATGATGTCGAAGAACGCGGAGAGCCGGTCGACGTCGTAGAACTGACGTGCCAGGGCGGCCGCGAGGTCGAACCTGAACCCGTCGACGTGCATCTCCGTGACCCAGTAGCGGAGGCTGTCGGTGATCAGCTGAAGCGTGATCGGGCTGCTGACATTGAGGCTGTTGCCGGTGCCGGTCACATCGAAGTAGAAACGCGGCTCATCCTCGACCAGACGGTAGTAGGACGGGTTGTCGATGCCCCGAAAGCTCAGTGTCGGCCCCAGATGATTGCCCTCGCCGGTGTGGTTGTACACGACATCGAGGATCACCTCCAGTCCGGCGGCGTGGAGGGCGCGGACCATCGCCTTGAACTCGCGGACCTGGTCGCCGTTGCCCCCGCCTGCGGAGTAACGGCTCTCCGGCGAGAAGTAGCCGACAGAGTCGTACCCCCAGTAGTTCACGAGCCCGCGGTCGACGAGGTGACCCGCGTCGAGGAAGTGGTGCACCGGCATCAGCTCGACCGCGGTGACGCCGAGTCGCTGGAGGTACTCGAGAGAGCTCGGATGTGCAAGTCCAGCGTAGGTGCCCCGGAGGTCGTCGGGGATGTCGGGATTGCGCATCGTGAAACCCTTCACGTGCAGCTCGTAGATGACCGTGTCAGCCCAGGCGGTGTCCGGACGGCGATCGTCGCCCCACGGAAAGCTTCGGTCGACGACAACGCCCTTCGGCATCGCAGCCGCGGAGTCGAGGTCGCTGGGGTCGAGGTCGTCGCTGTCGAAGGAGTAGCCGAACAGCGCGGGTCCCTGCTCGAAGCGGCCCGAGATCGCGAGCGCATAGGGATCGAGGAGCAGCTTGCGAGGGTTGTGACGAAGGCCGTGGAGCGGATCGTACGGCCCGTGGACTCGCAGGCCGTAGCGCTGCCCCGGCCGCACCTGGTCGACGTACCCATGCCACACCAGGTCGGTTCGCTCCTGGAGTTCGTGGACGGCGGTCTCCGCACCGTCATCGGAGAAGAGCACGACCTCGACCGCCTCAGCAGATGCCGAATAGACCGCGAAGTTCGTGCCTTCGCCGTCCCAGGTTGCGCCGAGCGGCGCCTCACTGCCCGGCCACGCCTGATGGCGTGGTGCCGGATGAGTGCCCAAGCGCCTTCTAGGAGGGGTCATCGCGGTTCAATGATGGCGTACCCGGGTGGCACCCTTCGGAAAAATTGATAGAATCGCCTTCATACATGTTGATATCGCTACTGATACTACAGAGGTTCCTCGTCCGCGGGCGGCGACGGTGAGGAGCGATCTTCGCGCCACCTATCGGGTGCAGTTGCGCGAGGAGTTCGACTTCGACGCCGCGGCGGCAATCGTGCCGTATCTCCAGGAGTTGGGGGTTTCGCACCTCTACTGCTCGCCGTACATGCAGGCTGCGGCGCGCAGTCCGCACGGCTACGACGTCGTCGACCCCGGGCGGGTCAGCCGGGAGCTCGGAGGCGACGCCGGGCTTCGCCGGCTCGACCGGGCGCTCCGCAACGCGAAGATGGGGCAGCTCCTCGATGTCGTCCCGAATCACATGTGCATCGCCGACCGCGCGAACACCTGGTGGTGGGACGTCCTCCGAGCCGGCCGCGAGAGCGAGTACGCAGGATGCTTCGATATCGACTGGGATGCGCCGACAGTGGAGCAGCGGGTGCTCCTTCCCGTGCTCGGATCTCCTCGCGCGGAACTGCTTGCGAGTGGCCAATTAGAGGTCGTCAAGGGCACGGAGGGTGAGTTCGAGCTGCTCTGCGCAGGCAGCACGTTTCCGCTGGCAGCCGGCACCGCCACAGCCGCAGGGCCGGCAACTCTGGAGATGCTCGAGGCCCAGCACTACATCCTGGAGGACTCGACGACGGGGGCCGCCCATCTCAACTACCGTCGCTTCTTCGATGTCACGTCGCTTGCCGGGGTGCGGGTCGAGGACGACGTGGTGTACGACCGCGTGATGACCCGTGCGCTCGAGCTGGTGGCCGACGGTACCGTCGACGGCCTTCGCGTCGACCACATCGACGGGCTCCGCGATCCAGCCGCCTTCGCCACGCGCGTGCGAAGAGATGCTGCAGGCACATGGCTCATCGCCGAGAAGATCCTCGCGAGGGGCGAGCAGCTGCCCGAGGGGTGGCCCGTCGACGGAACGACCGGGTACGAATTCGGCGCACTGATGACGGCGCTGATGGTGGATCCCAGCGGCCTTCCGGCGATCGTCGAGTGTTACCACCGGTTCACCGGCGACGCCGACGACTTTGAGACCAACTCGCATCGAGCCCGAGTGCTGGTGTTCGAAGACCTCCTGACCGCCGAGCTCAGCCGGCTCACCCGTGTGGCCGAGCAGGCTGGGATCGCCGGCGCAGACGCGGAGCTCGTTGAACTCGTTGCCGGGATGCCGCGATATCGGATCTACCCGCGAGCCGACGATCGCCTGAGCGCCGACGACGAGCGCGCGATCGGCATCGCCGAGGACCGCGCGCGCCGTTCCGGCCGCTGCGACGACCATCGTCTCGCAGATGTTCTCGCAGTGCTCCGTGGGCAGGGCGGCGGCTCCCCGGCGTGCCGGGAACTGCGCGAGCGCTTCCAGCAGGTCGCCGGCGCGGTGATGGCAAAGGGTGTCGAGGACACCGCCTTCTACCGGTTCGTGCCGCTCGTCGCCCTCAACGAGGTCGGCTCCGACCCGGCGCGCAGCGCCGACCTCGACGAGTTTCACGCCACCTGCATCGAGACCGCGGCGGCACACCCACTGACCATGCTGGCGACGACCACGCACGACACCAAACGTTCCGAGGACGCGCGCCTGCGCGTCGGGTTGCTCTCGGAGATGCCCGAGCGGTGGCGCGCCGCCGTCTCGCGTCTGGACGCAATCGCGGCGCGTCACCGGGGCCCGATCCCGCCGGCACGCCGCGCCGAGTACCTCCTCTATCAAACGCTGGTGGCAGCGCATCCGATCGATGGCGACCGCGCCTGGGCATACGTGCTCAAGGCATCGCGTGAGGCGAAGGAGGAGACCAGCTGGATCGCGCCGGATCACAGCTACGAGTCAGGCCTCGAGGTTTTCGTGCGAGCCATGGTTGCCGACCCGGATGCGGATGCGGAGATCCGCTCGGTGCTCGGGTCGATGACGCCAGGGTGGCAGACGCTCTCGCTCTCGCAAACCCTGATCAAACTGACCGCTCCGGGGATTCCGGACATCTACCAGGGCTCGGAGCTCTGGGACCTGCGGCTGGTGGATCCGGACAATCGCACCCCGGTCGACTTCGCCGCGCGCCGGAGCCTGCTCCGCGACGTCATGGGTCAGCACGGCGGGGGCTTCATGTCCCGCCTCGATGAGGGCGGACCCAAGGTGCGACTGATCGCCGCCGCCCTGGGGTTGCGGGCTCGACACCCGGAGGCTTTCAGCGGAGGATCTGGATATCGACGCATGGAGGTATCGGGATCTCGGTCGGACCACGCGATCTGCTTCTCTCGGACCGCCCAGGGCGGGCAACCTGTCAGCGCGACGATCGCCTTCCGCTGGCCGTTGCTCCTCCGCGACGGCTGGGGTGACACGGCCGTGCAAGTCCCTGCCGGGCGCTGGCGGGATGTGCTCACAGGTCGCGAAATCGGCGCCGGAACACAGCTGCTCGACAGGCTGCTCGACGAGGCGCCGATCGCATTGCTGGAGCGAGCGTGACCATGCGCAGGATCAGCGTGTGGGCGCCGGCGGCACAGGCGGTCAACCTCGTTGCGGGTGATCGGGTGGACCCGATGGAGGAATCCGGCGGAGGTTGGTTTGCCTGCAATGCGGATCTTGCGGACGGCGACGACTATGCATTCAGCGTCGACGGCAGCGAGGCCTTGCCGGACCCGCGATCCCGCTCGCAGCCGGCGGGAGTTCACGGTCCGTCGCGGCTGATCGCCCATCCGCGCACCCGCGAGCACCAGCACTGGCGGGGCTTTCCCATCAGCGAAGCCGTCATGTACGAGCTGCATGTCGGCACTTTCACGGCGCGGGGCACCTTCGATGCGGCGATCACGAGGCTCGACCATCTCATCGACCTCGGTATCAACGCGATCGAGCTCATGCCGGTTGGAGAGTTCCCGGGCCGGCGCGGATGGGGCTATGACGGCGTCGATCTCTTCGCGCCGCACAGTGCCTACGGCGGTCCCGGTGGCCTGCATCGTCTCGTCGACGCGTGTCACGCACGGGGCATCGCCGTCGTCCTTGACGTGGTCTACAACCACGTCGGTCCGGAGGGCGACTACCTCGGCGAGTTCGGGCCCTATTTCACCACCCGATACGAGACACCGTGGGGCAGTGCCTTCAACTACGACGGCGAGCAGTCCGACGAGGTGCGACGCTTCGTGCTGGATAACGTCGAGATGTGGCTGCGCGAGTACTCGTTCGACGGGCTCCGGCTCGACGCGGTGCACGCGATCATCGATACCTCACCGCTGCATGTGCTCGAGGCGATCGCGACGCGAGTCGATGAGCTCGCCGCCGAGCTCGGCCGTGATCTGTGGGTAATCGCCGAGAGTGACAGCAACGACCCGCGCCTGGTGCGCGACCGCGAACGCGGCGGCTACGGGCTTGGTGCGCAGTGGAGCGACGACTTCCACCATGCCCTGCACGCGCTGCTCACAGGAGAGCAGCATGGCTACTACGAGGACTTCGGCAGCCCGGACGAGGTTCGCACCGCGCTCCTGCAGACGTTCGTCTATGCAGGCCAGTACTCACGACATCGCAAGCGCACCGTCGGCCGCTACGCCGGGGATCTCCCGCGCTCTCGCTTCATCACCTACTCTCAGAACCATGACCAGGTCGGCAATCGCGCTGCGGGCGAGCGCCTCTGCCATCTCGTGAGCGATGGCCGTGCGCGCATGGCAGCGGCCCTGACGCTGCTCTCGCCGATGGTACCGATGCTCTTCCAGGGGGAGGAGTGGGCGGCGAGCACCCCGTTCCAGTACTTCACCGATCTCGGCGATGCGCATCTGAGCAAGGCTGTCACCAACGGCCGCCGGCGCGAATTCCGCGCGTTCGGATGGCCGCCCGATGCCGTGCCCGATCCGCAGGCTCCCGCGACCTTCGAGCGGTCGATTCTCAGGTGGGACGAGATGCGCGACGGGGTCCATGGACGCATGCTCGATTGGTACCGTCAGCTGATCGAGCTCCGGCGAGCTCGGCTCCTCGTCGAGAACTTGGAGTGTCCGGCCACCAATGCGTGGTACGACAGCGCTCGGAGCCTGCTGATGTACACGCACTCCGATCTGCTCGTGTCCTGCAATCTGGGAGAGGAGGCCGTCCCTCTTCCAGAAGCGACTGGAGCCGCATTGCTGCTGTCGTCGGATGATGCCGTCGGCCTGGCAGCGACACCGATGCTCAACGCCGACTCGGTTGCGATCTGGAGCGGCGCGGATCGCTCGATCCCGGGCTAGCAGATCGGCAGCGTCAGCGTGAAGGACGCGCCGCCTCCGGGCGTGGATCGCGCAGTGATGTCGCCGCCGTGGAGGCGCGCGAGTTCGCGCGAGAGGTAGAGCCCGAGTCCGGTACCGGAGATGTGACTGTTCTCGGGAGTGACCAGCCTGCTGAACCGCGTGAAGAGGCGGTGCATCTGCTCGGGCGGGATGCCGAGCCCGTGGTCGATGACGGAGACGCGCGCGCCGCCACGCGCAACGGTGACCTGACAGCTGATCTCACCACCGTCAGGCGAGAACTTGACGGCGTTGTCGAGGAGGTTTCGAAGGATGGTCTCCACACGTCCGGCGTCGACGTCGACCAGCACATCGCTCGCCGGCAACTGCAGATCGAGACGGTGGCGGGTTGAGAGCTGCGCTTGCATCGCCGAGGTGGCGGCGGCGACGAGGTTGGAGAGGCTCTGCGGCTGCCGCTCGAGACGGGTGATGCCCTCATCGAGGCGCGCGGTCTCGAGCATCTCGTTGACAAGCGCGTTCATGTCGTTCAGCTTGCGCTCGATGACCGGCATCGCCCGCTCGAGAGCCTCGGCGTCGAGCGACTTGTCCGCCATCATCGAGAAGTAGCCACGCACCACGGCGATCGGCCCGCGCAGCTCGTGCGACGCGAGCTTCAGGAAATCAGAGCGCATCTTCTCCATTGATCGGGTGCGCTCGATGTGCTCGTGGAGGCGCTCCGCCTCCGCGTCACCGAGGCGGCGGATGCGCTCCTCCGAGGCCTTGATCTGCCAGACGAGCCCGCCCGCGAACGCAGCGAGCTGCAGCGTCCACGAGTCCTCGTCGCTGAACCCATCCGGTTTGAGGGCCTCGTGGGCGGCGAGAAGACCGAGGCGCACCGACCCGGCTCGCCACGCGACCGCCATGGTGTCGGCGATCGAGTGCGCTGGCGCCGCGACCGGGACATCGAGTCCCAGGTCCGGCGCGTGCCCGCGGAATCCCTCGTCACCGAAGACGACTCGATCCCGGCTGGACAGCCCGTTGGGGGTGCAGGGCACCGGTCGAAGCTGCTCGAATTGCTCACGAGTCAAACCGTGTGCGCCTGCCGCCGGCATGAGGCGCGTTCCGTCGGTGCTGAGCCGCCAGAGGGTGACGCGCCGGGCTCCGACGAGCTCCGCAACCGTGCCGGCGAAGTGCGCGTACAGATCGACGTCCGACGACGTCGCATCGAGATGATCGGAAACACTCAGGAGGGCATGGAGCGCCTTCTGCTGCGCCTCTTTCGACTCCGAGAACATGCTTGCGTTCTGGAGGGCGAGGGCGGCCGAAAGAGCGATCTGTTCGAGATTCTCGAGGTCGAGCTGCGCGAATGCCTGATCCGACCGGCGGCTGACTGCGAGGATGCCGAGCACCCGTCCGCCGGCGCGAAGCGGCAGTATCACGCGCCGCCGGACATCCGACAGTTGCTCCTGCATGTCGGGGGGCATCCCCGAGACGTCGTGGAATCCCTCGAACGCCAGGTCACCGCGATCGATCGCGGCACGGAGCTCTGCAGTCAGATCCCAGCGCGCGCCGATCCTCGCGGCCACCCGGTTCCTGTCGTAGCCGGCGATCGCCTCGATGGAGTCCTGCAGGAACTTCGTGACCGTAATCCGATCCACATCGACGAGATCGGCAATCCGCTCGATGATCGCCTGCACCACGCGTGCCGGGTCGAGCGAGGATGAGAGCTCCCTCGTTGCCTCGCTGGTGAGGCGCAGCCGCTCGACGAGATGCTGCGTCGACTCCCGCGCTTCGTCGCCGAGCACCATGATGCTGATGAGCCGCGTAAAGCGGTCCATGATCGCTCGTTCGGTGTCTGTAAAACGCGTGCCGACCGGGCGCCAGAACCCGACGACCCCCATCCCAACCCGGCCGTCGGGAAGGGGGATACCGGTGGACATGGGCACCAGCCGGCCGATGCGGATCTGGGCGCCGAAGACCTCCGGCGCGGCGCTCTCGGCAGGGGCGTTGCCGGTCTCGACCGGGACGCGACCAAGCATGGCCCGCCCATGGAGCATGCCCTCGTGCAACGGCCATTCCTCGCCGACGAGGGTCTCAGCCCACGGCCCCGATGCTGCGACCACCTGGAACACGTCCGGTCGAGACGCCGGCACGACTGAGATGACGCATTCCGCGTCGGGGACGACATGCGTGCCTTCGACCGCCATGGTCTGGAGCAGGTTTCGAAGCGGTACCGTCTCGCGTGGGTCGGTTGGGACGTCGTCGAGCAGCTTCGCGATCAAACGGCCGAGAGCCTCGTTGACGCTGACTGGCGCCGCCTCGGTCGACTGCGCTGACGGACGTCTGGCAACCGCTGCGAGCGGCTGTCTCCGGCTGACTTCCGGCATGGCTACAGGATGACGAGGCACGCGATTTTGATGATAGCGACTATATCACTCAAGATCGCACCGACACCCCGGTGTACGAACGCAAGCCTCATCCAAGCTACACTGTTGCTATCAGGTTGTATGATAGTGTGTAGGAGCAAAGCCGATGCGATCCCATCCACTCATCTCACAGGAAGCCGGAAGGGCTTCACCACCCAAGGAGGTGCGTGATGAACCGAGTAGTTCAACTTGAGAAGCCCTTGTACACCCTCGGCGTTGCCGCCGAGATGCTGGGAAGTCATCCGCGCACGCTGATTCTCTACGAGGAATTGGGGGTCGCAACGCGATCCGCCGGCGCGCACAACCGACGGCGTTTCACGCTTCGCGACGTGCTGGCCCTCCGCGCGGTGTCACGGCTGCGCCGCCAATACGAGATGAATCTTGCCGGGGCGCGCCAGATGATTCGATGCCTGCAACTCCTCGACGCCCACCACATTCAACGTCCCATGGAGCTGCGTGGCTTCGACCTTGACCACGTCTCCGTCTGAGCGCGCCGAGTCCACCGGGGCAGGCCGGCGGCGCCAGGGGCCGAGTCGGCCTGCAACCAGGGCGCGGCGCACCGCGACCTCCCGGCCGGCGCCCCATCTCTGGGAGAGCCGATCGATACGAGCGTTGGTGTGGCTCGCGATCATCCTGGCGCTCATCTGGATCTTCGAAGGCGCCGCATTCATTCTCGTTCACATCTTCAATGTTCTGCTGCTGTTCGTTTTCGCAGGAATCGTTGCGCTCATCCTGACCCCGCTCGTGGACTGGATGGAACGTACGAGGCCGTTTCGTGGCCACCGACCAATCGCCGTGCTGTTGATCTACGCGGTCGGTATCGCGATCGTGGCGGGCGCGATCATGCTCGTGCTCCCGACCGTGATCGCGCAGGCGAAGGGCCTCCCGGCGTTGCTGCAAACGGTGGAGAATCAGCTGCGGCAGCATGGCATTTCGGTCTCGATCTCGTCGCTGATCAAGGCGGTCAATGGGCAGCAGCTCGGTGTGGCGCTCGGGGTGGCGGCGGCGTTCGTCTCCGGGCTGGTCAGCGTGGTGCTGGTGGTGGTCATCTCGATCTATCTGCTCATCGAGGGGCGTGCGGTCGTGGCGACGGCGCGCAACATCTTTCCGAACCGGCAGCGCGAGTTCGACTTTGCTGCGCTAGCGGTCGGATCGACAGTCGCGGCTTATGTGCGCGGACAGATCGTGATGTCCTCTGTCATCGGCTTGTACACGGGCGTGGCGCTGACGCTCGTCGGCGTCAAGTACGCGATGCTGCTCGGGATTACCGCGTTCTTTCTCGAGTTCATTCCGATCGTCGGCGCCGTCGTGGGAATGACGCTCGCTGTAGCGGTCGCTCTGGTTCAGAGCCCGGTGCTCGCGCTGCTGGCCGCAGCCGTCGGCCTGGTCGGGCACGCGATAGACGCCTATCTGCTCGGCCCGCGCGTCTACGGGCGTGTCACACGCTTGCATGCGCTGGTCGCGATGGCGGCGCCCCTCGTCGGCGCTGAGCTTGCCGGGGTTCTTGGCGCGCTCTTCGCGGTCCCGGTCGCCGCCATCGCCAACATCGTCCTCGGGGCTCTGTATCGCGCTCGGCGCGGAGAGAAGGCGATGAGCACCGGATCGGATGGTTCCGTCAGCGTTGAGACGCTCCCGCGTCTCGGGGAAGAGGTCAGCTCGGTGGAGGAGGAGGGGGTGCGCAAGGAGCCGGTCCCTCACGGCGGCTAGTGATCAGCGCGTGCTGTCGGCCGAGGGAATCGCTGAGGCCTCGCGGCTCCGCTCGACCTTGGTCGAGAGCTGCGCCGGTGTCGTGTCAGCCTTCACCAGGAACTCGAGAGCCCCCAGCTTGAGGCCGCGCTCGCGCAACTCAGGCTCGCCGTAATTGCTGAGGATTATCACCGGGATGTGTGTCGTTGCCGCATCAGCGCGCAGGCGCTCGAGTACCTCGAACCCGTCGAGGCCCGGCAGGCGGAGATCGAGGTAGATGAAGTCCGGCTGCTCGTCTGTGGCCAGGCGGAGGCCCTCCTCGCCATCGCGACCGACGACGACCGTATAGCCGTCCGCCGCTAGTCGAAGACGGTACATCTCAGTGGCCGCCTGGTCGTCCTCGATCAACAGAACCTTGACGTCATCGTCCACCCAAGCTTCCTCCTCTGACCCACGCCATCGGTGAATTCCCTGGCATTCGGCTCCGCCTCGCTTGGTCTGATTGTAGCGTTCACGTCCGTCTGGTTCGTACGGTAGCGTGCAAACCAGAACATCGGATGAGTCTGAAGCCAGCGATATTAATACATATATGGTATCAGTTTGCTTGACAGCAGCCATGCCAGGATGGTACCTTCATCCGGAGCTGACGGACGTCGGACTTCATCTGAATTCCCTCCCCAAAGCCCATCCCGCCGGGGTTCATCCCCCGGCCGGGGTGGCTAACCGTGAACTCTGGCCTTCCCATGCCGCAGTTGACGGTATAGACTCACTATCATGATCGAGCGCGCTGCGGCCTGATGGGATCCGCCGTGCTCACCGAGCGTCAATCGATAGCGCCTCCACTGTCGGTCGTGCCAGAGCCCCGGGATCGCTGCCGCTTCGGCAGCCACTTCGATCGGGGCGACGTCAACTGCCCGGCATTTCAACGAGCGCAGTTCATCGCCGCGACGTCGTACGGAAAACCGCTCGGCACCCACGTTGCCTGCGCGCATCTGCTCGTCGGCGAATTGAGCACGAATCAGTTCTACCCGCGTTGCTCGTTGGGGTCCGATCTCGACAAGATGCGCTGGATCGCGATGATGGGGCCGGGGCGGCTCGAGGTGTTGCGTGCGCTGAATGTCGAGTTCGAGACCCACTACGCGGAGTCGCTGCGGGAACTCGTCGCCGCGAAGGCGGTCGGTCTCGCCGATCCGCCGGACAGCCGGGCCGGCCGCCAGGCACTCGCCATCGTGGTCCGTGACTTCCTTGCGGACTTCGCGGCGTTCGTGGAGCGGCACGCCGAGCGGATTGCCGAGATCGGCGTCTCGCCGGCCGATCTGGTTGCGCGCGCGACCCGCGTCCTTGGCGAATGGCGGCACAGCTCGCGGCTCGACCTGCCTGGACTGGACGAGGAGTCGATCCTTCGGCCCGAGATCCTCGGCGCGCCCGGTGACGAGGACCTCGTCACAGCTCCCGGTCTCATGATCTCGCGGACGTCGCAACCTCCGGCGATGATGCTCATTGGGAGCATCGACCAGTCGAACCTCGAAGCGGTGGAGCAGGCCCTCGACGACGCCACGTCCGGAGGGGCCGCGGTCACGATCGACCTCGCTGCCGTGACGTTCTGCTCCGTCGCCGGCTTGCGCATGCTGATCGCCGCGGCAGCAGCAAGCAATGTCACGTTGCACGGTATGCAGCCGCATCTGCAGCGGGCGCTTGCAGCCGCCGGGTTTCCCCAGTCGCCGGGAGGTGAGGCCGCCGGCCTCGAGGTGGCGAGTTGACCGCCGCCGGCCTGGTCACGATCTTCTCCAGGCGCGCGGCCTGGGGACAGTCAATCAGCTCTGTGACCTCGTGCAGTTCCGCTCGTCACGGGATACCGGCTCGACCGTGCGCCTGCTGATGCGCGCGGGACAGCGAGCGGCGTGAGCTCCCGGAGCTTGTTGCACCCGTGACGCGCGCCGTAGCCACGGGCGCCGACCAGATCCTCAATCTCGATAAGCCGCTGTACACGATTGGCATCACCGCTGAGATCCTGGCAACCCATACGCGCACCTTGATGATGTATGAGCATCTCGGGCTCGTCGTGCCCAGCCGGACTGCCAGCAATCGCCGCCTGTACTCGCAGCGCGACATCATGACGCTCGGAGCCATTCAACGGCTGACGCGCGGGTACGGTCTCAATCTGATCAGCGCGCGCTGTCTGATCCTCTGCCTGCAACTACTCGATGCCAATGGAGTGCCGCGCCCGGCGGAGCTCGGCGACATCGACGTCGAGCACACCAGGGTCTGACGCTCGACGAAGCGGCGCGCCGGCCGTCGCTGTAGGGTGGCGGAAGATCCGGAGCGAACGTTTCAGGCGCGCAGGCTGGGGGCGCTCATTGGTCGAGGCGGTCCGAGCGGTCCCGGAAGCGCGCCACGGCCTCGGAGATGGTCTCCTCGAGGTAGCGATAGAAGAGCTGTCGCTGGGAGATGTCGATCGCTGCCTCGACGTCCTGTCCTTCCCGCCGCCGTGCGATCCACGGGGGCACGCCATCAGCGACCGCTTCGGTTCCGACCCTGACGTGCAGCTGCGAGTCGTCGTCCTCGGTCACGTGGAGCGTGACGGTGAGGATCGGACCCGTGTGTTCGACGAGCCGCCAGCTGCGCTCCCAGCGGGCGTGGCGGTGGAAGTCATGGGCGAGGCGCGCTGCGTCGTCGGCGATGACGCTCTCGCCGGGCCGCGCTGTTCGAGCAAGCAGCCTGCGAATATCCTTGTCGAGGTCGCGGGCGATCCAATCGACGAGCGACGGAGCCCGGTCATCGACGTCGGGATACGCGCTCTGGTCCCGCGCCAGCTCGCCGATCGCCTGGACGGTGCCTGCATGCCGGCGGCAGTACGCGACCCCACCGAGCGAAATGCCATGCGCAGGACAGATTGTTGCCGTGCATGAGCGTTGGCGCCGGTCGCGATAGGCGCAGGGCTCGGCGGTGTGGTTGCTGCACCCCCGCATCGTGCATTCGATTCCCGATGCGGGACGAGGCGGTGGCGCTGCCTGTTCCCGACGCCGGAAGAGGGCAGTTGCCGGCAGCGCTCCGAGTCGCCGAAGCGCACTCGCATTCTTCCGAGGAGTCTCCACAGTCAGCACGGCACCAGCCCTCCAAGTCCCACTCTCCGACGCGGCCACCCTCGACGCGTCCCTGGAGTAATCAGACGCTACCGGCGTCGCTCGCGGGCTCGCATGCGACGGTTTGCGATGCAGTGTTTACACACGGTGACCGGACGCAACGATCGCCCGGCGTTTATTCGGAGTTCGTGACGGAGGCCGACTCGAACTCCCTGAGCCGGCGCTGCCAGAAGACGAGCCGATGCTGGAAACGTGCCGCCTCTGCAGCGAGCACCTTCAGGTCGGTCTCCCTGAGCTCGGCCCCCGCATCGTCTCCCGTCACCGCGACCCGGCGCTCCGCAAGTTCGAGGAGACTCTGTTTGAAGTCCAGGATTTCCGCGTAGACCTGCGTCCAGTGCAGCGCATCGTCGGCGTAGGCGCTGTGCTCGTCCTCGCCTTCGAGCAAGCGCTCCGGCTCCACAGCATCGAGGGCCGCATGCTCTGCTTCCCGACGCCCAGGCGTGGGCGTCGGGACCCGGTCAGCCTCGGGATTTCCCGCTGGATCAGATTCGCTCACGGCACCCACTTTCGCGTCGCCGCTGCAAGCGCGGCGGGCGGCGTGTGCGCCTTGATAAGGTAGTCGTGAGCCCGAGTTCGAGGCCCTGATCGACGAGCTCCGGCTCACTGTAGTTGGTGAGGATGACGACCGGGATCCCGGCAGTGCGGGGACCGGCGCGCAACTGACGCAGCACCTCGAATCCGTGCATCTCCGGCAGCCCGAGATCGAGATAGATCAGGTCGGGCGCGTCGGCGCTGGCGCGAACGATCGCTTCGGTGCCCGAGTGTGCTGTGGTGACATGGAATCCCTGGGCTTGGAGCTGCATCTCGTACATCGTCGCGACATCGACGTCGTCGTCGACGAGCAGCAGACGTACCTCCAGTGACCCATCAGACATCGACTTTCCCCGCTGCCCGTTTCCGTCCGCGTGGCAGACGAAGCGTGAATGTACTCCCTTCCCCGGGCCGGGATGTGACTGTGATGTCGCCGCCAAGCGCCTGGGCGAGGCCACGCGACAGGTGCAGTCCGAGGCCGGTGCCCTGGATCCCAGCGGCGAGTGCGCTCTGCAGGCGCCCGAATGGCTGGAACAACTTCGCGAGGTCCTCTTCAGGGATCCCATCACCGTGGTCGGCGACATCAACAGCCGCCCACCCGGGCTCCGCGCGGACGGTGATGGTCACGTCACGCGTCTCGGGAGAGTACTTGAGCGCATTCGACACGAGGTTGCCGAGGATGGTCTCGACCTGCTCCGGATCGGCTCGGACGCGAACCCGTCCGGGCGCATCGACCATCACCATGTGAGCAGCGCCGGCGGCAGCCGTGTTCGCGGACGCCGCAACCGACCGTGCGAGCACGTCCAGGCTGACGTCCTGCGCATTCTGTCCGCGGGCGCGAATCTCCATGCGACTCGTGGTCAGCATGCGGTCGACCAATGCGCTCATGTGGCGCATCCTCGCGGTCATCAGGGGGACGACCTTGGCGGCGGGTGCGGGCAGCGCTCCGAGCGTGCCTTCCTCGAGCATCGAGAGATATCCGCTCACCAGCGTGATCGGGGCGCGGAGCTCGTGCGACGCCAGCTGGAGGAATTCGGACTTCTGCCGGTCGAGCTCCGCCATTCGCAGCGCGTGTGCTTCCAGTCGATCCAGCTCGGCCGCCTGAAGGCGCTGCGCGCGCTGCTCGGCGGCGTACCCCTGCCACACCAGCGCCGACGCGCGCGCGGCCAGGCGCATGATCCACTCGTCCTGGTCGGTGAAGCCCGCTTGCGAGTTGGAGGCCGCGAGGATTCCCAGCGGGACCGCGGCCGTGCGCCAGGGGACGGCGAGCACGTCGCGTGCTCGCAGCCGCGCAAGGATCGCGTCAGGATGCAGTGCACTCTGCGAGTCGCTCCGGGTGAGTCGGAGTGCCTCCCCCGAGGAGAGAAGCCGCGCGAGATCCCGATCCCCGTCGCCGTCGAGCACTTCAGCGCGACCCTAGGACGCATCCGCGCCTCCTGCCCATGGCTGGTGCAAGGGGACGAGCTCGGTGCCCGTGAGCTGCCAGAAACCGGCGCGCTCCGCGGTGACGAGGCCGGCAACCGTCTCGCTCATCTTTTCGAAGAAGGCCGCCGGATCCACGCTGGTCGCGACATCCCGCGACATCTGAGTCAGTGAGTCCAGCCCGCGGCGTTGCGCGCTCCGCACCTGCTCGACGAGGCGAGCGTTCCGCAAGGCCAGAACGGCGAGCGGTCCGGCCTGCTGGAGCCCTGTAAGCTCGCGCGGAGCGAATGGGCGGTCGCTGCGACGGCTCAGGATGAGCACCGCCCCCACCGCGTCGCCAACCGAGAGCGGCACGATCGCAATGTGGCGCATCTCCAACAGCGATGCCGCCAGATCGGGGTCGGCGTCGCCATCGTCGCCGAAGCTGCCGCCCAGGACGATCGTGCCGGTGGTCACCGCGCGCTCCAGCAGTGGCTGCCGTTGCAGCCAGCTCATGGGGTATTCCTGACCGACGAAATCCGGCGGTCCGCCGCGCTCATAGCTGGCCTCGACCTGCAGCACATGCTGATCGAGGCTCGTCAGGGTGCAGCGGTCAGCGTCGGCGTTCTCAGCCGCGAAGCGCACCAGCCGTCCCATGATCTGGTGCGGATCACCGCGAGAGACGAGGTCCGCCTCGATTGCTCCAACCCATCCCCGCGGTTTGGGCGGAGGCGACATGAGGTCAGAGGCTGACGTGCGCGATGTCAATCCGCGCGAGCTCCGGTGGCCGAGGGATGCCGTGGGCATCGAGGAGTTGCAGACATTTGATGACGTATCGTGCCCCGGCGATGTTCAATCCCGACTGACGCGTGAGCCGCTGAATGGCGCTCAGCGTCAGGATGTCGCGCTGCGAGTAGCGGCGCCGGTTTGTCGGGGTCCGCTCGGGCACGCCGAGACCCATCGTCTCGTACATCATCAACGTCCGCGGGTGACTGGCAAGGATTTCAGCGGCCACGCTGATGGTGTACAGCGGCTTGTCGAGATCCAGCATGCGCTGCTGCATGGGAATCAAGGCCTCAGCGGGCATTCGACCAGCCGATCAGGATCAACGTGCTTGTGGTGACCGTCCGGCACAGCGCTCGATACTCGCGCCGCGTGTGCGCAGACGACGTCAGATCAGGCTCGCGCTTGCTACTGTTCGCTGGCGGAAGAACTGAACGCGGCAGCGGTCGCAGCGGAACACCAGTCGAAGACCCATGCGGCCGAGAACCTCGGTGATGCGCGAGCTGCATTGCGGGCACGTGGCCGCCTCGTTCAGGTATGGGCCGGCCACCGGCTTCACGTCGAGTTGGATCGGCTTGTATTTGCGAGCCATCGGGTACCTCCAGCTGTTGTCGCCTTGTCTCCGCTCCCACTGTCAGAAACATCCTATCACAAAACGTGATAGCGCTGCTATTGCTATCATTGCCGCATGGCCGAACTGCTGTCGTCGGGACGGACCGAGCCGGGTGCATTTCGGAGGCGCTTTCGACCCCGCCCCCGCCGGCGGCGGGTCGACTTCCGCACCCTGGCGACGGGCGTCGCACTCTTCATCGCTGTGGCGTGGACGATCGTCTTCGGGGCGGGCGTCCTCCTTCGCTGACCCCACCAGCGGTGTCCAGTGGGGGGACGCTCCCAAGCCATGCCGCAGGCTGCCACACTGCTGGCGAACCCTTGCAGCGTGTCTGCTACCGTACCCACGGGCGGCGTTAGATTGCTGCGGTGGGAGCATTGACTCCACCGGGCCACGGAGGAGGATGCGGTGGAGGATGACGTCAAAGTCCTGCTGATCGAGGACGACGTCGCCGCTGCGGAGATGTACCGGCTACGGCTCGTGGCCGACGGTTATTCGGTCGTAATCGGGCGCGACGGGCAGGAGGGCCTGCGGATGGCCGCAGACGAAACGCCCGATTTCATCTACCTGGATCTCCGGCTCCCCGGTCTCGACGGCTTCGAGGTGCTCGAGCGTCTGCGCGCCGGCGCCGCGACCAGGCACATCCCGGTGATCATCCTCACCAACTACGGCGAGCCGGAGTTGCGGGAACGAGGCATGAAGCTCGGGGCGCTCGAATTCCTCGTCAAGGCCGACACCACCCCCGCGCAGCTCTCCGAGAGCGTCGAACGGGCAACGAGCCCGCGCGCACAGCCCTCGACCTGAAGCAGGCAGCGGACTGCCGTGTCGAGCCCGGCATCCCGGTGGGACGACCCCCTTCTGGAGGACAACGCGTCCAGCGCACTCTTCAAGGAGGCGGTGACCCTCGCCTCGCGGGTCGCGTCCAGCGAGGCGCGGAACCGGGCCGCATGGCTGCTCCAGCTTCGCGGCGAGAACCTGCACTGCGTCACTGCCTCCGAGCCGGGAGGCACGCAGGCCCGAGGGCCATATCGTGTCCCAGACCATCCGTCGCTTGACCAAGCCGTCACGTCGGGACAGGTTGTCGAAGGCCCGTCGGAGTTCCTCATTCCCGTGCAGATGGAAGGGCGTGTGGCCGGCCTGCTCGTGGTCGGCGAGCCGGACGGTCTCGACGTCGCCGCGCGAGGCTCGTTGATGACGATCGCGAACATCGTCGGCTTCGCGGTCGGCCAGGCCGCGAGCGTCAGCGACCTCCAGCGGGAAGCCGAGCGCAGCCGGCGGCTCGAGCGAGTCAAGAGCGAGTTCCTCAACATCGCCGCCCACGAGCTGCGCAGTCCGCTCGGAATCATTCGCGGGTACTCGTCGATGCTCAGCGAGGGAATGCTTCCGGAGGCCGAGCGCGGTGTCGCCCTGTCGCGGATCGCCGATAAAGCCGAGGAGATGGCGCGCCTGATCTCCGAGATGCTCGAAACCGCACGCCTCGAGACGGACGGCCTGGAGCTGGAGCTCGAGCCGGTCGACCTCCTGCAGGTCGTCCACGACGCCGTGAACGCCCTGGGCCCGATGCTCGGGGCTGATCATCGGTTTGTTCTGGCGGTCCCGCCCGAGAGCATTGGCATGGTCGCCGATCGGCGCCGGCTCACAACCATGCTGACCAATCTCCTCGACAACGCCGTCAAGTACTCGCCGTACGGCGGCGAGATCGAGATCGGCTGCGAGCACGATGACCGGCTGGCCACGATCCGTGTCCGGGACCACGGCATCGGCATCAACGCTGAACAATCCCACCTGCTCTTCACACGCTTCGGCCGCCTGGTGACACCGGAGACGAGCCACATCAGAGGAACAGGTCTCGGCCTCTACCTGGCGCGCGAGATTGCACGCGTGCACGGGGGAGACATCCTGGTGAGTGCCACGCCAGGCGGCGGGTCCACCTTCGCCGTCGAACTGCCACTCGTCTGACCCCCGAATACGAAGAGTCCACCCACGCCGTGAAGGTGTCTCGGCGGGGTGGACTCTTCGTATTCGGGGGTCAGACG